>Ga0247727_10018397_pt1 | contig 10985 bp, 7 predicted proteins | sample WisWelCaveWW1625_FD_202498 | JGI IMG/M metagenome (GOLD analysis project Ga0247727, IMG submission 202498) | Biofilm microbial communities from Wishing Well Cave, Virginia, United States - WW16-25 | ecosystem: Environmental > Aquatic > Deep subsurface > Groundwater > Cave microbial mat | place...
GCCCGCTGGGCCAACCTGCCAACGCGGGAATGAACAGAACCGCTGACCCCCATCACTTATATACGAGTGCACGTATAGGTTTGATACACCCGCGGCGGGTCGAACCGTTGCGGAAGGTGATACCATGCTGCCCGCAGGAACCCAGATTCTCGTGCTGAAGGAAGGAACAGAACGCTCCACCGGTAAGGGCGCGCAATCGAACAACATCGCGGCGGCCATTGCTATCGCCGACGCCGTCCGTTCCACCCTCGGCCCCCGCGGGATGGACAAGATGCTTGTCGACTCCATGGGCGATGTCACCATCACGAACGACGGCGTCACGATCCTCAAGGAAATCGATGTCGCCCACCCCGCGGCCAAGATGATTGTGGAAGTCGCGAAGGTCCAGGACGAGGAGTGTGGCGACGGCACGACCACCTCCGTCATCCTCGCCGGCGAACTCCTCAAGAAGGCCCAGGACCTCCTCGAAAACGGCGTCCACCCGTCGGTCATCACGGAAGGCTACCGCCTCGCCTCGGCGAAGGCGCTTGAGATCCTCGAGTCCGTGTCCACCCCGATCAAGGGGTCCGACGTGAAGACCCTCAAGAACATCGCTATCACCTCGCTTGCCTCCAAGCTGGCCTCGTCGTCGGACGAGTTCCTCTCGGACATCTGCGTCAGGGCGATCCGCGCGGTCGCCGAAGAGCGCGACGGCAAGACGGAAGCCGATGTCGACAACGTCCTCGTCGTCAAGAAGACGGGCGGCGGCATCACCGACTCCGAGCTCGTGGAGGGCATCATCCTCGACAAGGAACCCGTGCACGCGGGGATGCCCAAACTGATCGACGACGCGAAGATCGCGATGGTCGACTCCGCCCTCGAGATCAAGAAGACCGAGGTCGACGCGAAGATCGAGATTCACGACCCCGGCTCCCTCTCGGCGTTCCTCGAGCAAGAGGAGGGCACCCTCAGGAAGATGGTGGAGCGTGTGAAGGCCTCGGGCGCCAACGTGCTCGTCTGCCAGAAGGGCATCGACGACCTCGCGCAGCACTACCTCGCGAAGGCCGGCATCTACGCCGTGCGCCGCGCCAAGAAGTCGGACCTCGAAAAGCTCGCGAAGGCCGCAGGCGGCCGCGTGGTCACGAAGCTCGACGACCTTACGAAGGACGCCCTCGGCAAGGCGGGCCGCGTCGAGGCCCGCAAGATCGCCGGGGACGAACTCACGTTCATCACCGGCTGCAAGGGCCCCAAGTCGGTGTCGATCCTTATCCGGGGCGGCACGGAGCACGTCGTGGACGAGATCGAGCGCTCGGTGCACGACGCACTTTCGGTGGTGGCCGACGCCGTCGAAGACGGCCGCATCGTGACCGGCGGGGGTTCGACCGCCATGGAGCTCTACAAGGGGCTCCGGGCCTTCGCCCAGACCGTGGGCGGCCGCGAACAGCTAGCCATCCAGGCGTTTGCGGAAGCCTTCGAGGTCATCCCCCGCGCGCTTGCGGAGAATGCGGGGCTTGACGCCATCGACGTGCTCATCAACATCCGGAAGGCGCACGCCGACGGCAACAAGAACCACGGCCTCAACGTGTTCAGCGGCAAGATCGTCGACATGCAAAAGGAATGCGTCGTCGAGCCCATCCGCGTCGGTCGCCAGGCGATCACCTCGGCGGTCGAGGCCGCGATTCTGATCCTACGCATCGACGACGTCATCGCGTCGAAGGCGCCCTCCGATGAGGGCAAGGGCGGACCGGGCGGCGGAATGCCCCCGGGCATGGGCGGCATGGGTGGAATGGGCGGCATGGGCGGTATGATGTAAACGCGCCTTGCGATATCAAGAAAACAAACAGGAGGAACAAGACATGATTGCAGGACAAACCCCGATACTGGTGCTTCGAGAGGGAACGACTCGCGACAAGGGCCGCGGCGCCCAACACAACAACATTGCCGCCGCCAAGGCCATCGCGGACGCCGTGCGTTCGACGCTTGGGCCCCGCGGGATGGACAAGATGCTCGTCGACTCGCTCGGCGATGTGGTCATCACGAATGACGGCGTGACGATCCTCAAGGAAATCGATGTCGAGCACCCCGCCGCCAAGATGATCGTCGAGGTTGCGAAGACCCAGGACGAGGAGGCCGGCGACGGCACCACCACGTCCGTAATCCTCACCGGCGAACTTCTCAAAAAGGCGGAGGACCTCATCGAGGCCAACGTGCACCCCACCGTGATCGCGGCGGGGTTCAAGATCGCGGCAAAACGGGCGATCGAGGTCATCGACAAGGTTGCGGAAGATATCGACGTCAAGGACGTCAAGGGCCTCAAGAACATCGCGCTCACGGCGATGCGCTCGAAGGTCGCGAGCCTCAACGGCGAGGCGCTTGCGGACATTGCGGTCAAGGCAGTAACCGCGATTGCCGAGGAAAAGCAGGGCGCCAAGGGCTGGACCGCCGACCTTGACAACATCCAGGTCATCAAAAAGCAGGGCGGCTCGATCTCCGACACGGAGCTCATCCAAGGGATCATCCTCGACAAGGAGCCCGTCCACCCGAACATGCCGAAGGTCGTCGACAACGCGAGGATCGCGCTTATCGACGCCGCGCTCGAAATCAAGAAGACCGAGGTCGAGGCCAAGATCCAGATCACCTCGCCGAACCAGGTCCAACAGTTCCTCGACGAGGAGGAGAAGACCCTCAAGGCCATGGTGGACAAGGTCAAGGCGTCGGGCGCGAATGTGCTCGTGTGCCAGAAGGGGATCGACGACCTCGCCCAGCACTACCTCGCGAAGGCCGGCATCTACGCGGTCCGGCGCGCGAAGAAGAGCGACGAGGAGAAACTCGCCAAGGCCACCGGGGCGCGCATCGTCTCGCGGCTCGATGACCTTTCGAAGGACGACCTCGGGGCCGCCAAGCGCGTCGAGCTGCGAAAGATCGCCGACGAGGAAATGACGTTCGTCACGGGCTGCAAGAACCCGAAGGCCGTGTCGATCATGGTGCGCGGAGGCACCGAGCATGTGGTCGACGAACTCGAGCGCTCGCTGCACGACGCGCTCTCCGTCGTCGTCGACGCCGTCAAGGACGGGAAGTACGTCACGGGCGGCGGTTCGACCGCAATGGAGATCGCGACGAAGCTGCGCGAATTCGCGCCCTCCGTGGGCGGCCGCGAGCAACTCGCCATCGAGGCGTTTGCCGATGCGATTGAGATTGTGCCGAAGACGCTCGCCGAAAACGCCGGGATCGACCCGGTCGACACGCTCCTGGCGCTGCGCAAGGCCCACAAGGAAGGGAAGAAGACCTACGGGCTCAACGTCTTCACGGGCAAGGCCGACGACATGGCGAAGCTGAACGTCCTCGAGCCGACGCGCGTTGGCGTGCAGGCAATCACGTCGGCGGCCGACGCCGCGGTGATGATCCTGCGGATCGACGATGTAATCGCGGCCAAGTCGCCGAAGGGCGGCGGCGGTGGCGGCGGTGGCGGCCATGGCGGCGGCGGCGACGACGACGGCGGCGACTTCGACTGAAGCGTCTCCGCGGTCCCGCGTTGACTTTTCCCTGGGCGCCTTAAGCGCCCGGGTCACCTCTTCTTTTGGAAAATGTAAACGCCCCAGCCAAGACTCTCCCGCCCGCCCGCGAGGTAGGCTTGCTTGGAGCGCGCGACGCGTTTACGAATCTCGAGGAGCTGGGGGTCTTCGGGATTGGCCGCCGCGTGATCCGCCGCGGCGCGCCACTGCTTGCCTTCGTACTCGTCGAAGTCGGCGCGGCTGCTAAGGACGGCGTCCACGAACTCGAGCCCCTTGCGTTCCCCGAGCGCGATGTCGTGCTCGCGGCTCGAGTACTCGGAGGTGTTGATCCTCTCGAGCGCCAGGTAACGCTTGGGGGGCTGCCGCCTCCAAAACGGGTGGCCCACTGCGACGATTCCCCGGGGGGCGGCCAGACCCTTGAGCGCGTCGAGCGTACCCGACAGGCCTCCGAAAACCCAGGTGGCGCCAAGGCACGAGGCGGCGGCAAACGACTCGCCGCGGAGGGGGCGGTAGTCTCTACCGTCCATTTCCCGGAACCGGAGTGCTTCACGCAGGCCGCGCCGCAGGGCTCTCGCCTCGGCATCCTTGATGTTGTAAGGCGAGAGGTCAACGCCCGTGCCGGAGCCGCGGTAGTACAAGGCCACGCGGACGAGGAACTCCCCTTTGCCGCAGGCGATGTCGACGACGTGCGCGCCGCGCTTCAGGGCCAGCCGCTCAACGACACGGTCGAGCTTGGCGCTGCTCAGTGGGTTCATGATGTCGTGGGTCGCGTGCGTGATTGCAAAGTAGCGCCACGGGTCGTCCGTCGCCCGCGCCATGCGGCGCCCCCTAGTACCCTTCCGCGCCGATGAGCGGCACGAACACGCAACCGCCGAGGTTTCGGCGCCGGGCCGCTCCGCCCTGCGTAACCACTTCCGTAAGTTCCTGGCGCGCCGGCGGTCCAACGGGCACAAGGAGGCGGCCGCCGTCCGGCACGAGCTGCTCCACGAGCGACGGGGGCACGCGCGGCGCGGCGGCAGCGACAGAGATTCTGTCGAAAGGCGCCTCCGCGGGGTAGCCAACGGACCCGTCGCCAACGACCACGGCCACCGTGTCTGAGAATCCCGCCCGCGCAAGGTTCGCGACCGCAATCTCCGCCAACGCGCCGAGGCGCTCGACCGTTACGACGCGGCCGCCGGGCCGCACGAGCGACGCAATCACCGCCGCGTGCCAGCCGGAGCCCCCGCCAACCTCGAGAACCTTCAGCCCGGGGCGGAGGTCGAGCGCCTCGACCATCATGGCGACCATGTGCGGGGCGGAAATGGTCTGCCCGAGGCCGATCGGCTGCGGCACGTCCTCGTAGGGCGCGTTCTCGTCTGCTCCCGGCATGAAAAGACGTCGGTCGGCGGCGAGGAACGCCCGTCGGACTTCGGGGCGACGAAGGAGGCCATCGCGCCGGAGGTCGGCGACGAGTCCCTCCATCCCCGCGGAGGAACGCGCCGCGCGCCGTCGCAACATCGGCTCTAGATCGCGCGGCCCTGGCGATAGCGTTTTCTCCCCAATCGTAATGCGCGCGCCGCCCCCGCGGGCGAAGATCGTTCGCCCGTCGAATCCACAACGCTTATAACGGAACACCCGGTTTTCCGGCGAGCCTTCCAGGCGCCCAGTTTTGGTGTGCCAGATATGCCAATCCCGCGCGGTCTCATCGTTGGCGCCGGGTGCGCAATCACGGTAGCCCTTGCCGTCCTTTTCTTGGCGCCGGCAAGCGCTGAGGTTTCCAACACGTCTCGCGTGGATGCCGGCCCGCCGATCGAGGTGCGCATCAACGAAGGGTTCGACGTCGCGCCGGGCGGCTACTTCGAGGACCCGCCGGCGGTCGAAACTCGCGAATTCTATTGGGACCTGGACAACCGGACGGACACCATCCCCCACGACGGAATCCCGACCAACGACCAGGACCAGTTCCAGCTGGCGTTCCACTTCGACGGCTTCGACCGTGTGGGAACCTGGACGTTTACGCTGTGGATCAACTACTCCGACGGCCGGCTTGCGAACGGCTCGAGGCTCATCACGGTCGTCGAAAATCAACCGCCCGTGATCACCCCCGGGCTAGCGCCGACGGGCGTGACGGGAGACGCCGTCTCCTTCGCCGTGACCGTGAGCGACCCCGACTCGGTCGAGTCGACACTTCTCTATTTCTGGGACTTTGACGTCGGGTTCGACTCGAGCGGGGACGGCGTGCTGGACAACGATGTGGACTCGACCTCGAGCAGCAATGTGGCTTACATCTACAACGCGGAGGGCACCTACACAGCCAAGCTGACCGTGCGCGACGACTTCGGGGCCGAGACGGAGGCCTTCATCACGGCCGTGGTGCAGAAGCCCCCGGGCGTGTGCCAGCGCGAAGTCCTGGCCACTTCCGTCGGCCAAGCGTTCTCGGAAAACGTTACGATCCGGAAGTTGTGCTGGGCATCCTACCACATCAAGGTGACCGCCGGGCGCCTATATTCGTACACCATCGAGGTCTCCAACGGAATTCCAGTGTACGTGATGGTCCAGTTTGGCAAGGAGCAGTACGACACCTACAAGGTGCGGGGGTCGACGCAGGCGTACGAGCCCGCGTGGTCGACCGTGCCGGACAAGGTGACGAGCGTCACCAAACAGTTCCGACCGACGGAGGACGGCACGGCCTACGTGACGGTGGACAACGGATGGCTGTTCCAGAGCGACCCGGGGCGCGAAGCAATCGTCGTGGTCACGGTGCAAGATGTGGACCGGAACAACCTGCTCGCGAACATCCCGTGGTACGCGTGGGTGGTCGCGGGCGCGGGCATCATCGGGGTCGTGGCGTTCCTTGCGGGACGCGCGTTCCTCGCGGGCGCCGAGGTTCGGCGAGTGGATCGCGAGAAGCGGGCGGTCGAGCAACAGGAGAAAGTATCCGCGAAAAGCGAGCTCCAGCAGTTCCTTTCGAACCCGGACGCGGCCATGCAGCGGAAAACTGCGCCACCGCCGCCCCCTCCCCCGCCGCTGGGAGCCGTGGCTCCCCCGGCGGCGTTCGCGCCTTCACCGCAGGCCCGCGGACCGGCGCCGCGGCCTGCCGGCCCGCAGCCGCCGGCGGGGTATGTCGCGCCCGCGGCTGCTCCGCCGCCTCCGCCGCCGCCCTCCGCGCCCTACGGGCCGGCGCCCGCGACCGGGCCCCAGCCGCCACCGCCCGCCGTGCCCACGATGTGCGCGAACTGCGCGACGCCCACCGAGGTGGGCTGGCACATCTGCCCCAACTGTGGCGCGGGCTTGTAGGCAGGACTACGGAGTCTTGGGGTGTGCGCCTTCGCGCACGGTGACCGCCACCCCGTGCGCAAACGCCCGCGTTTCCCGCGGCGTAAGGAGGAGTTGCCCGACGGCGACGAGGCCGCCGCCCTCCGCCGTTATGAGCACCTCTTCGCCTGGGCGAAGGTTCGGGTCGATCGCGCGGACAAACTTTGCGAACACGCTGCGCCCCTGCGCGTTGAACGCCGCGGTCTCGGCCGCCACGGCGACGCGGTGGCGCGGCTCAGGCAGGACGGAGGCGAGGCGGCGCCCCCCCTCCAAGGTGAGCGTAAATAGGCCGTCGTGGGCGCGCAGCGACAGGACATGCACGCCGTCCAAGAACACGCGGCGAATCTTGCCCGTGCGCGGAGAGCGCTCCACAAGGAGCGCGCCGCCCTCCAGCACCGCGCCTGCCTCCGCGCCGAATTGGTACCGCAGGGTCGCGCCTACACGCGCAGCATCCTCGGCCGCCTTGCTTAGCGGCGGCGCAGCAAACGTACGCGCGATTTCGGGGACGCGCGCGTCGTCGAAGCGGATCAGTTGCGCCTGCGGGTGGCGGCGCGCGAAGGCCTCCGTCGCGCGGGCGACGCGCGAGGCGGACTCCGCGTCGAGGGTGTGGGGGGCCACCGTCTGCGCGAAGGGATACGCTTCGTCGAGGTGCTCCGGGACGGGGCCCCAAACCGATTCGAAAATGAGGGGCACCGACGCGCGCCGGCGCTCCTTGGCAAGCGACGGCGGCAGGCGCTTCGAATAGGGCGTGCCCTTGGGCCGCAGGACGACCGCCCCAGGCGCCTCTGGCGGGCGCGTGCGGTCGAGCACCCGCTGGCGCGTGCGTTCCGTGAGCGGGCGCAGGGCGGAGGTTGCGTCGAAGTAACGCGCGGCGCGCGCGCGGGAGACGGGCTCCGCCTCCTCGAGCAGGTCGGCATGGAGGGCGAGCCTCCGAAGCGCCTCAAACAGGTGGGGATTTGCGCGCGCCCGCTCCTCCGCCAGCTCGAACACAGATTCGTCGCGAATCGCCTGGCGGACACGGCGCATCTCGGCGGCCAGGACGTGGAGGTTGTGCGCAAGGAGCGCGCGGTAGCGGGCGGGAGCCTCGAGGCCGCGCAGTTCGGCCGGCGTGTGCGCGGCGCACACCGGGCAGGGGCACGGGTTTTCCGTCAGGTCCGAAAGGGCGCGCGTGCCGTGGGGGTAGAGCATGCGGCCGTCCTTCGCGTACTTCGCGTACGACGAGGAGTCGAACAGGTCGCACCCGAGGAGGACCGCGAGCGGGATGACGAGCGGGTGTCCTGCACCGAACAGGTGGACGGGGCGCGACGGGTTGAGGGCCGCCTTGGATGTGGCAATGATGTCCGTAAGGAGCGCGTACCGCTCGCCTTCCATGATGGGGACGATTCCGCCGATCGGATGGACCGACGGGGGGAGGCCCGCTAGGTCTTCGGCCGAGCGCCTCCGCAGCGCCATATGCGAGCCGCCGTGCACGGTGCACGCAAGGAGCGAGCCATGGGGGTTCGGGATCGAGAACGCCTCCTTGTAGCGGGCGAAGGTCTGCTGCCAGTCGGCCTCGGCCTTGGCGGGGGGCTCGTCGGGCTCGGTAAAGAGGTCGAGCGGCGTGACGATGTCAGACCCGATTTCCAGCTGGAACGAAACCATCTCGGCGTTCGTCGCCTCCACATCGCCGTACCGGTGCTGCTGAAACGTCCCCGAATCGGTCATCACGGGGCCGTCGAATCCAAGCAGGCGGTGGACCCCCTTTTCCACGGCAGGCTTTCGGAGCTCAAGGGAGCGGCGGATGATGTACGAGTTGGTGATGACCGCGGAGAACCCGTAGGTGCGGGCAAGCTCGGAGGCCGTGACCTCCTTGAAGTGGGGGTTGATCACCGGCAGGAGCGCGGGCGTCTGGATGCGCCCGTGGGGCGTGTGGAGCTCGCCAAGCCGGGCGAGCCCGTCGCGGGCCTTGATTTCGAAGCGCATCTTGACCCCCCGCCTTTAGTCCTTTTGTGGGGGAGCGTTTAGCCACTCAAGGGCGGCGGGGTTCTTGTCAAAGTGCGCGCGCACCGGCGCCGTTATTTCGATGAGCCGGCGTGCGGCCTCGGCCTTAAGGTCGCCCGCGTGGAGTTTCCCCGCAACAAAGGCCCCCTCCAGGTCGGAGTACGAATCATACTGGGCGTCGCCACCGAATTTCGCGTCCCGGTGGACGGTGAGGGGCTTCCCGCCGAGCGCCTCAAAGGCAAGGTAGCGGTACATTTCGAGGACGGGGTTGCCCTCTGCGGTAGGGGGGCAAAACGCCTTTTGGAGTTTCTTCAGGACCTCCGCGGGAGTGTCGTTGAGGGTGACGGCCGCCGAGGGGTCGCTCTTGGACATCTTGTGCTCGACGGGGTCCATCCGCTGGCCGCCCTTGAGCGAGCCGAGCAACGGAGTATGGACTGCAACCGGCTTCTTCCAACCCGTCTTGTCGCACACGTCGCGCGCGAGCATGTGGGCCTTGCGCTGGTCCATTCCGCCGGCGGCGATGTCGAGTTCCATGTGGAAGATGTCCGCGACCTGCATTGCGGGGTAGATTAGCATGGAGGCGTCGACCTCGGCTTCGTCCTCCTGGCGGCCCATGATGGTAAGGGCCCGTTTGACGCGCGAGAGCGAGGTTGCCTTGGCCGCGCGGACCACACGTTCCCAATACGTTGCGTCTCCGGCGAAGTCGGCGGCCCAGCGGAATTCCGTCGAAGCCGGGTCGAGGCCGAGCGCGAGGAACGCCTCCTTCTGATAGAGGCCGCACGCGCGGATGCGCTCGAGGTTGCCGCCGAACTTGTCGTTGATCATCGCATGCCAATCCGCGAGGAACACGGTGACGTGGCAGCCCGCGCGCTGCAGGCGCTTCAGCATGTTGGCGGTGATCACGTTCCCGATGTGGAGGCGGCCGGAGGGCTCGAAGCCGATGTAGGCGCGTGGGCGGGACTTTGCGGCAAAAAGCGCGCGAAGTTCGTCCTCGGTGACAACTTCGGCGGCGTAGTCCCTGATGAGGTGGAAACGGGAGTCGGCGTCCAACCAGGCCCTCCCCTTGAGGCGAGGCATGAGGCTCGGGCCGCTTTTCAAGATTGCCACCGTGGGGGGTTTCCCGCGAGTCGCTAAACCTTCTTATCCGCTCGCTGGCTTCACCGCCGGGGCGTGGGACGCTGGGCGCCACCATCCGCAGCACAACCATCCGCAAGATCCTCGATTCGCGCGGGAACCCCACGGTCGAGGTGGAAGTCGCCACGCGCTCGTGCTCCGCGCGGGTGGGGGCGCCCTCGGGAGCGTCCACGGGTGCGACTGAAGTGCGGGCGTTCCCCGACGGGGGGGTGGATGCAGCGGTGAAGGCGTTCCGGCGCAGGGTGGCGCCGAAGCTGAAGGGGCGCGACGTCGCCGACCAGGCGGGCGCCGATGAAGCCCTGCACTCGGTGGACGGGACGCCTAACTTCGCGGCCATCGGCGGCAACCCCGCGGTCGCCGCTTCGCTTGCCTGCGCCCGGTGCGCGGCAGCCGAAAACGGCTTGCCGCTGTGGGCGTACCTCTCGAAGCGCAAAGCGCGGCCCTCCTTCCCCGCGCCCATGGGGAACGTGATTGGCGGCGGCGCGCACGCCGTCGGCGGCACGGACATCCAGGAGTTCATGGCCTACACAAGGGGCGCGCCGCCATCGAAGTCGGTGTTCGCAAACGCGCGCGTCCACCGGCTCATCAAGGACCTGCTGAAGGAGATGTTCCCCGGACAGGCGATCGGGAAGGGCGACGAGGGCGCGTGGAATGTGCCGACGACGAACGACCGCGCGATGCACATGCTCGCGAGGTGCTGCGCCAAGGCGGCGGAGGAGACCGGGCTCGATGTGCGCCCCGCGCTCGACCTTGCCGCGACGGAGTTTTTCCGCGGCACCAAATACCACTACAAGGACCGGGCGCTCACGCCGGACGAGCAGGTGCAATACGTGGAGATGCTCGTCGAGGCCCACGGCATCGCAAGCGTCGAAGACCCGTTCGCGGAGAACGATTTCCGCTCGTTCGCGGAGCTCACGCGGAAAGTCGGCAAGAAGTGCATGGTCGTAGGGGACGACCTGTTCACGACCAACGTCGAGCGGCTGAAGCGGGGGGTCAAGGAGGGGGCGGGGAACGCGATCCTAATCAAGCCGAACCAGATCGGGACGCTCACCGACACACTCGCCGCGGTGACGCTTGCCAAGGCCT
>Ga0247727_10018398_pt1 | contig 10984 bp, 17 predicted proteins | sample WisWelCaveWW1625_FD_202498 | JGI IMG/M metagenome (GOLD analysis project Ga0247727, IMG submission 202498) | Biofilm microbial communities from Wishing Well Cave, Virginia, United States - WW16-25 | ecosystem: Environmental > Aquatic > Deep subsurface > Groundwater > Cave microbial mat | place...
TCGCCCGGCGCTTCGCCGGGGCCCGTTTTATTCCAGATCTGGCTTTCGTCGTCATCGAAGTGGCTCCAACTGTTCAATCTTTGCCGCTACGACCTTACATGCGGTAATCAAGTCCGCAACGATACGCCCGTCCACGTCCAGCTCGCCTTCGTATTCGCCTCGATTGCGAATGTCATGACCCTTTGCCAGCACTCGCCACACCTCCGGCCCCAAGCCGAGCGTGTGTGGTAGCACCTGGAAAACAACGTACCGGTTTTTCGGACGGTAGCCGCGATAGCGCAACGCGGCAAGGCATAGCGCGTGGGCTGCGTTGTACGCCAAGTCGAATCTCCCTTCCAGCGAGTTGCCCGCGTTCACCGCGTCCTTGAGCCGCACCAGCCCCGCCCGCTTCAGTCCCGTGAACTCCCTGGCATCCGCGGGTTCCGCAGCCAGGTCCCCAAGGCGTTCAAGCGCCGAGGTCATGCTCGGCACCGATCACCCAGACTTTGGGTTGCTCCAACACTCGCTTGATGAACGCATTGCCGCTCTTGCGCCGCTTGGCCAACTCCTGCCGGGTAAGGACGGTGGGGTTGACTGGCCGGCCGAGCCGGGCGCCGAGAGGTTCCAAGGCCTTGAAGACGTCTGCGTAGGCGAGCTTGTCGCTCAACACCATGAGATCGATGTCGCTGCGCGCCATGTCCTGCCTCTTCGCTACCGATCCGTAGACGAAAGCAGCTGTAATCCGCTTCGACAGCGGCGCAAGCGCCTCGCGCAGCGGACCGGCCAATCCGACCGTCTTTCGCGCGATGCCCACCAGTTCCTCGTACAGAGGGGATTCCGGATTGGCCTGGTAGTGCTTGCGCGTACCGACGCGGCGCACGGTGACCAGGCCGCTTTCCTCAAGACGCGCAATCTCGCGCTGGATTGCGCCGGAGCCGCCGCCGGCGAGGCCGATCAGCTGGGTCGCGTAATAGCTGCGCTCGGGCTGCCCGAACAGCAGCCCGAGCACGCGCTGCTGCGTGGTCGAGAACAGCGCGTCGGCCAATCCCCTGTCCCGTGTTAGCTTGGCACTCATACCCAATATGGGCATCCTACAACCCATTTTGGGTATGTTGCAAGCCGCTTAAGTCAGGCCGCCGGCGCCACATTCACGCCGCGCACGCCATGTTTCTCGATCAACTGCGCGACCAGCCCGGAAGCCTTCACCTCCTCCGCGAACTCGCGCAGGTACCGCGCACCTTCCATGCGCGCTTTCGGCGTGCCAATCGCTTGCTGCACCGCGGTGACCTGGCCATCGAGCAGGCGCGAACCCGGCACCTTTGCCGCATCCGCGAGCAAGCCCGGCCGCAATCCCGCCAGCGCCTCCAGCCGTTGCGACTTGAAAAGTTCGAACGCCGCGGGCAAGCCCTCGGCGCGCACCAGCGTGGCGTGCCGCAAGCTGCGGGACAGGAACAGGTCGTAGGCGCTCTTCGCGGAAACCGCGACGCGCACGCCCGTGCGATCGACGTCGGCGAGGCTGCGGATCGGAGAACCGGCAGGCACCAGATACGTCACCGGAATTTCGAGATAGGCCGCAGTAAACGCGATCTGGTTTGCGCGCTGCGGTTCCGCGCCGAGGAACGCAATATCCCAGGCGTCCTTCGTCACCGCATCCGCCGTCTCGCCCGCCCCGGCAAAGCTGACGTACGCCACAGGGACGCCAAGCCGTCGGGCAAGCTCCGCCCCGAGGTCCGGCGCAATGCCACGCGGCGCGCCGTGCGGCGAGCCCGGGTTCACCAGCAGGAAATTGCCGTGGTTGATGCCGACGCGCAGGCTGCCGCCCGGCGCGAGTTCGGCACGCGCGGCGGTGGGAGGAGTGGTCGCCATGGGCTTAGCTCCCCCGCGCCGGCAGGTCGGCATACTCCGCTGCGCCGCCCTTCGCCGCCAAGCTGCGCTGGATGTCCTCGATGCTGAAGATGCCGGGCTGCAGTGCGTTGAGGTAGGCGAAGCTCTCCGCCACCGGATGGTCGCGCGTGTAGGAAACCATTTCCTTGGTCGCCGCCACCGCCACCGGCGCCTTCGCGGCGATGCGCCGCGCCACCGCCAGCGCGCCTTCGACCAGCGTCGCGTGGGATTCAAAAAGCGCGTTCACGAATCCCAGGCGCTCCGCCCGCTCGGCCGACAACTTGTCGCCGGTGTAACCGAGTTCCCGCACCACCGCTTCCGGCAGCTGCTTGGGCAAACGGTTGAAGGTGCCGACGTCGGCCATCATCCCCAGGTTGATCTCCTGGATGACGAAGTACGCGTCGCGCGACGCGTAGCGCAGGCAGCAGGCGGTGGCCAGGTCCACGCCGCCGCCGATGCAGCCGCCCTGCACCGCCGCGATCACGGGAAAGCGCGCCTCCGCCAGGCAATTGAGGCTGGCCTGCAGTCTTTCCAGCTCGCGGCGGAACTTCTGCCGGGCTTCCAGCGTGCTCCCGCCGAGCGAACCGGAACTCTGGAACATCGAAACATCCAGCCCGGCGCAGAAATGCGGACCGGTGGACGAGAGCACCAGCGCGCGCACCTGGCCGCCGGCGTCGAGTTCCCGCACGATCGCCGGCAGCTCGCGCCAGAACACCGCCGTCATGGCGTTACGCCGCTCGGGCCGCTGCATTTTCACGTGGGCGACCTTGCCCTCGACCGAAACCTCAAAGCATTCGTGGCTCATCTCATCCTCCAGAAAAGCGGGCATAATTCCCCTGGTTCCAACCAGGAGACGTCCATGCAAAAGATCCTACCGCTGCTGGCGGCGCTTGCCGCCGCCTGCCTGTCGACCCCCGCCCAGGCCCAGACCGGGGAAGGGTACGCTGGTGTCGGCGTGATGTCGGTCTCGACCGAAAACGCGCGCGAATTTGCCGCGGCCTTCCGGACCAGCGGCGACGGCTCCTCCACCGGTTTCAAGGCCTACGGCGGCTATCTGTGGCCAGGCCGGCGAGGCCGCTTCGGCATCGAATTCGGCTACTACGACCTTGGCACCTACGATGTGCGCACGGGCACGGCCAAATCGGACGAGTTCGCGGTGAATGCCTACACGATCTCCGGCGTGTACGCCCTGCCCTTCGCGAACAGGTTCCAACTTAACGCCAAGGTCGGCCTCGCCTTCACCAACGCCGACTACACCTGCGTGACCGGCTGCGGCGGCATGTTCGTCAACACCAGCAAGTCTGGCGTGGGCGGGCTATTCGGCGCGGGCGTGGGCTGGCGCGTCGCGCCCAATTTCAGCCTGCGGCTCGACTTCGAAGTAATCGGCGTCACACACTCGGTGGGCGGCCTGGAAGAGGATTACGGCTACGGCATGCTGTCATTCAGCGGGCAGGTCAACTTCTGATCCGCCCGGAGCCCGCAGCAAGCGCCTGTTTTCATTGACGGATTCCTGGCACCGGCGTATATTCGCCGGTGCAGGATTCTCAAGCGCCGAAAAAGCTGGTTCGCACGCGGCGAGGTTGCCCGCGCTCATCAGGTATTTTTTCCCTCCTTGACCATTCCGCAGGGCAAGCGCCCTTTTATCAATTCCCAAGGAAGCAGACATGAGCGTAGGCACAGTGAAGTGGTTCAACGATGCAAAAGGTTTCGGTTTCATCACCCCGGAAGGCGGCGGCAAGGATCTGTTCGTGCATTTCTCCGCGATCCAGGGCGGCGGTTTCAAGACGCTGAAGGAGAACGACAAGGTGCAGTTCGACGTCACGCAAGGCGCCAAGGGAGAACAGGCGACCAACGTCCGTCCTGCGTAATCGCAGCTCGCGCACCCCAAACCCGGTGATTCCGGGCTTCTTCATTTCTTCGAGGAGCGGGCATGGACAAGCGAAAGCTCTGGCGTGACCAGGAGCAGCAGGTGGTGGAACGCTGGAACGCGGCAGAGGCACGCTATCGCGAAGCACATTCGGAACTCGCGCGCGAGTCGGCTGCCGGCGCGGCAAGCGAAGAGCTGCAGCAGAAGGTCGAGCGCGCCCGCGCCGATATCGAGGCCGTGAGGCGGCAAGTGGCGCGCCTGAAGGTCGAATTCACTTCCGGAAAGAGATACTGAACATGCGCATCCTGGGACGCGGCCACGCCGCGCAATGGACCAAGGAAAAGATCGACACGCTCTCCACGCTCGAAGTGCGCAACCTGCACGCCAACGCGGAGCGGCTGCTGGAGACCGAAATCGCCGCGTTGTGCATCGAAGTGCTCGGCTCGCGGCCGCGCACCGGCGTGACCGCGCCGGGCAAGGCGAAGGCGCCGGCGAAGCCCCGGCGCGCGCGCGCGAAGGCCGAATCAGCCGCTTAGCCGGGCGGCGGCGCCGCCCGGCCCGCCTGATTTGCGCATTGCGCGCGTGTAGGCATAATGCCCTCACATGCCGTGCACGCAGGGCGCCTACCGGGAGAAACGACGATGAAAAAGATCGGGATACTGCTGCTCGCGTTCGCCACGTCCTTAGTGTCCGTGCAGGCCCAGGCCCAGCAGAAAACAGGCAGCTTCTACCTCGGCGGCGGCGCGATGCACACCTTGAACGACGCCGCGCCGTCCTTTGCCGTGAGCTTGGGCGGCGGGAGCGCCAGCGACAACGCCACCGGCTACAAGCTATACGCCGGCTACCGCGGGGAAGTTTTCGGACTCGAGGCGGGCTACTACAACATGGGCCTCTTCCAACTCACTACCCTCGGCGGCGCGTCCACCGAGTTCAACACCACAGCGATCGTGGGCTGGGTCACCGCCTCCACGCCGCTCGGCGCTTCGTTCAACATGACCGGCAAGGTAGGCCTTGCCTACACCCAGGCCGAATTCGTCTGCCTGCAGTCGTGCGCAGGCCTCGCCAATACCGAGCGGACCGGCAGTTCCGTGCCGTGGGCCGTCGGCGCGGGCTGGAAATTGACGCCAGCGTTCCAGGTGCGCGCGGAATACGAGCGCTTCGGCAGCGTGAGGCACAGCGTCGGGCTCGCGCGAAACACGTCGGCCTACAGAATGATCTCCGTCAGCGGCCAGCTCGATTTCTGAGCGCGCCGCGCGCGCGGGCGCAGCGGCGATGTGCGGGCGCTACGTAAGCCCCGAGCAGGCCTCGATCGAGCGCGCCTGGCAGATCCGCCGCAGCAGCGGTCTGGATTTCCCGCGACGCTTCAACGTACAACCCACCACCGAGGTTCCTCTGTTGATGTTCGGCTCCGGCGCACTCACTTTGGTAGCTGCGCGCTGGGGACTGATCCCGCATTGGTGGAAGCAGGACAAGCCGCCGACCTTCACCATCAACGCGCGCCTGGAGGAAGCGGCGGGCAAGCCGATGTGGCGCGACCCGATGCGCCGCTCGAGGTGCCTGTTCCCGGCCGAGGGCTGGTACGAATGGCAGGAAATCGCCGGCGGCAAGCAGCCGCACCACCTGCGCAGGGCGGACGGCAAGCCCTTCTGCTTCGCCGGCCTGATGTCTCTCTGGCAGGACAGCTTGAGCTGCGCCATCCTGACCAAGGCCGCCGATGGCCCGGTCGCCGAGATCCACGACCGCATGCCGGTGGTGCTGCCCGACGAAGCGCACGCCGGCTGGCTCGATCCCACATTGAAAGACGCCGCGGAATTCGCTCGTGCGAACGCGCTTTCCCGCGAGTTGACCCACTACGCGGTCAGCAAACGCGTCAATAACGCGCGCAACGAGGGGCCTGAACTCCTGGAGCCCGCGCCCTAGCGCGGCCCCGCTTCCTCCGCGCAGACGACGCGGTCGCGCCCCCGGCTCTTGGCCGCGTAGAGCGCGGCGTCGGCCCGATAGAGCGTCGTTTCGATCAATTCGCCCGGCAGGAGCTGCGCGACACCTATCGACACGGTGACGCGCCGCTCCGCCGGCAGGGCCTCGAACACCGCCGCGGCGACGTTCGCCCGCACGCGCTCGGCGAGGCGCGCGGCGTCGGCCAGTCCGGTCTGCGACAGCGCGAGGAGGAATTCCTCGCCGCCGTAGCGGGCGAGGAAATCCGTGGCGCGCAGCTGAGCCTGGACCGTCGCGGCGAACTGCCGCAGCACGGCGTCGCCGGCCAGGTGGCCATGCGTGTCGTTGATCGCCTTGAAATGGTCGAGGTCCACGATGCACAGGCTGAGCGCCTCGCCGCGCTCTGCGCGCGCCGCCTCCACGGCGAGCAGGCTCACCATTTGCCGCCGGTTGAACGCGCCGGTCAGGCTGTCGCGTTGCGCCAGCGCCTCGGTGCGCTCGAGCGCCTCGCGCAGCTGTTGTGCCGTCTGCCGCTGATTCTGCCGCAGAGACGCGATGTAGCTTCCCATGTAGGCCACCCAGCCAAGCACGACGGCGAACACGGCCACGCGGAACACCTCGCGGCGCAGGTCGGTCAGTTGCGGACGCCACAGCAGCGACAGTCCGGCGACCGCCGAGTAGCAGGCAAGATAGAACACGGCTGCTGCGATCAGCCCGCGCGGGCGCAGCGTGAACATGCCAAACGTGAGTGCCATGAGATACATCACCATGAACGCGGCGCGCGCCTCGTTGCCGTGGTAGGCGGCGTAGGACACCGCAAGTCCGGCAGCGACGAGTTGCGGAACGGTCAGGTTGGGATCGGCAAACCTGCGGTTCAGGCCGCTGGCGAACAAACCGTAGAACAACGCGCATAGCACGGCGACCGCCGCGCCATAGGTAAACGCGGCCGGGAATGGGATGTATCCCGCCTGCGCCGCCAACAGGGTAATGGCCACTGTCACTGCCGACGCCGCGATGGCTAGTCCCAGGCGGCCCGTGCGCAGGCGCTGCGCGTCCATCGGCGTGCTCTGCAGCTTGTGTGCTGTCTCCGTCATCGCGTCTTGGTTGCGGACTTTAGCGCATCGCGCACCGCTCGCGGGATGGGCGTGCGATCGCCGTCGGACTGCCAGCCGTTCTGCGCGATCATGCGCTCGATGCGCTCGATCCTTGCCTTCGTCACCGGGTGGGTACTGAGAAATTTCGGCGGTTCGCGCACGCCCTTCTCCGCGGCGGCGGCGCTCATCACCCGGAAGGTTTCGGTCGCGCCGCCGGCGTGGCCGTACACCGCCGCCAGCGCCGCGAGACCGGCCACGTCGGCTTCCTCCTCCTGCGCACGGCTGAATGTGAGCAGGGTGAGCATGCCCGACTGGCCGAGGATGGATTCCGCCGCCCCGCTGCCCGCCCCTGCCGATACCAGGGAAAGCACGGCGGCAAAGGCGATGCCGCGCCCCAGGCTCGCGATCGGATGGCGGTGCCGGGCGTGGCCCACCTCGTGGGCCAGCACCATGGCGAGCGCGTTTTCGTCCGGCAGCTTCTCCAGCAGCCCGCGGTACATTGCGACATGGCCGCCGAGCGTGGCGAAGGCGTTCACCACTTCCTCGTCCACATAGTGCACCTGGATCTGCATGCCCTCGGGCAAGGACATGCGCGCGGCGAGCCGGTCGACGAGATCCTGCAGGTATATCTCGACCGGCCCTTCGCGCGGCGGGTACTGCTTCGCGTAAGGCCCGATCAGGCTGACCTCGGCCGCGTAGGGCAGGTGGCGCGCCAGCGCCCCGCCGAGAAAAGCGAACGCCAGCGCTGCGCCGGCGCCGAGCACAACCACCGCGGCGGCCATGGCGAAAAAGCTGCGCAGCGGGCGCGCGTCGCTGTTGTTGACCTCGTCCGGCAGTTGCGGGTTGCTGTACTCGGCCACGCTCAGGCGCGCGGCGCCGGCCCGAGCGCGGTGCCGTAGGCGAGGATCTCCACGCCCCGCACGCTGTTCTCGTTGCGGCCGCCGACGGCGAAGGTCTGGAATTTGGCGTTGATGATCATGCCCGAACCGAACTTGCGCGCTTCGGCCTTCATGCGCAGCACCGCCTCGCGCCGCGCCCGGTCGATGAGCGACTCGTAGGAGCGCACGCGCCCGCCGAAGAAGCTGTACAGCCCGGCGAGCACGTTCTTGAAGTAATCGCCCGAGATCACCGCGCTGCCGGCGACCAGCCGCGTCTCCACGCGCCCGGTGACGTACGGCGGGAAGCGGTTGCTGAACAGCAGCACGCCCGACAGCTCCCTTTCCCGCTTGCGGATCGAGGCGTAGTGGCGGCGCTCGTTCCAGCGGCCGGCGAAGTAGCCGAGCACGAACAGCGTCACGAAGAGGATGACGTCGAAGTAGTCGAAAAAGGCCTGCATGCCCTACTCCAGCACCACCGCGGTGCCGTAAGCGAAGATCTCCGCCGCGCCCGAGGTGATCGACGAGGTCGCGTAGCGGATGTTGAGGATGGCATTGGCGCCCGCCGCCTCGGCCTGCTTCACCATGCGCTGCGTGGCCTCCTCGCGCGATTCCTGCAGCAGCTCGGTGTAGGCCTTGAGCTCGCCGCCGACGATGTTCTTCAGCCCGGCGAACAGGTCCTTGCCGACGTGCTTGGCGCGCACCGTGCTCCCCTGCACCAGACCGAGGTGCTTGAGCACCCGGCGGCCCGGTACCATTTCCAGATTGCTGAGCAGCATTAGTTCCCCTTCAATGCCTTGAAAAAAGCGATGACCTCCTGCGCCAGCAGCTCCGGCTGCTCGAGCGCCGCGAAATGCCCTCCTTGCGGCATGACGCTCCAGCGCCGCAGATCGGTGTACATCTTCTGCGCCAGCGAGCGCGGCGGGCGGATGATCTCCCGCGGGAACTCGGCGTAGCCCGTCGGTACGTCCACCGTCTTGCCCTCCGGCACCGGCCAGGGCCCGTGCCGCCGCGCGTAATAGGGCCAGAACGACGAACCGATCGCGCCGGTATACCAGTACAACGAGATGTTGGCGAGCATCTCGTCGCGCGATATGGCGTTCTCGATCACGCCGCCGCAGTCCGACCAGGCGTGGAACTTTTCCGCGATCCACGCGGCCAGCCCGGCCGGAGAATCCGTGAGGCCGAAGGCGAGCGTCTGCGGCTTGGTGCCCTGGATCCACTGGTAGCCGGATTCCTCGTTGAGGAAATGCGAGAGCTGCTTGAGATAGGCCTTCTCCTCTGCCGTGGGCGCCTCGAGCTTGGTGTCGCGCCGCAGCGCAAGGAGATTCAGGTGGATGCCGGCGACGCGCGAGGCGTGCGCGTAGCCCATGCGCGAGGCGATGAATCCGCCCCAGTCGCCCCCCTGCACGCCGTAGCGCGCGTAGCCGAGATGGTCCATGAGCTGCGCGAAGCACTGCGCGATGTCTTCCACGCCGAAACGCCGCTGCCCCGGCTTGAAGGACAGTCCGTATCCCGGCAGCGAGGGCACCACGACGTGGAAATCATCGGACAGCAGCGGGATCAGCTTGTGGAATTCGAATACCGAGCCCGGCCAGCCGTGCGACAGCAGCAGCGGCAGCGCCTGCGGGTTTTTCGAAGGCACGTGGATGAAATGCAGCTCGACGCCGTCCAGCGGCAGGGTAAATTGCGCAAAGGCATTGAGCTTCGCCTCCCAGCTGCGCCAGTCGAAGCGCGTGCGCCAGTACTCGCACAGCTCCCTCGCGTAGGCGAGGCTGGTGCCGGTGGACCAGCGCTCGAGCGGTGGCTCGTCGGGCCAGCGCGTGCGCGCCAGGCGTTCGTTCAGGTCGGAAAGCGCCGCGTCCGGTACCTGCAGGCGAAATGGGCGGGGGACAGGCGCCATGGCTTGCGCTAGTATCAGGCCATGCGATGGCTGGGGGCAATCGCCGCACTCCTCTGTCCAATTCTCGCCTCCGGGTTCGACTTGCAGGGCCACCGCGGGGCCCGCGGCCTCGCTCCGGAAAACACTCTGCAGGCGTTCGCCACGGCGCTGGCCATCGGCGTCACCACGCTGGAGCTGGATACCGGGGTCACCAGGGACGGCGTGGTGGTGATCCACCACGACCGGCGGCTGAATCCGGACATCGCGCGCGGCCTGGACGGACTGTGGGTCGCGGCGCCGGCACCCTTGATCCGCGAGCTGAGTTTCGCAGAGCTGCAGCGCTACGACGTTGGGCGCCTTAGGCCGGGGAGCAAGACCGCGCAGAACTTCCCGGCGCAGCGGGCTGCCGACGGTGCGCGCGTGCCGCGGCTTGCCGAACTGTTCGATCTGGTGAAGAAATCCGGCCACGACGCGGTGCGCTTCAACATCGAGACCAAGCTCTCGGCGCAAGCGGAGGAGGAAACGCTGCCGCCGATGGAGTTCGCGCGCGCGGTGATCGCCGAGATCCGCAAGGCCGGGGTCGAGTCGCGCGCCAGCATCCAGTCCTTCGACTGGCGCACGCTGCAGGTGGTCGAGCGCGAAGCGCCGCAGATTTCCACCGTCTACCTCACCGATCGGCGCGGGACAGAGTCGCAGCCGGTGGCGGTGCACGCCGCAGGCGGCCGCATCTGGTCGCCCAATCACGAGGCGACGGACTCCGCCGCCATGGTCGAGGCGCGCACGCTCGGCCTGAAAGTCATCCCCTGGACCGTCAATGAGCCGGCCGCCATCGAAAGGGCGCTCGACCTGGGCGTCGATGGCCTGATCAGCGACTATCCGGATCGCGTGCGGGCACAGATGGCGCGGCGCGGTCTGCATCTGCTGCCGGGACCGCGCTAGCGCGGCCGGAGAGCCCCATAGTAGTGTATAAGGGGTTGATGAAAAAGCAGACTGAAGCACCCCGGGAACACCCGGGTCGGCAGCCCCGCAGCCGCTACACGGTAGGCAAATACGAAATCATCGCGCAGCCGATCCCTGGCTCGGCCCACATGCTGCGCTACACGGTGTTCATCAAGGGCGTGCGCATCGGCGCCATGGCCAGCGTACCCACCGAATCCGACTGCAAGTTCCTGGAAAGCCCGCCACCGGTGCCCCCGGTCAAGCCCTTCCAGGTGTTTTACCGGCCCGGCCGCCCGAAGAAGGGTGCTCAGCCGCCCAGCGCCGCCGACCGCGGCAACGGCATGTCGCACGACGACCTGACTTCGGGCATCTCCCTGCCTGCGCTGGAGAAGTCGACGGACTGAAACATTCTGTTGCAATTCAGGGCAATTAGCGGGCGACTGTAAGCAGGCTCGGGCGTTATAACGTGGCAGGAGGTCTGCCATGAGAAAGCTGCTCGTTGCCCTGCTCGCCCTGCTGCTCGCCCTGC
>Ga0247727_10018399_pt1 | contig 10984 bp, 11 predicted proteins | sample WisWelCaveWW1625_FD_202498 | JGI IMG/M metagenome (GOLD analysis project Ga0247727, IMG submission 202498) | Biofilm microbial communities from Wishing Well Cave, Virginia, United States - WW16-25 | ecosystem: Environmental > Aquatic > Deep subsurface > Groundwater > Cave microbial mat | place...
TGAGCATTATAATGTAAAAGCAAAGTATTATAATGAATTAATACAATTGCTGAACAATTGTTTTGATATAAAAGATACAAGTGTTGTTAAGTTTAATGCCCGATGTATAGAAATGGTATGCGAATATCTGAGTATTCCGTTCAAAGTAGAAATATCTTCAGAAATGAATTTTGATTATTCCAATGTAAAATCTCCTGACGAATGGGCTTTGCGAATGTGCGAACAACTAAAAGGAGAAGAATATATTAATCCTTCAGGAGGGATGGAGTTCTTTGACAAAACTAAATTTGAAAACTCAAATATTAAACTCACATTTTTTTCGCCTTCGCTTACTCCTTATAACCAAAAAAGACAAGGTTTTGAGCATGGTTTATCAATTATTGATGTTCTTATGTTTAATGGACCTGAAATAACAAGACAAATGATTGATAAATTTGAAGCATCAAATTAATAGATACAATGTCAGATCATCTTCATAAGGAATTTCCTAAATCATGTGACCCGAAGGATTTTTGGGGGCAGGTAAAACGCACTGTCAATGGTCAACCTATCACACAAGAGCAGATTGATTTAATTGTAGATGCTATTTGCAATGGTTTAATATTTAACAAAGCAGATAACCTGCTGGACATTGGTTGTGGAAACGGAGCGCTGTCTGTTCTTTTTTTTAGTAAACTCAATACGCTCGTTGGAATTGATTTTTCAGAATACTTAATCTCTGTTGCAAAAGAGAATTTTGAGAAACGCCCCAATTATACATTTCATTTCGGAGATGCTTATGAATTTATAATAAACTATCCGGGAAGAGACCAGATCACAAAGGCGTTATGCTATGGAGTATTTTCCTATTTCGAGCAAGAGAAAGCTGAAAAGACACTTTCGTATTTGTGTAAAGAGTATAAAAATTTAACAAGAGTATGCATAGGCAATTTGCCGGATAAAGAAAGAGTAGATAAATTTTTCTATAAAGATATTGATTACAAAATTCTTCTTCATGACCCCAAAAGTTCGATTGGTATTTGGAGAAGTAAAGATGAAATGAGAAAACTGGCGACAAACTGTGGATGGAAGATTGAATTTCAGCAGATGCCAGAAAATTTTTACTCAGCCCATTACCGATATGATGTTATTTTATCAAGATGAAAATGAACCTGGCTATTTTCCACGGGAAACCCATATTTGATACACCTAAATCCACTTCAAACCTTGTCCAGCCCGACAAGCATAAGTTTCTAAATTATATAAAAGAAATTTATAGCGATAGAACAAACCTTAGCGGTTTAAACAAGATAACCATTGAGCTTGAAAAGCGATTAGCACATGAGCACGGTGCTGATGATTGTATTATGGTATGTAATGGTTTATGGGGGATAGTTATGTCGATATATGCCTTAAGGCTCAAGGGTAAAACCGAAATCATAATGCCCTCCCTTACCTATAGGCGCATGGCTGATATTGCTGCATGGTTGAAAATGATTCCCCATTTTTGTGACGTAGATTATGATACGCTTGGTGTAAGGGCAGAGCATGTATTACCTTGTATTAATAAGAATACCGCGTTAATACTAGCACCTCACCCCATCGTTAATCTTTGTGATATTGACGGGTTGATTGCACTCGCTGAACAATACAATATTCCGATATTATTCGATTCGGTAGAGGCCTCATTTTCAGAACACAAAGGAAAAAAGATTGGTTCTTTTCGGGATGCAGAATGTTTCTCCATGCATGCTAGTAAATTTTTAAATGGGTTTGAAGGCGGGTACATAACTACGAATAATGAGTCCATTGCACATCAACTTCGCGTTATTAGGAATAACGGAATTAATGATGATACCGGTTTAGTGGAGGGTTCTGGAATTGACGGCAAACTTATAGAGATTCATGCAGCAATGACATTGGCTTCTTTGGATGACAAAAATGAGCAGATAGAGCGAAATAAGATTAGGTTTTTAAAATATAAAACCGAATTGGAAGGCATTGAAGGACTGAGATTGATGGAATACAGTTCATCAGAAAAAAGAAGTTACAAAAATATTCTTGTCAGATTAGAAAAAGAGTGGCCGCTCTCCCGTGAATTAACAATAAAAATACTTCAAGCCGAAAATATGGTGGTGCGCCCGTATTATTATCCTCCGTTACACGCAAAGAAAAATCAATTCCCGACAATCAATGGTGTTTTGACAAATACTGAAAAATTGATGGGGCAACTTATGTTATTGCCTTGTGGAGAATTTGTAAATGAGAAAGATATTGAAATTGTTGCAAATTATTTGAAATATATTCAGCAAAATGCAACTTCCATTACAAAAAAACTTCCTGATTAAATCATGAGCAAACAACTTGCCCTGTTAGGAGGAAATCCTGTTTTTGAAAAATCCTTAAATCAGGGACAAGGTTATTTACCTGCGTGGGATAAGTTTACAACAATGATTGATGGGATTTTTACAAGAAAATATTACACTAACCATGGACCATTATCTCAAAAACTGGAAAAAGAATTAAGTTATTTTTTTGGTGTTAAGCACTCCATTTGCATGACCAACACCGGCATAGGATTGATGATTGCCGCCAAAGCGCTTGACTTGAAAGGAAAAGTTGTTATGCCTGCATTTTCTCATATCTCTCTTTCGCAGGCGGTCATTTGGGCAGGGCTCAAACCTATTTTTTGCGATGTGAAAAAAGATACTTTCCATATAGATACAGATTTACTTAATACTATAATTGATAACGATACGAGTGCAGTGCTTGGCGTAAACTTATTTGGCGGAACTTGTGATTTTGAATCTATTGAAAATATTGCAAGTAAATTTTCTATTAAACATTATTATCTGTCGGATGATGCGATCGGTGAACAATATAAAAAAAATAAAATCAGCAACTTTGGTAATTTGGAAATCTTCTCACTTCACGAGTCCAAATTAATTAATGCTACAGATGCCTGCGTAATTACAACCAATGATGATTTTATTGCTGCCCGCCTAAGAAATATACGCAGCAGTTACGGTTCAGGACCTCCCGTGCCAATTGCTTTTACGGGAAACGGAAGAATGTCAGAAGTTCAGGGAGGCATGGCATTACTGAGTTTAGAAGATAGCAACAACAATATTAAACTCAATAGAGAAGTAGTTGAACTTTATGAAAGTTATCTCAGAAACAAAGAAGGAATAAGCATTTATGAACCCGGCAGTTTTGTTAGTAACAGGAATTATCACCGACTCATCATTAAGGTGGATGAATCTGAATTTGGCATAAGCGCTGCAAAGCTTTCAAGGATATTATATGCGGAAAATATCATTGTCAATACATTTACTAATTATGCACTAAATCCATTTCTTCCTTTCAATTCTCTAACGACTGCACCAAATGCCTTGGATTTATCCCAATCACTTATAGAATTGCCCATAGGAAATAAAGAGATTACAAAACCTGCAGTTGAAAAGATTTGTGATGTTATTAATCAGGTTGTACTTAACATAAATAAAATTAACAATTTGTTGAATGATTGAAAGTAATGATAAGGATAATAATAAGGTATTGGTAAGTGTCTGTATAATGGCATATAATCATGAGAAATATATCGCTGAGTCTCTTGACAGCGCCCTTATGCAGCACACGAATTTTCCATTTGAAATTATTTTAGGTGAAGACGAATCCAGTGATGGTACAAGAGATATCTGCATTAAATATGCAAATAAATATTCTGATAAAATAAAATTATTTTTAAGGGAAAGAAAAAATGTATTATATTTTAATGGCAGACCTACCGGTAGATATAATTTTCTAGCAAACCTTAAGGAGGCAAGTGGAAAATATATTGCATTGCTTGATGGAGATGATTATTGGACAGATCCTTATAAATTGCAAAAACAAGTTGATTTTTTTGAATCTCATCCTGATGTTGCCGGATGCTTTCATGATGTTGTTTCAGTAGATGAGAATAGAAAGGTGATAAATGAAAATTATTATCTTTCTAAAAAAAGTTTATACAACCAATATGATTGCGTAATATCTATGGGAGCAGCTTATGCTACAGCTTCATTAATGTCTCGATCTTTAGTATTTAAAAAATTACCTCAATGGTTTCTTAAAACAGTTTCTGATTATACTATTGATCTTTTGATTACCGAATACGGCCATTTAGCACATATAAAAGAAAATATGGGTGCGTATAGGATACATAAAGGCGGTATTTGGCAGGGCAATAAACCTCATCAAAATCTCGAACAGACTGTATATAGGTATAGTTTGTGTTTGCAGAATCCAAAATTCAGAAAAGAATATGGGTGGTATTTTAGAAAACGCATAAGTGAACTTTCGTATTGGATTGTTCTGGCATATACACATGAGAGAAAAGCATTTAAAGAATTACAATATGCATGGCGCTATTTTTTTTATTTAGATAATAAGAGTATTAGTGCCCTTAAATTTTTTTGCAGCAAATTATTTTTTTCATCTTTTTTTTTCTTATTAAAGAAACGTATTGAAAAAAAAATTAGCACAACAATATTTTAAATAACATATGCAAGACCAATTAACCTTAGATCAAATTCAGAATTTCAAAGGGAAATATCCTAAACAACTTTGGTATTTATTTTTCTCAGAGATGTGGGAGCGTTTCTGTTTCTATGGTATGCGCGGCATGCTCGCCTATTTCATGGTGCAGCAACTCATGATGAAAGAAGATGTTGCCAACCTTCAATATGGCGCCACGCAGGCATTTGTATATGCCTTTACATTTATTGGCGGATTGTTTGCCGATAAAATATTGGGCTTTCGAAAATCTCTTTTCTGGGGAGGAATATTAATGATTGCGGGCAGTTGCATTTTGGCGTTTAATCCGCACGATTATTTTTTTCTTGGGATTGCATTCACAATCATCGGAACAGGATTCTTCAAACCCAATATTTCAACAATGGTTGGCTCTCTTTATAAAAACGGGGATGGAAGAACAGACGCAGGATTCTCTTTGTTTTATTCAGGAATAAATATTGGCGCGCTGCTGGGAGGATATGCATGTATTTTCATCGGCAAAAATTATTCATGGAATTTAGCATTCGGTCTTGCAGCAATTGTAATGACCATCAGTTTAATCACTTTTGTTTTCACCCAAAAATCATTAGGACCAATTGGCTTATCACCCATCCGGAAAAATAAAAATAAGCAGTGGTATGAGTATGCGGTTTATGCAGGTTCACTGCTGGTGATTCCGCTTATTATGATTATGGTTTCCAAAACGGAATACACTGATTGGTTCATGTATATAATAGGTCCCTGCACACTGGTGTATTTATTTTATGAAATGACAAAATACAATTGGGCAGAAAGAAAGAAACTTTTAGCAGCATTGGTATTTATTATTTTCTCTATTTTATTCTGGGCGTTTTTTGAACAAAGCGGTGGCTCACTGAGTTTATTTGCCGCAAGCAATTTAACGGATACAGTAGTTGGAATTAAAGCCGATCCCAACGGAGTGAACAACGCAGCAAACTCTTTGTTTGTTATAATCTTCGCGCCACTTCTTGGAATAATATGGATTGCCATGAACAGAAAAAGGATTGAGCCAAACACTGTAGTTAAATTCGGATTAGGATTTTTATTCCTTGCTCTTGCGTTTTATGTTTTTTTCTCCACACGTTTTTTCGCCAATGCTGAAGGCATAACATCGCTTGACGTTTTCACGCTCGCTTACTTTGTTATCACCCTTGGCGAATTATGTTTATCGCCAATCGGCTTGTCAATCATGACAAAATTATCTCCCCAACCTTTACAGGGAGTGATGATGGGAATGTGGTTTTTAGCAAGCGCTTATGGACAATACGTTGCCGGAATTTTAGGCGCAGGCATGTCAACAACAGACACAAACGCCACACTAACAGAAAAATTAATTGCATACACCGATGGCTACAAGCAGTTGGCTATTTACGCCCTCATTGCGGGAGTTGTTATGCTAATCATTTCACCATTTGTCCGTAAACTTATGCAGGAAGTTAAGTAGACACATAAGATTTAAAAGTTTATTTTTTATTCCACGCTTCTTTCGAAATACCTTTGAGTTATGAACGATTTTGTTGCAGGAAAAAAGTTTGATTTCGGGGAACTTATTCTTTCCGAACAGGAAATCATTGACTTCGCCAAAGCATTTGACCCGCTGGATTTTCATACCGACAGAGAAGTTGCCAAGACAACTATCTTCAAAGGATTGGTTTCAAGCGGACCGCATGTCTTTAACAACATTTATCAACGAGAATGGATTCCCCGCTTCGGCAAAACAGTGATTTGCGGAATGGGCGTATCCAACTGGAAATTCATCAAACCCGTTTACGCAAATCAAAAGATAAAAGCAGAACTTACCATTCTCGCTATAAAGCCCGATGATAAATTAAGAGGCAATGCCATCACCTGGCTTTTTGAATTCAGGAACGAAAAAGGAGAGATGGTGCAGTTTCTGCAGATGGATGTGATGCATAAGTTGCCATAAAACTACACTTTCTCCAAGAAAATTCAATTTAAGATTAAGGATTTACGGGTTAGAACTTGACCGTGACGAAGCAAACGCATCAATGGTAAATCACGGTGACATTGCAACTATCATTGTGGACTAACAGAAAAAGAAAAATAATTTAGCGGACAGTTTACTATCCTAATGGTGGGAGAGTAAAAGGTAAGATAATCTTACTAACAATTACGGCACGAAGTGTAACAGCGCGCTTACAGGCGGTGCATGGGTACAGAGTAAATTTCTTATCTTAGCAGTATATTTCATGAAGAAGATTAAGGGTACCTATAAAAATTCGGCTACGAAACCAAATGGAATAATGGAAAGTTGGAATATTGGGCTGTTTCCCATTATTCCATTCTTCCAACATTCCATCATTCCTGTTTTTAGAGGTTTCCTTATTATTCTTTTCCTTGCAGTTGGATTGATTTCAAGCAGTTTCATTTTCTATTACGGAGGAGATGGAGGGAATGAGAAAATAAAATGGGTTTCTTTCCTCGAAGCCGTAGAGTTAAACAAAAAAGAAAAGAAAAAAGTATTCATAGATGTTTATACCGATTGGTGCGGATGGTGCAAGGTGATGGATAAAAATACTTTTGCCAATTCTGTTATCGTTAAATACATGAACGAACATTTTTATGCTGTGAAACTGAATGCTGAAATGAAAGATACTGTTGTATTCAACGGCACTACTTTTGTAAATCCCAATCTAAAACAAATGCGTTCCACGCATCAACTCGCTGCTTCGCTTCTTAATAATAAACTTTCATATCCTACCACTGTTTATCTCGATGAGAATTTCAGTTTACTCACACAAGTTCCCGGTTATTTGAAGCCCGAGCAAATGGAACCTATTCTGAAATACTTTGGCGGAAACGCTTATCCGAATACCAAGTGGGAAGATTATCAGAAAACTTTTAAGGGAGAAGTTGTTCCTCCACCGGTTGCACCGCCTGTAACTCCTGCTCCACATTAATTCTCATGAGTGATAAAATTAATCTAAAGGAAAAGGTTTTACAAGTTCTTAAGATGAATAATCATACTTACAGCGAACTTTCTGAGCATGTCGGATTGCCGGAAAAGGAATTGGATAAACAGTTTGCTGATAATTCCCTCGAAGTTCGAACTCTTGAATTGATTTCAAAAGCACTTCGCATTCCGCTTTACAGTTTGTTTCGCGATACAAACTATGAATTCAAATACGATGAAGAAATGTATTACAATGTTGACATCTGGGGAAAAGAAGGAGTGGAACTTCGCACTGTATTGAAAAAAGATTCAACAGGGAACATTGCTGAAGGAGAAATTGAAAAACTCAGGAAGGAACTTCAGGAAAAAGAAAAACTTCTTCGTAAAATGGAAACAAAACTAAATAAAAATAAATTATGAAAAAGATATTCTTATTAATTGCTGTCATTGCATCTGTTTCTTTCTTCGGATGTGAAAACTGTGAAGAGAAAAAACAAAATGATGGTGTTATTGCAGATACATCCAAAGGAGTTTCTGCTACGGTAAATGATTCTTTGCATGGTGCACTTGCTTACATCTGTCCTTGTGGCGGATGTCCTGAAATCAGGGAATCAAAACCGGGAAAATGCTCTAAGTGCGAAATGGAATTAGTAGAGGAGAAGAAATAAAATTCTCTATTCCCTTCATTTCTTTATTTTTGCTCCCTTTTATTATGGTGGTTGTAGCTCAGCTGGTTAGAGCGCTAGATTGTGGTTCTAGAGGTCGCGGGTTCAAATCCCGTCATCCACCCAAAATTTTCCTTTCCGAATTGTAATTTCTTTTTTACAGATGAGCATTCCTCTCGCAGAACGCCTTCGTCCTAAAACCTTGGATGATTTTGCAGGACAAAAACATCTTGTTGGGGAAAATGCAATTCTAAGAAGAGCGATTGAATCAGGAACCATTCCTTCAATGATTTTGTGGGGACCGCCTGGTGTTGGAAAAACAACCTTGGCAAGAATCATTGCCACTCAACTCAAACGCCCGTTTTACCAGTTAAGCGCAATTAATTCAGGCGTGAAAGATATTCGTGAAGTAATTGACAAAGCGCAATCTGATTCTTTCTTTGGAACAAATTATCCTGTACTTTTCATAGATGAAATTCATCGCTTTAGCAAAGCGCAGCAGGATTCATTGCTTGGCGCGGTGGAACGAGGAACAATCACATTGATAGGAGCAACAACTGAAAATCCATCCTTTGAAGTTATCTCGGCTTTGCTTTCACGATGCCAGGTGTATGTGTTGAAGTATTTGGAAAAAGAGGATTTGCTTTCACTTATAAATTATGCTTCCCATACAGATGAATTTCTGAAAAAGAAAAAAATTATATTGAAAGAAAGCGATGCATTACTTCGCTTGTCAGGTGGAGATGTTCGCAAACTTTACAACGCGCTTGAACTTTTTGTGAATTCGGTTCCTGAAAATGAAGTTGTCATTACAGATGAAAAACTTTTAAGTGTTGTTCAACAGAAAATGGCTTTGTATGACAAAACAGGAGAGCAGCATTATGATATTATTTCTGCTTTCATAAAATCCATTCGCGGAAGCGACCCGAATGCAGGAGTTTATTATCTAGCAAGAATGATTGAAGGTGGGGAAGATCCGCTTTTCATTGCAAGAAGATTAGTGATTCTCGCTTCTGAAGATATTGGAAACGCCAATCCGATGGGACTTGTTCTCGCGAACAATTGTTTTCAGGCAGTGAATGTTATCGGAATGCCTGAAGCAAGAATTATTCTTTCACAAACGGTTGTTTATCTCGCCTGTTCGCCAAAAAGCAATGCATCTTACAAAGCAATCGGCAGCGCGCAGGAAGCGGTAAAGAAGACAGGTGACTTATCCGTTCCTCTTCATATAAGAAACGCTCCAACAAAGTTAATGAAGGAATTAAATTATGGAAAGGATTATCAATACGCTCACGGCTTTGAAGGGAATTTTGTCAACTCAGAATTTCTTCCTGAAGAATTAAAGGGAACCAAACTCTACGACCCGGGCGATAATGATGTCGAGAAAAGATTCAGGGAATTTCTTAAGAAAAACTGGAAAGATAAATACGGATATTAATCTCCGCCAAACATTTTTCGTGTAATAACCACCACGGGATTTCCATCGTAAATCCAAATGTAAACAAACGCGACAGTAATTCCGCCAAATGTTTGTTCAACTGTCTGCCAAAGCAGATCAAAGAGAATATATTGCGGAGTTAGTTCATTGCTGAAAGAAACGCCAATCACTAAAGCGACAATGTAGGTTGAGGTTCCAAGCAATGCACCGGAAATGATTCCGCGCACTAATGGCTTTCTTGAAATTTGCTTGGGGAATTTCATTAAATAAATTTTCGTAACAAGAAAACCAAGAATAAGATAGGTAATGATTGAACCCGTGAGAAAAATTTCTTTGGGGTAGGAGAGGCGTTCCAAATCATTAAGAAAAATTCCATGCCATAGATACGACAGGGAAAACATCACCAAAGAACTTAAAATCCAAGAAAGAAAAAATCTTTTTGCGTTCATGATACCCTCTTAACGAGAATTTATTGAGCAAAGTTACAATTTTTATGTAAAATCATAGGTTACTTTCTAACACCGTTCTCAACATGTTTAAAGCAGATAATGAAGCCCTGCGGATGTTTCTTTCTCGGTTATTACCAAAATTAAATTTTTTGGATATAATTTTACTGTCAGATGCCACAGAAATCCAAACTGTTCCAACAGGTTTTTCAGCACTTCCGCCAGAAGGTCCTGCTATTCCTGTGGTAGCAATTCCAAAGTCGGCTTTCAGCCGTTTTCTTACTCCACCAGACATTTGCTCAACCACTTCCTTGCTCACTGCGCCATTTGTTTCCAGTATCTTCTCATCCACTTTCAGCACATTAATTTTAATTTCATTCGCGTAAGCGATAATACCACCATTGAAATAATCGGAACTGCCTGCAATGCTTGTAATGAGATGCCCGATGTATCCGCCCGTGCAACTTTCGGCAACAGCAAGAGTTTTCTTTTTCTGTCGAAGTATTTTCCCGATTGTCTTTTCAAGCGTTTCCGGTTCTTTGCCAAATTCTTCAATGGCGAAAATGGAATCAGGAATAATTTTTCTTAGAGAAGTTATTTTTTCGTTAACTATTTCAATTAGTTTTTTTTCATTATTGCCTTTGGCGGATAAACGTAGTTTAACTTGTCCTGGTGATGGGAGATACGCAAGTTTTATTCCGTGTGATGAAAGTGAATCTTCCCATTCTTTTATTTTTTCTGCCAAAGTAGATTCTCCGATTCCCTGCGTGTGAATTGTTTTGTGAACGATGAATTCTTTCTGAAATCTTTTCTTTAATTCAGGAATGACAAATTCATCCATCATCGCTTTCATTTCGTAGGGAACGCCAGGAAGAGAAATAAATAGAGCCCCTCCTAAATCCTCCCGATCGGGGAGGACTTGCAGTTTGCGTTTCTCCCTCCCTAGCGGGGAGGGTCGGGGTGGGGC
>Ga0247727_10018400_pt1 | contig 10984 bp, 10 predicted proteins | sample WisWelCaveWW1625_FD_202498 | JGI IMG/M metagenome (GOLD analysis project Ga0247727, IMG submission 202498) | Biofilm microbial communities from Wishing Well Cave, Virginia, United States - WW16-25 | ecosystem: Environmental > Aquatic > Deep subsurface > Groundwater > Cave microbial mat | place...
CGTCGTGTGGGTCGACGTCGCCGACGACGGTGGTGTTTCCTTCAACACCGCCTACGGCCGCGCGAAGCCGACGTACATCGCCAGCGACTCGCGCGTGTCGCTGACAGTGGTGGACCCGCAAGACCCGTACCGCTGGCTCTCGGTCAGCGGGACGGCCACGCTCGTCGACGAGGGCGCGGACGATCACATCGACCGGCTCGCCAAGAAGTACATCGGCGTGGACTCGTATCCGTTCCGCCAGCCGGGGGAGCAGCGTGTGACCGTTCGGATCGCGATCGAGAAGGTCGACGGCCGCGGCCTCGATTAGGCCACGCGAACGGAGTGCACCGGCGGCAGCTTGGTCGCCGCCGTGAACCATGTCGCCCCCGCATCGTTCGACCCGAAGACGTCGCCCGAGGTCGCCCCGAAATAGAGGCCCATGCCGGGACCCGAGCCCTCGCGGTCGAAGGCCTGGCGTAGGATCGTCAGATACGCGTCCGCGGCGGGCAGGCCGTCACCTCGGGCGGTCCATGTCGCTCCGGCGTCTCGCGTCTCGTACACGCGAACACGTCCGTCGGGAGTGACGCGATCCATGTCCGCGACGAGAGGAATGACGTATGCGCTGTCCGGGTCCTCCGGGTCGACCACCAGCGGGAAGCCGAAGTCGGAAGGCAGCCCAGTGTCGGTGCCGATGTCGACCCAGGTCTCCCCGGCATCGTCGGACCGATAGACCCCGCCGTGGAACTGCATGAAGAGTCGCTCCGGCTGCGACGGCGCGCGGTGGAGGTTGTGCACGCAGAGCGTGAGCGTACCCTCGCGCGACTCCTCGGGTACATAGCGGGCGACGAGCCCGTCGTTCCCGTGTCGCCACGTCGTGCCGCCGTCGTCCGAGAGCCAGACGCCGACGGCCGAGATCCCGAGCGCGAGCCGAGACGGGTCTCCCGGCCACGTGGCGATCGAGTGGAGGCACATGCCACCGGCGCCGGGATTCCATTCCGGCCTGGTCGGCTGCTCCCAGAAACCCTTGTTGAGCTCCCACGTGAGCCCCCCGTCTCGGCTCTCGAAGAGGACTCCCGGGTCGCCTCCGGCATAGAGGAGGCCATCCTCCTCGCCCGGCACCACGGTCCAGAGGCGAACGAGCGCCCGGTCGCCGCCCTCGGGCAACTCCATTCCCTCGGCCTGCTCCCACTCTCCCGCGGGATCGTCCGTTACGAAGACCTTCGGCCCGTAGAACGCCGAGGTCACGCACGCGAGGTAGCGCCCGTTGCGGCGGTCGCGCAGCGCGAACTCGACTGGCTCCCCGGCGAAGGCGCGGGCGCTGATCTCGAAGGAGCCTCCGTTGTCACCCTGGAGCGCGAAAAGGCCCTTCTTGGTACCGACGAGAAGCTCGGTCATCTGTTCAGCCTCCACTGATCGAAGGAAGGACATGGATGCGGTCGTCTGCGGCGAGTGCCGTGTCCTCACGGCCGCGCTCGCCGTTGACGAAGATGTTGATGTGCTCGCGGATCGTCGTGCGCTCGTCCAGGATCCACCCGGCGATGGCGGGGTGCTCGCTTTCGAGCGCGCGTAGGACCTCGACAACCGTCGTCCCGTCGAGCTGAAGCTCTCTCCTACCGCCCGCGAGCTCGGAGAGCGGGGCGCGCAACCTCACGACCGCCATGGCCCGATCCTAGTCACCGCAGGTAAGCGACGAACGACGAGCTCCCAGATCGACAGTGAGCCGTCGATGGCGCCTGGAGGACAAAAGGCGTTTGACCACAACGAGAACTCGTACGGCATTGCGTTTCGACCTGAGTCGACGACATAGGCGTGGCTTCTGAACCGCTCGTTCCGGGTTGTCGGCCCGATTGCCGGGAGCTAGGCTCACCGCGTTCCCCCGATCGGAGGTCGTCCGTGAGCGTGTCGGTAACCCAGCAGAAGCAGTTCATCGGCGGCGAGTTCGTCGACTCGGCGTCCGGCGAGACGATGGAGGTACTGAATCCTGCGACCGGCGAGGTCATCGCAGAGGTACCGCGCGGGTCCGCCGAGGACGTCGAGGTCGCGGTCGCGGCCGCGAAGAAGGCGTGGGCCGAGTGGCGGGACAAGACTCCGAAGGACCGGATGGCGCTCCTGCTCTCACTCGCGGACATCATCGACGAGAACGCAGAGGAGCTCGCGCGCCTCGAGTCTCTCAACGTCGGCAAGCCCTGGTGGGTCGCGGTCGACGAGCCGGGCGTGATGTCCGACAACCTGCGGTTCTTCGCCGGCGCGGCGCGCAACCTCGAGGGCAAGGCCGCAGCCGAGTACGTCGAGGGCTACACCTCGATGATCCGGCGCGAGCCGCTCGGGATCGTCGCCGGCATCTGCCCCTGGAACTACCCGCTCTTCATGGCGATGTGGAAGATGGGGCCCGCGCTCGCAGCCGGGAACGTGCAGATCATCAAGCCTGCCGAGCAGACACCTTTGACCATGCTCCGGTTCGTCGAGCTCGCGCAGGACGTGATTCCTCCGGGAGTGCTCCAGGTCCTCACCGGTGACGGGATACCCGTCGGCGACGGGCTCGTGCGGCACCCGGCGATCTCGCTCGTCTCGCTCACCGGCGACACCGCAACCGGCAAGCTCATCGCGGCCAACGCGGCCCAGACGGTGAAGCGCGTCCATCTCGAGCTCGGCGGAAAGGCGCCCATGGTGGTGCTCGACGATGCCGACCCGGCGACGGTGGCCGAGGCGATCAAGATCGGCGGCTACTTCAACTCCGGCCAGGACTGCACCGCGTCCTCCCGCATCCTCGTCAGCGAGCGGATCTACGACGACGTCCTCTCGGAGACCGTCACGGCGGTCGAGTCGCTCACGGTGGGCGATCCCGGGACGGACGACGAGATCGGCATGGGCCCGGTCATCTCGGCCGAGCAGCAGGAGCGCATCCTTGGGTTCCTCGAGCGCGCCACCGACGCCGAGGCGACGATCGTCACCGGCGGGGGCTCGCTCGGTGACCGTGGCTTCTTCGTCAAGCCCACGATCGTCACCGATGTCGGCCAGGACGCGGACATCGTCCAGAACGAGGTCTTCGGTCCGGTCGTCACCATGCAGCCCTACGCGTCGGACGAGCAGGCGATCGAGATGGCGAACGGCGTCCGCTACGGACTCGCCGCGTCGGTCTTCTCCCAGAACGTCGGTCGGGCGATGAAGGTCGCTGCGAAGCTCGATTTCGGGACGGTGTGGGTCAACGAGCACCTCTTCCCGCTGGCTTCCGAGATGCCGCACGGCGGCTTCAAGGAGTCGGGCTACGGCAAGGACATGTCGCTCTACTCGATGGAGGAGTACACCCGCATCAAGCACGTGTGCGTGAAGCTCGCATGACGACTGCGGACCCGGCGGCCGCCGACGTTCGGCTCGAGGGGGTCGTAAAGCGGTTCGACGACGCCGTCGCCGTGGACGGGATCTCGTTGGAGGTTCCCAGGGGATCCTTCTTCGCCCTGCTCGGGCCATCGGGCTGCGGCAAGACGACGACCCTTCGCATGATCGGTGGCTTCGACGAGCCGACCGAGGGCAGGATCTTCCTCGGCGACCGTGACGTCGTCGGGTTGCCACCGTACAAGCGGGACGTGAACACCGTCTTCCAGAGCTACGCGCTCTTCCCCCACATGACGATCGAGGACAACGTTGCGTTCGGGCTCGAGCGGAAGGGCGTAGCGAAGGGTGAGATCAAGGGTCGCGTGAACGAGATCCTCGAGCTCGTCGGACTCACGGGGTTCGCCAGGCGCAAGCCCCGGCAGCTCTCCGGCGGGCAGCAGCAGCGGGTCGCGCTGGCGCGCGCCCTCGTCAACCATCCCCGCGTCCTCCTCCTCGACGAGCCGCTCGGGGCGCTCGACCTCAAGCTGCGCAAGCAGATGCAGCTCGAGCTGAAGCGGATCCAGCACGAGGTGGGGATCACGTTCGTCCACGTCACGCACGACCAGGAGGAGGCGATGACGATGGCGGACACGATCGCCGTGATGAACCAGGGCCACATCGAGCAGCTAGGCCCCCCGGAGGCCCTCTACGAGCGGCCGGCCACGGCGTTCGTCGCCGGCTTTCTGGGCATCTCGAACCTGCTTCCGGGCACGGTCGAGGGGCCGGACGCGGTACGCCTCGACGCCGGCGGGGTCGTGCGCGCGCAGGTGAACGGGCGCACGGGGCGCGTAGCCGCCGGCGTTCGTCCGGAGAAGATCACGCTCGGCAGCGGAGGAGGGGCGAACGAGCTCTCGGGAACGATGGTGGAGAGCGCGTACATCGGCGTCGCGACGCAGGTCGTGGTCCGGACGCCTGCCGGCACCGTCCAGGTGTTCGCACAGAATCTCGGCTCCGGCGCGCACGTGCCCGCGCCTGGATCTGCCGTCACGCTCAGTTGGAGCCCGGAGGCGACGTTCGTCGTCGCCAGGGAAGAGGCAATGGAAGAGGAGGAGGTTCCATGAACCCGAGAATGACCCGAGACGAGCTGCTCCGGCGCGGTGCCGCGGCGGGCACGCTGCTCGCGTTCCCGTCCCTACTCGCCGCCTGCGGCGGTGGCGGAAACGGCGGTGAGGCAGGCGGCGGCGAAGTGAAGGACGTCCTGAACTTCGCCAACTGGGACCTCTACATCGACACGGAGAAGCCGACGACGCTCGACAAGTTCACCGAGCAGACCGGGATCAAGGTCAACTACTACGTAGAGATCGACGACAACGACACGTACTTCGCGAAGCAGCAGGGCCTGCTCTCGCAGGGTCAGGGCATCGGCCGGGACATCTTCGTCTTCACCGACAACTCCCGCTTCCCCGGGCTCCTCGTCGACGAGGGGTATGTCCAGAAGCTCGACAAGGATCTCATCCCGAACATCTCGCACCTCGTCGACGCGCAGGCGAGCCCGTCGTTCGACCCGAACCGCGACTACTCGCTCCCCTGGTTCTCGGGCATGACGGGAATCGCCTGGAACACGAAGGTCGTCGACGAAGTCACCTCGATGGACCAGTTCTTCAACGACCCGAAGCTCAAGAACAAGGCGACGATGCTCACCGAGCTCGCAGACTCGGTGGGGCTCACGATGCTCGCGAATGGCGACGACCCGAGCCAGGTCACCGACGAGACCTTCGACCGGGCGCTCGAGACGATCAAGGGCGCCGTCGACTCGGGACAGATCCAGGACTTCCTGGGGCAGGCGTACCAGGCACCGCTCGCGAGAGGTGAGCTCGCCGCCGCGATCGCGTGGTCAGGAGACGTGATCCAGCTCCTCTCCGACAATCCGCACCTGAGGTGGGGCATCCCCGACTCGGGCGGGATGATCTGGACGGACAACATGTTCATCCCGACGGGCGGCAGCGTGCCGACGGCGTCGACGTACATGAACTTCGTGTACGAGCCGGTCATCGCTGCACAACTTGCGGTCGGCGCGGGATACATCTCGTCGGTCAAGGGCGTGAGCGAGGAGGCTGCCAAGCTCGATCGCGACGCTGCGTCGAACCCGCTGCTCTTCCCGGACGAGGAAACGCTCTCACAGACGCATCAGTACGACTCGGCAGCCCTGAACAACGGGGAGCAGATCAAGGCCTGGCAGGAGGTCCTCGGCCAGTAGGGGCGAGCCTCGCCCTCGCCCTCGCCCGGCACCATGGGCTCCTTCTTCCACCGGCACCCCCGGCTGACGCCGTACCTCCTGCTCGCGCCGGGGGTGTTCTGGTTGGGGCTCTTCTTCCTGATCCCGCTCGCCTTCCTCGCGTACCAGTCGCTCCAGTCCGGGATCTATCCGACCTTCGAGTTCACGTGGGAGTTCTCGAATTTCACGGACGCTATCTCCGACTACCGCGAGCAGTTCTTCCGTTCGTTCCTGTACGCGGGTCTCGCGACGGTCGCGTGCCTCGTGCTCGCGTACCCGCTCGTCTACTGGATCGCGTTCCGGGCGGGGCCGTGGCGCAACCTGTTCCTGCTCTTCATCATCGCGCCGTTCTTCGTCACCTACCTCGTGCGCACGCTCGCCTGGCTGAACATTCTCTCGAGCGAGGGCCCGGTGGTGGGGTTCCTCCGGGGCATCCATGTTCTCGACGAGGACGGGCAGCTCCTCTACTCGGCGTTCGCCGTGGTGTCCGGGATCACCTACAACTTCTTCCCCTTCATGGCGCTGCCGCTGTACGTCTCGCTGGAGCAGATCGACTCGCGGCTGCTCGAGGCGGCGAAGGATCTCTACGCATCGCCGAGGGAGGCGTTCATGCGCGTGACGCTTCCGCTCTCGGGGCCCGGCATCGTCGCCGGCACGCTCCTCACCTTCATCCCTGCCGCCGGGGACTTCATCAACGCCGAGCTCCTCGGCACGCCGAAGCAGACGATGATCGGGAACGTCATCCAGGCGAAGTTCCTCGAGTCTCTCGACTACCCGACCGCCGCCGCGCTCTCGTTCGTCCTCATGGGGATGATCCTCGTCGCCTTGCTCGTCTACGTGCGCGCGGTCGGCTCGGAGAAGCTCACGGGATGAGCATCGCGACGGAGACGATCGTCCCGCGCTCGCGGCCGGGCGTCGCGGCCCGTGCGTGGGCCTTCGTGAAACGCCACGCGCTGACCGCCTACGCGCTCCTCGCCGTCGGCTACCTGATGCTGCCGATCGCGGTCGTGATCCTCTTCTCGTTCAACGCGCCCAAGGGACGGTTCAACTACGTCTGGCAGGGGTTCACTCTCGACTACTGGGTCAACTGGGACTCCGTCCTCGGCCTCCGGGAGGCGGTGATCACATCCATCGAGGTGGGGTTGCTCGCGACCGTCGTCGCGACTGCGCTGGGAACGTTCATCGCGCTCGCGATCGTGCGCCACCACTTCGTTGGCCGCTCGGCGACGAACCTCCTCGTCTTCCTGCCGATGGCGACACCCGAGATCGTCCTCGGAGCATCGCTTCTGACGCTCTTCCTCAACACGACGGCGGTGTTCCAGCTCGGCTTCTGGACGATCTTCATCGCCCATGTCATGTTCATCGTCAGCTTCATCGTGGTGACGGTGAAGGCGCGGCTGATCGGCTTCGATCGCCATCTCGAGGAGGCGGCGATGGATCTGGGCGCCGACCCGCTGACGACGTTCCGGAAGATCACGCTTCCGCTCATCGCGCCGGCGATGCTCGCCGCCGCGCTCCTCGGCTTCGCCCTCTCCATCGACGACTTCGTCATCACGTACCTGAATGCCGGGGGCACGCAGACGTTCCCGGTCTTCGTGTGGGGCGCGGCACGCGTCTCCGTACCGCCGCAGGTGAACGTCGTCGCGAGCGCCATCTTCCTCGTCGCGATCGCGCTCGCCCTCGCTAACGTCTTCTGGCAGTACCGGAGCGCCAAACGAACGCAAGGAGCCACGTGACGACGACAGCGACGACCCCGCTCGATCTTCAGCAGCTCGCCAAAGATCACCTCTGGATGCACTTCACCCGCATGGGAGGGTTCGGGACGGCGGACGTCCCGATCATCGTGCGGGGTGACGGCTGCTACCTCGAGGGCTCGAACGGGAGGCGGTACCTCGACGCGCTCGCGGGCCTCTTCTCGGTCAACATCGGCTACTCGTTCGGCGAGGAGATCGGCCAGGCGGCGCTCGAGCAGATGCGCGAGCTGCCCTTCTATACGAATTGGTCGTACGCGCATCCGCGCGCGATCGAGCTTGCTGCCGAGGTTGCGTCGCTCGCCCCCGGCGACCTGAATCGCGTCTTCTTCTGCAACGGCGGCTCCGAGGCGGTCGACTCCGCCTGGAAGCTCGCGCGGCAGTACTACCTCGCGCGAGGCGAGAAGCATCCCCGCGCGGTCGTGACCCCCGGAGCGCGCGCGGGCGCCCAGGAGCCCGAGGTCGCCCACGACGCGATCGTCCCGGCGGCGACACCCATGCCGAGGCGCTACAAGGCGATCGCGCGGCACATCGCGTACCACGGAACGACGTTCGGCGCGCTCTCGATCAACGGCATCCCCGCGATCCGGGAGCCGTTCGAGCCGCTCGTCTCCGAGGTTCGGCACATCTCGAACACGAACCGTTACCACCGTCCTCCCGAGGAGACGGAGGACGAGTTCACGCGCTTCCTGCTCGAGGAGCTCGAGCAGGCGATCCTGGCGATGGGTCCCGAAACCGTCTGCCTCGTCCACATGGAGCCCGTGCAAAACGCGGGTGGCTGTTTCACGCCGCCCGCCGGGTACTGGCGAGGCGTGCGGGAGATCTGCGATCGCTACGACATCCTGCTCTCCGCGGACGAGGTGATCACGGCCTTCGGCCGCCTCGGCCACTGGTTCGGCTCCGAGCGCTACGACATCCGGCCCGATCTCGTCACGATGGCGAAGGGCCTCTCCTCGTCCTATGCCGCGATCGGCGGCGTCCTCGCCACCGACAAGGTCATGGAGCCGTTCCTCGAGGCGACCTCCATGTTCTCGCACGGGATCACGTTCGGCGGCCACCCGGTTATGACCGCGATCGCGCTCAAGAACATCGAGATCCTGAAGCGGGAACGGATCGTCGAGCACGTTCGCGAGAACGAGGACACCTTCCGCTCGACGCTCGCCCAACTCCTCGACCTTCCGATCGTCGGCGACTTGCGCGGGACCGGGTTCTTCTACGCGCTCGAGCTCGTCAAGGACAAGGACACACGCGAGACCTTCGACGACGAGGAGTGCGAGCGGCTGCTCCGCGGCTTCCTCTCGAACGCGCTCTTCGAGGCGGGTCTCATTTGCCGGGCAGACGACCGCGGCGACCCGGTGCTCCAGATCTCGCCGCCGCTCGTGGCGGGGCAGGCGGAGTTCGACGAGATCGTCGGCATCCTCGGCGACGTGCTGACCGAGGCCACCGCCCTCATGCGCTGACTCCCATCAACGGCCGGGGCCGGCATCCGTGACAGCGTGAACGTGCCATTCGCCCGGCACGCCCTTCAGCACATGGGTTCCACGCTCCGCGAAGTCGATCCCCGACCCCACGACGAGATCCTTGACGGTGCTGGATGCCAACACGTCGCCTGATCCGGCGAGTGCGGCGATGCGCGCACCGATGTGGACGGCGATGCCCTCGACCCCGGTCTCGGCGAGCTCGATCTCGCCTGTATGCAGCCCGGCGCGGATCTCGAGCCCGAGTTCTCGAACCTGCTCGCGAATCGCGCATGCGGCCCGGATCGCCCTGGCCGGGCCGTCGAAGGTGGCCAGGAACCCGTCGCCCGCGATCCGAACCTCCTTGCCTCGGGAGCGCTCGAGCTCCGCTCTCACGAGTCGGTGGTGATCGTCGAGTAGCTCCTTCCAGCGCCGGTCGCCGAGCTCGACCGCCCGCTCGGTCGAGCCGACGATGTCCGTGAAGAGCACGGTCGCGAGGACGCGATCGGGCTCCCGCGACCGCCGGGAGCCGGTGAGGAACTCCTCGACCTCGTCGAGGAGCGCATCGCCGTCACCGGCAAACGGGTAGTGATCGTCGCCCCGAAGCTCGACGAACTTCGCATCCGGGATGTGCTCAGCCAGGTAGCGGCCCGCCTCGACCGGGACGACGCGGTCGCCCGAGCGATGGAGGACGAGTGTGGGGACTCGGATCGCGGGCAGGACGTCGCGGACGTCGATCTCCATCGTGATGTGAAACCAGGCTCGGGCGTCCGCCGGTGTGCCGGCAAATCGGCAGGCCTGCGCGTGCCAGCGCTTGAACTGTGGGTCGTCGGCAAGCGTTGGGGCGACGGTGTGCACGCCGAACTGTTCCGAGCCCCAGCGGGTGTCGTACGCCGCGAGGATGCGCGCCTGCGCCTCCTCGTCGGGCCCCCACGGGTAGTCGGGCGCCCATTTTCGCCTCGGGTACGAGGCGCCGAGGACGAGCGCCTGCGTCCGCTCGGGAAGCGTCGCTGCGAACAGGGCGCACATGGGTCCGCCCTCGGCACCACCGAAAAGCGCTGCTCGCTCGGAAGACGCTGCATCGAGAACCGCCTTCATGTCGTCGAGGAGGTCCTCGAAGGAGCCGAGCGCGAGAGTACGGTCGGAGAGTCCGGTTCCCCTTCGGTCGAAGAGGATGAGACGCGAGAACGAGGCCAACCTCTCGAGGAAGGCCCCATACGCCGGCCAGGTCCAGTTCTGCTCGATGTGAGACATGTAGCCGGGCGCCCAGAGGAGATCGACCGGCCCGTCGCCGACCACCTGGTACGCGATCCAGAGTTCTCCGCTCCGCGCGTACCTCGTCTCGTCATGCACGGCGGAAGTCTCCCTTAGAATCGCTCGGTGCGTCTGTTCACGCAGAACGTGAAGGTCGAGGCGCTCAAGCGGGCGCCGCTCTTCGAGGGACTGTCCAAGAAGGAGCTCGCAGAGCTCACGCGGGTGACCGAAGACCTGCAGGTCGAGGCGGGGACGGTACTCTGTCGCGAGGGCAGGCTCGGCCGCGAGTTCTTCGTCATAGTCGACGGCGTCGCCGAGGTGACGAAGAGCGGAAAGCGCATCGCAACGCGTGAGGCTGGCGAGTTCTTCGGCGAGATCGCTCTCCTCATGACGACGAAGCGAACTGCGACCGTGACCGCGAAGACCCCGCTCCGCTGCTTCATCCTGACCCGAGGGGACTTCCGGCGCGTACTCGACGAGAGCCCCGGGGTCGAGCGCAAGGTCATGCAGGCGCTCGCGGAGCGCCTGCTCTCGTACACACAGGATCTTTGACGGCTTCTACCGCGCGGCCGCGAGCGCCAGGGCGAACCCGTCGGCGGCGTCCGTCCACCAGCGGGCAAGCGAAGGGCTGGCCGCCGCCAGCTCCGGCTCGAGCCGCTCGCGGCGGAACTTGGCGCTCGCTCACCTCGACGCGCAGCCGCTCTCCGTCGGCGAACTCGACGTCGATCCCGAGTCCGCGGACGGAGACGATCTGTGCTTCGAGCGAGTGGAAGCCGATGGCCACCTATTCGTTCCGCGGATCCCAGAACGCCTGGTAGTCGAAGCGAGGAACCGGGGATGCTTCTATGTGCGTCAAGGCGTCAAAGGTGGGCTCTCGAGTAGCCGGAAGAGGGAGCGGGCGAGGTAGCGCTTGAGGCAGCGAACGGCTTCTCGCTCGCTCTTGCCCTCCACCACGC
>Ga0247727_10018401_pt1 | contig 10983 bp, 8 predicted proteins | sample WisWelCaveWW1625_FD_202498 | JGI IMG/M metagenome (GOLD analysis project Ga0247727, IMG submission 202498) | Biofilm microbial communities from Wishing Well Cave, Virginia, United States - WW16-25 | ecosystem: Environmental > Aquatic > Deep subsurface > Groundwater > Cave microbial mat | place...
GGATATTGGACGCGGCCATGAAAAATACCTGTCAGCGTTCGAATAAAACTTTCTTTAATCAAATTCAAATCGCGCAGCGTCAGCGGGCATTCGTCAAGCTCGCCTTTTTTGAAACGTTCCTCGACGATGCTGTTGACCATATTGCGCAGCCGGCTGATGGAGGGATCGCGCAGCGCCCGGCACGCCGCTTCAACGGCATCGGCTACCATGACGATGCCCGTTTCTTTGCTTTGCGGCTTCGGCCCGGGATAACGAAAATCCGATTCCTGCACTTCCGAATCTTCGCTTTTCTCCAGAGCTTTCTTATAAAAATAGGCAATGAGATTGGTGCCGTGATGCTGCGGAATAAAATCGCGCACCTCTTTGGGAATGTCGTTTTCTTCGGCAATTTCCATCCCGCGCTTCACGTGATTGATGATGACGAGCAAGCTCATGTTCGGCGTCAATTTCTCGTGCGGATTTTTGCCGCCGCGCTGATTCTCGACGAAGTATTCCGCCATTTCGGTTTTGCCGATGTCGTGATAATAGGCGCCGACGCGCGCCAGCAGTGAATTCGCGCCAATCGCTTCGGCCGCGGCTTCGGACAGCGTGCCGACGACGATGCTGTGGTGATAAGTTCCCGGCGCCTGCAGCGCCAGCTCGCGCAGCAACGGCCGGTTCAAAGCCGAAAGCTCGAGCAAGGTGGCGTCGGTGGTGAGATCGAATAAATACTCAAAAATGACCATCAGGCCGTACGTGAAGATCGGGCACAGCAGCGCATTGATCAGAACGCCGTCGCGCAAATTTATCAAGACTTGCTCGAAAGGAGTGAATCGCAAAAACGCGGTGGCGGCAATCGTGGCGAGATACCCGGCGGTGAGCGAGAGAATGGCTTTAAAAATCCAACTGCGCGAGCGCACCCGGCGCACCGCTAAAATGGCAAACAGGCCGACGATGAGCGTCGTAAAAATCGTGCTGAATTCATAGCCACGCATGCTGCCGAGCAAAATTCCCAGCGCCACCGTGCCGGCGAAAGCCACGTGCGCGTCAAAGAAAAACGTCAGCAGCATCGGCGCGATCGCCACCGGCAGCAAATATTCCGAAAGGCCGATCACGTTGACTAAATAAGATATGAAAATAACCAGAAGCAGAATAATCGCCATCAGCAAAACGCGCTGCGGGTCATGATAAATTTGCGGCCGCGAAATGAACAGGAAAAATCCGATGAAACCGACGACGATGAGCAAGATGGTGAGGCGTCCGAGAATCGGCAAAAGCCAGCGCCAGCCGCCTTCGGAAGTCCGGCGTTTCGCCATCTCCGCCGCCAGCGAATGCAATTTCTGCAAATGTTCCGGCGTGATTTTGTCGTGGCTTTCGATGATGCGCTCTTTAGCGAGAACCGTTCCGCGCGCGCGCGGCACTCGCGCTTCCGCTTCGTTCGCGCGCTGCTGCGTTTCGCGCTCCTCGTAAAAGAGATTGGGGCGCAAAAAGCCGGTGAGAATCTGATAGCCGATATTGAGGGCCGCCTCGCTCAAGCTGGGAACTTCGCGCAGCTTTTGCAGGGCGAGGGATTTTGCCGCTTCCATTCCGGGAAACTGCTCGAGCGGTTCCACCATCTCATCGACGCCGCGGCGAATGGAAATCCGGCGGGCATAAGCCGGCAGCGCGCTGCGCTCCAAATTCAAAATGCCGACGGCGAAAAAGTCGCGAGCGAGGCGCTGCAGTTGCGACGAATAATTTTGAAATCGCATGGCCGCCGAGAAGGGCCGCGGCGAGCGATTAAAACCATGCAACAGAAAACGCCAGCCTTCGTCCGATATCACGATCGGCGGCCCGCTGACAAAAGAATCGCGCAGCCGGCGCAATTTCATCGAATCCGGCACGAGGGCTTCGATATTTTGTTCGATGCCGGCGAGAAAATTTTTGAGCGCCCCGATTTGCCGCGCTTCCACGCTGTCATCGCGCGCAAAAACCGGCGGCACGCTTTCGCGGGCGGCACGCAGGTCACGGTTGTATTCTTCGGAGGTTTTGTCGATGGAAAATGTGAACGGCGCAATGATTTGTTCCCCCTCGTAAATTTCCCCTTCCCGCAAATCGGCAAATTGAAAGGATTTTCCGGCCGGAAATAAAAACATGCTCGCGAGCACGAACGCCGCAGCGATGAGAAATTGCCACCGGTGGCGCTGCCAAAAATCCAAAGAGCGGGAGCGTTCGGACGGGCGAAGCTCCAGGGTTTTACCGGGAAAAATTTTAATGAGCCGCTTGAAAGCCGGCGCGACCCATCGCCATAGCGCTTCCATAAAGCTCACTGGCTGTAAGTATCATACGCTTTGATAATGTCACGCACCAGTTTGTGGCGAACCACGTCATGATCGGAAAGGTAAACGAAGCTGATGCCTTCCACGTCATGCAGAATCTCGCGAATCTGCACCAGGCCGGATAAGGTGGTGGCCGGCAAATCGATTTGCGTAATATCGCCGGTGACGATAGCTTTGGAATTGACCCCGAGGCGCGTGAGAAACATTTTCATTTGGCCGGGCGTGGTGTTTTGCGCTTCATCGAGAATGACGAAGGCGTTATTCAACGTGCGGCCGCGCATGTAAGCCAGCGGCACGATCTCGATGATCTGCGTTTCCAGATAGCGCCGCAATTTATCGGCGGGAATCATGTCATACAATGCATCATACAGCGGGCGCAGATAGGGATCGACTTTTTCTTTCAAATCTCCCGGCAAAAATCCCAAACTTTCGCCGGCCTCGACCGCCGGCCGCACCAGGACGATACGGTCCATTTGGCGATCGCGCAAGTGCGCTACCGCAATCGCCACGGCGAGATAGGTTTTGCCCGTTCCCGCCGGACCGATGACAAACACAATGTCATTCTTCACTGTCGAATTATAAAACGCCAACTGTCCGTCGGTTTTGGGCTTGATCGCAGCCGTTTTTGTATAAACGATAACCGGACGCGCGTTTTGCTGGCCGGGCGAGACGCTTTCCAGCGCCGGAGTTTTGTTCCCCTCGCCGCGCTTGACGACATTGATCAGCGTCTCGACGTCGGCGTGGCGCAGCTCGTCGTTGCGATTCAACAGCAGAATCAACTCGGTAAACAACCGCTCGAGCTGGCGCAGCACCGGCTCTTGTCCCTGCAAAATGATTTCGTTGCCGCGTACGGTGAGGCGCGCGCTGAAATTTTTGAGAATCTCCTTCAAATGTTGATCGCCCGGCCCGAGCAATTGCAAGGAATCGACGCCGCGAATTGAAATTCGGCGCTCCTGCACCGCCGGCTCGGAAGCGCCAGCGCCCGGCTCTCCCTCTTTCTCAAAAGCCTGCTCAGAAGTTGAATGAAGTGATGGTCCCAAAATCGTCCTCGTCATATTTATCAATCCCCTCCGGTGAATGTGCGGTTAACCGGCAAATGCTTTTTATAACCACCCCCAAAGACAAAAAGCCCCGCCCTCCAAAACTTATTTTGAGGAAGCGCGGGGCATCGATTCGTGAGCTAAACTCAAGCTATCTCGGAATCCTCAGTACGGTGTAAGGATAAAGGCGAGTGCGGTCGTCGCCAATAATATCGCGATTGGCTTCGTAAAGTTTCGCCCAGGTTACCGAGTCGCCGATCTCGTTGGCGATCCTGCGCAGCGAATCGCCTTTCTTGACGAGATACTCATCCGGTCCGACTTCCCGCTGGATTTTTAAATTCCAATCGGGATAAATCAAGTCCGGATTTTTGATCATATCGCGGTTGTACGAATAAATCCGCATCCAGTTATACGGATCGCCGTAAATGTCTTGCTTGCCGGAAATTTTCCAGAGGTAATCGCCGCGGACGACGCTATATTGATCGTAAATCGCTTTGGGCATGCGGGCGCGCAACTGCGCGATTTTGCCCTCGATCGTCGCCGCCCAATCCTGCATCTCGGTGAGCTTGCCGATATTGCTCTTTTTCATCTCATCGAGACGCGCCTGCAACTGATCCACTTCCGTGCGGCGCTTAAACAACTCTTCCGGCGAAAGTGCCATCAAACCGTCAACGTCGGCTTCAAGCTGGCGCATCTGATTGCGATACGCCTCAACGCCGGCGCGATCAGTGCCGAGTATGGTGTAAATTTCATCCCAGGCCTGCGTCGTTTGCTGATCGACGCTGGCAACCTCTTGCCGCAATTGCGCGATTTCAGCATCGAGTTTGACGATTTCGGCTTTGGCAGTGGCTTCGCGTTGCTGCGCCGCCGCGAGCTCGGCACTATACTCGTCCATTGTCATCTTCTTTTCCTGAGCGGCGGCGGGCGCGGCGAGCGCCAGGCTCAATAGGCCGATGATAAGGGTGAGAAGAATTTTTGTCGAAATTTTCATCTTTTTCTCTCCATGCACGAATTAGTTTCCGCTCATCCGTGAAGTAACGGCGGCTTTTTCAGCCTGCGCCTTTTCAAGCGCGGCTTTTTTGTCTTGCAATTGTTTCAACAACGCATCGCGTTCAGCGCGTCTTTGCTCCAATTGCGTTTCGGCGGCTGCCGCTGCGTTCCGTGCCTCCTCAAGAGCCTGCAGTTGTTTTTCGTTCGGATGTTTCGTGCATGCTACTAAGGAGAGGGAAGCCAACATGCCGATCGCCAAACCCTTGGCGAGATGGGATTTCAGTTTGTCCCTCATGAGCTTTTTGCCTCCTTCATTACTGAGTTTTATTTGTCCCGCCATGGCGGGACGAGCCAATTATTTCCACGCCCTGACGCACCCGTTCTCCAACTTTTGCAAATATTGTAGACTTTTGCAATTCAACTCAACCGGTCACAGTATATAAAAAAAATAACAGATTGTCAAGGAAAAAATTTTTAGAATTCAGCCGCCAACGCTTCGATTCTCTTCCGGTTTTCCCGAATCAATTGCGTCTGCTCCGGCCAGAAAAGCTCGGGAAATTCGTCAAGCGGAAACCACTTGACTTTATAATGATGATAGCGATCGGATGGAACGCCGTTTTTTTGTACGGTCGCAAATAGAAAATAATGTGTCCGTTTCCAGGCGCGCTTTCTAAAATCCAACCGCTCTTTCATGCCGAGCGGCGCCAGCAACTTCAACTCGGAGAATCCGGCTTCCTCTTCGATTTCACGTCGCGCCGCGGCTTCAACGCTTTCGCCGGCCTCGACGTGTCCTTTCGGTAAAACATATTTGGACAGCCCTTTTTCGCCGACGAGCGCGAAGTAAATGCGGCCGTTCTCGGCGCGCACGACAACGCCGCCGGCGGCATCATGTTCGGGCACGTTGGGCGGACGTTTGTACCAGGTTTCGTTAATGATCATTGGTCAAAAGCGTGTTGACAAATATAGACAGTCGGGGAAAAAAAAGCAAGTGTTAAATCAACTACTTCACCGCCACGGCCATCAGCGTGGTGTCGTCATCCAGCGGTTGGTAGTGCGCGAAATGCTGCACGCGGGCGAGCACGGTGTTGACGAGTTCGGTGAGAGGAGGTTTCTCGTCATGGGGGGAGATGAGCCAACTGCTCAAGACTTTTTTCAAGCGGTCTTTGCCAAATTGTTTGCGGGCGTCGTCGCGAGCTTCGGTGATGCCGTCGGTGTAAAGTGTGAGCAGATCGCCCGGCTCCAGCGGAATCGATTCAACCCGGCGTTCGGTGTTGGGATTGACACCCAACGGAATGCCGGCCGAAGCCAGCTCGTGCCATTTTCCCGCGGCGCGGCAATATAGTAATGAGGGATTGTGTCCGGCGCTCGCGTACTCGAGCCGCATCGTCTCGAGGTCGAGCACGCAGGCAAAAAAAGTCACGAACACTTTGCCCTGGGTATATTCATAAATCAAGCGGTCGAGATTGTGAACGAGCGTCGATAGATTCGTGTGGTGCGAAATTTCGGCATACAAACCGCCGTGCACGGTCATCACCACCAGAGCTGCCGGCAAACCTTTGCCCACCACGTCGCCGATCGCAAACAGGAAACGCGAGTCGCTCAACGGCTGAAAGGCGAGATAATCACCGCCGATTTGCTGCGCCGGCGCGTAATGATAGGCCATCTGAAAATGCGGATGAAAAAAACTCGGCGGCGGGAACAGCCGCTGCTGCACGTCTTTGGCGGCGCGAATCTGTTTATGCATCTGATTCTTTTCGCGCATTTCTTTTTGCAGCAGCGCATTCTCGATCGTCAGCGCGATTTGATCGGCGAGCACTTGCAGCATGGTGCGGCGATGCTCGGGCATGCCTTTGAGCGGCCGGCGGCTGTCCAGATAAAGCACGCCGAACATCACGCCCTTCGTTGGGTGCTGTCCCGTTTCCGCCTCGGGCGTTACGGTTTCCAATTGATGCGGCGATTTCAACGGCAAACAAAGAATCGTGTTGAGCTGCAGCACCTGAATGCTTTGATTGAATTGGTAGCGCGCGTCATCGAGACACTCTTCGCGAATCACCATCTCGCCGGTGTCTTCGGCTTCGGCGAGCGCCGAGCGGCTCACTTCAAATTCATCGTGATGCACGTCGCTGTGCGTGACGTTGTGAAAAACCGCCGGCTGGAGTTTGCTATTATTGTCATACAAAAAAATCACGGCGCGTTCGGCGCGCGTAATTTTGATGGCGAAGCGCGCCGCAATCTCCAGCATTTCATTGGAAAACGCGGCATTTTGAGCGCGCTGGCTCATGCCTTTGACCGCGGCGAGAAACTCTTCCTGCGTTTGCAGCAGCGGATTGGAAACGCTGGCCACCGGCGCGCCGGCGCGGAACAGCAGCATCGTTTCGCCGAGCGCGATGCGGTCAAAATCTTTGATTTCGCGGCGGCGAATTTTGGCGTCATTGACAAAAACGCCGTTGCTGCTGCTCAAATCTTGAAGATAAAATTTGCCGTTTTGATAATCAATGCGGGCGTGGAAACGCGAGAGCGAGGGATCGTGCAGGACAACGGTATTGTCGTGATGGCGACCGATCGTCGCCCCGGAGGTGAAAATATAATGCGATTGCACGGCGTTCTGTTCGCCGATTTCCTTCAGCACAGCCAGAAACAAAGACACGCCACATTCTCCACAATGCGTGAATTGAGCCGGATTTTCCGCGCGACAATGGTTGCAGTGCATAATGTTTGTCATTGAGCCGGTAAATGACTAATGATCAAATGAACAATGACGATTACATCATCGCCTGCATGGCGGGCAGCATTTGCTTTTTCAATTCGCGCGCGAGCTGGTCAACCATGTTGAAGACGCTTTCGCCCTGCGCTTTTTCGGCGAGCAGCATTTCGCCTTTCCATACATCATACAACTGGGTATCGATGCGCAGTTTTTTGCCGTCGCGCGTGATCGTGCCGATGAGCATCAGATCAGCGTTGGCTTTCTCGGCAACCGAGCGCGCCAGCGTCAAATCCATGGATTGAACATTTTCCCGGCCAAGCTCTTTGAGCATATCCATCAGTTGCGGACGGCCGAGGACGCGGAGCGGCGTGGTATTTTCCAAATCCGTAATCAGCATGTCGGCCAAACCGATGCACATCCAATTATCGCGAGCGTCTTTGGTGCGATTTTCAAAATACAACACGGCAATTGTCTTTTGGGCGGCGTTCACGCGCATGGTGCGCGTGTTGGCGTAGCTCGTGCCGGAAAACCATTGCGCCACCGTTGCGACGGACGATGTCCATCCATTTGAAGCGGAGTTGGAAATCATCCAGGCCGTTGGCAAAATCAGCGAAAGAAAAATCATCGGCACGACTTTGCGCAGCGTTCTGGCGGGCCATCCGTGTCTGGCAATATTTGCCGTGGCACCGGCCGCCGGCTTCATATCGCGCGCCGGCGAAGTTGGATACTTTCTGAAGATCGACAACAAACGAGAAGTTTTCGAACGCGGTTTTTGTTCTTTGCGAAGAAAATTTGGATTGGTTTTTTCCATCGCCGCCAGCAGCGAAAGATTCATCGAAGGAATTTCAATTGCTTCCTGGCCGATGGTCGGAACGAGAATTTTGAAGGTCTCAACTTTATGGGTAATATTCTTCAGCTCTTGCGGACCGAGATTGATGGTCACGAACGAGAGCTTGCTTTTCACGTAATCATACACATCGCGCGTGATGCAGATGCCGCCCGGCTCCGCCAGGGTTTGAATGCGCGCGGCGATATTCACCTCGTCACCGAACAAATCTTCATCGACGATACGCACTTCGCCGAGATTGATGCCGATGCGCACGACGATGTGCTCGTCTTCCGCCTTGCCGAGATTGTAGCGCTGAAAACGCTCCTGGGCTTCGAGCGCGCATTGCACGGCTTCGACGGCGCTGTCAAAATCCATCAAAAAACCATCGCCGGTGCTTTTGATAATTTCGCCGTGATGCTTGCGGACGAGAAAACGAATGATGCGATTGTGATCCCTCAACAGCTTCAGCGTGAGCCGTTCGCTTTCTCCCATTTTGCGGCTGAAGCCGGTCATGTCGGTGAACATGATGGCAGAGAGCTTGTGCTTAGGAGTGGGTCGAGGCTGTGGTGTTGTTTTCTGTTCCATGAAAACATCTGCTCCTGCAAAAAAGGTGATCTCCTGGTGAAAATTTTTTGAATTTAATTACATCTTTGTCCATCTTCGGGCAAAGCCTATGCCACGATCTTATCGTCAAAAAATCATAAAGTTATCGTATCTGCCTTTGCCGATATAATTTGAGATTGTTCGTATTTGAAACGGCTGGCTAAAATTGTGAGACAACTCTTGAAGCAACAAAGATAAAAAGAAATAAGACAAATTGTTATCGCGCTAAAATAATTGCAGGAATAATTCTAAATTGAAACGAGCTTGCACTTTGGAATTGAAAATTGTATATTAGTTCAACTTCAATACCGGGACTTGATATGGCAAACATGATTTTTTGGGCGAAGGCAAAAAGGAATATTCATTAGTGAGGTTATTATGTTAATTCGCATTTTATTTCTGGCCGTCATCATTTATCTCACTTACCGCCTGATCAAAATTTTTGTTTTCGGCTTGCCGCCAAAATCCGGACCAAATCAGATTAAAGGCAAACCCAAAAACCGCCCGCTCGATCTTTCCAAAATGAACGTGGAAGACGCCCAATTCGAGGAGATTGAAGAAAAGACAAAAGATCGTCAATGAAAACTTATCGTCGCATTCTCCGGTACGTAAAACCTTACCGGGTTCCTCTGAGCGGTTCTCTTCTTTGTATCTTTGCCTTCACACTTCTCAGCAGCGCCTCGTTGGTCTCGGTTGTGCCATTCCTCAATACTTTATTTAATGCCTCGAGCGATTCCCCCTCCCGCTCTCCATCCGATCAAGCGAAACCAGCCGAGACCTTGCAGCTTCCCGCCGAGATCAACGATCGTCTCGAGCTGCTCAAAACCAAAGTATCGCAATGGTTGGCGGGCGGCGATCGCCATCAAACTCTGCTGCGTCTTTGCAGTCTGATTCTCGTCTTGATTTTGTTGAAGAACCTGTTTGATTATTGGCAGGGCTATTGGATGGCGCACGTCGAACAGGGCATCATCAAAGATTTGCGCAACGATCTTTATCGCCATCTCAACGAGCTGTCGCTGAGTTATTTCAATCGCACGCGCACCGGACAATTGATCTCGCGCATCACCAACGACGTCACGCTCGTCAACGGCGGCGTTTCGGCCGGCCTGGTGACGCTCATTAAAAATCCGCTGTTGATTTTGGCGTATCTCGGTCTGGCTTTCTATTTGAGCTGGCGCTTGACGCTGGTAGCGCTGGTGATTTTGCCGGCCAGCATGGCGGTCATCGGATTCATCGGCTCGCGCCTGCGGCGCGCTTCCACGCTGTCACAGGAAAAAATGGCGGAGGTGACTTCGGTGCTGCAGGAAACCATCAGCGGCGCGCGCGTGGTGAAGGCGTTTGCCATGGAAGAATTTGAAATGCGCAAGTTCCAACGCGTCGCGAAAGATTATTTCAAAGCGCTGCTGCACATCACGCGCGTCAGCAAGCTGGCCGGCCCGTTGACGGAGTTTTTAAGCGCCGTTGTCGGCGTCGGCATTTTATGGTTCGGCGGCCAGCAAGTTTTAATCGGCCGCGGCCTCTCGCCCGGCGAATTTATGCTCTTTTTGCTGGCGATTTTTTCGGTGATGCAGCCGGTCAAAGAGCTGGCTTCGGTTAACAACCGTTTGCAGGAAGCGGCGGCGGCCGGCGATCGTATTTTCGAAATTCTCGATCTGGCGCCGGAAATTGTCTCGCTGCCCGGCGCGAAACAAATCGAGCATTTTAACGACGACGTTCGTTTTGAAAATGTTTCATTCTCTTACGCAAATGAAGAAACGATTGCGCCAGCCGGCGTTTTGCAAAACATTTCTTTTGCCGTAAAAAAAGGCGAGGTTCTGGCGCTGGTCGGCCCCAGCGGTGCGGGCAAGTCGACGCTGGTAGATTTGCTGCCGCGTTTTTATGATCCGCAACAGGGCCGGATTTTATTGGATGGAATCGATCTGCGCGAAATGAATGTAAAAAGTCTGCGCCAGCTGATGGGCATCGTGACGCAGGAAACGATTCTCTTTCACGACACGGTGCGCAACAATATCGCTTATGGCTTGCAAGGGGTTTCGGAAGAGAAATTAATTCAAGCGGCGCAAGCCGCCAATGCGCATCGTTTCATTATCGAGCTGTCGCGAGGTTACGAGACGGTCATTGGCGAGCGCGGGATAAAGCTTTCCGGCGGCCAGCGCCAACGGCTTGCCATCGCCCGCGCCTTATTAAAAAATCCGCCGATTCTCATTCTCGACGAAGCGACTTCGGCGCTCGACAGCGAAAGCGAAATGCTCGTGCAACAGGCCGTCGAGCGCCTCATGATCAATCGCACCTCTTTCGTCGTTGCGCATCGGCTCTCCACGATTTTGCATGCCCACCAGATCATCGTGCTCGACAAAGGCCGCCTCGTGCAGCGCGGCACCCACGACGGGCTGCTCGCGGAAAAAGGCCTTTATCAAAAATTATACAAGATGCAGTTCCGCGCCTGAGGCCATTGCTTAAGTAAATCTTTTAAGATTTTTTCATCATGCTTTCCGCCCGTTATTATTGCCTCAACAACTG
>Ga0247727_10018402_pt1 | contig 10983 bp, 7 predicted proteins | sample WisWelCaveWW1625_FD_202498 | JGI IMG/M metagenome (GOLD analysis project Ga0247727, IMG submission 202498) | Biofilm microbial communities from Wishing Well Cave, Virginia, United States - WW16-25 | ecosystem: Environmental > Aquatic > Deep subsurface > Groundwater > Cave microbial mat | place...
ACTCCCGACAAATCTATCGTGGTATGGATGTCGGAACGGATAAGCCGGTTCCAGAGGAGCGCCAGAGTGTTCCCCATCGACTGATCGATCTCGTTGATCCCGATGAATCTTTTAATGCAGGATTGTATCGCCGCCGGGCGATCGATGAGATCGAGCGCCTCTATCGAGGCCGCCGCCTTCCTCTGGTAGTGGGTGGGACAGGGCTCTATGTGCGGACCCTCCTCAAGGGCTTGTGCGACGCACCACAGGCCGATCCGATTGTGCGGGCGGCCCTGCGGCAGGAGGCGAAGGACCAAGGGTATGATCGCCTCTACGCGAGACTCGTGGAAGTCGATCCTGTGGCCGCATCGCGGTTGCACCCACGCGACGAATCGAAAGTAATCCGCGCACTGGAGGTGTACCAGCTATCCGGTCGTCGGATGTCGGAGTTCCAGGAGAAGCATGGGTTTGCCGAGCGGCCCTATTCAGCCTTGATCATCGGCTTGAATCGAGACCGCGCCGCGTTGTATCGGCGTATCGAGGAGCGGATTGATTGGCAGCTGGCTCACGGTTTGATAGAAGAGACGAGGCAGCTCCTGGCCCAGGGGTATCAGCGCGACAGCACGGCCATGAAGGGCTTGGGGTATCGGCAGGTGGCCGAGCACTTGGCCGGCGAGTACGACGTCGCTGAAATGGTTCGGCGGTTCAAACGGGACACGAAACATTTTTCCAAACGACAAATGACCTGGTTCCGAAAGGAACCGGAGATTCAGTGGTTGACGATCGAGGAGTCGGAGTCGGTCCAGCACACGGCAGCGCTGGTGATTGGACAGGTAGATCGATTTATCGCCACGCTTGGGGACCGGGGATGACACGACAGGGGAACGCAGCGTGCGCGGACATTGGGATCATCGGCGGCAGCGGGTTGTACGACATCGAAGGGCTTCGGAAGGTCATGGAACGCTCGGTCAAAACCCCCTTCGGGGCTCCGTCCGACAAGGTGGTGCTCGGTGAGTTGGACGGGATTCGTGTCGCCTTTCTCTCGCGGCATGGGCGCGGCCATCGGGTCAATCCTTCGGAGATCAACTATCGCGCGAATATCTATGCGTTGAAGTCGCTGGGTGTTCGGCGGGTGATTTCCGTGAGTGCGGTCGGCAGCATGAAGGAGTCAATCAAGCCTGGTGATGTGGTGTTGCCGGATCAGTTTATCGATCTCACCAAGCGGCGGATTTCGACATTCTTCGAGGGGGGCATTGTCGCGCACGTGGCATTTGGCGATCCGGTCTGTGCTTCGCTCGGGGCGGCATTGTTGGATGCGGCCCGTACGGTCGGCGCCACCGTGCATCAGGGCGGCGTCTATCTCTGCATCGAAGGTCCTCAGTTTTCGACCAAAGGGGAGTCCCGGTTGTATCGCCAGTGGGGTGCGAGCGTGATCGGGATGACGAATCTCCCTGAGGCCAAGCTCGCACGCGAAGCAGAACTCTGCTATGCCACGGTGGCCTTGGCAACCGATTACGATTGTTGGCATGAGACGGAAAAGGCCGTCACCGTCGAGGCGATCTTGACCACTCTCCGTCAGAATGTCACGCTGGCTAAGCGACTGTTGCGGACGGCGATGCGTACGGTGGCCGACGTCAAGGCCTGCAGCTGTCAGCGCGCATTGCAGGATGCCATTATAACGGCGCCAGATCGGATGCCCGCCTCGCTCCGACGGAAGCTGGCCTTGTTGATGGATCGGATTGTTCCGGTGAAGAAAGGAATTCGTTAAGCCATGGGAAAGTTGCTCGTAGTCGGATCGGTCGCGTTAGATACGGTGAAAACACCCTTCGGGGAGGTCAGCGAGGTCCTTGGAGGTTCGGCCACCTATTTTTCAACTGCGGCCAGCTACTTTACCAGCGTCGACCTCATCGCAGTCGTGGGGGAAGATTTTCCCCCGCAACATCTGGCCTTCCTCAAGAGCCGTAGTATCGATGTGACTGGGTTGGAGCGGAGGCCCGGGGCGACGTTTCGATGGAGAGGGGAGTACACGCATCAGTTGAACGAAGCGCACACTCTCGATACGAAACTTAACGTATTCGAAACCTTTCGACCAAAGATTCCCGAAGCCTACCGATCCCCAGATCTACTGTTCTTGGGCAATATCGATCCGGAGCTTCAGTTGGACGTGCTGCAGAAGATTTCGCGTCCGCCGTTGGTTGCGTGCGATACAATGAACTTTTGGATCAACGGCAAGCGAGATGCATTGTGGCGGGTCTTGGAGCAGGTCGATATTCTCATCATTAACGATGGGGAGGCCCGGGCACTCGGCGAAGATACGAATCTGGTGAAGGTCGCACAAAAAGTACTCGCGCGTGGGCCCAAGCACCTCATCATCAAGCGTGGAGAGTATGGGGTACTGATGTTCAACGAGAAGCAGGTGTTTGGGGCTCCGGCCTTTCCGCTTGAAGACGTGCGCGATCCAACCGGTGCGGGGGATACCTTCGCCGGCGGCTTCCTGGGCTATCTGACGGCCACCGGCAATCGTTCGGTCGAGGCCTTCAAACAAGCAATTATCTTTGGGAGCGTCATGGCGTCATTTACCGTAGAAGCCTTTAGTCTTGACCGTTTGCGAATCCTGGACTACAAAGAGATTCAGGAACGGTTTCGAGCCTTTAAGCAGTTGACTCATTTCGAGGACATTTCATGACTCGGGACTTCTTTGCTGTCTGGATTATTCGATCATTTGCACGTCCGTTGGTTGTGCTGGCCCTGTTGATAGGATGGCTGCCTGGTTGTGCTACGTCGGAGGAGTCGGTACAGAAATCAAAAGGGTATTACCAGGAAGGTGTTGCAAGTCTGGATCAGGATCAGCAGAAGGCCTTTGTGTCGTTCCAGAAAGCTGTGCAGGTCAATCCGAACAACAAGGAAGCACGATACGGACTCGGCCATATTCTGGCCCTGCAGGGTAAATTGCCCCAGGCGGAGGAAGAATTTCTAGCCGCGACGAAGCTCGATGAGAATTATTCGGAAGCGTACACCTATCTGGGCCAGGTCTTGGAGAAACAGGAGCGGTGGACGGAAGCGATCGCGACATTCCGTCAGGCGCTGACCAATCCGTTGTATGCAACGCCGGACCTGGCCCGATTCCATCTCGGCCGGTCGCTGGCTCACGAGAATGATTACCAGGGCGCGATGGAAGCGTTTGAGGATGCCTTAGTGGTCAATCCGCCCAATGTTCCCCCGGCGCTACTACACTTGGAGCTGGGGCGGGTGTATTACAAGCTGGGGTTCGAACGACGCTCAAGGGAAACGCTGACCAAGGTGACGACGCTCGATAAGGGCGGTGAGTATGCCGCAGCCGCGAAGGAACTGCTGACACGGCTCAAGCCGTAGAGAGACACCCATGGAATCGATCGGCGAATTTTTTAAGCAGGTGCGAGAGACCAAGGGGCTCACCATCGACGAAGTCGCATCCAAGACGCGAATTCGAACTGATTTTGTGAAGGCGCTGGAAGATGGGAATTTCGCCAAGTTGCCCGATCAAGTATTTGCGCGAGGCTTTGTCCGGTCCTATGCCCGGTCCCTCGGACTCGATGAAGACGATGCGATCCACCGATTCACTCAATCGGCAGGCGCCTATTACGACAAGCAAGGCGAGCGGGAACGTTTGAAAGTCAGGCAGGCGGAAGAAGAGCGGAAGCGCCAAGCTAATCGAAAGGCTGTCGCGATCGCGATCGGCATCGCGATACTCACGCTCATCTTCCTCTTAAGCCGGGAACAGTCGTCGCTCCTGGTCCGTCGTTCGAGCTCAGACCCTCCACCATCCGCATCCAAGCGGACCGCTCCACCGACTCCGGAATCTCAGGACGTGCCGCCGACCCAGCAGGCCGAGGCGGTCCCGCCGGCTCCGCCGGCCCCCAAGACCAAACCGAGCGAGTCCCCTGTCGTATCGGCTAAGGAGGGCGTGGGAGAAAATGTTGGGTCAGTGGCCAATCCAGCATCTACAGCTTTGGCTGTACCGGAGCTGGCAGCTCCGGGTCCTTCGTCGTTGGGGAGTGACGGGCCGCTGGGAGGGATTTCACTCGAAGGGTCTGGAACAACGGAGGGACAGTTGGCGCTGGACCTTGAGGCGACAGAGCTGAGTTGGGTCGTCGTTCAAATCGATGGCGGTAGTCCCCAAGAGGCCTTGCTCCGGCCTGGAGAAAAGGCCAGATGGAAAGGCCAGGACCAGTTTATCTTGACGCTAGGTAATGCCGGGGGCGTCAAAGCCGAACTCAATGGCAAACCTCAAAAGCCCTTCGGCCCGAGCGGCAAAGTCGCACGCGACATTGTCATCAAGCGCTAGCTGCCCCCTTGTCCGCCTGGAATCTGAGACATGGGAAGAGTACGGTACGTGAAACGGGAGTCGGGACGCAAGAATAAGTAGCCTGTTCCTTTTTCCTTACCACTTATTTGTTCAGCCGAAAAACGTACTGCCAGCTGTATATGTCCTGTTGTCTCCGTCCTCGATGGCGACACCATCGAAGTTCTGCACAATCAACACCCTGAACGCACTCGCCTCCCGCAGTCCTAACGACCCCCAAAAGAACGGCGCGACCCGCTCAATCGTAAGAATGGGGAGGCGCACATTCTGTGCGTGCCATCATTTGTCATATGGAGTAAACAAAATCAGAGCCGCGATCCCTACGAAAATGGCGACGAAGAGGCCCGGGATAACTGCAACTTCCATAATACCCTCCTAAGTTGATGGTGGATTCGACTATGGCGTCCTCTGAATTGGTTGATCGGTAGCGCCAAGTGCCGCTGGCATTGATACCACAAGAGCCTGTTTAGGGCAACTAGTAGTTTGGAGGGTGTAGATAGCAAGTTAATTTGTCCGGTTTCTGTAGCACATGAGGAGAAAAAGGTGTCAGGAATCATTGTTTGGAGGAGAAAAAGGTGTCAGGAACCATTGTTTGAATTGACGGCGGTGAGATCGGGGTCGCGCAGTGAAACCTGGGTGCGACATTGCGAGAACGAGGGCAGCCGAAGAAGGAGCTAGAGAACAGGTGTGCGAGATCTAGAGATGGGGCGCCGCAGCAAGGACTGAGGCGCAATGGCGCCACCCTCTTGAAACTTCCGAGATTCCCGAGATTGTACATGCCCCTAACTAGCCGGAATATCGTGCCTCGCCGTGAAGGTGTTCTGGCACGAGCCTTGATAATTATCTGATAAGACTGAACGAAAACCGGCGGAGTGGAAGTGAGTTTGAGGCCAGGAACGAGAAAGTGAGAGAGTAACGGAGTTCGGGAGACTCTCCGATAGCACCCTGAATTGCTTGACATGAGTGGAAGGCCATTGTTATATTCCCCGGCGTTTTGTCGCTTTGACATGGAGCTCATGAGCCAACGGCCCGATGCCGAGTTCACGTGCGGTGGTTAAACACAAAGGAGGAAGTCTGATGGGGCATTTTTCTAAGTTTCTGGGAATCAGCGCAGCGCTGATCATGTTGTCGGTCTCGGTGGTCGGAGCAGAAGAGCGCGATCCGCTTAAGCCCCGCGTTCCGGCGGATCAGATGGCCGACGCGAAGGCCAACAAGAATCCGATTGCCGCGACTCCGGAGAACATTGCCAAAGGAAAGGCGCTGTTCGAGGGCAAGGGTACCTGCTTCAATTGTCATGGTAAGAACGGGGACGGCCTGGGCGAGGCCGGTAAGGTTCTGAATCCGAGCCCCCGCAATTTCACGAACTGCAAGTTCCACAAAAAACGGAAAGATGGCGAGTTCTTATGGGTGATCAAGAACGGTAGTGTAGGCACAGGCATGATCGCCTTGATCCCAGCCGTGATCACCGAAGAAGAAGCCTGGACGATCATCAACTACGAGCGGAGTTTCTGCAAACCCGAGTAGTTTCATCGCAGCTGTGAGTTCAAGAGGGTGGAGGACCGAATCCTCCACCTTTTTTTGTCTTCCGATCGTGTGATTCTGTCTCGTTAAACATCCGTGGAAGGGATGAGAAACGTATTACACTTCATGGTCACACAAACGCCGCGAGCACGACGCCTGGGAAAGGTGTGTTGTGGCGTGCCGGACGTCTGGGGGCGAGGAGAGCGACTGTTTCAGCACCCTCTTAGCAGGCCTGTGGGAAAACGATGTTGGCACGCGAGAACCTCAATGATCCGCGCATGCGGCCACAACAGGAAAGTATTCCAGCAGGATGCTCAGAAAGGTCGTCCAGCGATCCGTGAGACGTGAAACGTTGAACGTGAAAGGTTTCGAGAAAGAGCATTCGGCAGTCCTACGTTGCACCTTTCACGTCTTACCTTTTACGGCCCTTGAGAGCGACTTTTCGAGCATCCTGCTAATGGGCTTCGGTGCCCTGGACCGCAGCAAGCTTGGTTAGTATCAAGGCAGCGGAAGGATCAGTTGGGTGAATCGCCGGAACAGCGAACGGGTGTTGCTCCTGGTTCATGTGGGTCTTGGAAGCCCAGCGCACTTTCTGGCTAAGATAGGTCACCGTTTCGCCGAGTGTCACATCGCCATCCCGGTTGGTGTCGGCCTCACCGCGCAGTGCCCGCAGCAGATAGTAGGTGAACAGGCCATGCCGATGCTGTTCGTCCTCCAACCCCCGCCCGATGCCGCTGGTTCCGATGACATGGAGGGTCGAGCTCCCCGTGGGATTCCATTGGGGGAGGGCGGTCTTGGTTCGGCTATCCGGTCCCATACGCGACACAATGCCATCGAACAGAAACACCGTCTGTTTCGCGTTTAAGCGAGACAGCGCCGCCTCCAAATCCTTGAGCGGGTATGCCCGTGATGTGGTCGTGGCGGTCCCATCGTATGGCACCAGGAACGTCTCTCCCGTCGAAGAGACCGAAGCCAGGCCGGCGAAATAGACAATAACGACTGCGTCCTTGTTCATGTGAGGCGGCAGCCAATCCAGCAGAGCTTCGTCAATATCCGAGCGTATGGCCTTCCAGTCCTGCAGTAGAAAAACATTGGAGGCCGGCAAGCCTCCGAGGGACTGAAAATAGTTCGAGACTATCTCGGCATCCAAGGAAGCAAACTTGCGCGATGGGACTTGCCGGTTTCGATAGGATCCGATCCCAATTGAGATCAAGTAGGTGTGAGGCTGCCGAAATCCGATGGCCAAAGCAGGGATGTGATCCACGTCGTCGGCCTTGATGCCGGTGGGTTGGATCGACAGGGCCAGGGTTTGAGGCGGCGGCTGAGTACGGGTTCCTGAATCAGAGACCGCCACGTGAATCTCGGCCTTTTGCTCTTGGACGGACTGCGGCAACGTCGCCGCAAATTCGATCGAGCGGGATTGACCCGGTTGCAGCCGTCCGATCGTAAGCATGCTCGTTGGAAATTGGGCGAGCAGCGAAGCGGTTCCTGTCAAGGCCGCAGTGACACCCTGAAGGTCCTGCTCCCCCCCGTTCACGAGGTCGATGCGCACCCGAATGCGCTCGCCTCCCTCAAAGACCAAATTGCTGTTCTCGTCCAGCACAGTGGCCTTAAACAAGAGCGCTGATGGAGTGCCTTTGGCTGGGACAGTCGCTATCGGTGGAACCGGTCTCACTGACGATGTTGCCACTGTTTCGGGAATGGTTCCGCCCGTCGCTGCCAACTGGGTTCGGACGGCGCGAATGAATTGCGTCGAGAGGGCAATCCCAGCGTCATGCACAAACTCCCCGATATTGCCGTAATCGCATCGGCGTTGGGTCGGTTCCAGAATAAGGCGTTGGTTGTGCGCGATGGAAACGGTCTGCTGGCCAAGCTCTTTCCCCGCGGCATCCTTAAAGGTTATGAGCGTCTCGATGGTCATGTCCGCAGGCACTCGATCATAGACATTATCAGCCCAAAGTTTGAGGTCCGAGCGTTGGAGCGTGACCACGATCTCCTTGTCGGGATGGATCGGTGCGGCGATTCCACCGGTGACGGTCACGGCCGTAAAATTTTGAGAGGCCGCGTCAATCATGATCGATTCGACCTCTTCCCCCACGTTGAGCTCGTGCGGACTATTGCACCCATCGATGTACTGCATCTTGAGATTAGAGAAGGAGGGGTTGAAGGTCAGCTTAATGGAGTTGGCCAGACGCGGACCCATGTCCGGTAAGGGGGTTCGGTGAAACGCTGAAGGCAGCTTCCCGCATCCCGACAGCCCACCCACTGTGATGAGGAGACACAAAAGGACGGTCAATCGCATCGTGAGTCGTTGAAATGAGCCTGTTGGGTGTCGCGCAATGACCATGGGCTAGCCCGCATTATTCATGACGGTTCGTCGCGAAATCGCTGAGCCGCGTCACGAGACCGGCGCGCGGAGGCCAGGGGACTGGCTCTGCCATCTGCGGCGGTGCCTGTCCCGCTCCCAGGACTGGGACAGGCGCCAGAAGAAGGGCGCCAGTCCCCAACAGTATGTTGAGGGTCCGAGGGGCGAGCCCGCCGGCCGAAGGCTCGTCGTAGCAGCGGATCGGCGATTGTAGCAGAAGTGTTCATGAATAATGCGGGCTAAGGGAAGCTGTCTGTCGTGACTGGTTTGGCTACTGGAATTCAAGCGGGGCACCGTACCGAAATGTCAGGCTGAATGCAACAGGCCGCGGGGCTACGCTGGACTTGACAGATCCGCCGATGGGGAGCGAACGTAGAAAAGTGGAGAGTGAAGCAGCGGACGAACCTGCATAGCCGGGAGGTGGGGGATGCGCCATCAGCTCAATCAAGTAAGTCTCATGCTCAGCACGGTATTCTTGGTTTCTTGTGCCTCCGCCATTCCGCCTGCACGGATCGGCGATTATGTTTCCTCAGAACTCCAGGTTGGCGAAAACGCTTTCGCGAGGATCAATCAGCGACCACTACAGGCAGGGCTTGTCGTGGTGTCAGATACGGCAGAGCCAGGTGCGGCTCCGAATCTTCCGGAAGAGGCACTGGTTCGCCTCGGAGAAAGCCTACAACGGGACCTTAGCCGTGCGCTTCCTGTGGTGATAACAGAGATGATCCCAGCCGACTATATTAAGCCGCAGCCGCATGGGGGTTGGGCCCAGTTCGCAGAACTGGGCCGGCAACGCGGGCTCGACTATCTGGCCGTCGTGGTTGTCTCCAGTACCGAGCAGGAATATCCCATGACGCTCTTTCTGGGATGGACCACGCACGCGCAGCCTGGATTTCGTCGAGATAACTGGTCGCTGCTGGAATTTGCCCTGTTGGACTTGAAACATAATCAGACCTTGATGCAGGCCGAAGGACGGGGCTGGGCCACACTGGATCGTCCGAGCGCGCCAGGGATCGATCAATGGTATCCGGCTGTCTACCTACGCCCTCAGGATCAGCGGCGTATTTGGCCTTCGACGTACGAAGGCGCGCCGAATACGCTACGTGTCGTGTCATTTGAGCAAGCGGCTAAGCGGCTGGTGCTGAAGCTCCAGAACTCTTGGCTCACGGTATTGGAATCCGAGTCGACAGCTCGGAAAACCAGTTCCTAGCAGCTGCGGAATAGCCTCGCGTGACAAGCGGGACGAGCGAGACGGGGGAGGGTTGATCTGGTTCATCTGGTCTGTCTGGTTCAACCAAACAAACGAGACAGACCAGATAAACAAGAGAGACCAGCCCGTCCTCGCGTTTCATGCAGCGCAGTCCACGCTCTGTCCCCTTCGGGCTCTGTTCGATGAGGGTCCGAGGGGGACTATTAGTCTTTGAAGCCCTCAGAACGGATAGTGTACAATGCACCGTTCAGCGCATGGTGTTGCGTCGGTTAACCCTGTGGAGGAACGCTGTTATGGTCACGCGGAGTAAGGGGGGGAATGTCCGAGGTCTTATCGCAGGTATCGGTCTAGTCATGAGTACCTTCGCGTTTACTGTCCTGTCCAGTGAACCCACAGCCTTAGCCGCCGGGGTTCCAGTCGGGCTGACTCAAGGATTTTCAGAGATCGTCAAACAGGTCACGCCGGCGGTGGTGAACATTGCCGTGACCGGGGGTGGGGAAGGCGGGGCCCGAGGCCGGAGATCGCCGTTGCCCCCAGGTCCCTTTGGTGGACCTCCGGGTGAAGAAGCGCCAGGGGGTGAACTCCCGACTCCTCCGCCAATGCCTCCGGGGCATGGACGCCCTGATCAAAGCGCCGGATCCGGCGTCATTTTTGATCCAAACGGATTTATCGTGACCAACAACCACGTGGTCGAAGGCGCCACGCAGATCACCGTCACGCTCAGCGATCGACGGGAATTCAGCGCGAAAGTGGTGGGAACTGACCCGAAGACGGACTTGGCCGTGGTCAAGATCGAGGCGAAGAACCTCCCAGCCTTAAAATGGGCGGAGTATGAGAAATTGCAGGTCGGCGATCTGGTCTTGGCAGTCGGCAGTCCGTTCGGACTGAGTTCCACCGTGACCCTAGGCATCATCAGTGCCTTGGGACGCGGCAACGTCGGCATTGCAGACTATGAAGATTTCATCCAAACCGACGCCTCAATTAATCCGGGCAATTCCGGCGGGGCGTTGGTCAATCTGAACGGCGAACTCATAGGGATCAATACGGCCATCTTTTCAAGGACCGGTGGGTCGGAGGGGATTGGATTTGCCATTCCCAGCAGTATCGCATTGGATATCGTTGACAGTCTGCAGAAGACGGGCAAGGTCGTGCGCGGCTGGATGGGTGTCGCGATTCAAGAGATCACGCCGGCCTTGGCCAAATCCTTCAAGCTCCCGGAACAGCGCAGAGGAGTACTCATCAGCGATGTGAATGAGAACGGCCCTTCCCATGCTGCGGGTGTGAAGCGCGGCGATGTAGTGATTGCGTTCAACGGGAAAGAAGTCCAAAACGTGAGTCAGTTGCGAAACCTTGTCGCGCGCACGATTGTCGGTATGGATGCGCAGGTGAAGGTGTTGCGAGACGGCAAGGAACAGACGATCGCCGTGAAAGTGGCTGAGCGGCCGACGGATGAAATGTTGGCGAAAAAGGAGCCGTCAGCTCCCAAGGAACCGGTCGAGACGGTGAAGCCGCCGGATAATGTCTTGGCCTCTCTCCGTGTGCAGGGGTTGGATGCGGCCACGATGAGTC
>Ga0247727_10018403_pt1 | contig 10982 bp, 10 predicted proteins | sample WisWelCaveWW1625_FD_202498 | JGI IMG/M metagenome (GOLD analysis project Ga0247727, IMG submission 202498) | Biofilm microbial communities from Wishing Well Cave, Virginia, United States - WW16-25 | ecosystem: Environmental > Aquatic > Deep subsurface > Groundwater > Cave microbial mat | place...
GGAGCCTTCCAGGCGTCGAGCGGCGGCACGCTCTTCCTGCAGGACGTCGAGCGGCTGCCCGAGAAGCTCCAGGAGCGCGTGCTCGAGACGCTGGTCGAGCGCCGCGTCCAGCGCCCGGGCTCGACCACTGCCGAGCGCGTGGACGTGCGCCTCGTCGCCGGCACACGAACCGGCCTCGAGCGCGCCGTCGAACGACGCGAGTTCTCGCCCGAGCTCGCGCAGCGCCTCGCGGCCGAGACGCTGACCCTGCCGGCATTGAAGGAGCGGGCCCAGGACATCGACGCCCTGGCACAGCACTTCCTGGCGCGCTACGCCCGCTTCGACGAGCCGAGCTTCTCGGCGGAGGTCACCTGGGCGCTCGGTCGGCACGATTGGCCGGACAACGTGCGCGAGCTCGAGCGCACGGTGCAGGTCGCGTGCGAGGCGACGCGCGCGCGCGAGGTCCAGCTCGCCGACCTGCCCCAACCGTTCCAGGACCTCTACCGCAGTCAGCCGCGGCGCAGCTCCGGCGCGCCCGCGCCGCGCGGCCATTCCGGGAGCTTGGACCAGGCCCTGCTCTCCTTGCGCTCCTCGCTCGGCTCCACCGTGTCGCTGCTGGATGCCTACGAGAAGGGCGCCCTGATACACGCCCTCAGCCTGACGCGGGGCGACAAGCTCGCCGCCGCCAAGTTGCTCGAAGTGGGCAAGAGCACCTTCTATCGCAAGCTGAAGCTCCACGGCATCGCGTGAGTGCGTGAACGAGGATGCCGCGTCGCTTCGACGCGGCATCCTCGCTCACGCCCGAGCTGCCCGGTAGCGTTCGTGCCCGGCGCTCCCGGTCGAGCAGGAGCCTACAGCTTGCCCGTGACCGGCGACCCGACCGGTGACAGCGGCCCTTCGGGGCGCATGCCCGGGTTGTGCAGCCACGCGGTCACATTGGCTCCGTGCAGCTCGGCGGGCACGCGCGCCTCGATCAGCTCGATCGCGCGCGTGCCCGTGGGGAAGATGAGGAGACTCGTGCGCGCGTCCAGCGGCGGGGCGCGCAGCCAGGCTCCCGGCGGACTCAGGTACAGCTCCTCGCCGTCGCTCCTGGTCGCGCGCACGCACAGGTCGACGACCTGCTGGTGTCCTTCGTGGCGCGCGAGCACGCGCACGACGTCATCCTCGACCTCCAGCGTGAGCACCGGGATCATCTCGATCTCCCTGCGCTGCAGCAGGAAGAACGGGCGTTCCGAGGGCTCGCTGGGGGCGCTGCTCTCGGCCGGTACGGGAACGGAGACGAGCATGAAGGCGCTGAGCGCCTTGAGCAGCTCCCGGAAGCGCCGCTCGGTGTGGCCGATGGTGTCGTACCGCTCCAGCCAGCCGATCAGGAAGTTGCCCGGCGCGGCCTTCAGGTTCAGCGTCCCGATCACGGGCACGATGTAGTCGACGTCGCTCGACAACGAGGCCACGACGTCCACGCGCGAGACCCCGCGCCAGGAGAGCGGCCGCTCGTGTCCGGGCAGGGGCCAGGCTCGGCCCGCGAGATCCAGCACTTCCTTGCGCGAGAGGTACCCGATCGCTCCGGGCCAGGCGGTGAGGATCACGGCGTCCGCGCCCACGCGCTGGCGCAGGAAGACGCCCACCGTGCGCAGGTGCTCGACCGCGCGGACCTCCTCGAGGAGTCCCAGGCGCCCGAGCGGCCGCGGGAAGGCGGCCGCCAGCTCGCCGCGCGGCGTCTGCCAGCGCGCGAGCAGTCCCTCGATGCGCAGCGGGCCCAGATCCGCGGGCACCCTGCTGACCAGGAAGGCCGCGATCAGCGAGGCGCAGAGCAGCGGCCACACCGCGCGCGCCAGGGACGCGCGCTCGTCCATCCACACGCGCAGACACTCCTGCACGCCCAGGAAGAAGAGCGGCAGCACGGGCACGAGCGCGTTCCAGAACGGCAGCTCGTCGCCGCCGGAGAGCGCCACGACGGCCCACCACAGCCCGGCCAGCGCGAGGGAGCGCGTCCCCATCGCGCTCGAGCGGCCGGCGCACAAGGACAGAATCACGGCCAGGAAGAGCAGGCCGAAGCCGGAGGAGAACACGAAGCTGGCGAGGTACTCGGCGCCGATCCGCCAGCGCGCGGGCTCGACCTCGAGGAGCGGCGCGGCGAAGGGCGAGAGCCAGGAGCCCGTGAGCGCTCGGCGGGCGACCAGCGTGGCGCCGACCACGACGCCAGGCAGGACGAACGCGCGCCAGCGCGGTGCCCGTCGCTCGTGCGCGCCACGCGGACGCAGGAGACCCTCGAACACGAGCAGCAGGAGGAGCACGGCCGAGCCCTCCGGGCGCGTCAGCACCAGCAGCGCGAGCGCCAGCGCGAGCGTGCGCCACCAGCCGCGTTCGAAGGCCAGGAACGCGGAGGTCGAGAACCACATCGCGAGTGCGGCCTCGGTGCCGCTCAGGGCCGCGGCGGCGGCGCTGCCGCTCGCGGCCAGCATCACGGGCGCGATCAGGCCGGAGGTGCGCTTCGGGCTGAACTGTGCCAGCACGACGACGGTGGCCAGTGCGGAGCACAGCCCGAGCGCCTGCGTCACCATCATCGGCGAGAGGTACACGCGCGCGGCCATGGCGCTCACCAGGACCCACAGCGCCGACGGATAGGACTCGACCGGCGGGCCGCCCGTGTTCCACAGCGCGGCGCCCTCGTACACGAGGTTGCGGCCCAGGCGGTAGGCCACGTGGGCGATCTCGTAGGGCCTCGCGATGTCGCCGGCCGGGCTCTGGTGGATGGCGAAGGTGTGCGCGATCAGGATCGCCAGCGCCAGGAGGATGACCGTGCCGCGGTTCATGCGCTGGGGGGAGTATGCTCGCGGACGGCTCGTTTTCCATACTGGCGGGACGGTGAGCGCTCCCGAGGAACGACGCGAGACGGAGAGTCCGCGAGAGGAGCCCGCGCCCGCCGAGCACCACGCGGACGCGCGCGCGGACGAAGAACGGCGCGCGCAGGTCCTGCTCCGGATCCTGGCGCCGCTCGTGCACCGGCTGAACAACTCCCTGGCCGTCGTGCAAGGCGTGCACGAACTGGGGGCGGGGGCGCGCGACCCCGAGCGCGAGCTGGCGCGTCGCGAGCTCGCCGTCATGGCTCAGGTCCTCGCGCGCCTGGCGAGCCTCGCGCGCACGAGCGCACCACGGCCCCGGCCCGTCGCGCTGGGCGAGATCCTGCGCACTCACGAGCTCCTGCTCGCCCCGCTGGCCGCGAGCCTCGGGGTTGCGCTCGAGTTGCGCGCGGAGGGAGAAGGAACGGGAGCGGTGGAGGTCGACGCTCGTCTCGAACGGCTGCTCCTGGCTACCAGCACCGCGTTCCTGGCGTGCGGCGCGGGCGCGCCTCGCGCGCGCCTGCGGCTGGTGGCGCGCGCCACGACCCGCGGGCTCGGGCTGTCGCTCGGCACGACTGGCTGCGCGGATTCCAGCGCAGACCTCGCGGCGCTGCGCGCGCTCGCGCGCGAGCTGGGTGGACGCCAGAGCGTACGCCGCTCGCGCGGCGCCCAGGTCGTGCGCCTGACGCTCGCCGCCGGTGCCCGCGCTCACGCCACGCCCTCCGGCGTGAACGCCCGCTGCGCGCGGCGCGTCTTGCTGCTGCACGCCGCGGACGTGGAGCGCGAGCTCGTGTCCGCGCTGCTGCGCGAGAACGGCTGGAACGTCAGCGCGAGCGCGGTCGAGCCGCGCGCGGGCGCCTTCGACCTCGCCCTGGTCGAGCGCCGCCTCGCGCAGCAGGATCCGTCCCTGCCCGCGCGCATCCAGCGGCGCTTCGCGCTCGAGCGCGTGGCGTTGCTCGAGCCGCGCATGCGGCCGGGAGCGTTGCTCGCGCTGCTCTCATGAGCAGCAACCTCAGGCCTCCAGCTCGAGCGCGCGGCGCGCCTCGAAGGAGCGGGTCACGAGCCCCTCGACGTCGAGCTCGGCCTCGGCCGCCAGGCACTCCGCGCGCTTACCGTGGATCACCGGGTGCTCGGGCTGGAACACGGTGCAGCAATCCGGCTCGTTCTCGATCGAGAGCTCGAACGTGCCGATGCGCCGTGCCAGGGCGATGATCTCGTTCTTGTCGAGGCCGATCAGCGGCCGTAGCACGGTGAGGTCGCCGGCTTCCTCGATCAGGCTCAGGTTGGGCAGGGTCTGGCTCGCCACCTGGCCGAGGCTCTCGCCGGTCACCACGGCGCCAGCGCGCTCCGCGCGCGCGAGCCGGCCGGCGATGCGCTGCATCATGCGCCGATAGAGCACGGTGCGGTAGGGCGCCGGCGCGCGCTCCTTGATGGCGAGCTGGATCTCGGCCAGCGGCGCGAGCACGAGCCGCGTGCGCGGCTGGAAGCGCGCCAGCACGCGCGCCAGGCGCTCGACCTTGCGCTCGAAGCCCTGCCCGACCCACGGATAGGAGTGGAACGAGAGCAGCACCGCCGCGCAGCCGCGCTTCATGGCCATCCAGGCCGCGACCGGCGAGTCGATGCCGCCGGAGAGGAGCACGATCACGCGTCCGACCGTGCTGACCGGCAGGCCGCCCGCGCCGGGCAGGCGTGCGGCGAAGACGTAGCTCGTGCGCGCACGCACGTGCAGGCCGAGCTCGAGCTCGGGCCGGTCCAGATCGACCGCCAGGCGCGGGACGAGCTCGGCCGACAGGCGCTCGGCCACGAAGCGGTTGAGCTCTTGCGAGGTCATGGGGAAGCGCTTGTCCGCGCGCTTGGTGCTGACGCGGAAGCGCACCGCGCGCTCGCGCGGCAGGTTCTCCAGGGCCGCGCACAGGACCTCGTTCGCCACGGCGGCGAGCTGCTCGGGCTCGCTCGGAACGCTGCGCGCGACCGAGAGGGAGGAGAGCCCGAAGACGTCCTGCATGCGCCGGGCGACTTCGCGCACGCGCCGCGACGGGTGCACGACCAGGAGGCCGTGCTCGCGCGCGACGCGCGCCTCCGGGTCGAGCGCGGCCAGCGCGGCGTGCGCGTTGCGCACCAGGGCGCGCTCGAACTCGCCGCGGTTCTTGCCCTTGAGCCACAGCTCGCCGTAGCGGCCGAGCACGACCTCGCGCACCTCGTCGTTCAAGCGCCGGCTCGCAGCTCGCCCGCCACGGCGCACAGCGCATCGACCCCGGCGCGCACTTCGGCCGCGCTCGTCTCGCGCGCGAACGAGATGCGCAGCACCTGCTTGGCGCGCCGCTCGTCGAGCCCGAGCGCGAGCAGCGCCGGGGAGATCCCGCCCTTCTTCGCCTGGCAGGCGCTGCCCACGCTGGTGTAGACGCCGCGCGCCTCGAGATGGTGCTGCCACACCTCGGCCGGCGGCCCGGGCAGGAGCACGGAGCAGATGGCCGGGGCCACGCCCTCGCTGCCACCGGGCGCGAGCAGTTCCGCCCCGCGCAGGCGCGTCAGCTCCCGCGCGAGCTCCGCACGCCGCGCGGCGAAGTTCGCGCGCGCCTCCGCGAGACGCCGTTCCACAAGCTCGGCTGCCATCCCGAGGCCCACGATCCCGGCCACGTTCTCGGTCCCGGAGCGCAGACCCTGCTCCTGCTCGCCGCCGAAGACCAGCGGTCGCGGGCGCACGCCGCTCGCGAGCACCAGGGCGCCCGCGCCCTTCGGCCCGTGGAACTTGTGGGCGCTCAGGGCCAGGCTGTGCGCGCCGAGCTCGCCGAGCGAGACCTCCACCTTCCCGACCGCCTGCACCGCGTCCACGTGCAGCACGGCCTGCGGCGCGCCGGCGCGCACGGCTCGGGCGAGGCGCGCGAGCGGGTAGATCGTGCCGAACTCGTTGTTCACCAGCATCTGCGCCACGAGCACCGTGTCGGGGCGCAACCTGGCGCGCGCGTCCTCGAGGTCGAGCCCGCCCGCGGCGTCGAGGCGCAGCGTCTCGAGCTCGAAGCCCTCGGCCGCCAGCGCCCGGGCCGAGTCGCGCACGCAGGGGTGCTCGGTCGGGCCGATCAGGACGTGCCGTCCGAGCTTGGCGCGGGCGCGCGCGAGCCCGAGCACGGCCAGGTTGTTCGCTTCCGTGCCGCCGGAGGTGAAGACCACGCCCGTGAGCTCCGCGCCGACGAGGCGCGCGACCTGCCGGCGCGCCGCCTCGACCGCCCGCGCCGCGCTCACTCCCAGGGCGTGGCGCGAGGACGGATTGCCGAAGCCCTCTTCCAGGAGCGGCGTCATGGCCGCGCGCACCTCCGGCGCGAGCGGAGTGGTGGCTGCGTTGTCGAGGTAGACCTGGCTCACCCTCTGAGGATAACAGCGCTCAGCCATCCGCCGGGTTCACACCGGCGCGCGGGTCCATCTCGCCCGGGGCCACGCCCGCGCGCTGGCCTTTCTCGACCACGATCTCGACGTCGCGCACGGCCGAGCCGGCGCGCTGGTGCACGAGATAGCGGCCCGGTGGCAGGAGCTCGACCCGATAACGCCCGGCCGCATCGGTCACGACCACCGGCCAGGCCTCTGGCTCGTTCACGGCGTCGCGCGCGTCGAGAGCCGAGACGCGCACCAGGGCACCCACCAGCGGGCGGCCACCGGGCTCGCGCAGCTCGCCCTCGAGCGCGCCCACGTCCAGGGTCAGCTCGACCGTGTTCTCTGCATCCGCGGCGGGCGAGCACGTGCCGCGGCCCAGCACCGGCCAGGACCCGCCGGGCGCCCAGGGCGGGAACACCTCGACGCGGTAGTTCGCCACCACCAGCTCGCCGAGCGCGAAGCATCCCTCGCCGTCCGTGGTCACGCGCCGCTCGCAGGCGCCCGCGAGCGTGGGCGTGTCCGCGGCCGGCACCAGCGCCACCTCGAAGCCCTCCAGCGGGATGCGCGCGGCCGCCGCCACCTCCGGCAAGCGCAAGCGGCCCGTGAGCGTCGTCCGGCGCAGCTCGGGCAGGACGGGCAGGGGCGGCAGCGGCTCGGCGAGCTCCCAGGCCACCTCGCCCTCCAGCGGAAGCTCCACCACGAACGTCTTCGGCGGCACGGACGGATGGGTGAGCACGGCGGTGAAGGTGCCCGGGCCGAGGTGCGTGAAGGCAAAGCGTCCCTGCTCGTCGGTGTAGGCGCGGTAGACGGGCTCGGCCTCGGAGGTGTCCTCGTCGGGGCGCAGCAGGACGAGGAAGGCATCGACCGCGGGCGAGCCATCCGCATTCCGCAGCGTGCCGCGGAGCTCGAGCCGGCCGCTCGGGGCGGATAGCGGCGGGAGCACGGGCTCGAGCGCCATCTCGGCTCCGAAGAGCGACGCGTCCGGGGGCTCCGGGCGCTCGAGGTAGAGCGCCAGCGCGATCCCGAGGAAGACCAGCAGCGCGGCCACGAGCTCGGCGCGCCTCATCGCCGGCTGCCCTCCTCGGAGAGCTCGTCGGCCGCGGCCAGGATCTCGCTGCGGAGCTCGGCGCAGGGCGCGAACTCGCCGCAGGCGAGCGCCTCGAGGCCGGCGCGGAAACCACCCGGCACGCGCGCACCCTCGCGGCGGTAGCCGAGCCAGCGCAGCCCGAGGTGGAGCTGATCGCACAGGCGCACGAAGCGCGCCTCGCGCGTCTCCTGCGCGCGGAACTCCTCGAAGCGCAGCCAGGCGAGCTCCGAGAGCGGAACGAGCAGCCGCTCCGCCGCGCGGCGCTCGCCCGCGGCCTTGGCTCCGGGCGGCAGGCACTCGACCGCCGCGCGCGGGAGATCGGTGAGCAGGGCCTCGGGGGCGTCGTGCAGCACCGCCAGGCTGACCGCGCGATCCACGTCCAGACGCGGCTCGACCCGCGGTCCGAGGGCCAGCACGACCAGCGCCGTGCCCAGCGAATGTGCCGCCACGGACTCGGGATCCGCCACGCCCGCGACGAGCCAGCCGGTGCGCGGCAGGCGGTCCAGGGGGAGCAGCGCGGACAGGGCTTCGAGGTGCGGCACGGCGCGCCGGGGGTCGAATTGTCGGTCCCTCCGGGCGCCCCTATACTGCTCGGTTCTCTCGGCGGACACGAGAACAGTTCCGATGCTCCTGCGCCTGCGTCCCAGTCCCACGCCCTCCGACCTGGAGGTGCTCCAGCGAGTGGCCCGCGAACGCGGCTACGAGCTGCGCTTCCTCGATCGCGGCAAGCTCGTGGTCGAGCTCGAGAAGAAGGGCGGCCGGCCCCAGCCGGGCGATCGGGTGACCTTCGAGGACCTGGCCTTCGTGGCCGGAGTGCTGGACGCCTCCGACGCGCCCGAGCTCACCGAGCGCACGAGCGGGCGCGAGGACACGATCCAGCGCGTGGGTGAGGCGGCCTTCGGCGGTCCCTACGTCTCGCTGATCGCCGGGCCCTGCGCGGTCGAGGACGAGGAGCGCCTGCTCGAGATCGCGCGCGCCGTGCGCGCCGCCGGCGCCACTTGCCTGCGGGGCGGGGCCTTCAAGCCGCGCACTTCGCCCTACTCCTTCCAGGGTGCCGGGCGCGAGGGACTGGAGCGCCTGCGCCGCGTGCGCGCGGCGGCCGGCCTCCCGATCGTGACCGAGGTGCTCGATCCGCGCGAGGTCGAGGCCGTGGCCGAGGTGGCCGACGTGCTGCAGATCGGCGCGCGCAGCATGTCGAACTACGGGTTGCTCGCCGAGGTCGCGCGCACCGGCAAGACCGTGCTCCTGAAGCGCGGCGTGGCCGCCACGGTGCGCGAGTTCCTGCTGGCGGCCGAGCACGTCCTGGCGCACGGCGACGAGCGCGTCATCCTGTGCGAGCGCGGCGTGCGCGGCTTCGACCAGGTGACGCGCAACGTGCTCGACGTGGGCACGATCGCGCACCTGAAGCGTGTCACGCACCTGCCGGTGATCGTCGATCCGTCGCACGCGGCCGGACGGGCCGAGCTCGTGCTGCCGCTGGCGCGTGCCGGACTCGCGGCGGGCGCGGACGGACTGATCGTGGAGGTGCACCCGCAGCCCAACGAGACACGCTCGGACGGCGCGCAGGCGATCTCGCCCGCCGACTTCGCCGAGCTCGCGCGCGCCGCGGCGGCGCTCGTCCGTCTGGACGGACGGCGCCTGGTCGTGGGCAAGGAGACGCGCGAGCCCGCCGGCAAGACCGAAGAGCTCGGCCCGCTCGGCCGCCGCCGAGGCAGCCCGTGAAGAAAACGGTGCGGCCGCGCTTCGTCGCCGGGAACTGGAAGATGAACCTCGAGCGCAAGTCGGCGCTCGCGCTGTGCGCCGTCCTGCGCGAGCAACGCGGCGGCGCGCTCGGCCCGCGCGTCGCGGTGGCTCCGCCCTTCGTGTACCTCTCCGACGTGGCCCGTGCCCTGGAGGGCAGCGCCATCCTGGTGGGCGGGCAGGACGTGTGCGAGCGCGACCCTGTTCGCTCGGGGGGCGCCTTCACGGGCGAGGTCTCGGCCGGCATGCTGAAGGACGTCGGCGCACGCTTCGCCATCGTCGGGCACTCCGAGCGCCGGCACGTCTACGGCGAGGGCGACGAGCTCGTGAACCAGAAGCTGCGGCGCGTGCTCGATGCGGGTCTCGAGGGCATCCTGTGCGTCGGCGAGACGCTCGAGGAACGAGCGGCAAAGCGCACCGAGGCGGTCGTGTCGCGCCAACTCACGCGCGCACTCGCGGGCGTCGCGCGCGCCGAGCTCGCGCGCGTCACCCTGGCCTACGAGCCCGTTTGGGCCATCGGCACGGGCCAGAACGCCACCCCCGAGCAGGCGAGCCAGGTCCATCAGTACCTGCGCGGCGTGCTCTCGGGTCTCTACGACGAGGCCGCGGCCGAGAACCAGTGCATCCAGTACGGTGGCAGCGTCAGCCCGCAGAACGCCGCCGCGATCCTGGCGGCTCCCGACGTCGACGGGGCGCTGGTGGGCGGCGCGTCCTTGAAGAGCGAGACCTTCCTCCCGATCATCGACGCCGCTCCGCGCTAGCTGCTAGCCCGACCCTTCCATGTTCGAGATCCTCCTCTACATCCTCTTCGTCTTCGCCGCGATCGTCCTGATCGTCGTCATCTTGCTCCAGGAGGGGCGCGGCGGCGGCTTCGGGCAGGCCCTAGGCGAGCACGGCCAGCAGACCTTCGGCGTGAAGGCGCAGGGCATCCACAAGTTCACGATGTGGGTGGCCGTGATCTTCCTCGCCTCGGCGGTGACCCTGCACGTCCTCAACCGCAGCGCGGGCGATCGTTCGGTCTTCGACTCGACCGTCACGCCGGCCGATCCCACCCAGCAGAAGTAGGAGCCGCGCGCGCCATGCTGCGCTCGATGACGGGCTTCGGAGCCGCCGCGAGCGAGGCGCGCGGCACCTCGCTGCGGGTCGAGGTGCGCAGCGTCAACCACCGGCACCTGGTGGTCAAGCTGCGCTTGCCGGAGGCCTTCGCCGCGCTGGAGCCCGAGGTCGAGGAGCGCGTGCGCGCGAAGTGCGAGCGCGGCACGGTCAGCCTCAACCTGGCGCTCGAGCGCTGCGCGGGTGCGACCGCGGCGCGCGTCGATCACGCGCTCGCCGGGCGCTACACGCGCGAGCTCACGGAGCTCGCGGGCGAGCTCGGGATCCCCGCCGGGCTGTCGCTCGACACGCTGCTCGGCCTGCCGGGGGTGCTGTCCGAAGCGGGATCCGGCGAAGACGGGACCGAGATGCGCGCCGCCGTGCTCGCGCTCGTGGACGAGGCGCTCGCGCGCATGCTGGCGATGCGCGCGGCGGAGGGCACCGCGTTGGCGGCCGATCTGCGCAAGAACGCGCAGGCGCTCGAGCGGCTCGCCGCGCGCATCCAGAAGCGCATGCCGAGCATCGTGCGCGCCCATCGCTCGGCCCTGGAGAAACGCGTCCAGGCGCTGCTGGGCGGGAAGGCGCCCGTGGCGAGCACGGACCTCGCGCGCGAGCTCGCCCTGCAGGCCGACAAGCTGGACGTCTCCGAGGAGCTCACCCGGCTCGCGAGCCACCTGGACCAGCTCGAGAGCTTCGTGAAGAAGGGCGGGCGCATCGGCCGCCAGCTCGACTTCCTGGTGCAGGAGATCTTCCGCGAGGTGAACACGATCGGCGCCAAGTGCTCCGACGCCACGGCCGCGCACTGGGTGGTGGAGGCCAAGACCCATGTCGAGCGCCTGCGCGAGCAGGTGCAGAACGTGGAGTAGGGAACCTTGGCG
>Ga0247727_10018404_pt1 | contig 10982 bp, 12 predicted proteins | sample WisWelCaveWW1625_FD_202498 | JGI IMG/M metagenome (GOLD analysis project Ga0247727, IMG submission 202498) | Biofilm microbial communities from Wishing Well Cave, Virginia, United States - WW16-25 | ecosystem: Environmental > Aquatic > Deep subsurface > Groundwater > Cave microbial mat | place...
GACGATTGATCGCCTATGGGTGGGCTTCTTCACCGAGTCCGATCCCATCCACCGCGAGCCGGAAGGATCGGGCGCGCGCTTTTTGTACGCCATGCGCGGTGGGGCAATTGCGAGTCTGGCGGGCGGCCTGCTCTTTAGCATCGTCATGGTCGTCACCGGCGTTCTGCCAAAAGTTGGCATGATCATCCGCATCGAGTCGGCCTTCGTTGGCTTCATTGTTCACCTAGGCATCAGCGTTCTGGTCGGCATGAGCTACGGGGTGTTGTTCCAACGTGAAGCGCCAAACTTTGGCTCGGGCCTGGCCTGGGGACTGTTGTATGGGTTGATCTGGTGGTTCCTCGGCCCGCTGACGTTGATGCCGATTCTGTTGGGGAGCCAATTCCAGTGGACGACCGAAGTGGCCGGCGCGTTGTTGCCGTCACTGATCGGGCACCTGATCTATGGGGCGGCCACCGCCTTCGTCTTTATGCTCCTCGAACGCCGCCATTCGGACTGGCTATTGATCGATCCCCGCGTGGCCGCGCGTGAGGCCCGCCGCACCCGGCCCGTGGGCACACCGGCTCCGGCCCTGTGGTTGTTTGCACTGGGGATGGGGGTGTTGTTGCCGATCCTGCTGGGGTGACGTAGTGGGGATCGCATATCGTTCATACGAACTACGGAGATAACCATGATGAAGAATGCTCAACTATTGCGCGACCCGCAGATACTTCGCGACCCGCAAGCGCTCCGCGACGGCGTCCACCGAGTCTACTCAGGGGTGGCTGACTCGCCGCAGGGGGAACATCCGATTCCGGTCGGGCGCGAGTTCGCCGCCAAACTTGGGTATGCTGAAGAATGGCTCGACCGCTTTCCTCTCGCCGCCGAGTCGTTTGCCGGAGTCTCGCACATGCACGGCTTCGCCAACTTCCCTGAGGGCGCGACGGTGCTTGACCTCGGTTGCGGCGCAGGGTTGGACTCGCTGATCGCCACCCATCGCGTCGGGCCGACCGGCAAGGTCATCGGTGTGGATTTTAGCGAGACGATGCTGGCCCGCGCCAATCGCAGTGCAACGGACTACGCACTACGCAATATCGAATTCAAACGCGGCGACGCCGACGACCGTATCCCCCTCCCCGACGCCTCCGTGGATGTCGCCATCATCAACGGCATCTTCAACCTCAACCCCGCCCGCGATCAAATCTTCCGCGAACTGGCGCGGGTGGTGAAGCCGGACGGCGCGGTGTTTTGCGCGGAGATTATTTTGCGCGAGCCATTGCCGCCGGAAGAACAAGCTAACGAGACCAATTGGTTTGCCTGAATTGCCGGAGCCAAAGAAGGCGGCGCCTTCTTGCAGGAATTCCGCGAGGCAGGGTTCAGCGAGGCCGCGACGTTACGCACACTCCGCAACGCGCGCACCAAAAATCAGCGGGTGATGGCGGCGGAAGTGCGGGCGAGGCGCTAAGCGGGCAATCCTTCCGCACCATCGCGGCGGCTCAATCAGTCCCCGTAATATTTTCGTTAGCATTTGCATCCACACTGGCGGGCAGATTGCGACGCGCCGTCCATGTCCACCTTCCCTCTCCCTTCGCGTTTAACTTTACATCGCTCACGCTTCACCCGCCTCTACCTCTCGCCGCCTCTTGCCCTTTCCATCATTTCCATCCTGTCCCTCATCGCCTACACCTTCGGGCTTCTCCTTCCCTATAGCCTCTTCAGCCTCGGCCTCAAGCCACTACTCGGCATCGCCAAACTCACCCGTGGCGAACCCATCGCGCAGGCCAACTTCGTGCTGACGTTCGCCGCGCTTTCCGCCCTGTACTATCTGGCCTGGCGGTTGTGCCGGGGGCTACAGCCGCGCGCGATGTGGATCGTGCTCCTCAGCGGCGCAGTCGTTCTCAACCTCGCCATGCTCTGGCTCTACCCCATCGGCGCGGCGGACATCTTCGACAACATCAGCCGCGGGCGCATCACCGCTGTGCATGGCGGCAACCCGTTTTACAGCGTCCCCAAAGAATATCCCGATCGCTTCCTCCCCTATGTCGCCTGGCCGAAAACACGTTCGGCCTACGGCCCGCTGTGGGAGCTGATGGCGGCGGGGACCAGCCGGCTCGTCGGCGATGATAAACTGGCGAACGTGTTGGGATTCAAACTGCTGGGGCTGATCTTTTACACGGGCTGTATCGCCCTCATCGCCGCCACCCTGAATCGTCACGCGCCGGATCGCGCCCTGCAGGGCGTCTGCCTCTTCGCCCTCAATCCGCTGGTGATTTATGAGACGGCGGGCAACGGTCACAACGACATTACGATGGCATTCTTCATCATGCTGGGGATGTGGACACTGACGCGCCACCGATTCACCCTCGCCGCCCTCGTCTTCACCGCCGGGGCGCTGGTCAAATTCATCCCCCTCCTCCTTCTGCCCATTGCCGTCGCCGCCGCCCTCCGCGCCCTGCCCTCCTTGCGAAACCGCATTTACTATTTACTTATCACTTTCTTCGTGTGCGCAACGTTAATTGTTGTGTGTTACGCCCCCTTCTGGCGCGGCAGCGACCCCCTGAGCCTCGAACGACGGGAAAGTTTATTCACCGCCTCGTTTCCGGCCCTCGTCCAGGTGCATCTTGAGGGAGCATTGGGAGTTGGTCAAAGCCGGTTAGTCGTCAGCCGGGTGGCGTTAGCTCTCACCAGTTTGGTCGTCGCCGCCGCCATGTGGCGAACGTGGGTCGAAAAAGATTGGCTCGCGCCCATCCGCGCTTCAACGTTTGTTTTGCTGTTTTATTTGCTTTTCACCTGCCTGTGGTTCCAGTCGTGGTATACATTGTGGCCGCTGGCGTTGGCGGCCATTTTGCCCGAAGGTGAGACGGGCCGCATCGCTGTCCTGCTATCGTACTCAGCGCTGTGGAAGACCATCATCTTCGATTACTTTATCTATCGCGGCGGGCCACTGCCGCCACGCATTTGGCGCGAATCGTGGCTCGGCCCGGCCACCCTGGGCGTGCCCTGGTTCTATGGCGCTTATGCCTTTGCCCGGAAAATGATCCTCAGATTTCGCACATGACCAACGCCCTCCTCGTCGTCGCCAAACGCCCCGCGCCGGGGCAGACTAAAACTCGCCTCACCCCGCCACTCTCGCCTGAGGAGGCCGCGTTCCTCTACGAACAGTTTCTGTGCGACACTCTCGATCTCATCCGGGCCGTGCCGAATGTGCGCCCCATCATCGCCTACCTGCCCGAAGGCGAAGAAGACTACTTTAGGACGCTCGCACCTGATTTCGATCTTCTGCCTCAGCGCGGTGATGATCTCGGCGCACGATTGGACAATGCCCTCATCCACTGCCTGAACGACGGGTTTGAACGTGCTGTGATCATGGACAGCGACAGCCCCACCCTGCCCGCCGACTGCCTCGCCCAGGCTTTCACCGCACTAGACACCGCCGACGTCGTCCTCGGCCCCTGCGATGATGGCGGCTACTACCTCATTGGCCTCAAGCGCCCGGCCCCGCGCCTCTTGCGCGAAGTGAAAATGAGTACGCCCTCAGTATTGCGTGATACGCTTGCCCTGGCCGCCGAGGAAGGGTTAACCGTCGCTCAATTGCCAACCTGGTACGACGTGGATACCGCCGCCGAACTGGATCGCCTGTGTGAAGAATTTAGGGCCTTATCTCCCGATCGGGCAAGTTACACCCGCGCCTTCTTGAGCAAAGCACTGGGCGGTGAGATTTCAAACGATAGTGAGTCCATAGCCTTGAGGGCTACTCCATGAAACTTCCTTTCCTATTCAACACGCCCCAAATCCCGTTGTTTTGGATCGCTCTGATGCGCATCATGCTCGGCCTCGTCTTTCTCACCACTTGGGCCAGCAATCTATCGAAAGGGTTTTATACTCCCGATGGCCTGCTCCACTTCTTCACGGATGTCTTCCCGCAATCTGAAAACTCACTGACATGGTATGCGGACTTCATCAATAACGTCATCCTGCCGATTCGCGGCGTCTTTGCTCCCTTTCAACTGGTCGCTGAGTTTTTGATGGGGTTGGCCCTACTGATCGGCTTTCTCACGCCGTTGACCAGCCTCGCCGCCGTTTTTTTTCTCCTCAACACTTTTCTCGCCACCTTCGGCCATGACTGGCCCTGGGCCTACTTCATGCCCATCAGCCTGCTGGGCGTGTGCAGCTTAGTGCGCGCCGGGCGAAGCGTTGGGGCGGATGCCTATCTGCACAGACGATTCGGCCAACCCCAACTGCCGCTGTGGTGACGGGGTCATCATCACTGCTTTACCCTCAAGACCATGAATGTCGCCGTTGTCATTCCCGCCCTCAACGAAGCCGAGAATCTGCCCAAACTGATCGCCCGGATTCCCAGGCACTCCGCGGATCGTGTCGAGGTGATTGTGGTGGACAATGGTTCCACCGACGACACAGCGGGGGCGGCCCGGAAGGCCGGGGCCTCGGTAGTGACGGAGTCCCGCCGAGGCTACGGGTTCGCCTGCGCCGCTGGAGTCCGCGCCGCCGGGTTCGCCGAGGCCATCATCTTCCTCGACGGCGATCACAGTTCCGATCCGGCGGAGATGCCGGCCCTGCTCGCGCCTCTGCGAGAGGGCGCCGCCGATCTGGTGCTGGGGTCGCGGCTGTTGGGCGGGAAACGGGAGAAGATGTTGCCCCACCAGCGGTTTGGGAACTGGTTGACGGCGCGGCTCATGCGGCGGCTGTACGGCACTCAACTCACCGACCTCAGCCCGTATCGGGCCATCCGGGCAGACTTGCTGGCAAAGTTGGACATGCGGGAGATGACGTTCGGCTGGCCGACGGAGATGATGGTCAAGGCCGCCCGTCGCGGAGCGCGACTGGTCGAAACCCCTGTCAGCCACCACCCGCGTTTGGCCGGGAAATCCAAGGTGAGTGGCACGGTGTGGGGATCGGTGCTAGCCGGGTATTACATTCTGCGGACGACGTTTAAGTACGCCTTTTAGCGCGCCAACTATCGCCAACTATCCCAAAGCAAGCCCAACGATTAATTCACGAAACTTGTACTATGATGGTGTCATCAAACGGAACGGAAACTGTAACCGAAAGGAGGTGAAAACAATGTTGTTCATTCCGCAGGAAAAAGGTCAAGGTCTGGTAGAGTACGCTCTCATTCTCGTGTTGGTCGCGGTGGTCGTCATCGTCATTCTGGCCCTGCTCGGCCCGGCCATCGGTAACGTGTTCTCGAACATCGTTTCCAATATCTAATCAGAATCACTTTTATTCATTTAGGAGACCTCAATCATGTTATTCATCCCTCGTGAAAAAGGCCAAGGCTTGGTGGAATACGCCCTCATCCTTGTGCTGGTCGCCGTAGTCGTGATCGTTATTCTGGCCCTGCTTGGCCCGGCTATCGGCAACGTGTTCTCGAACATCGTTTCCAACATCTAATTCAACTGTTGGCGCAATTCAACAAAAAGCGGCGGTCTACAGACTGTCGCTTTTTGATTCCCGTAAAGACCAGAAGGGTTTATGGCAAACTTCGTTTGCACAACCCTTCGGGTCTGACTTATACTCGCTCCATGCGCCTCCTCCGCAACCTCCCCTTTCTCGCCGTTTCGCTCGGCCATCTCAGCGTAGACCTCCTCAATGGGCAAACCGGCCTCCTGCTCGCCGTGCTCAGCGGCCCGTTGAGTCTGAACAACCAAACCATCGGCTTGATCGCCACCCTGTATTCGATGGTCGGCGCGCTCGGTCAGCCCGTCTTCGGCTGGGTGTCGGACCGCTTCGGCGGGCGGTGGGTGACAGCAGGCGGCGTGCTGTGGATGGCGGTTTTTTTCTCCCTCTTCGCCATTGTACCCGGTTATTGGCCGCTCGCATTTTTGGTGATCGGCTCGCTCGGCTCGGCGGCCTTCCACCCGCCGGGAACGACGAAAGCGACGCAGGTGGGTCAGGCGTTGTGGACGGGTCGGGCGGCCACGGCGGCATCCATCTTTTTTCTCTTCGGTCAGGCGGGGCTATCACTTGGCCCGGCGGTCGGCGGCCTCATCATTGATTACCTCAACCGGCCCGGATTGTTAATCCTGACCGGATTGATTCTGCCAATCGGGATGTTTGCGGCGCGAGAATTGAAAACCTTCACTGGGGCAACCGCCTCTGTCAAATCACCAGCTTTAGCAGCCTCCCCGCCGCAATGGACAGCCCTACTCATCATCATGCTGGTGAGCGGACTGCGAGTGTGGGCCCAAATGGCGACCACTACCTTCGCCCCCAAATACTTTCACGACCTCCGCATGTCGCCCACTGAATACGGTGCGCTCACGGCTATGTTCATGGCCGGCTCGGCAGTTGGCGGCGTTGTGGGCGCAATGCTGGGAGATCGCTGGGGCCAACGGCGGATGATCACCATCTCACTTGGGCTGAGCATCGTTCCATTCCTGTTCTTCCCGCTGGTCAGGAGTTGGGCGCTCTATGGTGTCGTTGGCTTCGCCGGCGCATTGAATGGCGCATCACATAGCATCCTGATCACAATGGCGCAAAAGGCCTTGCCGGGGCGTGCGGCGACGGCATCAGGGGCAATCATGGGCTTTATGTTCGCTGTCGGCGCCGCCGGGGTCTATTTTAGCGGCTTCATTGCCGATCAGATCGGCTTGGGTGTCATCCTGCAGGGCAATGCCCTTATTTCTCTGGTCGCAGCGCTGGCAAGTTTGGGGTTGTTGATCGAATTGAAAAAGATGAAACCGGCGGCCTTGCTGACGGGCGATTGAGAGCAAAGAAACTACGTATTTTTGTAGAAACTTAACTATTGACTTTGTAAAGCAATTTGCTTTACACTAATCTGCGAACGTTCGCGCGAACGTTCGCCAAATATGGCAAAACGTGTCTCGATTAAAGACGTGGCCGAAAAGGCTGGAGTAAGTTACCAGACCGTCTCTAAAGTGCTGAACGGCCAAATCCATGTTTTGCCTACAACCGCCGACCGAATCTGGGACGCGGCCCGCCAGCTGGACTACCGCCCCAACCACAACGCCCGCAACCTCCGCGCCCAGCGCAGCCGGATGATTGGCTACTCCTGGGTAACGGCCAAAGCCGATCAAACGCATCACATCCTCGACATGTTCCTTACCAGCATGGTGGAGGAGGCCGAGGCCGCCGGCTATCATCTCCTACCCTTCCCCTTCCGCGAGGGCGATGAGCAAGTATCCGGCTATCGTGAACTAATTGAGACTGGCAAAGTAGACGGCTTCGTTCTATCCAGCGTCAACTACCACGACCCGCGTGCCCGATTTTTGCTGGAGCAAAATTTCCCCTTTGTCGCCTTTGGCCGCTCGGACCCGGAACTTGATTTTCCTTACGTGGACGTAGACGGCGCGGCTGGCCTGTGCCAGGCGACGGACTACCTAATCAACAAAGGCCATCAACGCATTGCGGCGCTGGCCTGGACGGAAGACTCGCGCGTCGGCAACAACCGAATGGAGGGGTATTTCACCGCCATGAGTAGTGCAGGCCTGCCCGTCGAATCAGATTGGATCGCGCGCGGCGAGAGCACTTTCGACTTTGGCCGCTCTGCCACCGAACGCTGGCTGTCCAAGCCGCCTGCCGACCGCCTCACTGCAATTGTCGCCGTCACCGACACGATGGCCATTGGCGCCATGCGCGCCCTCCAAGCGCAGGGGCTGATGCCCGGCCAGGATGTGGCGGTGATTGGCTTCGACAATGCCCCAATGGATCAATATCTCTGGCCGCCGCTCACCAGCGTCAACCAACCCATCCGCGAAGCCGGGCGGAAGTGTGTTGAAATTTTAGTCACCCTGCTTGAGGGAAAGACGCTGCCAGAACGGCAAGTTCTACTGAAACCGACACTTACCGTGCGATCGTCGGCCTGAGGCAAAGCGCCCCAGTTCTGATCACCTCACATCGTCTATCGAACGCATTGGTTGGAGAGCCGCTCGCGTTCGACTAAAACTTTGACCCACTCACATGAGCACTTCATCCGCGCCGTGCGGGCCGACCTGCGCGACGTGCGCGGCAACGCCGGCGACGGCATATCCACGCCGCCTCCGCCGGCGGCACCTGGCAAGCCGTCGTCTTCGGCTTCGGCGGACTGCGCTTGACGCCCGGTAGTTGGATGACGGGCCCCCGCCTGCCCAAACACTGGAAACGCCTGACCTTCAAATTCTTCCATCGTGGAAAATTGGGTAGTGTCCCTATAACGAGTCGGGGCGGTTTTTGAGCATTTGTTTGGTTGGGTAGGCCACAGCTATCTTGAAGTATCTTGCTTCAAGGAGCGGTGGAGATGGATATTCAAACATGCTACTGCCGGAATCCAAATTGTGTGAACTATGGTCGAGCAACAAGTCAAGCCGCCTTACGTCCTTTCGGCAACCATCAGCACGCGCCCCGTTTGCAGTGCAATCAATGCGGTCACTTGGTCTGGGCGCGTCGGGGGACAGCTTATGCCGGTATTCGTACTGCTGAAACGGTCTACCGGCTGGGGGCTAAACTGCTGGCTGAAGGTCTGGCTATGCGTGCGACGGGGCGGATTCTGGAAGTCGATAAAGACACCGTCTGTCAGTGGATACCGCGCTGGGGTCGGCATGGTCTGCGAGTGATGGCGTATTTCTTTCGCACTTTGCACATCAGCGAATGCCAGTTGGATGAATTGGGGACGTTTGTCCGCAAGAAAGAAAAACATCTTGATCCGATGGAGCAAGTGTTGAGCCTTTATGGAGATGCTTGGACCTGGATTGCCTTTGTCCCAGCGTGCAAATTGGTGGTGACCTGGGTCGTCGGGAAACGCACCTGGGCCGAAGCCAAACGGCTCATAAAACGCTTGAAAACAAGCCTGGCGGGGCAGATTCCCTTCTTTACTAGCGATGAGTTGCCGCATTACGCCGATGCCTTGTTGGACCAATAGGGCGAAGTGTATCAACCGCCTAGACGACCGGGGCCAGGCCGACCGCCCTTGCCCTACAAAGTCCCACTGCCAGATTTGTTGTACGCGGTCGTAGTCAAACGACGTGAACAAGGCCGTGTGGTCGAAGTATCGACCGAAGTGGTTTATGGCTCGCCGGAGCGAATTGCTGAAGTGCTCAATGGCTCGCCGACCTCGAAGGCGATTTCGACGTATGGGGTCGAGCGCAACCATCTGACCATTCGCCAACATTCGCGGCGCCTGGGGCGCAAGGTCAATGCTTTCTCGAAAGACCGAGAGTATTTGAAGCATCAGCTGGCTTTGGCGTTTGCTTACTATCATTTTGTCATTCCGCATCGTGGGTTGCGGCAACGGCTTGAACAACCACAACCGACTAATGGACGCAAAGGCTCGCCGAAAAAGTGGATTGAACGCACCCCCGCAATGTCGGCGGGACTCACCGACCATATTTGGACGATGGACGAGTTGTTGAGCTTTCGTGTACTGCCTAAATCTATGTGGTGAGACCACGAAAATGCTTTCCGACTCCTTATAGGGACACTACCGAGTCAAGAGCTTCCGTTTTATCGGAATCTCGTGTTGAACGTTCGCGCGAACGTTCGCACGAATGACATTAAATTATTCAGCACATCTATACAACTTATTGACTTTGAGTGTGCTTGTATGCTAAATTGAAACCGGTTTCAAGCCGATTGAAAACGGTTTCATATGCCAGCCACCATTCGCGATGTCGCTCAAAAAGCTAGAGTCGGACTTGCCACCGTCTCCCGCGTCATCAACAATAGCCCCCTCGTCAGCGAGCCGACTCGCCAACGGGTGCTGGACACGATTGCCGAACTCAACTACTCCCCCAACCCGACTGCGCGCCGCCTCTCTCTGGGCAAGACTCTGGTGATTGCCGTCATCGCTCCCTTCTTCACCCGCCCGGCATTCGTCGAGCGCCTGCGCGGCGTGGAGAACACGGTGGCCGACACCCCCTACGACCTTATCCTATACAACGTCGAAAATATCGAAAAGCGTGACCTCTACTTCCGCAACGTGCCTCGCGCCGAACGAGCCGATGGCGTCCTCATCATCTCTTTGCCGCCGCGCGATCAGGATGTACAATTCCTCGCCAGAAGCGATGTGCCCATTGTACTGATTGACGCCAACCATCCTTCGTTGACCTCCCTCAACCGCGTCATCATTGACGACGTTGCCGGGGGACGAGCCGCTACCCAACATCTCATCGAACTAGGCCATCGCCGAATCGGATACATCAGCGATCCCTTAGAGTCTCCTTTCAATTTTACGGCCAGCTACGATCGCTTTCGGGGGTATCAGCAGGCGCTGGAAGCCGCCGCGATTCCTTTCCACGCCGACTATCACGCCTACAGCGAACACGGGCGGACTGAAGCCCGCCATCTCGCAACACAAATGCTTTCATTGCCCGAACCACCCACTGCCATCTTCACTGCCAGCGACACTCAGGCTCTAGGCGTGCTTGAAGCCGCGCGCGATCTCAACCTGCGCGTGCCTGATGATTTATCCATCGTCGGTTACGACGATATTGAAGTCGCCGAGTATTTGCGGCTCACCACCGTGCGCCAATTGTTGTATGAGTCCGGGCGGCGCGGCGTTGAATTATTGCTTGAAATGCTCGAACGTCAACCGCCAGCACCCGTGTGTGAAGTATTGCCAATCGAATTGATTGTGCGCGGCACCACTGCACCACCGCGATAGTGTTAAAAGAGAGGAGGTGATTGAAAGCAGAAACTATTCAGCCGTTGTTCAACCGTATTTAAGACTTTTACAAGAGGAGAAAAGATGACAACCCTGAAACGAACGTTTAGCATATTGATGTTGATCACCATTGTGCTGACGGCCTGCGGCGGCCCGGCCACGACCGAAGCCCCAGCGGCCACTCAACCACCTGCCGCCACCCAACCCCCAGCGGCGGCCACCGAGCCGCCTATCACTGCCGACGAGGGCACCTTTTTAGCCCGCGCGCTGGCGGGCGAGTTCAGCGGGACAGTGGTAACGGCGACGGGGCCGTTCACCGATGAAGATGCGGTCAAGTTCAACAACACCATGAAGGACTTCGAAGACAAGACCGGCATCGACATCCAGT
>Ga0247727_10018405_pt1 | contig 10981 bp, 11 predicted proteins | sample WisWelCaveWW1625_FD_202498 | JGI IMG/M metagenome (GOLD analysis project Ga0247727, IMG submission 202498) | Biofilm microbial communities from Wishing Well Cave, Virginia, United States - WW16-25 | ecosystem: Environmental > Aquatic > Deep subsurface > Groundwater > Cave microbial mat | place...
GCCGCGGAGCCACGGAGGCGCCGGGTGCGGGTGAACGGTGGTGACAGGTGGGAGGTGAGAGGTGAGAGGGCGTTTTGGGTCGTGGTCATGTCTGTTCCTTCAATTCATCCTGGTAGTAGTCGGCTTCGAGCACCGGAGCTTCCGAGACGGACTCACCCCCCAGGTTCAGCCGCCGGCGAGCGCTGAACATGGCCCCGCGGGCGGGGTGAACCGGCGCGAACTTCATGAATCCGAGGGGCGCCTTCATGTCACTGTAGATTGCCTCCATGCCGCCCTTCTGGAAATACGTCTCGTGCCAGAATCCAGTGCCACCGGAATCTTGCAGGAACTCCTGCCACCATTCCCTGTGGGGCAGCGACCGCGCCCAGTCCTCCAGCGACTCGAAGTCGCGCCAGTATTGGCGCATGCCAATATGACGGAGCGAGTAGACGATGCTCTCGTGAAGAAGCAGGCCTTCGGGTTTCTCCGCTACCGCACTGGAGATCTTTGGCCCGAAGCCAATAAGTGTCCTGAATCCCATGAGCGTATTCACTCGCATTCCAAGGTAGATCACGACCAACTCCGGGAATGCGGAGAGGTCGACCGCGCGACGGTTTACCTTGTTCTTCACCGATCGCTCCTTTCCTCGTGTGGGCCTGGAACCCTCACCAGTCCCCAGACAGTATTTTGCGGCGTTCGTCCGTTTCGTGGCGCTGTTGGGGGCGCAGCACTCGCCGATTCGGTGTGCCATCGGCTAACGGCAGGTCGGAGCGACGAGAAACGAACGACCGGTGACGCGTGTGTGCGCCCCTTCGGGCATACCTCATCACGGCCCAGGCATCGTTCCGCTCGCCCTGAGGTTCTCGTAGGGAGAGCGGCGGCACCACGTCTCGCATCACCTAGAACCCCTCGCTGACGGAGAGCTTGCAGATGTAGAGGTCGGGCGGGTACTCGGCGAGGGCGCTGGTTTCGGTGAAGTCGATGGGGGCGATGCGGCGGGCCAGCGACAGCATCAACTCCGACCACTGTGCGGCGTCGGGTCGTGGGTAGACGAAGAGGAGGACGGCGCGGTCGCCGTCGGGGACGCGGAGGAGCTTGACGATGTCGTCGGTGAATCCTCCTCCTTTGGCGAAGACGGCGGAGTCGGCGAGCGGGCCGGAGCGCGCGGGATCGGCGAGGGCCTTGACCTCGAGCCAGAGCGCCCCTGCGCTCCCCTCTCCCGCCCCCGCGGGAGAGGGGTCGGGGGTGAGGGCCCATTCGATGCGGAAATCCACCCGCTGGCGCCCCTCCTCGCTGATCGGCGCATTGGCGCGCCAGGCGCGGATGGTGCCGGCCTTCAGCAGCGTATCGAGCAAGTACGCCAGCTCCGCCTTGAACCAGCCCCCGGCGTCCGGGCCGACGCGGCCGAGGAGAGCGGCGCGCTTGAGCGCCTCGGGCGCCAGGAAGTGACGGTCGATTTCGGCGAAGAGGGTGGCGGTGGGGGCGCCAGGCATCAAATTGCCACCCTTCTAGGTCGTATTCGAATAAACTCTGCGCCCGCGTACAAGAAATAGCGCCAGTTGACGGATTGCATGGCTGGCCTGTCGATGGTCCCGAAGATGACGAGCAGTTGACTGCTGGCGTTAGCGTCGATCCCGTCAAGGATCTTGCGGTAATTTTCCAAGTGTCGTTCGTCATCTGCGACATCAATCGGGTAAGTGATCAGTACTCTGAGAGGCACGCTAACGTGTGCCAGCTTTGTGATCTCCCAACCAGCACTGTTTACTGCGTTCTCGTGCTCTATCACGACGGATATCCGTTCGGAGTCACATGACGGCGAGTAGACAGCATCCAGGCTCAGAAACTCCCGTCTCCAGTAGTAAACGTTCAACTCGCCCGCAACATCCTCGAGCACTGCATCTGGATCCTTCAGAACTAGCGCGGAATATCCCTTCGTGTCACCAATCCATCGTTCCAGCAGATCAGGCTCTCGGCGCGCAACAATCCGGTCGAAAGCTTTGGCGAACCGCCTGGGACTCACGATCCAGCCCAACGGGTTTCCTCCTTAAGCGCCCTAACCAACCCCTCCACCGTGTGCTCTGCCGCCTCCACGTCCACCCGAAGCCCCAGTTCGCGCGCCGTTTCGGCCGTTATCGGGCCGATGCAAGCGATGAGAGGGCGGGCCCTCACCCCCGACCCCTCTCCTCCTTCCGCGGAAGGACGGGAGAGGGGAGAACGAGGCGTTAGTGCCTCGATGCTGCCGTTGAGCATGGCCACGAGGTTGCGGACGGTGGATGAGGACGTGAAAGTGACGATGTCGATCTCGCCGTTGCGGAGCAATTCGAGGGCTTCGGCGGGGGCGTCCGTGGGGACGGCGGCGCGGTAGAGGGTGACCTCGTCCACTTCGGCCCCTTGGGCGCGAAGGCCAGCCGGGAGAACATCCCGCGCACCCTCAGCCCTGGGCAGCAAGACGCGCTTCCCGCGCAGGTCGAATTGTTCGTCAAACGCCTCCAGCAGGCCCTCGGCTACGAATCGCGTGTCGGGCTGGACATCCCTGTACACTCCCCAGTGCCGCAGCGCGTCCGAGGTGGCCGGACCGATTGACGCCACGCCTGCGTTGATGCTCCTTGCATCGTGGCACCTCTCCCAGAGTGCTTCAAAGAAGATATCAACCGCATTCGCGCTCGTGAATACCAGCCAGTCGAAATCTCCTCTGTACGCACGGTCAATCCGTTTCCGCAGCTCGGAAGAGTCGGCGCTCGGCTCGATCTCGATGCTGGGGAGCTCGATGGGGATCGCGCCTTCGTCCGCGAGGAGTTTGGCGAGCGTGCTGGCCTGCTTGCGGGTGCGCGTGATGAGCACTCGCTTGCCGAAGAGGGGGCGCTGCTCAAACCAAGAGATGGTCTCGCGGAGGCGGACAACCTCGCCGACGATGGTGACGGCGGGCGACGTGAGGCCGGCCTCACGCACGCGGTCGACGATGTCGGCGAGGGTGCCGGTGACGGTCTGCTGTTCGGGGGTGGTGCCCCAGCGGATGACGGCGACGGGGGTGTCGGCGGCGCGGCCAGCTTCGGTGAGTTTACGGACGGTTTCGGGGAGGGTTTTGACGCCCATTAGGAAGACGAGGGTGTCGGCCGAGATGACAGATGACGGTTGAGAGATGATAGAGCCGCCCTCACCCAGTCCGCCCGCGGCGGACGTCCCTCTCCCGTGCGCGGGAGTGGGGAGCACGTCGGGGCTGGGGCCCCGGCCTGCAGGTGCCTCTCCTTCTTCCTCCTTCCTCCTTCCTTCTTCCTCATGCCCGGTGATCACGGCGAAGGAGCGGGCGAGGCCGCGGTGGGTGACCGGGATGCCGGCGTAGGCGGGGACGGCGATGGCGGAGGTGACGCCGGGGATGACCTCGAAGTCGATGCCGGCGGCGCGCAGGGCCTCCGCTTCCTCGCCGCCGCGGCCGAACACGAAGGGGTCGCCGCCCTTGAGACGAACCACGCGCTTGCCCTCGCGCGCCTTGTCGATCAGGAGTTGATTGATGGCCGTCTGGTCGTGGCCGCCCTCACCCAGTCCGCCTGCGGCGGACGTCCCTCTCCCGCGCACGGGAGAGGGGAGAACAAGGTACGGCGTCTTGCCGACGTCGATCAGCTCGGCGCCGTCCTTCGCGTGGTCGAGGAGGCGCAGGCTGATCAGCCGGTCGTAGACGATGACGTCGGCCTCGCGGATGCGTTCGAGCCCGGCGACGGTGATCAGGCCGGGGTCGCCCGGGCCCGCGCCGACGAGGGAAACCCGACCTTCCTTCTTCCTTCTTCCTTCTTCCTTCTTCCTGGCAGCGCTCACCGAGGCGACTCCACGAGCACTTCTCTTGCTCCATAGCCGATTAGCTTCTCGGCCAGCGCGAGCCCCAGCCCTGCGGCATCCGTCGTCACGCCCTCGAGCTGGCCGCGGTACACAAGTTCACCGCGAGGGTCGGAAACGAAGCCGCTGAGGCGCAGCGTAATGCCCTCAATTTCGGCGAGCGCGGCGATAGCGGCGTGACATCCGCCTCCGAGCCGCCCCTCAAACGTGCGCTCGGCGAACACGCAAACGTTGGTGTCGAGGTCGTCGATGGTGCGCGCGAGGGTAATCGCGTCGAGATCGGTGGCGCGGACCTGGACGGCCAGAGCGCCCTGGCCGGCCGCGGGGAGCATTTCGCTGGGCAAAAACAACTCCGTGGCGCGCTCCAGCCAGCCGAGGCGTTCGAGCCCTGCCGCAGCGATCACGATGGCGTCGTAATCGCCGCTCTCCACCTTGCGGATGCGGGTGTCCACGTTGCCGCGGATCTCGGCGACGCGGAGGTCGGGGCGCAGGACGAGGACCTGGGCGGCGCGCCGGGGGCTGCCGGTGCCGACCCTGGCGCCGGGCGGCAGGTCAGCAAGCAGCGCGCCGTCTCGCGAGATCAGCGCATCGCGGGGGTCGCCGCGCCTCGGCGTGGCGGCGACGATCAGGCCCGGCGTCTCCTCGTTGGGGAGGTCTTTGAGGCTGTGGACGGCGATATCGATCTCGTTCGCGAGGAGGGCGCGTTCGATCTCGGCGGCGAAGATGTCGCGTCCGGAGAAGCTACTCAGAGGCGCTTTGCTGCGGTCTCCTTCGGTGCGGATCGTGCGGACTTCAAAGCGGGCGCCGGGGTTGGCGAGGCGCAGGGCCTCCAGGACGCGCTCGGTCTGGCGGAGGGCGAGACGGCTGCCGCGGGTGCCTACGCAGAATGTACGGGGTGTAGTGGGTTCAACGGCGTCGGACACAATTGGCGTGCCCCTATGCGTCCTGGTGCCCAGAGTGGTCGGGACCGCGGCCTACGGGGTAAGGGTGGGTCGCCGAAGGGTGGACATCGAAAAGGTCCTGCAGCGCCTCCATGTAGAGGCCTTTGTCCGCGCCGTCCTTCAGGCGAGCGATGGGGCGGTCCAGCATCTTCTTGACGATCGCAGCGGTCAACGCTTCGATGCGCTCGCGGGTGGCTTCGTCGAGGTCAGGCAGCTTGCGGAGGGTGCGCTCGAGTTCGGAGCGGCGGATGTCCTCGGCGCGCTCGCGGAGGGCGGAGATGACGGGGACGACGTCGAGCGAGTCCCACCAGGCGAGGAAGTCGGTCAACTCCTCGGCGATAATCGCCTCCACGCTGGAGACTTCAGCGCGCCGGCCGTTGATGCCCGTCTCGGCTTCCGCTTCAACGTCGTCGATGTCGAAGAGGGTTACGCCGCGGATGTCGCGCACCGCCGGGTCGATGTCGCGCGGGACGGCGACGTCGATGAGGAGGAGGCCGTGGCCGTTGCGGCTGGCGGCGGCGGGGCGGACCTCGGCGGGGCCGAGGATGAAGTGCCCGGCCCCGGTGCCAGTGATGACGACGTCGGCCTCTGGGAGCATCGCGGGCAGTTGCGTCAGGCCGATGCCACGGGCGGCGGGGCCGATCTCCGCCGCGAGTTCGCGGGCGCGCTCCTCCGTGCGGTTGGCGACGATGATGCGCGCGCGGGAGGCGTCGGCAACGGAGCGGGCGGCGAGCTTGCCGGTGGTGCCGGCGCTGATGATGAGAACCGTCTTGTCTTCGAGGCTGCCGGTGTGGCGACGGGCGAGGGCCACGGCGGCGGAACTAACGGACACCGCGTGGCGGCCGATGCTGGTCTCGCTGCGCGCTCGCTTGCCCACACCGATTGCGGAATGGAACGCCCGGGACAGGACGCCGTTCATGGTGCCGGCTGTGGTGGCGGCGGACATGGCCTCGCGCACCTGGCCCAGGATCTGCGACTCGCCGAGGAGCATGGAATCAATGCCCGCGGAGACGCGGAAGAGATGCCGTGCTGCGTCCTCATGCTGGAGGACGTAGAAGCGCGAGGCATCGATGCCGGCGCCCTTTTCCTCGTTCAGAAGCTGGATCAGCGATGCCCCTTCGCCTTCGGGGACGGTCGCATATATCTCGGTGCGGTTGCAGGTGGAGAGGATGGCCGCGCCGTGCGTCTTCTCGCTGAGGCGACCTAGCGCGTCGGGGAGCTCTTCGGGCGAGAACGCGAGGCGCTCGCGCTCCTCGACGGGCGAGGTCTCATGGTTGAGCCCGACGCAAGTGAAGAGGAGCGACTTCACGCTTCCGCCTTCGCGGCCGCGGAGGCGGCGGTCTTCACGCCGACACCGAGGCTCTTCAACAGCCTGCCCTTGGCTTGTCCCAGGCGGTCCTCGGCGACCATTCGGCGTAGCGGCTCATCGAGGGCGGCGCTCCAGGTGTCCGGGTCGATGATGATGCCCCGCTCCCGCAGGTCCGCTCTCACCTCGGCGCAGAGGTCCAACATTCGCTGCCATTCGTCCGTAAGGAACTCCTTCTCCATGGTCTCGCGCAGTTTACGGGCCATGGCGGGGCTGCGCCCGGCGGTGGAGATGGCGATCGTGATGTCGCCGCGGGTGGCGATGCCCGGCATGATGAAGTCGCAGAATGGGACGTCGTCAACGGCGTTGACCCAGATGCCGCGCTCGCGCGCCTCGCCCGCGACGACGGAGTTGATCGCGCCGTCGTCGGTGGCGACGAAGGCGAGCAAGTAGCCGGCGAGGTCGCCGGCTTCGTACTCACGCTCGATGTGGCGGAACCCGGCTTCACCCTTGAGAGCGGCCATGTCGGCGTTGAGTTCGGGGGCGACAACGGTGGTTACAGCGCCCGCCTTCACGAGGTTTATCATCTTCTGATAAGCAACGTGGCCACCGCCGATGACGATGACCGGCTTGCCTGCGAGATCCAGGAAAACGGGGTAGTAGCGCATGGAGGACCGGGCGTTTGCCGCTAGCGCCGAGCTGAAACCGCCCCCGCTTGTTCGTAGGTTTCCGCGATCGAAATCAGCATCTGCTCCTCCAGGTTGGAGAGGAGCTCCCAGAGTTCGAGCGCCTTGTCGACCGTCATGTCGGCCTTTTGCGCCTCTTCCATCGCCGTTTCGTCGAGCGTCTTGCGGAAGAAGACGAAGGCGTCGATCGTGTCACGGAAACTAAGGCCGTCGTGGGAAACCTGGGTGCCGTACTCGCGGGCGATGCCTCGCGCCTCCTCAAGGAGGGGGCCGCGCCGGCTGCCGCGCGTGAGGTACTCGGAGACCAGCGAGACCAACCGCCTGCCCAGGGGACGTAGGGCGTCCCGCTGGTCCTCCGGCAGGTTGACGTACCACGGCGCGTCGTGTCCGCGGCCGCGCTGGAGGCGGCGTCGGATTCGCGAGAGAGCGAGGTTACTGATAGCAGTGTAAGGTTCGGGCTCGGCGGCGGTCGTCTGACCGGCGACGAGCGCCCGAAGGTCATCCTCAGAAAAGCGGCGGTGGCCGCCCGGGGTGCGGAAGGAGCGCACGTGGCCGGCGTCGGCCCAGCGGCGCAGGGTGGATTCGTTGACTCCCAGCAGCTTGCAGGCTTGTCCGAGAGTAATCCAGCGCGTGTTCGTGCTTTCGGGGTCGTCGCGATATCGCAGAGTCAAGGGGCGAACCTCACTAAGTTATGCAAAACGGGCGGCAGGCGGGTGTTCTGAGCAAGATTTTATGTCTGCGAGAGGGCGGTGTCAACGCAAAGCCCTACGGGGGAAGCCGTTAGTTTCAGGGAGTTGAGCAGCGCTCCTAACCACAAAGGCACGAAGACACAAACATAAAATGGAACCTTCGGTTCCCAAAACCTTGGTGTCTTAGCGCCTTTGTGGTTATTTCGCACCCTCCAGCGCCGCCGTCGCGTAGGGCAGGATCGTCGCGGCGACATCGACGCGCGAGTCGAGGTGCTTGCCGAGGCCGCTGAGGAGGCCGGTCATGCGGCCGATCAGCAGGAACTCGCGGGGGATCTCGACGATCGGGTTGGCGCGGATGGCTTTGTTCAGCCGCTGGTTGACCGCTTCGACGAGGTCGGGATCGGCGTAGGCCTTGCCGGGCTGGCTAACGTCCATGAAGGAACGGCCGAGCTCGAGGTAGACGTGTGCGTCACCGGGGTTCTTCACCTTGACCCCGAGGTCCATGAAGCCGCCGATCATCTCCGGCCAATTGTTTGTGAACATGGCGTGTACGAGGCGCGCGTAGCCGAGCCGGAACTTGTCGTCGAGCTTACGGCAGAGGCCGAAGTCCAGCATGATCAGCTTTGGCCCCGGGCGCACGAAGAGGTTGCCCGGGTGCGGGTCGGCGTGGAACAGGCCGTGCAGGTAAAGCTGCTCGCAGTAAGCGTCGGTGACGAGCTGCGCCACCGCCTGCAGGTCGATCCCCTCGCGTTCCAGCGACTTTACGTCGGTGATCTTGATGCCGTCCAGGTACTCCATCGTCAGGACGCGGCGGGTGCTGTACTCCCAATTAATCTTCGGGACGATGATGTCGTCGCGAGGGCCGAAGTTGGCGGCGATCATCTCCGCGTTGTGTCCCTCGTTGATGAAGTCCAACTCCATCGGTGCGTTCTGCGAGATCTCATCGATGATCGGTCCGAAATCGAGGTTGCGCTCGAAGACGGCGAGGATGCGGAGGAGGAAGCGGATGTTCGCGAGGTCGGTCTCGACGATCTCCTGGATGCCGGGGTATTGCACCTTCACCGCGACGACGCGGCCGTCGTGCAGCGTCGCCTTGTGCACCTGCGCCAGCGAGGCTGAGGCGATCGGCTCCTTCTCGAAGGAGGCGAAGATGTCCGCCAGAGGGCGCTGCAACTCGGTCTCCACCGCCCGCTTGATGACGGAGTAAGGGCGCGGCGGCACCTGGTCCTGCAGCTTCGAGAGGACATCGGTGTATTCGTCGGGAATGAGGTCGGGCCGCGAGCCGACGATCTGGCCGAACTTGATCAGCAACCCCTGTCGGCGGATAGCGAGATCGTAGAGGTGTTCCGCCGACCACTTGTGGTGCTTGAGGCGCCGCCCCGGCGCGTCCTTCAGCCCGAACCGCTTCTCGCGCAGGGTGATCCCCTTGTACCCGAAGTAAACCCGCGCCGCAAGCGAAGTAACGGCGAGCGAGCGGGCGGCGCGAGTGGTGAAGCGCATGGCGGGGTCTAGTATACGGAAACTCTAGGGCGCGAAGCCAAGAACGAAGGGGAAAAAAGTGACGGAGCGGGCAGCGGGGGTGCTGCTGCCCGCTCCGGCGGCAAGGGCGCCGGCGGCCCCCGGCGAGAAGGCGCCGGCTTGACGGGGCCGGCAGAAGGGGGTGCCCGCTGCCGGCCCCAATCCTTCCGAAGAACGACGGGAGAACGATCTGGACACGTCCGCTCTCCCACGGTCATCTTCACGCAGGCGGACAGGGGCTGACATCCGAAGAAATACCCATTTTGAGATATTAGTGGCGAGTGCCGAGTGCCGCTACTGCTTCGGCTTCCAGCTGCTGCGGATCGTGACGAGCACGGCGGCGGTGTTGTTGGCGTCGTTGGTTTCCATGATGGCGTTGTTGGGGTCAGCGGTGGAGACGAGCCAGTAGGTGCCGCTCTGAACGTAGGTGATGTCGATGCTCTGGCCGGGCAGGCTGGGCCCATAGACGTCGGCCCAGCCGACGGAGATGCCCTGGGTAAGGCTAGGGCCGCAGCTCGTGTAGACGCGGACGGGCGGGGCGTGTTCCAGGCCCAGATTCGCAGCGACGGTATCCACCATGCAGAAAGAGATCTTGTCGCTGGAGGCGGCGACGAAGCGGCCGATGCCACCGCCCGGAGCGACATTGCGCAGTTCGTACCGGGCGAAGCCGCCGAAGTGCCAGTGGTTGTGCGCGGCGTGGAACTCGAAGGTGCCGACGGGGAACTCGCTGTCGAAGGTCCAATCACCGTCGACATCGTGGGTCCAGACGCGTTGGTAGGCGGTTGTGATTCCGCTGCCCGGGTCATTCTGCGGGCGCAGCTCAAAGCGGCCGCTGCCGAGGTTGGCGATGGAGTTGGAGAACTTCAGGAGCCTTTGGCCGGTGGACTTGTCGCTGGTGATCTTGAGGCCGGCCGGGGTCTGCGTGACCAGGTCGGGGTAGTGGGGGGTACCTGCAGTGCCCGCCTGGGCGACGGAAACTACTCCGGCGACGAAGGCGAGCGCCAGGGAGACTACGACGACGAGGGCTTTCACGGATGCGCCATACCTACCAATGAGTGTAACGGGGAGAGGGTGGGGTTACAACGAAAAAATTTCGTTGCACGAGTCCGTCACGGGGGTACAGGGGGCAGAGCCCCTTGACGGGGGGTTCGGGGGGTGTCCCCCCGACCCCCCTTTGTTCTTGGGGGGTGGGGGTTGGGGGGTAGGCGACCATGGTGGGTGCCGCGCGTCTGACCGGCGAGGGTAAAGACCTCCGGACTACGTTCAGTTCCACCCTGGCCTTAGGCCGCTTCGAAAACCTATCCACCGCGCCGGCGGACTGTGGAGCCGATGACGATCCCGGCCGCGATGAGCACCAGGTTCTTGACTATGAACTCGCCGGTGACCGTCAGCAGCAGCGGATTCGAGTCTTCGAACACCCGGCCGGGATGGATGAGGACGGTGAGGAAAGTCCCCAGCATTTGCGCGAAGAAGAGGAGAAGCACCAGCCTCAGCGCCACGCCCAGGAGGAGGCCGATGCCGATGGCGATCTCCCAGATGCCGAGGAAGGTGATGAAGAAATCGGCGTCCACCCAGTAGACCGTGTCGGTAACAAGGTCTTCCACGGGGCTCTGGCCGGCGACTTTGAGAGCCCCGAACCAGATGAAGACGATGGCCACTGCGACGCGGAGGATGGTGATCCCGTGGGCCTCCATGCCGCCGGCAACGGCGGCGTCCACGCGGTCCAGCGGCCTGCGGACGTTGGGCGGTAAGCGCGAGAGTGCCCGCTCTTCCAGGTCATTTTTTGGCAGACCCGAGTCTACAGCCACACTAGTATTCCTCGTGTCTATTATACACCTAGATCCAAATAGGCTCGGCCTATGGGCACAGAGGCTGGTCTGTCCCGCCGATAGCCGAAACGGCTGTCGGTCAACCCCGCCACGGACGGTATAATGGCGCCACGATGGAACAAGAACGGGAGCCGGACGGCGACGGCCTCTCGCTGGCGATCATCGTCGCGCGGTTCAACGAGCACGTCACCTCGAGGCTGTTGGA
>Ga0247727_10018406_pt1 | contig 10980 bp, 6 predicted proteins | sample WisWelCaveWW1625_FD_202498 | JGI IMG/M metagenome (GOLD analysis project Ga0247727, IMG submission 202498) | Biofilm microbial communities from Wishing Well Cave, Virginia, United States - WW16-25 | ecosystem: Environmental > Aquatic > Deep subsurface > Groundwater > Cave microbial mat | place...
GCGAGGGGACACTGCAACTGGCGCGACAGGTAGCGCGCCTGGTGGCTGAGGCCAAACTACAAATCGAGCGCGCTGCACGCGAGGCTACGGAGAAAGCGGCCAGCAGCGAGATTCGGCCGCTGCTGACTTCATTGAACACTCAGCTGCGGGAAGCGGCGGAGAAATCAGTAGAAGCGGCCGTGGCGTCACGCACGGAACCCCTGTTGCGTGAGGCCGAGGCGCGGATTGCCGAGGCGCAAAAGGTGGCGCTGGCCGCTTTGAGCGAGGAGTTCGAGCGCAAGGCAGCGGCTCGGCTGGAGGATGTGACCGGGAAACTGGCGGTAGAGATCGAGCAGGCAGTGCAAACCCAGCAGGCTTCAGCTTTGCGAGAGTTGGATGCCAGGCTTCGGGTGGCGACCAGCGAACTCGAACAATTCCGCATCCAGGCGATTGTGGGCACGGGAAACACGCAAGCGGCGCTGGAAGAGTTCCGGAAGCAGGTCGAGGCCGTCCTCGGGGAGGCAGGGGAGCGCGCAAAGGAAAAGGCCGAAACAACCTCGGCAGAAGCCACCGGGCGACTGGAAAGACTGGAAAAAGTTGCGAGAGGGCTGGGAGACGAAATTGACTCGAGCGTGAGCGCCGCTCAAGAGGCCTGGCGAGCCCGTCTGGATGCCGACCTGGGCGCCTCCACGGTACGGTGGGATGAGAAGGTGGAGACGTCGCTCGAAGCGGCAACTCGGCAAGCCGTGGAGCGGCTGGGGCAACAGGCGCGGGCTACAACACATGCCTTTGAGCAGGAGCTGGTCACACGGACGGCGGCACTTCGGCAGTCGTTTGAACAAGCTACGGCCGAGGCGGAGAGTGTCCTGGGCACGTTGCGGACGGCGATGGGCAAGGAGACCGCGCGAACCAAGGCCGCGCTAGCTGAGATCGAGCAGGCCGCAGGAAAGATGGAAGAACACCGCGCGCGACTGGAAGCCATGCGCCAAGCGGTCACAGAGGAGATGGATCAAAAGTTCCGGTTACTGGTCGAAACGCAATCGCGGGCACTGGACGAGCACGCTGAAAAGGCCGTGGCCGGAATGGCCGAGCGGCTGCAGCCGGTGTTAGAGTCGGCGGGAGAACAGACGCTGGGGCGGCTGGCAGCCCAGATCGAACAACAGTTCCAGCCGCATCTGGAACGCGCTGAGGAAACGCTGCGGCGATTGGAAGGCGCAAAGGGGCAGGCTGAGGAAGCTCTGGGAAGTTATCGGGAGAGGCTGCAGGAAGCATCCAGCAAATCCGTACAAGAAACGGTGAATCGGATGCAACAGGCGATGAGCAGCCTAGAGCGAGAGTTCAGCGAAGCGGCTCGGGCGGCTACGTCGAGATGGCTGGCCGAGCTTGAGAGCAAGGCCACCGAAACGCAACACGCAACGTTTGAAGCACTCTACAAATCGGCGGAGTGGTACGAGAAAAAGGTGTCAGCGCAAATGCAGAGCACGCTCGACCGCGGCTTGGACCAGGCTTCGCAAGCCCTGCGCGAGAAGGCGGGCGAGATGTCAGGTACGTTTGCCTCGGAACTCAACCACTATAGCCGGAGTTACGTGGAGCACGCCCAGGAACAGATGGACGAGGCGGTCAAGGAAACGGTGGAGCGGTCGCGCACGCTCATGGGCCAGTCTGCAGAAACTTCTGCGGCGAGTTTCAGCGACGAGATCCGCCAGTCGGCGCAGCGCGAGTACGACCGGGTGCAGTCGGCATTGGCCGGCGCGTACGCGCAGACAGCACAGCGCGTGGAGACACTCTCGACCCAGATGCGCGCGAAGGTGGACGCGGAGGCGCGTCAGTTCTTTGTCGAGTTCCACAAGGGGATGAGCGAAGTGGTGCAGCAGGGCGTTGCAAAGGCGCGGCAAGAGCTCGAAGCACAGGCCGCCCCGCTCGCAGACGCTCTGCGCGCGGAGCGGGAAGCGCAACAAAAGCTCTGGATCCAGGAGTTGCAGCAGACTTCGAGCCTCTCCGTGGAGGAGTATAAAAAGCGGCTGGAAAACGTTTCGAACTCGTGGATCCTAGCCACGGTCACCACGCTCAGCAAGAGATCGCAAGAGCAAATCGACAAGCTGGCGGTCAGCGCCGAGGAGCGGCTGCGACACACGGCAACGCAGGTATTTGCCGGACTGGGTGAGACGCTGCGGCAAAAAATGGCCGACCTTGGGAGCTTGCTGGGAAGCGGGAATCAGCTGGAGAAGAAGTAGTTCGTGGTGTATTTTCGACGCTGAAGAAGACAGGTCCGCGGATCGAAGTTAGACCTCAGGCAAGAGCGGAATCCCCAAAGTACCCCCCTTGAGAGAGCGTAAGAGCCGGTGAGGAGCAGTCCTGCCAGGGACTGTCGGGTTTCGACATTGCAGCGGCGAGTCTCTATAATATTGCGGCGATGGGAAACCATGCGTATTTAAGCGTCTGGAGCAGGGACTCTTCCGAAGAAACCAGGTTGGAGCAGTTCCGGTCGTTCCTCGAGACGATTCCCTTCTCTGCCGACCAGCCGGGGTCTGCGAGCCTGATGGTGCGCGCCGTCAATACTGCGGAAGTGCCGCTGGTCGAAGTGGATTTGCGCGGGCAGTCGCTGCCGGCGGGAAGTGTCGTGGACCTGGTGCGGGAACACTTGAACGCCGATACGGCATACGAAGTGACAGCCTCTTGGGACGTGTGGATCTTTGCGGCTGAGGGAAAATGGAAGCAAGTGCCGCAGCTGGTCGAATTAATCTGTCGCGGCAGGGAGTTTGACGAAGGAATCTGGCAGGAGATGGGCCACTTCCAGGTGGACGCTGGGCTCGAGCATTTGTTTACAGGTCATGCGGGAATCCTCGGAACTCAGGAAGAAAGAGTGGTGACTACGGAGCACCCTGCTGAGGCTGCGTTTCTGACGGCGATGATGCGTCCGGAGAACTTGCGCGAATATCACCAGAAGACCCGCGAAAACATCAAAACTCTGTTGGACTGGGTTCTGCGGATCGAACGAGCCTTGCCGGTGGAGCGATACCGCCTGTGGTCCGAGGGAGAGGAGAACTTTGAGGCGCGACTGGACGAGATTCTTGCGGTGCGCTAGCACAGCGAGTGTGCTGTCGCTTCTGGTGATGAGCTTGTCGGCTCAGGAGCCAGAGCGGCGAGTGAACGAGCTGATGTTGGCCGGGCTGCGCCCCGGGGTGGACACGCTGGCGATGTCGGAAAAGACTTATAAGTCAAAACACCGCAAGAAAGATGTGTCCGACGGAATTGCAGAGTGGACCGATGAGTGCACGGGCCGAATGCTGCAGCTTGAGCTGAGCGCCAAGAATGTCATTCAAAGCGTGACGATTTCCGCTCTGGGTCCGTTGACGCGAGACGTTAAGGCGGACTGCCACCAGAGCGCACGGGATGTGCTGCAGACGAAACTCTGGCGGACAGGGCGCGGGCTGAAATTGGGAGACCCGCAACACCGCGTGAACGAAATTTACGGCGAGCCCAACTCGAGCGGTCCTTCCACGAAAGGGAACAGGGAGCTAGAATTGATGTTTTATGCATTTGATTGGGCCGGTTCTGAGGTGCCGCAAGTGATGGAAGTGCTGTGCGATCGAGCGACGGGACGGGTGATGGAGATCACGCTGGCCTTCCCAAGTCTGTAGGGGGTAGTTTCCAACTTTTTACAATCGCGGAGAGCTTTTGCGCAAGAAGATATCGAAAATGTTGGTGTGCACGCTAGTGCTGGCAGCGGGATGCGGGGAAGCACCCAGGCCCACGCCCGCGGCGGAAGAGATGCCGAAACCTGCGGAGCCTGCCGTTTCGCAGGAGTATCGGGATGCAGCCGTTGCGGTCCTGGGTAGCGAAGCCGAGGTGCTTGCCTTTGGCGATCTGCCAGGAACGGGGAACGAGCAGGTGTTGGTGATCAATCGTGTTCCCACCCCACCCAAGGGTGTGGTGCCGGGAAACCTGTTGACGCGGGCGGCGGTTGTGGAAAAGGACGGTGCCAAGTGGAAGGAAGTTTTCCGCTGCGACGAGTACTTGAAGAACCCGAATGGCTACCTGGGCGGGACACCGCTGCTCCCTATTACCGGGTGGCGCCTGCAATATGAGCGCTCGGCCGAGAAAGGCCTACTCTTGTACTTCACGCCGTTGCAGATGCCGGGCGGAGGCAGCCCGCCAACGATCGGGGTGCGTTGGAACGCCAAGGTGAAGCGTTACCAGTCGCTGGACCGAAACTTTGAGCATTTTCTGGGAGAGGTGCCTACTTTGGAGAGAATCCCCTCGAAACTCCGATGAGCGCATCCACACAAACCGTGAGCGCAACTGCTGAGAACCAGTCCAGGGTGTCGTCCTGGAGAAACCTGGTCGGACTGATGCCCTACCTGGGACGCTACCGAGGGCGAATTGCGCTCGGGCTGGCGACGCTGGTCCTCATGGGAGGGGTGGGAAACCTGATCCCCTTGATGATTGGCGCGGCGATTGACACGGTGAAAGCAGCGCAGCGGCCGCTGGCGCAGGAAAGCCAAGCGTTCGGATGGTTGATGCAGTTGCTGATTCCCTTTTATGAGGGGGGCAGCAGGCGAGCGCTGCTGTGGATCTGTGTGATCCTGGTGGGAATTGTCGTGGTGAAAGGTTCGCTCTCGTTCTGGACACGGACCACGCTGATCGGGGTTTCGCGAGACATTGAGTACGACTTGCGGGATGACCTGCTGGTGGCACTGGAACGGATGGAGCTGGAGTTCTATGTGCGGAACCGAACCGGTGAGCTGATGTCGCGCTGCACGAACGACCTCAACGCGGTGCGCATGGTGCTTGGGCCGGGGATCATGTACAGCGCGACAACGATCGTTACCATGGTGCTGGCCGTAGTGCTGATGTTACGGCTTTCTCCAACGCTGACGCTGTGGGTGCTGCTGCCCGTGCCCATTGTGGCCTTCGCGGTGCGGCACTTCGGCAAAGTGATTCACGACCTCTATGAACGCATTCAGGCAGCGCTGGCAGCGCTATCCTCGCGGGCGCAGGAAAACCTCGCCGGAGTGCGGGTGATTCGCGCATACAACCAGGAGAAGCACGAGGCGCGAGAGTTTCAAAAACTCAATCGGGAGTACGTGACGCGAAACGTTTTGCTGATCCGCAACTGGAGCCTGTTCATGCCGACGCTGACGGCGTTGATCGGGACAACCTTCCTGCTCATTCTGTGGAAAGGCGGAACACAGGTGATTCACGGAGAGCTCTCTCTGGGCGCACTCACGGCCTTCAACGCCTACCTGGCGCTGCTGGTCTGGCCGATGATCGCGCTGGGCTGGGTGACGAACATTTTCCAGCGGGGGGCAGCATCGATGGGACGGCTGAACTACGTGCTGCACGCGAAGCCGGCGATTGACGACCGGGCGGCACGGGCTGTGGACGGCACGGGGATTCAGGGGGAAATTGAGTTTCGAAATCTAACGTTCCTCTATCCAACGAACCGCAGCCAGGTGAACGGGTCAGGGGAGGAGGCCAATGCGCCGGTCTTGAAAGACATCCGGCTGCACGTGCCGGCAGGCTCGACCCTAGCGATTGTCGGGCCGACTGGCAGCGGGAAAACCACACTGGCGGCACTCGTGGCGCGGCTCTGGGAAGCACCGGACGGAACGCTATATATTGACGGGAGACCGATTCGCGAATGGCCGCTCAAGGTGCTGCGCCGAGCGATCGGGTGCGTCCCCCAAGACACATTTCTGTTCAGCGACAAGGTCAGAGAAAACATTGCGTTTGGTGTGGAGGACCCCGCACCGGGGGCAGTGGAGCAGGCGGCGGAAATCGCCGGTATTGCGCGAGAAATCGAGAGTTTTCCAAAGCAGTACGAGACACTCGTCGGCGAGCGAGGCATCACTCTTTCCGGAGGGCAAAAGCAGCGCATGGCATTGGCGCGGGCGATTATTCGCGAACCCCGCATTCTGATTCTCGACGATTCTCTCTCCAGCGTGGACACGGACACCGAGGAGCGCATCCTGCGGCGGCTGAAAGAGGTGATGCAGGTGCGGACAACAATCCTGATTTCACACCGGTGCTCGACCGTGCAGCACGCGGACCAGATTGTGGTGCTGCGCGATGGGCGCATTGTGGAACGCGGGACGCATGAAGAGCTATTGGAATTGAGCGGGTACTACGCCGACCTCTACCAGAAGCAGTTGCTCGAGGAAGAGCTGGAACGGGCATGAGCGACCACCACGAAGAGGAACAGTTAGGCAAGGCGTACGACGCGCGACTTATGCGACGGCTCTTGCAATACCTGAAGCCGTACAAGTGGCGCGTGGTGTTTGCCCTGCTGCTGACGCTGGCGGTGACGCCCTTCGAATTGGTGCCACCCTATCTCTTCAAGATTGGCGTGGACGCCTACATCGTTCCCGGAGCCAACCAACTACTGGCGGAATCAGAAGCGCTGCGCGGGATCTTGTGGGTGAGCCTGGGGTATCTGAGCGCGCTGCTGCTGGGCTTTGCGGTGCAGTACGTGCAAATCCGCGTGATGCAACACGTGGGACAAGAAACCATGTGCGACATGCGGAATGAGGTTTTCGGACACCTGCAGCGGCTTCCTTTGAGCTACTACGACCGCACTCCCGTGGGCCGGCTGGTGACGCGGGTTACCACGGACGTGGATTCGCTGAACGAACTGTTTGCGGCCGGAGTGGTCACCATGATCAACGATCTGGTGCTGCTGGTGGTGATGGTCGTGCTGCTCGTCGCGATTAACGTCACACTGGCACTCGCGGCACTTTCGGTTCTGCCTTTCCTGCTGCTAGTCACATACTTCTTCCGAAATACGGTACGCGACGCAAACCGGCGCATCCGCACCGCCATTGCACGAATCAACGCATTCTTGCAGGAGCACATCAGCGGGATGGGCGTGGTGCAACTCTTTAACCATGAGAGGCGAGACCGCGAACAGTTCTCGCTGTTGAACCGACGTCACATGGAAGCCTACAAGGACGCGATCCTGGCGTTTGCGCTGTTTTATCCAGCGGTTGAGTTTCTGACGGTAACTGCGATTGGGCTGATCCTGTGGTTCGGCGGGAGCCGTGTGCTGAGCGGCGAAATCGAAGTTGGCGTGCTGATCGCATTCATTCTGTACGCACAGCGTTTCTTCCGACCGATTCAAGACCTTTCGGAAAAATTCAACATTCTGCAAACGGCGATGGCGAGCTCGGAGCGAATCTTCAAATTGCTGGATGAGCCGGTGACGATTACCTCGCCTGCCGGGCCGCGAAGGATGGAGGCGCCACGCGGGGAGATTGAGTTTCGAAACGTCTGCTTCAGTTACAAGACGACCGGCGAGCCTGGCGAGGGCGACTGGGTGCTGCGCGACGTCAGCTTTAGAGTCTCACCGGGAGAAACCGCTGCCTTAGTGGGGCACACCGGAGCAGGCAAGACGACCGTCATTTCGCTGCTGCTGCGGTTTTATGACGTGCAGCAGGGCCAGATTCTGCTCGACGGGACTGATATACGTCTGTTTGACTTGCAAGACCTGCGGCGGCATTTCGGAATCGTTCTGCAGGATCCCTTTCTCTTTAGCGGGACGCTGGAGAGCAACGTGAAGCTGGGCACGGATGGGATTGACCGCGCCGGCGTGGAGCGCGCGTTGCACGAGGTGGGACTGGGGCCGTTTGTAGCCGAGCTGCCGCAAGAGGTTGAGACACAAGTGAGCGAGCGCGGCGCAACATTCTCGGTGGGGCAGCGGCAACTGGTGAGTTTTGCGCGGGCGCTGGCGCATAACCCACGGTTCCTGGTACTTGACGAAGCAACTTCCAGCGTGGACACGAAGACCGAGCTGCTGATTCGGTCGGCTCTGGACCGGTTGCTGGAAAATCGCACGGCCATCGTCATTGCGCACCGACTCTCCACCATTCAACATGCCGATCGCATCCTGGTGTTCCATAAGGGGCGGCTCCGCGAGCAAGGCACTCACCAAGAGCTGCTTGGCGTGCGCGGGATTTATTACCGGTTGTACCAGCTACAATACAAGGACCAGGAGTTGCGGATGCCGCTGGGAGCCCTGGAGACAGGCGCCGGGGCAACCCTACCTGCCGATGATTAGCCTACGAAGCGAAATGTTCGGATGGATTCGCGCGAACGAGCAACTCTGCCCGTATTGCCACGAATGACAAAGCCAAGCATCCTGATTTCGGCGGGGGACCCGTCGGGGGAAATGTACGCCGCGCGACTTGTGCGAGCGCTACAGGACCGTGTCGAGGTTCAACTGTTCGGGCTGGGCGGGCGGAAGATGCGCGAGGCAGGCGTGGAACTGGTGGCAGAGAACACGGCGATTGCCGTGGTGGGAATCACTGAAGTACTGGGAAAGGCGCCGACCGTGTGGCGGCTCATCGGCCAGATGGCGGATGAGTCCAAGCGCCGAAGGCCGAAGCTGGCCATACTCGTGGATGCACCCGGCTTCAATCTCCGGCTGGCAAAGCACCTGAAGGCACAGGGCGTGCCAGTTGTGTACTTTATCAGTCCACACGTATGGGCATGGAAAAGGTGGCGCATTCGTCCGATCCGAAAGCGCGTAAAGAAGATGCTGTGCATCTTTCCGTTCGAGGAAGCGTATTACCACCAGCGAGGGGTGGCGGCAGAGTTTGTGGGGCATCCGCAGGTGGATGAAGTACGGGCCACGCAAAGCCGTGCCGAGTTTGCCACGCGGCACAGCCTAGACGCGACCAAGCCGATCGTCGCACTGCTTCCCGGCAGCCGGCGGAATGAATTGCGATATAACCTGCCGACCATACTTGGAGCATGCCGACAGATCGAGGCCAAGCAGCCGTCGCAATTCGTGTTGGCACTTGCGCCGACGGTGCGGGCAGCAGAGACGGCGCACATGATGAGAGCAGATGTGGCGGTCCAAGCCGTCGAGAATGAGACTTACAATGCCCTGGCCGCAGCGGACGCATCAATTATTTCCAGCGGAACGGCAACCGTGGAGGCTGCACTGATTGGCGCTCCGATGGTGGTCGTGTACCGTCTGGCACCGACCACTGCCTTTCTGCTGAAACGGCTGGTCCGGACGCCGTATTTCAGCATGGTGAATCTGATCGCCGGACGACAAGTGGTGACGGAGCTGTTCCAAAACGATTTCACAGCCGAGCGTGTGGCAGGAGAGGTGTTGCGCCTGCTCGAGTCCGCCGATGCGCGGAAGGAAATGAGGCAGGGACTGGCCGAGGTGCGGGCAAAGCTCGGACCTGGCGGTGCAATGAATCGAGCCGCAGAAATTATCGCGCGGATGTTGTAGAGCAAAGGCCGCTGGCAACTCCGGTGCGGTCGCTGGTATCCTACCTATGCCGATGCAAACAAAGATGAGGAAGCTCCCTCTCCTGACCTTATCCGCCGGTCTGCTTCTGGCTCTCGTTGCAGCTTCTGCCCACGGGCAGACCTCCAAACAATCGAACTTTCGCGCCGTGAACTACGAAGTGACCGCGACGCTGATCCCTTCCGAGCAGAGCATCCTGGGCCGAGCGCGAGTGGATTTCGAGGCATTACAGGCCTCGCGCCTAGTGGACGTGGAGTTGCACCCGGACCTGCGGGTGCGGTCGGTGACAGATGCGGAGGGAAAGCAGATGAGTTTCGAGCGGCTGGAAAATGACCCGCTCCTGGTGCGCGTCACACTGCCGCAAACGGTCTCACCCGGGCAAAAGCTGACTCTGACCTTTGAATATGAAGGGCCGGTGACTAGCGAGGAAAACAGTCCAGTGAAGGGATTGCGACTGGCGTCGGTGACGCCGGAGGGGGCGTATCTGCTGCTACCGGCAAGGTGGTTCCCGCTGACGGGATATCCTTCGAACCGCTATACCGGAACGTTTCACATCGAAGCCCCGGAAGGAATGATGGTCGTAGGTACAGGAGTGGCCGAGCCGCCCGTGACAGTAACCACGCCTCCAGCGCCATCGGCCAGGCCTGCGGCAGCCACAGGCAAGGCACCGACCGATGCCAGCGCGCAGGCAAGCGCGCCGCCGATCCCGGCGAGGCGAACTCGGTACACCTTTCGTGGCGGGCGCGCGCAACCTTGGGGAACGTTCGTGGCCGGCGAATTGCAGCGATACCCGGTGAGCGCAGAGGGATTGCAAATCTCCGTGTTCGCGCCAGCAGGCTCGGACGAGTCGGCATCGGCAATCGGCCAGCAGACGGCGCAGGCGGTGAATTACTTCTCGGATGAGTTTGGCGTGCTGCCCGATCCCAACCTGAGTGTGGCACAGCTGCCGAACGGCTCGGTGGGCAGCTTCTCCGGGCCGGGTTTCCTGCTGGTTAGCCAGCGCTTATGGGAGGCGCGAGGCAATGCGCGGCTGATGGCGCACCTTGCAGCCGAGCAATGGTGGGGCAGCGAAGTGCTGGCTGCCTCGGCGCACGACACATGGGTGACCGACGGAATGGCGCGTTATGCGGAGGCGTTTTATATTCGGCACACGGCCGGACAAGAAGGAATGAACAAAGCGCTCGAAGACTTTGCGATCGGAGCCCTGATGTATCAAGACGCGGCACCAATTTCACAGGCAGGTCGGTTGCAACCGTTCACCAGCGAATTCAGGGCGGTGGTGGTTAATAAAGGGGCGTTGGTCTTTCACATGCTTCGCGCCGAACTTGGCGAGGGGCCTTTTGCAGCGCTGGTGAAGGAGTTTTTTGCGAAGTTTAGAGGCAAGACGGCTCGAATTGCAGATTTTGAGGCGCTTGCGCAAGCGACAGCGCGGAATCTGAAGCCGAAAACGACTGGAGAAGGAATGCCAGAAGGAAGAATGAACCTGACGCCATTCTTTGCGCAGTGGCTGAACTCGACGGGGGTGCCGGAGTTCAAATTGGAGTACGTCGTGTACCGGATCCAAAAAGGCTTTAAGATTGTGGGAAAGGTGAAGCAGGAGCTGGATTTCTTTCACATGCCGGTGCAGGTGCGCGTGGACACCGAGGGAAACCCCGAGGTGAAGACGATTGACGTGCTGGGGACAAATTCCGATTTTGCAATTGAAACGTTTGGCCGGCCGAAGCCGGGCGGAATTGCGC
>Ga0247727_10018407_pt1 | contig 10980 bp, 9 predicted proteins | sample WisWelCaveWW1625_FD_202498 | JGI IMG/M metagenome (GOLD analysis project Ga0247727, IMG submission 202498) | Biofilm microbial communities from Wishing Well Cave, Virginia, United States - WW16-25 | ecosystem: Environmental > Aquatic > Deep subsurface > Groundwater > Cave microbial mat | place...
CACGGAACGGTCTGCCGGCAGCCGGTATCTGCGGCCACGCCGTTTCTTGAATTCAAATTAATTCAAATAACATCTCACACCACCAACCTCGGAGGCACAATGAACAAGGCTATTGTCTGCCTGGTTCTACCATTGTTGATGGCGGGATCCCTTTCTGGACAGAATCTTGACGGAAGGTGGATCATCGGAGTGCGTGGCGGTGGAAACCTGTGGATCAATGATCTCAGCGATCGCAAACTCGGTCCAGGCGCAGAGTTGGAAATAGGGTACGGTCTCTCGTCTCATATTTCGCTCGGCCTGTTGACGGGATGGGAATTGCTCAAAGCAGAACAGTCGCCGGTGTGGTCGGGGGCCCGCTGGAGCTACCTTAAGGCCGACGCTGTTCCGGCATCGCTGATCGTCAAGGCGCACATCACTCCAGGAAACGATTTTTGTCCTTACGTGTACGCCGGTGCCGGGGGGATTTTTTTCAAGAGAAGAACATCAAACAATTTCTATGTTCCGGGCAATATGAATGAATGGGAGTCATCCATTCACATTCCTGTTGGGGTTGGGTTCGATGCCTTTGCATCGGACGACATCGCATTTACCATGGATCTCGGATTCCGGTTCATGGATGAGTGGACAGATTACGCAAACCAGGGAAGCGGGGCATCGTTTGACAGCTACGCAACAGCCAAGGCAGGCCTGAGCTTCTTCCTCGGCAGCAGTGATGCCGATGATGACGACCAGGACGGCTTGACGAACGGCGAAGAACGAGCAACCGGAACCGACAAGGAGAACCCTGACACTGACGGGGATGGCTTGAAGGATGGCGAGGAAGTCAAGCGCTACACAACGAATCCGACGCAGGCGGACACGGATCGAGACGGCCTCAACGATGGCGCGGAATGTCTCACTCACAGAACCAATGCCAACAAGAAGGATACGGACGGAGACGGACTCGACGACGGAGAAGAAGTCACATCCATCAAGACTGATCCGACAAAATCTGACACAGATGGCGACGGACTCAGCGATGGGAGCGAAGTGTCTGTCCATCGTACCGATCCTACAAAGGCCGACACTGATGGCGACGGACTGACCGACGGGGAAGAAGTGAATCGTCACACGAGCAACCCACTCATGGCCGACACTGACGGCGGCACGGTAGATGACGGCATCGAGGTCGGGCGGGGAACCAGTCCGTTGAATGCAGCCGATGACGTGAAAGAGGAGCTCAAAGCAGATGTAGGCCAGGCGATTGTTCTTGAAGGGATTGTCTTCGCCGTTGGAAAGGCGGATATCTCGGTCGAATCCGAATCAATTCTCAACAAGGCCTTCAATACACTTGACCAGCATCCGGAAATTGCAGTGGAGATCAGGGGTCATACAGATAACACCGGCTCACGGAAAACAAACATGCGGCTTTCACAGGAAAGAGCGGATGCGGTGAAGAACTTGCTGACATCAAAGGGCATTGCAAGCGACCGCATCACAGCAAAAGGATATGGACCTGACCAGCCGATCGCTCCGAACACCACGAAGGAGGATCGACAAAAGAACAGACGTATCGAGTTCTACAGAACAAGATAACGGAACACATGAGCGCTGGGCCTCCGCGTAGAACGGGGGCTCAGCGGTTTTGCTTGTAGACGCCGATAGAGACTCATGACCTTCCGGCTGAACGACACATCGAACAGTCAAACAAGGAGCGAACAATCAATGAAACAGATCACCGTGGTATGCGCAATCATGTGTGCAGTTTCCTTTGGACAGGCACAGGGACTGCCGATCGGTCCAAGCGTGGGCTTTGGAATTCATGGGAATCTTGGCTTTGTCAGCCTTCCGGGTCCTGAGGTTAACGGCACGACCCCATTGGATGAAGTGTATGGCCTCGGGTACGGCGGTGGGATCCATCTTGACATAGAATTTGTGGCAATCAGTGTCCGGGCCTCCGCAGATTACACAACGTTCTCTCCGGATGACGCAAACTATCGAAGCGCGCTTGCGGGGCTCGCAGGATCCGCGGCTTCGGATTTTTCCATAGAAGGAGGAAGGGTAAACATCCTCTCGGCCAGCGTCAATGGAAAGCTGACACTCCTTCCACTCCCCATTATCTCACCGTACGTGACGGGAGGAATAGGTCTCGCAAGAATCAGCGCTGATGCGGCGGAAGTAAGTTTCCAGGGAATGCCCTCTGCCACGTATCCGGGGTTCGCTTCGGAAACCAACACGGCGATCAACATCGGCGCAGGCATTGACCTCAGTCTCTTTCTGGATCTGTTCGTAGAGGCCAGATACACCTGGATTCTTGCCGATGGCGGATCAAGCAGCTACGTCCCCATCTCGATCGGGATCAGTCTCTGAACGCCTATCGGAGGTATTTGATGAAACCATTGCTCTACGGCTTTGTGACCATCTTTTTTCTTTCCGCCCCATCAAGGGCTCAACTAGAGACTTCCGCAGAAGCAATTGAGCGGGAGAGACGATTTCAGGAGGAAGCGGCAAAGAACGCAGACACTGCTAAAGTATTGGGATGGCACTATGGTCTTGCAAGTGGACTCAGTCTGACCCAGGTTGCCCTCAAGGACTGGGCGCCGGGTGGAGAAGACGCTCTTTCATATGCGGCGAGCGCAATCGGCACCAGTGAACATCGGGCAGAGCAGACCCGCTGGACGAATCTCCTCAAGCTGACCTTCGGTCAAACCAAAGTTGGCGATCAATCAATTCGCAAGACAGATGACGAGATCTATTTCGAGTCGCTGTTGATCTACTACGCTTGGACAAAGATCAACCCCTATGCTTCTGTCACTCTCCGAACTCAGTTTGCTGCCGGCTACGTATACAATGATGATGGGACGAGCACCCAGATTTCGAAGTTGTTCGATCCGGCGTATCTGACGCAAAGCGCAGGATTCGCGTACCAGCCTTCTTCAATGCTCACGACCAGGCTTGGCGTTGGAGTCAGGGAAGTGCTCGCGTCGGACTATCCGGCATTTGCAGATGACCCCGCAACGCTCGAGATTGAAAAGAGCAGGGTGCAGGGCGGATTGGAGAATGTGACAACATTCGACTGGCCTTTCGCGGAGAACATGACCCTCAGCTCACGTCTTGAGCTTTTCGCGCCCTTCAAAGAGATGGACAAGGTGATCATGCGGAGCGATAATATCGTTGCCGCAAAAGTGAACAAGGTCGTTTCCGTAACCTTCAATGTCCAGCTGATCAATGATGTGAATGTTTCCGCAAGAACCCAGATCAAGGAAACTCTCGCTATTGGTTTCAGTTACACCATTCTTTAGGATCGTCGGCACCACTACCGGAGCGGACTCCTCCAGGATCTGCCATGCACATCTTCAAGCCGCTCCCGAGAGCGTTCTACGTCCGTTCGACGCTTTCCATCGCACGAGAAATCCCCGGGCTCATCTTGTGCAGGAGATTCGAACGGAAGCTCCTTGCAGCCCGGATCGTTGAAGTTGAGGCCTACCTGGGACACCGGGACCCCGCAAGCCATGCCTATCGTCTAAGAACCGAACGGAACGAGGTCATGTTCTGGACCGGTGGACATCTCTACGTCTATTTCACCTACGGCATGCACTACTGTGCCAACATTGTTACAGAACGCGAGGAGCGTGGGATGGCGGTCCTGCTACGCGCGGGAGAACCGATTCGGGGATTAAACACAATGATGACGAATCGCTACGGTACGAGGGAAGCGGAGTCGTCCGCGGAGCTGAATCTTCTTAATGGCGACCTGTGCCGGGGTCCCGCAAAGCTCTGCCGGTCATTCGGTATTGACCGCCGGAACAACGGAACCGACCTTTGTGGCAATGAGATATGGCTGGCCCGAGACGCCTCTTTGCAAGCTCCTTTTCGCGTGAGACGATCAACGAGAATTGGAATCACTCAGGGCAAGGAACACAGATGGCGGTTTTTCATTGCGGACAGTCCGTTCGTCTCTCGGCTCGATCATTCATGAAACGCTGAATACCGCAGGCACTTCATGTTACCCGGTAGTGCAAGGATCATAGGTGCACCCGAAGGAACTCCGCCGTGGCCGAGGAGGTTACTTTGCTGACATCTTCCGGTAACCCCTCGGCAACCACCCTCCCACCTTCCTCACCTCCACCCGGGCCAAGGTCAATGATCCAATCCGCCGCCAGTATGACGTCGAGGTTGTGCTCGATCACGAGAACGGTATTGCCTTTGTCGACAAGCTTGTTGAGCACATTGAGCAAAAGGCGGATATCTTCAAAATGCAGTCCGGTGGTTGGCTCGTCGAGGATATAGAGTGTTTTCCCTGTTCCCACCCGGGAGAGCTCGGTTGCCAGCTTTACGCGCTGCGCTTCACCGCCGCTGAGCGTCGTGGCTTGTTGGCCAAGCCGGACATATCCAAGCCCGACGTCAGAGAGAGTTTGAAGCTTTCGTTTGAGACCCGGGACATCCTGAAAAAACTCCAGCCCCTCCTTTACGGTAAATGCGAGCACGTCGGAAATGGATTTCCCCTTGTACAAGACCTGGAGAGTCTCCCTGTTATACCGCTTCCCGCGGCACACGTCACAGGAGACATAAACATCGGGCAGGAAATTCATTTCGATCTTCTTCACTCCATCCCCTTCGCACGCGTCACAACGGCCCCCGGCAACGTTAAAACTGAATCGTCCCGGTTTGTATCCGCGGATTCTTGCCTCCGGCATGTCCGCAAACAGATCACGAATCAATGAAAATAGGCCTGTGTACGTTGCAGGGTTTGACCTCGGCGTGCGGCCAATCGGCGACTGATCAATATCAATGACCTTGTCTATCCACTCTATGCCGCTAAGTCGAGTGTATGGCAGCGGCACGAGTCTGGCCTTCGAGAACGTTCGCGCAAGGGCATGATACAGCGTTTCGTTGATGAGCGAGGACTTTCCGGATCCGCTCACACCGGTCACTGCAATCAGTTTTCCAAGGGGAACCCTGAGTGTAGCATTCTTCAAGTTGTTCCCTTTTGCTCCTTCAAGAAGCAGGACTTTGCCGTTTCCCGAGCGTCGGGTTTCGGGGACTCCGATCGAGCGTTTTCCCTGAAGATAGTGCGCAGTGTACGAGAGCGGCTCAAACCCGTTGTTTCCAAGAACAATGGAGTCATTCCGCAAAGGCAAAGTTGCCGGAGGCCCCGATGCAACCAAATACCCTCCATGCTCCCCTGCCCCGGGACCAAGATCAACGACAAAGTCAGCGCTCAAAATCATTTCTTTGTCATGTTCCACGACGATCACTGTATTGCCGAGATCCCGAAGCTTTTTCAGGGATTCAATGAGTTTCCGATTGTCCTTCTGATGGAGTCCGATGCTCGGCTCGTCAAGAATGTACAGCACGCCAACAAGCTGAGAGCCAATCTGTGTCGCCAGCCGGATTCGTTGCCCTTCTCCGCCAGAGAGAGTCCTGGCTGGACGGTCGAGCGAAATGTAGTCCAATCCAACATTGAGAAGGAATTCGAGGCGTTCGCGAATCTCCCTGACAATCTGTGATCCAATGAGAGATTCCCGGACTCCAAGGGTGAGGGTTGCGAAGAACTTCGCCGCTTGCGCTATCGAAAGAGAAACGACATCATGAATCGAGAATCGCTTGGACGTAACAACGTCATCGAGCTTGATCGCAAGGCTTTCCTGTTTCAGACGGCCCCCGTTGCACGCAGGACAAACCGTGGAATTCATATATGATTCGACCCACTCGCGGATGGTGTTCGAGCTGGTTTCATCAAAGTACTGTCTGAGGATTGCAAGAAGTCCGTTGTACCGGTGCTTGTACTGGGTGGTCCTGCCACTCGAAAACCGATACTCAATTTCGAAGCGTTCATCCCCCCCGCCATGGAGTAGAATATGCAGGGCCTTTCTTCCAATTTTTCCTATCGGTACATCAAAACCAAAACCATACTTCTTCCCGACTGCGCGCAGTTGACTGAAGACCCATGTCTGCCGGGGCTTCCCCAGCGGCGCCAACCCTCCTTCATCGATCGATAGCTCTTGATCAGGGATGATGAGGTTCGTATCAAGCACCCTCGTTTCCCCCAATCCCCCACATTCCGAACATGAGCCATACGGAGAATTGAACGAGAAGGAGTTCGGCGCCGCCTCTTCATAGGATATGTTGCAACGGGGACAGGACAAATGCCTGCTGAACATGATGTCCTCATCCTCCCTCTTCTCCTGAGACCGATCGGCGCTCACAACGACCGTTCCTCCTCCGAACCTCAGTCCAGTCTCCACCGAATCAGTGATGCGACCGCGGCTGTCCTGGCGCAGAATGATGCGGTCCACCACGATCTCAATGTTATGAGCCTTGTAGCGGTCCACTTGCATTCCACGCGAGATCTCCCTGACCACCGCGTCGACCCGAACGCGAAGAAACCCATCGCGGAGAATTTCCTCAAACAACTCGCGGTAGTGCCCCTTTCGGCCACGAATGACCGGGGCAAGTATTTGTATTGAAGTCCCAACGGGGAAGCGAAGAATACTCTCAATGATCTGATCTGTGGTCTGCTTTCTGACCCTTTCACCGCACCGATGACAGTATTGAGTACCGGCTCGTGCAAACAACAGACGCAGGTAGTCATAGATCTCGGTTACCGTGCCGACGGTTGAGCGTGGGCTGTTACTTACGGTTTTCTGTTCGATCGATATTGCCGGGCTGAGTCCTTCGATATGGTCGACGTCGGGGCGCTCCATGACATCGAGAAACTGGCGCGCATACGCCGATAGACTCTCCACGTACCGGCGTTGTCCTTCAGCATAAATCGTATCAAAAGCCAGCGTAGATTTCCCTGACCCGGAGAGCCCGGTGATCACAACGAGTTTCTCCCTGGGGATGTCCAGATCGATGTTCTTGAGGTTATGCTCCCTCGCCCCTCTGATGGTGATCACATTCTGCGCTGGGGAGGGAAGGCTGGGGCGATGGAGGTCGTTGGTCGTCGACTCGATGAGCATCGGAGAATCAACGTCCCGTTCCGGTACCCGTTTGATGGCACGCCGGCCGCGAACCGGAAGGGTCATCTCTCAGTACATCCTTTCCCGTTTGCTCAAATACTGTGTGAGGGCAACATCGAAGGGGGTCAGCGTGTCAAGCAAAACATAATCAATGTGATTTTCCAGACATTCTTTTCTATAGCGCTCGAGAAATCCCTTCATCGCGCTCCGATAGGCCTCACCAATCAGCCATGGCTGGGTCGTCATACGCTCTCCCGTTTCAAGATCCTCAAAGAGCGCAGGCTCTCCAAATGCAAAAGTTCTTTCTTTCGGATCCAGAACCTGCATCACAATCACCTCGTTCTTCTTGTGCCTGAAATGCTTTAGCGCAGTCATCACCTCGGTGGCGTCGTCAAGAAGGTCGCTGATAACAATGACCAACCCGCGCCTCTTGATCCTGTCGGCCACCTGATGCAAGGACTTTCCAACGCCTGTTCCGCTTCCCACCTTCGGCGAATCAAGCATTGCCAGAATCTCTCTCAGATACCCGCGAGTTGAGTGGGGCGGAAGGTACGTCCGGAGTTGTTCGTCAAATAGGGCAAGGCCAACGGCATCCTGCTGTTTTATCATCATGTATGCCAGGGAAGCTGCAAGGTAGCAGGCAAAATCGCGTTTCGGAATACCGGCTCCTGATGAATATTCCATGGAGCAGCTCGTATCCACCAGAATGTAGGCCTTGAGGTTGGTTTCCTCTTCATACTGCTTGATGTAGTAGCGGCCTGTCCGCCCGTAGATCTTCCAGTCGAGATGCTTGACGTCATCCCCAGGCATGTACTGGCGATGTTCCGCAAACTCAACGCTGAATCCGTGGTACGGGCTCTTGTGGAGGCCCGTGATAAATCCTTCCACGACAAGTCGGGCCCTGAGCTCCATGTTGGACAGTCTGGAGACAACATGCGGAAGAAGATACTGTCGGCCTGGTGAGGCCACTATCTTTTCTTTCCCGCAGAGGTTTGAGCCTCGGACCCGGATTCGATCTCTTTCGACAAAGCCACCTGCCGCTCGATAATCTCTTCGGGGGACTTGCCGAGATTCTCCAACTCCGCACGAGCTGAGCTTGTAAGTTCGTGCTCCGGGAATCGTTCAATAAACCTCCGGTAGACTGCTCCCGCGCTATCGAAGTTCTTGAGTTCATTGTTGTATAGGAAGCCCATCATGAACAGGGAAAGTGGCGCCTGGGGTGTTTCTGAATATGTCATCCCAAGCCTGCGGTAGGCAGCGATTGACTTTGGAAAGTCACGCGTTCCGTTGTTGTGAAGTTCCGCCACCCGGAAAAGGGATGCCTGTGCAAGCGGATGACCCGGGTACTCGTCAGCCAATTCCTCAAATTGGAAAATGGCAATGTTGAACAGAGAATCCTGAACAGATTGCTTCGATCCCAATTCTGCCTCTGCGGTGCGTTGGAACGCTTCAGCAGCGGCAAAGTACTCCTCGGCTGTGGGTTTGCTGCATGCCATCAACAGACAGGCAACGATAGTGATCATGCATCTCATCACGCACACCTCCATGGAATTGAAACTATTAAGTTAGAACAAATCGTATCGAGAATCAATTGAGTATGCAGGGCAGGGGATACCTTCCTGGTGTTGGGGTGGGCATCGACCATCGGAAAACTCAATCGTGGAACACTGAACGAAAGTCGAGAAGAGAAAAGAGCTCAATCCTCTCAGCGGTTTTCCCGTCATGGGTTCTTCATCAAGACAGCGGCGAAGAATCCGTCCGTTGGACCGCGGTGTGGAGACAGCTTCAAGAATTCCGACACCGGATCACTGGAAATGCCCAGACGATCAAGCAGCGGCCGGGGCGAAACGATGGAAAACCGGGGATGCGCTTGCAAGAACTCGTTGACCCGTTCCTCGTTCTCTTTTTCAAGAAGCGAACATGTTGCATAGACCAACCTCCCGCCGGGTTTCACCAGCGTGGAGTAGCGGTCGAGGATCGCAGTTTGTACATGTGCGAATCTCTGAACGATCTCCTCTGTCAACGCTATCTTCGCCCCGGGGTTCCTGCGGAATGTTCCGGTACCGGAACAGGGCGCATCGATGAGAACGGCATCCGCGCAGTCTTTCAGGCGACCCAACGACCCTTCGATGTCAGAAGCGGGACATGGTAGAACGATTGTAACTCCTGCCCGGCTGAGGCGTTCCCTCATTCGACTCATCCGCGAATCACCGAGGTCAAATGCATGAATTCTGCCTTGATTCTTCATGAGGGCAGCCATATGAAGAGTTTTTCCTCCGCTTCCCGCACACGCATCGACAATCGTCATCCCGGGGGCAGGATCCACAAGAAGGGAGATGATCTGACTTCCCTCATCCTGGAGCTCAAACCAACCCCGCGCAAAAGAATTCAGCGCGCTGACATTGAGCCGCTTGCGAAAGACCAGGCCATGCGGGGCGAGTAATGTCCGTTCAACCTCCACCCCCTCAGAATGCAGTTGTCGAAAGCATTCTTCCATGTCCGTCTTGAGAGTATTTACGCGCCCGGTGGTTGCTGCCTGGCCATTGAGCGCGGTACAGAGTTCTTCAGTGACGAGCACATCGTAACAGGAAATCCACTCCCGAACGATGAATTCAGGCATCGAATACATTATGGAAAGGCGTTTCACCGGATTCTCCAACGCCTCCACCGAATCACGCCCGGCATTGAGAGCATCAACAAAAGCACGGCGATTGCCTTCGTCCATTTCCCTCGGCCAAAACTCGAGAAGTTCCTCGACCAAGGATTCGGACGTGGGCCGCGCCTTTGATGAAATGTACGCTGCGTACACGAGTTCAGCAGGAACGTTGTCCGCCGGGTCTCCCGCAAGGATCCCGGCCCTCTGCCTTGCTTGTACTGCGTAGAACTCCAGAAGACGCACATGCCGGATCATTCCATAGAGTGTCTCCGAGATGACGCGCCGATCACGAGCCCCGAGATACCTTCGGTCGCGATAAAAGAGGCGGACCACGTTGTCGACAGGAGTTTGTCCAGAGCGGCAGCGCTGAAAGAGCTCAAGGATGTGGCCGACCAGGGAAGAAGGTTTCACGAAGAGGAACGCTTAGGGGTAAGCACAGCGGCAGATGACGATCGAATCAGAACCCCAGAATCGGGGAATTCAACTTGGATGACATATGACCGTGCGCCATCCGCGGAGTATTGAATGACACACCGATGTCACCATAGCCGTTCAGCACCACAATTCCACCATAGCCGCTCCCCTTTTTTCGCAGGAGTTTGATTCCCTCGTTTGCGGCCTTGTCAACGTCGCCGCTATGCCGCGTGACCAAGTCAACGATTGTTTTTGCCATGGCGACTCGGATAATCGACTCACCCCACCCAGTCGCAGAGGCAGCCCCGGCTTCATTATCGGCATAGGTTCCACATCCGATCAATAGTGAATCTCCAACCTTGCCCGGATGTTTGCCTGGCACACCACCCGTCAAGCTTGCAGACGCGAGTTATCTTTTTCGCCAATTGAATCATACCATCTCCATCCATCCGGATCTCGATGATGTCGCCTTCGGCGACTTCACCAGAAAGAAGCTTTCCGGCCAAGAGATTGATAATTTCCTTCTGGATAACCCGATTGAGAGGTCTTGCTCCGAATACAGGATCAAAACCGAGGCGGGCAATCCTGCCTTCTGGAGTACTGAGGGTACTGTCCCTTCACTGTCCTGAAGAAGAGCAGCGAGAAGATGTTCGGGTTCGATCACCTGATTGCCATAGTTCGAAGCAATCTCCCGTGCGTTTTCGAGTGCCTCCTGTGATGTTTCTGTGAAGTGATATGTTTCCATTTCGTTGTTCCTGCAACGTCGATAGTACCAAAGAAAAGGCGAGGTGTCCTCGCCTTTTCGCTCCATGCACTTGGGCCCCGAAAATGGGGGTTCCTAGTGCCGTTTCCAATAAGGGAGCATGTGTTTCTTGAAGGTTAATACCGCTGGAAACGAGCACTAGTGCTCGCTTCCAAGAGTAGGTTCGTACATCAAAACACAACATTTCTTTTTGGAAGCGGCAC
>Ga0247727_10018408_pt1 | contig 10980 bp, 8 predicted proteins | sample WisWelCaveWW1625_FD_202498 | JGI IMG/M metagenome (GOLD analysis project Ga0247727, IMG submission 202498) | Biofilm microbial communities from Wishing Well Cave, Virginia, United States - WW16-25 | ecosystem: Environmental > Aquatic > Deep subsurface > Groundwater > Cave microbial mat | place...
GAGATGTCGGGCAATGAATACCCGGCAGAATCGAGCCGTTCCCATTCGTTGAGGCGGTCGTTGATGATTTCATGCTGATAATTCAACCCCCATTTGAGGCTGTGATTTTTTTCTTCATTCAGATAAGAGCCTTTATATCCGCCTGCCGCCACCAGCGACTCGAGGTCATCGCGGACGTAATTTTGCAGCGCGCCCACGCCAAGGCTGTAGCGGGTTTGCCCGAAGTTTTCATTTCCGAAATCCGATTCCACCTCATCGAGCCAATATTCGCCAATGATGTCAAACGCCTCGGATTCAACTGAGCGGTAAACCGATGCCAGCCATTTGAAGCGCAGATGCTCATTCACTTTTTGATTCACGCCAAAACCTGACATCAGGGTGCGGTAGGAATCTTCTTCCCTGCCATCGAAATAGACGGTGAGGCGAAGCACGTTGTTCACCACTCCAAAAGTGGTCTCGCGGTCAATAGGCTTGAACTCGAAGCGGTTCATCGCGAAGTTGGTAATCCACTCAAAGTCGAGGCGGGGACTTGCTTTCCAGGTGAAAAAAGATTGAACGTCCGTGAATGCCGGGCTGTATTCCCCTTTGGTGTCAAGGCTTTTCAACAGATATTGGCTCGACTTCTGTCGCACTCCCAGCAGGTAAGTGAACTTTCTTTTCTTGCTGCTTCCTTCCAAATGAAGCGAGCCACCGAGCAAACCCAGCTCCAGCGAGCCTTTGAACTCTTTTGGCTTTTTGTATTCCACATCCAAAACGGACGACATCTTGTCGCCATACTTGGGTTGAAATCCACCGGTGGAGAAATAAGCGGAACTGACCAAGTTGGGGTTAATGAAACTCAAACCCTCCTGCTGCCCGGAGCGAATCAAGAAAGGACGAAATACTTCAAAGTCGTTGACATAAACGAGGTTCTCATCGAAATTGCCGCCTCGCACGGAGTAAGAACTGCTCAACTCGTTGGTATTCGATGCCCCGGCTTGCGCAAGCAAAATATTGAAATCGCTGAAAGGTGTTGGGATGTATTCAGCCGATTTGATTTCGATTTTCGCGCCCCCGGCTTCACCGCGAACGGCTTCATCTTCGATTTCAACGGTGGGAAGCGAAATGCCGGAATAGAGAATCACATTTATCTCCTTCCTTTGGTTAGGCTTCAGTGAAATTTTCACCGTGTCTGCTTTGAATCCGATGAAAGAAAAAATCACCTGCAAATCTTTTCCCGCAGGCACTGTCAATTGAAAATTGCCGATACTGTCGCTTACCGTTCCGTATTTGTTATTATCAAGAAGGGAAATATTAGCGCCCGGTATCGGGTCGCCTGACTGGTCGGTGAGTTTTCCGGAAAGAGTGGCGGTTTCCTGGCTGAAGGAAATGAAAGAAGTGAATGTAAATAATAAAGCTGCGGCAATAGATTTTGCTCTGCCTGTGGTGGTGTCTCCAGAACAACCACCAGCGAGCGGTTGGTGAGGACACGAAACCGCGAACAGATCAGATGGATTCGCACTTGCTTTTTTCGGCATATTCAACCCGAAACGGGAATCAGGCATAAATAGTATTGACGTCCAGATGCTTCAGGCTGGAGATGGTTTGCAGCGGGTTTTTGGATTTGAAAACGCTGTTGCCGGCAACGAGCACATCAGCTCCGGCTTTGAGGATGCTGTGAGCATTGTCAACCGACACCCCGCCATCCACTTCAATCAATGCTTTTGAATTCGTGGATTTGATAAGCGCCTTGAGCTTGCGGATTCGGTTCAAGGTGCCGGGGATGAATTTCTGTCCTCCCCATCCCGGATTCACCGACATCATGCAGACGACATCAATCTCGGGAAGAATGTCTTCCAATTGATTCACGTTGGTGTGAGGATTGATTGCCACGCCTGCTTTCATTCCGGATTCTTTGATTGCCTGAATGGAGCGATGCAGATGCGGAGAAGCTTCAAGGTGAATGGAAAGAATGTCAGCGCCCGCCTTTTGAAATTCGTCAATGAATTTTTCCGGCTCGACAATCATCAGGTGGACATCGAAAATTTTTTTAGTAAGCGGGCGGATGCTGGAGATGACCGGTGGTCCGATGGTGATATTGGGGACATACCTTCCATCCATCACGTCCACATGAATCCAGTCGGCTTCGCTTTCATTCATCATTTTAATCGCATCACCGAGGTAAGCAAAATTGGCGGAGAGAATGGAGGGAGCCACCAGATGTTTCATGGGGCGAAGTTAGAGATTTTCGATTGATGATGGATGATAGATGATTGACGAATAAAGCGAACTCATTCGTAATTCGTCATTCGTAACTCGTCATTGGAATCACTCCCCTAAATACGTCTTCAGCGATTTCGAAGTAGTGGTTTTCCGCAGCCTTCTCAGCGAGCGCTCTTTGATTTGCCTGACTCTTTCGCGGGTGAGGTCGAATTTTTTTCCAATCTCCTCCAGCGTCATGTGCACTTCACCGCGCAGACCGAAATAGCAGGAAACGATTTCAGCATCTCTTTTCGGAAGAACGGACATCGCCTTTTTAATTTCAATCTTCAGCGACTCTTTTACCATATCTTTGTGCGAGCCGGAGGCGTCTTCATCCTGGATAACGTCATACAGGCTGTTTTCACCGTCTTCATCGCTCGAGATGGGCGAGTCCATCGAAACATGCTTGTGCGCGCTGCGGATGATGTCGGTGATTTCCCTTTTATTAATCTTTAAAATCTCTTCCAATTCTTCGTTGCTCGGCTCGCGCTGAAATTTCTGCTCGAATTCAAACATCGCGCGGTTAATGCGATTATAAGAGCCGACTTTATTCAATGGCAGCCGGATGATGCGCGACTGTTCAACCAATGCCTGCAGTACCGACTGGCGAATCCACCACACCGCATAAGAGATGAATTTGAATCCGCGCGTTTCGTCAAATTTTTGCGCGGCTTTTATCAAGCCCAGATTTCCTTCGTTGATGAGGTCACTGAGCTGCAAGCCCTGGTTCTGGTATTGCTTGGCAACCGACACTACGAAACGCAGGTTGGCTTTCACCATTTTCTCGAGCGCATCGGGGTCGCCTTCACGCACACGCTTGGCAAGGGCGACTTCCTGGTCGTCAGTCAGCAGCGGCTCTTTTGCAATTTCCTGTAAATATCTTTCGAGTGAATGGTTATCGCGTTGCGTGATGTGGTTGGTAATCTTCAGCTGCCTCATTTCGTGCGTTGTTTAGGTCAGCATTCTTACGCAGAACGGGACGGTTAAGTTGCGGGCGGTGAAATGACTCCGCAGGTCTGAGAATACCTATTGATGGGGATTGGACGGGCATCGCTGCCCGCGTAGCTTTGCGACCGTCATCTAAAACATAATCCTGCACCTTCCATGAGAAAAAAAATCCTGCAACAATTGTTTCTTCTGTACTTGTGCTCCGTTCCATTTTTATCCGAGGCACAGGACAGAGTCTTCGCGCGCACCTATCAAACCAACATTTTGCCCAAAGGCGTTAAAGACCTTGAAAGCTGGACGACCTTTCGCTTCGGCAGGGAGATGTTTTACAGCCGCATTGACCAGCGCCTCGAATTTGAGATTGGAGTGGCGAAACGGGTGCAGTCGGCATTGTACCTGAACATCACGCACGTGAAATTCGCAGAGGTGGTATATGACATACACAAAGTAGCGGAGACTGAGTTTTCCATCTCCAGCGAGTGGAAGACAAAACTGTCAGACCCGGTTGCCAACAAACTGGGAACCGGCTTGTACGCGGAAGCCACCATCGGACCCGATGAGTTTGAATTGGAAGCGAAGCTTTTGCTGGATAAGGTTATCGGCAAAAATCTCATCGCTTTCAACGCAGTGGGCGAAGTGGAATTTGAAGCGGTAGTGGAACTGGAAGATGGAGAGGCTAAAACGAAAATCGAATTGGAAAAATATCCGGTAGAGTTTGATCTGGGTTACATGTTCATGGCAAAAAAATTCGGAGTGGGAGTTGAATTGAGAAATCACAATCTCATTACGAAGGAGGACGGCTTTCGCTCGTCAGCATTTTTTGGCGGACCCACCATCTATTACAATCCGGGCGACTGGTTTGTGATTTTAAACATCCTGCCGCAGTGGGTTAATTTTCACAAGGGCGATGGCATCGAAGGCACGCGCGATCTGACCGCACACGAAAAAGCCGAGATTCGCATTTTGCTGTCGTGGACTCTTCCTTAATTTGTATGCTGAATGAAAAAAACTTCCGTTGTTTTTGCCGCCTCATTAATCATTTTCGGATGCGGCACCACCCTGCAAACCACTGCCGAGGCGGATTTCAATAAAAAGAATCACCGATGGGAAGGTTATACGTTTGCCGAGTTTGCAAAAGGGCGCGAACTGTATGTCGGCAGTTGCGGTGGCTGCCATCTTTTGCACCGCCCTGCTGAATTCACAGAGCAGCAGTGGAGCGATATTCTGCCGGAAATGATTGACCGGGCTAAATTGGGAGATGCGGAAAGAGAATCCATTTTCCGCTTTCTAATCACTACCAAAGAATCCTACCCGTCAGACATTGTTAAGTAAATGTCATAGGGTTCAGTCCACCACCACCAAATAATAATTCTTCTTCCCCTTCTGCACGAGCAGGTATTTGTTGTTCAGCAAATCTTTTTGGGTGAGCGTCATGTTTTCATCGGATACTTTTTCCTTGTTGATGCTCAATCCTCCTTCTTTGATGGTGCGCCTCAATTCGCCCTTTGACGGAAATACGGGAGCAGACGTAGTTAACCCGTCAACCAAAACAATTCCTTTTTCAAAAATGGATTTCGGAGCATTGAAAACCGGAACGCCATCAAACACGCTCAGGAAATCTTTTTCAGAAATAGACAGCAGCGTTTCCCTGGTTGCTTTGCCGAATAAAATTTCAGAGGCATTCACTGCCGTCCGGTAATCTTTTTCAGAATGAACCATCACTGTCACTTCTTTCGCAAGCCGCTTTTGCAGATTCCTTAAATGCGTTGCCTGCTTGTGTTCCGTGAGGAGTCCGGTAATTTCCTTTTCAGAAAGAAATGTGAAAATTTTGATGTACTTCTCCGCTTCTTCATCCGACACGTTCAGCCAGAACTGGTAAAATTTGTAAGGTGAAGTCATCTCTGCGTCTAAGAAAATATTTCCTTCTTCCGTCTTGCCGAATTTCGTGCCGTCCGCTTTTGCAATGAGCGGACACGTGACTGCGAATACTTCCTCTCCGCCCAACCTTCTCACCAATTCCACCCCGGCAGTGATATTTCCCCACTGGTCAGAGCCGCCCATCTGCACGCGCACCCCGTGATTTTTATACAGCCAGTAGTAATCGTAAGCCTGCAAAAGCTGGTATGAAAACTCCGTGAATGAAATTCCCGTTTCAAGGCGCGTTTTTACCGAATCCTTCGCGAGCATGTAATTCACGGTGAGATGCTTCCCGTAGTCGCGCAGGAAGTCGAGCAAATTCATCTCTTTGTACCAGTCGTAATTATCAACGAGCAATGGCGCTTTTTTCCCCTTTCCGAAGTCGAGATATTTGGAAAGCTGCTTTCTGAATTTTTCCTTGTTGTTTTCCAAATCATCTTTTGAGAGAAGATTTCGTTCTGCCGATTTTCCGGAAGGGTCGCCAATCATGCCGGTGGCGCCTCCCAGCACAGCGACCGGCTGATGCCCCGCCAATTGAAAAAACCTGAGAATCATTACCTGCACGAGGTTGCCGATGCCAAGCGAAGGCGCAGAAGGGTCAAAGCCGATATATCCAGCGGAAGAATTTTTGCTGAGGAATTCATCCGTTGCAGGAATCATGTCGAAAAACAACCCGCGCCATTTCAGTTCGCTGATGAAATCCATCCTGATGAGCTTTGCGGCAAAGATAGAGGTTAGGGTTAATCTCTCATTCTGATTTCCTATCTTTAAGAAAATAGTTTTGATGAAATGAGCTTTACTCTTATTTATGAGAACCTTCTCTCTCCTTCTGTTCCCTTTCACTATTAGAGCTTCATCCGCACAGAAACGGTTTAGATTCCTTATCACACTTTTGATTTACATCCTGATTACTTCATTTGCTGCCAAAGCTCAACTCATTGCTGATTTTGAAATGCGAGATTTAAGCGGGAATCCTGTAACTGCCGGCTGCATTCCCAACATGATAATTCAGTTTACGGACCTTTCCACTGTCAATGGAACTCCCTTGCCTTACAGCAGTTTCCCTTTCTTTTCTCACCATTGGGATTTTGACTATCTCACCGTGTCCTCCAACATTCAGAATCCGGTTTATGGATTTTTCACTCCTGACACTTTTTGCATAACTCTGACTGTCACTCCTGACGGCATCAATTACGATTCGGTAACAAAGTGCATCATCGTGTATTCACCACCTGTAGTTGACATGACTATGGATACAGCCAGCGGATGCAACCCCCTCACGGTTTGCTTCACGGATTCATCTTCATCACCGGGCGACAGCATCGTGTCATGGGTTTGGGATTTTTGCGATGGCGCGCTTTCCACTGTGCAAAATCCTTGTCACACTTTCCACCGGATTACGCAGCAGAACTGCTACTGCGTAAACCTGAAAGTAACCGATTCAAATGGATGTTATTCGACAAAATCTTTTCAAAACGCTGTTTGCGTTTCAACCAGCCCTGTTGCTGATTTTATTTCTCCTTCAAATTATAGCTGCTCGCCTGATACTATTGTTTTTAATGACCTCTCTTCTGCGTCCGGTTCTTCCATCACATTATGGGAATGGGATTTTGGCGATGGAAATAATCTCTCGTACAACAACTTTATTCCTTCAGTAACTCATTTTTACTCCTCACCGGGAAACTTCACGGTTTCATTAACAGTCACCGACAGCAACGGATGCCAGGATATTGTTGTGAAAAGTTCACACGTAATAATCGGGCAACCTGTGGCTTGTTTCTACACTGCTTTCAGTTCTTACGACATCGGGCAGCCCATTTATTTCTATTCATGCTCTGCTCCGGCAAGCGGGCTTCAGGAAATCTGGGACTTTGGCGATGGCTCACCGCTCAGTACGATTCCGGTTCACACTTATTCGGACACAGGTTGCTATGATGTTTCATTAATTGTTATTGACTCAAGCGGATGCAGTGATTCAATTACGGTTGCGGTGTGTATAGGAGTGGGAACACCTTGTTACATTTCCTTCACCGGAGATACATTTTCAGTTTGTCCTCCTCATTTAGCTGGATTTACCATTCCATCGTGCATTGGTTCTATAGCCATCCAAAGTGTTTTATGGAGTTTCGGTGATGGAGCCTATTCAGTGCTTCCGAATCCCACACATATTTATAACAGGGCAGGATGTTTCGCTGTCACTCTTTACATAGAATTTATAGATGGGACAATGGATACGCTCTTTGCTGATGATTATGTATGTGTTGGAGGTGCAACCGGCAATATCACCTTCACTCCCGATTCGGGTTGTGCTCCATTGGATGTTTGTTTCGATGCAAACTCTTTAGGAGCAATCAGCCATTATTGGATATGCGGGGACGGAGCTGGAGGCATATTAACCGGCACCGGAGATACAGCTTGTTGCACTTTTAACCAGAATGGCATTTATTATCCGGCAGTGGTATTAACCGACTCCTCCAATCCTCCTTGCTCTTACATATTGTATTCGGATGTACCGGTGGTGGTATTGAACCCCGATACCATTTTCTCTGACTTTAATGCAGAGCGCGATACTGCCTGTGTGAATGAAAATGTGGTGTTCACGGATGCATCATCGGGTGGAAGCGTCATCGCATGGGATTGGGATTTTGGAGATGGCTCGTCTTCAGCCATTCAAAATCCTGTTTATGCTTATCACAATTCAGGGAACTACCAGATTGAGTTAAGCGCATCCGGCTATGCAAATTGCCTTTCATTTCCTGTTACAAAAGACATAATCATTTCAAACGGACCACAGGCGGAATTTACAGTGTCGGACACAGAGGGATGTGAGCCTTTATCAATTAATTTATTGAATCAATCCCTGCCCGGTGATACTCCCATCACAGAATTTATCTGGGATTTCGATGATGCCGTTTCGGTTGATGATACGTCATCACCGTTTATTATTTGCGTATTCGGCTACGGGCAATACTATGTGGAATTAGTTGTAGTAGATAGTTTAGGCTGCACTGATACGGCTTCAGCAGCGATTGATGTTTACACAAATCCGGAACCCTTCTTGAGTCAAAACGGGAATGTGCTGTCAACCGACCCATCGGAAAGCTACCAATGGTTTTTAGCCGGGTCGCCCATAGCCGGAGCGCAGAATCAAACCTATGAAGCCGTTGAAGACGGAAACTATTTTGTAATGGTCACTGACATCAATGGTTGTTCCGGTTATTCAGACACGTTGAATATTGTGATTAACGGAGTGAACCCGATTTTTCAAAGCGTTCCAATCAAAGTTTATCCAAATCCCGCTGACGATTTTATTACCATTGAAGCAGAAGCAGAAACAAGTTTTGCGGTAATTAAAATGCAGAACGTTCTAAGTGTAATGCTCCTCGAATTCAGTGAAGCCATCAGCGGCAATTATAAAATGCAAATTGACATTCATGATTTTCCGGCAGGCATTTACTTCCTGCATGTGAAAATTGAAAATCGAACCTTTGTTTTCAAAGTCTCAAAAAAGTAATTCCCGATCGCCTTCGCCAGTTCAATGTCATTCCGAGCATAGCGAGGAATCCGGCTGTTCGCTCAGGCTAAGAGTAAGATTCCTCACTGCGCAATCCCGCTTAGCGGGACGGAATGACAAAACCAAGAATCAGCACATTCATCGAATTACCGAATCATCGAATTATCTTTATGGTGTACGCTGCATGAATTTTCTTTCGCACTACTATCTCGAACGCCACCATCCTTCGCCTTACCGCACGGTGGGCGCGCTGCTGCCTGATTTGGTGCAGGGGTTTAACAGCAAGCTGCGGAAAAGCGTTTTCAATCACGGACTTCCTGACGATGTGGAGCACCGGGAGATTTTTGAGGGCATCCGCAGGCATTATGCTGCAGATGCAGCTTTTCACGGCTCTGATTTTTTCGGGCATTACACCGCGCTCATTCATGCGAGGCTCAAAGAGAGTGCGCTTCCTTCAGTTAGATTCAGAACTTATTTCCTGGCGCATGTCTTTTTGGAGATGCTGTTAGACCGCCTTTTGGTTAAACATTACCCGCAATTATGCGTAGAACTTTACCGTGACCTTGAGGCGGCAGAACCCGGAGTGCTCGCATCGTATTTCTCGCTTATCGGAAAACCGGGGGTTTATTCTGAATTTTTTAATAACTTTAGTAGATTCATAAGCGGCAGATTTCTGCACTATTATTCAGACAATGAAATGTTTGTGAAGGCGTTACTCAGGGTTTATCAAAAGGTGAATCCTGCGGATGCGAGCCGTGATGAGCAAAAAATCATGATGTCGCTGGCGGATGAACTTGAAACCGTTCACCGCCAAAAGCTGTTAGGTATTTTTGAAGCCATGAGCAACCATCCGGAAAGCGCCTGAACAAATCAAAACACATGAAGCCCATTCGACCCATCCTGACTCTCGTGTTGCTGGCTGCCACTGCGGCAACTTCCTTTTCACAGGCAAGAAAATACAGCAACGCCTTTCTCGACATTGGCGTGGGCGCGCGCGGGCTGGCGATGTCATCGGCACAGGTGGCTACGGTGAGCGATGCGAGCGCCATCTACTGGAATCCGGCAGCATTGACGCGCCTGAAATACAACCTGAACCTTTCAGGCATGCACACTGAATATTTCGCGGGCATCGCCAAATATGATAACATCAGCCTTGCCGTGCCGATGAAAGACAAGCAACGGTTCATCGGCATTGCGATGCTGCGCTTCGCGGTGGACGACATCCCCAACACGCTCGAACTGTTCGAGCCTGACGGCAGCATCAATTATGACAACATCAAATCGTTTTCCGTTGCCGACTGGGCGTTCCTGTTCTCCTTCGCGCAGAAATTCAAAAAGGTGGAAGGCTTGAGCTTTGGAGGAAACGCGAAAATCATTTACCGCAATGCCGGGAATTTTGCAACAGCGTGGGGCTTCGGGCTTGATTTTGCCGCAAGCTACGACCTGAAGCAATGGCGCTTTGGGGTGATGGCAAGGGACGTGACGGGTACGTTCAACGCGTGGTCGTTCAACTTCACTGAAGCCGAAAAAGAAGTGCTGGTGAACACGGGAAATATTATTCCCGAAAGTTCATTAGAAGTGACGGTGCCGAAATTCATTTTCGCAGCGGCTTATGACGTGAACATCAAAGACAAATTTCATATCCTGCCGGAGCTGGATTTCGAGATGACCACTGACGGAAAGCGCAACGTTCCGATTCGCACCAACTTAGTGAGCTTTGACCCGCGCTTCGGGCTGGAGATGAACTATCTCAACATCATCTACCTGAGAGGCGGCATCGGCAACATCCAGAAATCAACGGATGATTCGGGTGAAAAGATTGTCACCTTCCAGCCCAACATCGGCATCGGCTTGCAGATTAAATCATTCGGGATTGATTATGCTTACACCGATTTGGGCGACCAGTCGGATGCGCTCCGCTCGCACGTGATTTCGCTTAGCATCGGAATTAAACAAAAGAAAACAGATTAAAGCGTGAAGCCCCTCAGAGCACATATCGCAGTTCAGGATTCTCTCCGCCTAAGGCGGAAAACCAAGAGGGGTATCTTCGGATTTAGCCTTTGCGCTTCTAAAATACCCCTTTGTATTTCCCCTAAAAGGGGAAACGCCTCGCGCACGCTTCTAATCTGCTTTTTGTTTTTGATGCCATTCACAATCAGCGCCCAAGCCATATTCGGCAATGAATGGATTGAACACAACGTCACCTACTACAAGTTCAATGTAACGAAGGAAGCGATTCACCGCATTCCTGCCTCCGCAGTGGTTCCCTTGCAGGGGAAACAGAATTCAAAATTCAACCTCTTCAACAAGGGGCAGGTGATTCCCATTTATGTGCATGATTCAAACAACAACCAAGTGTT
>Ga0247727_10018409_pt1 | contig 10980 bp, 5 predicted proteins | sample WisWelCaveWW1625_FD_202498 | JGI IMG/M metagenome (GOLD analysis project Ga0247727, IMG submission 202498) | Biofilm microbial communities from Wishing Well Cave, Virginia, United States - WW16-25 | ecosystem: Environmental > Aquatic > Deep subsurface > Groundwater > Cave microbial mat | place...
GCCTACATTCGCGAGATGGGGTACGCCTACGGACTAGAGGGCGCGGGTGAGGCGCGGCTGGTTACTGCCGGTCGATCGGATGCACCTGTCGGGACTCGGCCCATGTTCAATCGCATTGTCGACGTCAGCCTGAGTGTGACCGTGCACACGGAGTATGCGCGGCGAACGATTCTGGCCGAATCGCCGCGTGCGCGGGTGAGGCACATCCCGCTCGCGGTCAGCCAACCATTGGCACCCGCGTCGATCCACAAACCCGACCTGTTTGACCAGTTTCCTCCAGGGACCATTGTTCTGGCCTCCTTTGGTTATATCGCCCCGTCAAAGCGCATCGAGGTCGTTTTGCGAGCGCTCGCTCAGTTGCGCCATGAACTGCCCAACTTTCGATATGTCCTTGTCGGCGAGCAGGTCCCCGGCTGTGACTTCACGCCACTGATCGATGACCTGGGCCTCGCCGATGTCGTTCATCTGACTGGCTTCGTAGAGGACGAAGCATTCCAGGCCTACTTGAACGCAATCGACATTGGCATTAACCTGCGGACCGGACCAACCGGTGGTGAGATGTCGGCTACTTTGATACGGTTGTCGGCCAGCGGCCGGCCGACGATCGTGTCCGACGTTGGCGGATTCGCCATGCTGCCGGACGAGTGCGTGATCAAGATACCTCAGGATCGGAACGAAGTGGAGCAGCTTGCGGCGGTTCTCCAACAGTGGATGGAGGACTCCCAGGTGCGCCGAGCGTACGGACAGGCCGCTCGCCGCTACGTACAACGCGAGTTTTCGTTCTCGCGCGTGGGTCAACAGTACGCGACATTCATCCATGAATGCCTTGAGTCGATCGCCGGCTCGCCGCTGAAGTTGAATGGCTGACAATATCCCCCACGCTCAAAGCGCACATCCCACGGTTTCAATTGTCGTGCTGAACTATAATAGCATGGACCACCTGGGCCACAACATGGACTCTCTGATGCGGTTGGACTATCCAGGTGAGCAGATTGAAATTTTGCTGGTGGATAACGGCTCGACCGATGGCTCACCGGAGTGGGTGGCGGTTCATTACCCATCGGTTCGGATTGTGCGGAATGAGTCCAATCTTGGGTTTGCGGGCGGCAACACGGTGGCTGCTGAAGCGGCTTCTGGCGAGTGGGTGGCGTTCCTGAACCCCGATACGCGCGTCAAGCCGAACTGGTTGTCGGAACTGATTCAGCCGGCGCGGCGAGATCCGGACGTGGCCTGTGTGGCGTCCAGAATGTTATCCTGGAACGGCGACGAGATCGACTTTGCCGATGCGGCGATTAACTTTATGGGCTGGGGCTGCCAGCCCGGATTGGGAAGCCGCCGCCTGGGGGACTTTGAACAGGATAAGGATTTGCTGTTCGCCTGCGGCGGCGCCATGCTCGTTAAGCGGCGGGTATTTCTGAACGCTGGGGGATTCGACCCGGATTATTTCGCGTACTACGAGGATGTCGATCTAGGCTGGCGGTTGTGGCTGATGGGTTACAAGGTTACGCTGGCGGCGCGGGCGGTGGTGTATCACCGCCATCATGGATCGTGGGCCAGCGTGAACGATGCTCAAAAGTGGGCGTTGGCCGAACGTAACACGTTGTTCACCCTGATCAAGAATTTCGATGATGCGAATCTGGCCCGCGTGCTGCCGGCGGCGCTGCTGTTGATGCTGCAGCGCGCTTACCTGGACATCTGGCCCGATCCGGGCGTGTTTGGCCACGTTCCGGCCATGCCGACCGGCCAGGTCTTTGGGCCTCGCTATTATTCCGATCAGATGTGGCAGCTGCTGCGGGATGGCGCTTACCGTCAACTGGTGCGTCGCACGATCGACGAAGTCGGCAGACGTTGGCTGCGTTTCCGCTATTCCCGTCTCGAACCGACGATCCGATCGGTGACACGTCCAATTGATGGTCAGTTCGACGTTCCTGCCGCGGCGTTCGGCCGCCTGGTGGCCGGGCGCGACGTGTTGCGCGCAATTCCATCGCTCCTGCACAAACGGCAGGTCGTTCAATCCGCTCGCCGGCGAACCGACCGGCAAGTGTTTCCGCTATTTCAATGGGCATTGCTCTCGAACTTCGAAAACAATCAATTCATTCGCGCGATGCGTCATGTCATCGCCCGGTTTGGATTGGCTGACGTGTTTGATAAGCACCGCGAATGGGTGCCTGCCGACCGTCGCATCACTGATCTGAGCCTTGAAGTGAGCCTGGCAGTGTTGGGCGTGGTCGATCGCGCATTGACTTTGAGCCGTGTGTCGGAAGCGAACTTCCGGGTGGGCGAGGGGCCGCCAGCTGGGGTGAGTCGCGTTCCTTTCGAAAGCGTTGCTATGCTGGCCGAAATGAACAGGCTGCTGTGGTCGTTGCCCGATGCGCCGCTGGGTGACTTGTTGAGCTGGCTGGCTGAAGGCTGCCGGCGCATTACGGATTCGGTGGTATCGACACATGGATAGCGACTCGTCACCCCATTGTCTTGTGTTTCGACATCCGCCCGACAGCCGGCTCGAGAGAGCGGAATCCGGCCCGATCGTTCATGTGCCCGGAAGTTCCGGGGTCGCCCTCGATGATGCCTTGACCCGATTGTGGCAATCGGCGGATGGTCGGACTCTAGCCGATCTCGAATCAACGCTCGGAGCACGTGAGGCACTCCTGGAAGACGAATTGACGGCGCTGCGCGTGGCCGGCCTCTTGTTGCCGCTGGTGGAGATGCCGGCCTGGCCAGACGCGCCCATGCCTGATCCGCTCCCGCTGGTCTCAGTCGTAGTCGTCAGCCGAAATGGGCAGCGCCATCTGGCAGAGTGCCTGCCGTCGCTTGCGGCGCAGACGTATCCGCACATCGAAGTGATCGTCGTGGATGACCAATCTGAGGATGGGACGGAAAAGTTTCTCCGTGAGAACTGTCCAACGGTGAAGATCATCAAGCAAGTCGGCGGGCCGAATTTCGCGGCGGGCAACAACCAGGGAATCAAACAGGCAACTGGCGAATTGATCTTGCTCCTGAACAATGATACGGTTCTCGATCCAAAATGCGTTCAGGAGATGGTTGGGGCGCAAACGAGCCGCGCGAATGTGGGCGGCGTGGCGGCGATGCTGCGCTTCTACGACAATCGGCCATTTGTCAATGGGTTAGGCACAGTCGTTCGCCCGCGAAGCTTCGGGCACGATGCGGCGATCGGCAACCTGGACGTGGGACAGTTCGAGGGTGTTGGACAAGTGCCGTTGCTATGCTTTGGCGCCGCTTTGATTCCACGGGCAGCCTTTGACCGAGTTGGGCTGGTGGACGAGGCCTACGAATTCTACTACGAGGATGCCGACTGGAGTTATCGCGCCCGCGCGTTGGGTCTCGATTTGATCGCCGCACCGCGCGCAAAGGTGTACCATAAGTTCGGGGCCAGTACCGGCGTGCTGCCGTCGGCTTTCAAGACAGAGCGGGTCACACGCAATCGGCTGCGATTCGCGCTAAAGAATCTCCCAACTCCGACCGTCGTCCCGCAGTTGATGTTGTACAGTCTGGACGATGCCCTGCGTGCGATCGCGTATTTGGCGCGCGGACAGAGGAGATTGGCCGGATCGGTGGTGCAAGCCTGGGGCGAATTCTTCTGGAGTGTACCGCGTATCTTGAGCGACCGCCGTCGAGCACGGAATGGCCGCAAAGGGAAGCGGGTCAATCTGTCTGCGCGGGTCGAGCCATTTCCACCGCCCGAGATGCAAGGGACGCATCCGCGCTTGACACAATCCTTGATCGAAAACCGGTATCGACCGTATCTGGCCCAGTTAACTTCCGGTGAGCGCAGCCGGCGGGTGTTGATCATCAGCCCAGATGTAGTCAACGTGAATATGGGCGGCGTCGGGGTACGCTACTGGGAACTGGCGCGCGTGCTGGCCGAACGCGCGCCGGTGACGCTGGCCGTGCCAAGCGAGACGACGCTTGCGCCAGGAACCTTCTCGATCCAAACCTACACGCAGGGCCGTGCGGCCACGCTCAAGTCGCTCGTCGACGCAGCCGAGATTGTCCTGCTATCAGGCTTTACTCTCTATCATCACCCCTTTCTACGCGACGTTCCTCAATATCGCGTGATCGATCTGTACGATCTGACGATGTTGGAAAACCTGGAGCGCTTCTCGGCGCGGCCGATGGACGAGCAAATCGGCTTACATCAGACGGGCGTATCGGCTTACCACGATCTATTGGCGCTCGGCAATTTCTTCATCTGCGCCAGCGAGAAGCAGCGTGATTATTGGTTGGGGGCTTTATCGGTAGCCAACCGTATCAACCCGGCCTCGTATGCGGCCGATCCGACGTTGCGCCGGCTGATCGACGTGGTGCCCTTTGGCCTGCCGGACGATCCGCCGCAGCATACCCAGCGCGTGCTGAAGGGCGTGCGTCCGGGTATCGGCGAAAATGACAAGGTGATCGTGTGGGGTGGGGGGCTGTGGGACTGGCTCGATCCGCTGGCCGCGATCGAAGCGATGCCCGTTGTGCTGGCGCGTGTACCGCAGGCGCGGCTGTTCTTCATAGGCACCCGGCATCCCAACCCGGACGTGCCGGCCTCGCGCATGGCGCAGCGGGCGATTGAGCGCGCTGAGCAGTTGGGGCTGAAAGATAGGGCCGTCTTTTTTAACGATTGGGTTCCGTACGCATCGCGAGCCGATTATCTCTTGGAGGCCGATGTCGGTATCAGCCTGCACGGCGACCACATCGAGACGCGCTTCTCGGTGCGGACGCGGCTGATGGATTATCTATGGGCGGGCCTGCCAATGGTCGTGACCGGCGGCGACTCGCTGAGCGATCTGATCGGCGCTCATGGGCTGGGCCGGGTCGTTGCACCAGCGCGCGTCGACGAAGTGGCTCAGAGTTTAGGCGATTTGCTCGAATCGCCGATCGATCGGTCGCGGTTCAAGCCCGTTGCGAGCCGATTCCGATGGTCACGCGTCGTTAAGCCCCTGGTTCGATATGTTGAAGCGCCATGGCAGAATGGGGGGTGGCCGGCGCGCGCGCCCGCGCCCACGCGAGCGGTGACACCTATCGCGCAACTGCCGCGCAAGGCGGTCTCCATTTTGCGTCGTCGCGGACCGATCGGCTTGCTGCGCGAGATTCGATCGTATTTGGTGTGGCGATGGGAGCGATGATCAGTGCTCTAAATATCGCGAAGAATGGTAAGCAATGGCTGCCCACACTGTTGCCATTTGCTCTGATTGCTGCACCAGCAGTGATTGAAGCTTTGTATATCAGTCGATATGCGGTCGATGTTCCCTTTTGGGACGAATGGGTATTTGTGCCGCTTTTGCAGACATCCAGACAGAGCGGGAACTGGCTCTTGCATTTATGGGCTCCGCTCAATGAACATCGAATGGTGTTTCCCAGGCTCCTTTTCTTAGTCCTGTCGAGTATTTCAGGTTGGAACGTGATTGTCGAGATGTATTTCAGTTTGTTCCTGGCCTGCCTGCTGCTATTGGGATTGGGCTTGATTTACAAGGAGGTGTGCCACGGATCTCTATGGGGATTCGTCCCAATTGCCTGGCTGGTATTTAGTCTTGGACAGTATGAGAACATTTTATATGGTATGCAGATGGCCTTTTACTTGAATGTGCTGGCGATGTTATGGACATTCTACTTCTTGTCAGTTAGGCCGCGACGGATGATCGGTTGGGCCATGCTGTCTGGCATTGTCGCTTCTTTTTCGCTTAACAGCGGCTTGCTGGTATGGCCTGTAGGATTGCTTTACTTGATCATTGTTCAGGTAGGGAAAAGGCAACTCGCTACGTGGGGCTTGGTTGGCCTGTTGGTCATCGTCGCTTATTACACCGGTTATGATTTTCCTCCCAATCACTCTTCACCACTACTTGTACTTTCTCAGCCGATAGTGGCCACTGCATTCCTCATAGCCAACGTAGGATCCCCGCTGGGTGGGACCAATCTGGGGTTTTCCTTGGTTATGGGTGCGTATTTGATGGCCCTTCTATTGCTATTCGCTTACAAGAAACTGCCTATCCTGCGACACGGCATTTGGCGACAAGACCCCAGTGCTGTTCTGGTGAACTTGGTACTGATGTCTGTGCTATCTTCCATCGCCATTACCATTGGTCGGGTGGGTCTTGGTTTTGAGGCGGCGCTGAGTTCAAGATACACGACGATAACGTCTATGGGGATAATCGGCATTTACATGCTTTTTGCGCAGGACCATTTATCGGGTTTCAAGCTTGATGGTCGGTTACATTGTGCAAGCGTCATTCTTTGTACACTTTTTCCAGTAATTGTTATTGGCCTGATTATGGCGAATGCGCATGGGATTGACCTGGGCGCTAAAATATACGAGACCAGGCTGCGGATGAAATATGTGCTTCAGACATTCGATATTCAATCCGATGATGCGCTCAAGACTCTATATCTCCCTGGATCCGTTCGAGGTCGCGCTCCCTATTTGCAGCAGGAGAAATTAAGTGTTTTTAGGGAGCCCGTTGGGACCTTGCTACCTCCGTCATACGAGGAAGGCATGCCCGTCGGTGATATTCTTCCGCATCATGCAGTTGTCCAGGCATTTCGTTGTCCTGTCCCTACCTTGAAGGACATCAGTGTCCTGTTAGCTACTTACAATCGTCACAATACGTCCAGTTTCCAAATATCATTGATAGACAATAACACGATCCTCGTGCAACAATCGTTCTTGGCCGCCGAGATCAAGGATAATAGCTGGCTCCATTTGATGCTCCCCACGCCAGTGGAAAACTGCGCGGGCCAGGATCTTGTGCTGCGAATCAAGTCGCGCGACGCAAGTCCTGGAAATGCAATTACTATCTGGACATACCCTCGGTATTATGATGGCAAGTTGCTTAAACCCGCCGATCCGTCATTTTCGGATAGAGTCATCGGCCTCGAGCTTAATACGCGCGGTGTTTTGGGCTGGTAACCCAGTCGACGACTGTATAAGTTAAGCAGAAAGCGCGGATGATGCATGGCTAATAGATCTCGAGGCGAATCTGTGACGGAAAATCATCGAGTGGGGTTTATCGATTGTAACTTGTGCGGAGCGCGAGAGAGTACGTCAATCTTCACGAAAGGCGGCTTGCAGGTCGTGAGCTGCCATCGCTGCGATCTGGTTTATGTCAATCCGCGGCTAACTCAGGCTGAAATTTGGGAGCGCTATAGCCCGACGTACTTTTGGGACGAGTACATGCCAGTGCATCTGGCGCCCCACGGCGAATTTGTGCGTGAATGGCACAGGCAGCGCGCCAGGCCGATCCTCAACTACCTGAAGCCTTATCAGAAGATCGGTTCGTTGCTCGAAGTCGGATGCGCGGCAGGGTTCTTTCTGAAAATCGCAGAGGAAGATGGCTGGCGAACCCATGGTGTCGAGATCATGTCGCCGGCGGTTGAGTATGCGCGGACTCGCCTGAATCTGAACGTGTACGAAGGCACGCTCGATCAGGCTCGCTTGGCAGATGCGTCGTTTGATGCCGTAGTTATGATCGAAACTATCGAGCACTTGCTGGATCCCATGTCGGTCTTGCGTGAGATACATCGGGTATTGCGTCCAAGTGGAGCCGTGTGGGTGGCTACGCCTAATCTTCGCAGCGTGATGCTGCCGTTGCTGGGCGTAGATTGGTCTGTCTTGTCGCCGGCCGAACACCTGTTTTACTTCACCGAGACGACACTCTCTCTGATGCTCAAACGGGCCGGTTTTCGGACCGTCCAATTTTTCTGGCATCGGCAGGGACAGACCATCTGGGATACGATGAACCCGTACAATAGTCATCGACCAACCAGTCTGCGTAGCCGATTCGTCAAATGGGGCACGCTGACCCTCGGACGCTGGATTCAACCCTGGGTCGTTAAGGCCAGGCGCGCGGATCGACTTTCAGCGTCGGCCGTTAAATGACAACGGTACGCATGACGAATGATGAGACATGCTAACACGCATCAGGAAGCTTATACGAACTAACTCGCAAGAATCTCAGGAAACTGCGCCAGATGGCTTGCCTGTTCCACCACCCGAGCTATTACACTTGATAGCTGGAACTTCCGATGTTGCCTGGTTTCTTGAAAGTGGACGGCTGGCCGCGCAGAGCATACGCGCATACGCTTGACCGAAATGGGTTGAGCCTCGACGCATTTCGCGCCATCTCGGATTTTGGTTGTGGGTGTGGGCGCGTAATCCGGCATTGGAGATCTTTGGAACAAGTCGCAGTGCACGGCGCAGACTATAACCCAAGCTCATTCAGTGGTGTAGGTTGAACATTGGTTTTGCTCAGTTCGATGTAAACAAACTGCGTCCGCCGGCGCCTTACAGCGATGGGCAATTCGATTTCATCTATGCGCTGTCCGTTTTCACGCACATGCCTGAAGCGCTTCAGCTCTCTTGTGATGAAGGAGATGTTGCGGATCATCAGCCCTGGCGGATACCTTTTGATCACCGCGCATGGCGATTGGTACCTTGATCAGCTTATCTCTGATGAACAAGAACAATTTCAAGCGGGCCGATTAGTGACCCGATCGGCCTGGGCTGCTGGAACGAACCATTGCACTGCTTTTCATCCTGTAAAGTACGTGCGGGAAAAACTAGCCCAACCATTTTCAGTAATCGACTTTATTCCCCTGGGCGCTAAGGGCAATCCTCAGCAGGATGTCTTTCTTCCGAAAAAGCCAGCGAAAGTCACCTAAGCAGACTGAATTCGCATGCGCGTCCTTCACGTTGTCCAAGGCTACACCCCGGCTATCGGCGGAACCGAACGGGTCATCCAAAAGATTTCCGAGAAGCTCGTCGAGCGGCACGGCGATCAGGTCACAGTGTACACCACAGTGGGCTACAACTGCGAGATATTCTGGCGGCGCGATCAACTATCGCTGCCTGCCGGAACCACCACCATCAATGGCGTTACGGTCCGCCGCTTCCCGGTGTTTAACCGTTTCAATCGACTCCGGCTTCTGCTGGCCGGAACCACTTATAAGCTACACCTGCCGTTCAACGACTATTTTCGTGCGCTATACCATGGGCCGATTATCCCCTTGATGACGCGCGAGATTGCTCGTTCTGGCGCAGAGGTGATCGCCGCCTCTTCGTTTCCGTTGCTGCATATGCAGTACGCGCTGCACGGTGCACGGCGCGCACGGGTGCCGGTCGTTTTGATTGGCGGCATACACGCATTGGACGCATGGGGCTTTGACAGCCCGTTGATTTATCGCACGCTACGCTGGGCCGACCGGTGCATCGCGTATACCCGCTTCGAGCGCGACTATTTGATCGGCAAGGGTGTGCCATCCCAACAGATTGCGGTCATCGGGCTGGGCGTTGAGCCAGCTGCGTTTGCCGATGCCAACCGGGCAGCGATTCGGCGGCAATACGGTTGGGAAAACGATCCGGTTGTGGCCTACATCGGGCAGCAGGTGGCGCACAAGGGGATCGATACATTGATCGCGTCGATGAAGCACATCTGGCCAGATCATCCCGACGCGCGACTGCTCATTGCCGGAAGCCGCACCACCTTCACGACCACGCTGGAGAAACGAGTAGACGAGTTGCCTCCAGACTGGCGCGAGCGCGTGACCTTCATTCACAATTTCGACGAAGCGATCAAGCCCGAGCTATTTGCTGCATGTGACATCTTCGTCTATCCATCCGCCTACGAATCATTTGGATTGACGCTTTTGGAGGCTTGGGCTGCTGGGCGGCCGGTGATCGCCTGCTACGATGGTGCACCCGGCTCGATTGTGGCACATGAACGAGATGGATTGTTAGTGAAGTATAGTGATCAGGCGGGCCTGGCCCAGGCGCTACGAGCACTGCTGGCTGCGCCTGAGCGGCGGAGACAGATGGGGGACGCGGGCCAACGCAAGGTTATGGCCGCCTATACGTGGGATGTCGTGACCGATCGGTTTCGAGCAGTATACGTGCAGGCGCGAACGACAGCAGGTGGAGTGATGTGAGCGTGTTGCTCGCCGTGTCGATGGAGAAGGGATGTCGTTCTTGCAGGCTAAGCCCCTATCCGAAAATGGCGGAACAGCACATAGGGATGCCCAGCTACGCTTTCGGATAGGCTTTAAAATCCTGCTGGTGCCCGGGCTGTTCCTGGCTCTCAGTGTGGTGATGACTTATCCGATCGTGACCTATCTCGGTCATGGCGTTACCGGGTGGGAGGGCGATAGCCTTTTTTACATCCGGCAATTGTGGTGGGTCAAGCACTCCCTGCTCGACTTGCGCATTTCCCCGTTCTTCAATCCACTGGCATATTATCCGGCCGGCCATGACGTTGCGAACGGAGAACTGACACCGGCAAATACGTTTCTCTTCCTGCCCATCACCGCTATCTGGGGCCCTGTCGTCAGTTACAATGTGCTTCTCATCTTCTCGTTCTTTGCCTCGGCGTTAGGCGCATACCTTTGGGTTAAGCATCTCACTTCCAACCATGCCGCGGGCTTGGTGGCGGGAGTGGTCTTTGCCTTCCTGCCGTATCGCTTTGCGCATTTGCCGGGTCACCTGGAGCTGATGTCGACGCAATGGATCCCCCTCGCCTTGTACGCGCTTGAGCGTTTCATCGCCTCCAGGCAGGTTCGCTGGGCGGTGGCTTCTGGCGTGGGCTTGGCTTTGATCGCGCTTTCGTCCTGGTACTATGCTTATTCGACTGTACTGCTGCTGTCCGTCTACCTTCTCCTTCGCACGCGACCGTGGCGCACCCAATGGACTCAGCGTAGCTGGTGGCGCGGGCTTCTGCTTATCCTGCTGATTGTCTTCGTTCTCGTCCTGCCATTTGCGATCCCCTACTACCAACTGGCAACACGAGGGCAACTCTCGCGCGATATTGCCCAGATGGACGCGTGGTCTTTGAATCCCTACGACTTCTTTATTCCCAATCTGCTGCACCCGGTATGGGGAAAGTCCTTCGGAGCATTGTTCCCCCAGCAAGCTGGTCAGTGGGTTGAGCGCGGTGTTTCCCTGGGTTTTGTCGCCATCAGTCTGAGCCTCGTCGGCCTGCGCAAGTTCAAGCA
>Ga0247727_10018410_pt1 | contig 10979 bp, 16 predicted proteins | sample WisWelCaveWW1625_FD_202498 | JGI IMG/M metagenome (GOLD analysis project Ga0247727, IMG submission 202498) | Biofilm microbial communities from Wishing Well Cave, Virginia, United States - WW16-25 | ecosystem: Environmental > Aquatic > Deep subsurface > Groundwater > Cave microbial mat | place...
TCGCTCCTTCAAGGCCGACGCCAACGCGGACAGCAACATCGATCGGCTGGCTCAGAGTGCCGCCGATCGTGACGCCCACGAGGCCGAACAGAGAGCCCGCGGGATCGCCTGCGACAACGACATCCGGTTCATCAGCTCTGCATGCGACGCGGTGCGAGACTACAGCGAGCGAAACCCCAGCAGGCCTCTGGTCGGCTACGCAGGCGCTTGGCTGGCACTCGGCCGCGCGATCCAGGCCACGCTCCCCAAGTGGCGTGGGCCGGACCTTGAGGCCGACAACGGCGTAGAACAGCGCCTCTGTTCCATTCTGCTGCGGCAAGCCCAGAGGGCATCGGGCGAACCCGAGTACCTAGACTTCGTGGAGCGGTCGTTGCGGAAGTTCGGCGACCCGGCCACCCGCCTGACCCTGTCTCGTCCCCTGGTGGACGCCTACCTCGACCGACTCAAGCGCCATTGCATCCAAGAAGTCCGTAGAGCGCATGGCTTCACGGAGAGGGCTGCGCGTCCTGGCCAGTCTCCTACCCACGACACATCAGATGGCGCCCCAAGCAAGCGCTCCTCCGACGCGCAGCGGGTCCCGCCGGCCGCCCAACGCGCGTTCGACCAGTTCCGACTCGCTGCCACGGTGCTGCCCGGGCGTCCGACGGACCGAGAGGCCCACACGCACCTCGGATTGCGACACGAACTGCAGGGCTTGCTCCCTAAGAGATTCGAGACGTGGGCCCGCCAGCTCCGGCAGGCCCGTCGTCTCCTTGGCGTGTCCAAGAACACGCCGCGCCGGGGACGCGCCTCCGGTGCGGGGGCGGTCGTCCCCGAGGACATGGCCTAGCTCGACCTCCGGGCAGCACGCGAGCGGATCGAAAGCGGATCAATAAGCGGATCGGATAGGGCGACCGGCCTCAGCTGCGTCCTGCTTGTCGCCGGGGCAGATCCTCTCGATTCTCACGCGGGAGCCGCACCGAATGCGCTGTTCCGCTGAACCGGGAGCCGCCGGCGGTGCGGATCATCCGCCGAGCGCTCCCACGCTGTCAGGACATCCGGTCTGCGGCCAGTAGAGGGCACGCATGTCGGCCATGGCAGTCGTGGTCCGCAGGTGTGCCTGCTCTCGGACACAGACCACATGAACGCCGACCTGCCCCCAACGCCCCAACTGCCGCCGAATGCCGCCGAGCTCCTCGACGCACGGGAAGTGGCAGCCTTGCTTCGCTGCTCTCCCCGTCACGTCCTCCGTCTGGCGGCTGACGGCCATGCGCCGGCTCCGCTGCGGATCGGGACGCTGGTTCGGTGGTCGAGGGGCGAAATCCGCGCCTGGATCGAGGCGGGCTGCCCCGCGCAGCCGCAACAGCGGTCCGCCGCGGCCAGCGACATGTCGCGCCCGGCCTCCGGCTGAGGAGGCCAGCCGTGGCCCGCATCCGCACGATCAAGCCCGAGTTCTTCCTGCACGAGGGCATCGCCGACCTTGAGCTGTCCGCCCGCCTGGCCTTCATCGGCCTATGGTGCCTCGCCGACCGCGAGGGCCGGCTGGAGGACCGGCCGCGATCCATCAAGGTCCAGGTCCTGCCGTACGACAACATCGACGTCGACAAGGTTCTGGAGGCGTTAAAGGACGCGGGCTTCATCACGCGGTACGAGATCGCTGGCCAGCGCCTGATCCAGGTGCGCGGCTTCGTGAAGCATCAGAAGCCCAACCCCAAAGAGGTCGCGTCCACGCTGCCGCCGCCGCCCCTCGGTGACAACGCTTCCCAACCCGGAACAGGCTCAAACCCGATCCACGTTGGCGCGGACAAATGTCCGGAGCAGGCCGAGGTCGAATCCGGATTCGGCGTGGAACTGCCCCAGCCCGAATCCGGATCGCTGGGAAAGGAAGGGAAAGGAAAGGGAACAGGAACGGAAGGAGGTCCGGAGGAAGGAACACCGTCGGCGGGCGCCGACGGCGTGGTGGCGACTCCGCCGAGGAGAAAACCCGGCCGGCCGCCGGTGGAGCGCCACCCGGAAACGGCCGCCCTCTGCGAGTACCTCGCCGCCAGCGCGCGCGGCTGGAAGTCCGACGTGCGCGTCGAGGCCACCTCGGCGCGCTCGCTCACGGGCATGGACGCCCTCTTGCGCCGCGACGGGCGCGATCCGGACAAGGTCCGCCGGGTCATCGCCTGGCTCTTCGGCAGCGGCTACCGCCCCACGTCCGACTTCGACTGGCGTCCCATCGTGCTGAGCGGGGTCACGCTCCGCAGGCACTGGGACAAGCTCGACACGCTGTTCGCTCGCCACGGCGAGCAGGGGGAGGAGAGCACATGGACAGGACGGTGAACCACCGTGAACCGACGCTGCCAGTCGTGCCGGAGGCGGAGCAGGGCCTCGTCGGCAGCCTGCTGCACGACAGCGCGCGGGCGTGGGACGTGCGATCCACGCTGACGGCAGACCACTTCTACGAGCCCAAGGCGGCCGCCATCTACACGGCGATCCTGCACGCCCTCGATGCGGGCCAGCAGCCCGACCTCGTGACGCTGGTCGAGTACTTCAGGCCCCGTACGCAACGGCCGCGCATCGAGGTCACAGACCTGGTCGCCTACCTCGAGGCGGAGTTCTCCGGAGACCGCGCGAGTGACTACGCGGCCCTCGTCCGCGACGCTGCGGACCGTCGCAACCTCATTCTCGCCGCGCAGGCAGCCATCACGGCAGCGCAGGCCCCCAGCATCCCGACGGGCTCCTCCCGGGAGCGCGCAGACGCCATCCTCCTCGATACCTTGACGCGGCGGACCTGCCCGCGGGTCGTTTCCGCGGCCGAGGCGATGCCCGAAGTCGAGGCGGCGCTTGACGATCCCGGCACGGCTGTCGTGCCGGTCAAGACCGGCTACGCCGACCTCGACCGCAAGCTCGGCGGCTTGCAGCCCGGCGCTCTCTACGTCGTGGCCGCCCGGCCCAGTATGGGCAAGAGCAGCCTGGCCACGTCCATCGCGCAGAACGTCGCCGTGCGCTCCCGCCAACCCGTGCTCATCTTCAGCCTCGAGGTGCCGCGCCGACAGGTCCTCACCAACATCGCCTGCGCCGAGGCGAAGGTCCCGAACACGGCCGTGCGCGACCGGCGACTCGACGCCGCTCAGCGGACGCGATTCCTGGAGGCTGCCGGGCGAGTGAAGGAGGCGCCGCTCTTCATCGATGACACTGCCCGGCTGACGGGCACGCAGATCCGCTCGACGATTCGGCTGGAGTGCGCGCGCCGCGAGCTGCGGCTGGCGATCGTGGACTACCTGCAGCTCGCCGGAGGAGACCGCGCGGCCGAGTCCCGCGAGCGCGAGGTCGCCGAGATCTGCGCAGCCCTCAAGCAAGCCGCGCGGGAGAACAACATCCCCATCGTCGCCCTGTCGCAGCTCAACCGTGCCGCGGAGGCGCGCAAGGACAAGAAACCAGTCATCTCCGACCTGCGCGAGTCCGGGGCCATCGAGCAGGACGCCGACGCCGTGCTGCTCCTGCACCGCGAGGACTACTACGCGCAGCAGCAGATCCCGGATGAGGTGGGCCGACCCACGACCGTGTGCATCGCCAAGAACCGGAACGGCCCGACAGGCCTCGTCACGCTTGTGTTCTTCCCGCAGTTGACGCGATTCGAAAGCTGTGTTCCGGAGCACTTGCTGGCTTCCGGGGCCGGGCCGCGATGACGGATCCGACGCACGTCTCGGGTCTTCGCTTCGCGCAGGCACCGGCAGGCGCCTACAGCGCCGGCCTTCTCGGCTACGCATCCTTCGTCATCGCCGACCTCATCGTCCTCGACGGCATCGCCGTCCGCCGTACCCGCGACGGCCGCCTCGTCCTGGCCTTCCCGGTGAAACACGACCGCGCCGGCCGCCAGCACCCGCTGGTGCGCCCGGTCAGCGACGCTGCCCGCCAAGCCATCACCCGCGCCGTGGTCGAGGCGCTCATCCTGCAAGCGGAATCTCCGTCGTGACGCGCCAAGCCGCACCTCAGCCGCAACGGCGCGAGCCGGCTCACATGAGCCGGTCCGAGATTCTCCGCGAGCTGGGCGCGCTCCTGGCCGCCGCGTACGCCCGCTGGCGCCAGATTCCGCTTGCTGCCTCTCCCGGACCTGAGCCCTCGTGTGACCGGCCGAGAGCGCCGGGCGCCGCCCGCGCGCGACGCGGCCACGCGAAGCCCAAGGAGCGAAACCCGTGAACGCGAAGAGAACGACCACCACCCTTCCACCGCTGCTCTGGGGCACCAGCGGCGCGATCCGCTGCGTGCGGCACGCGCCATTCCTCGGCAGCTCGACGTGGATCGTCGAGCGCTGGAAGCGCGTCAGCGACGCGCAGCTCGCCAGCCTGGCCGCGCAGATCGGCCGCGCGCCGAGCTGCGAGTGCTGCGACGCCGCGCGCGCCCGCGCCGGAGGTGCGCGATGACCAGCCTCGTCATCGACGTGCGCGCGCCGAACGGCCACGTCTTCGAGCTGCTCGTTCACTTCGGCGAGACGCTGACCGTGGCCGAGACGGCCATGGAGGTCCACGGCGAGACCAGCGAGTGGCGCGACACGCGCAGCGTTCTGCTGCTGGTCGGCCGCAAGCCGCGCAGCGCGGAGGGACGGTCATGACGCGCCCCACCGAAGTCCCGCGCCTGCGCGCCCGGCTCGCGCACCTGGTCGCGGCGGGCCGCCCCACACGCGCCCGGGCCGGCGAGATCCGTCGGCTGGCAGAGCGGATCGCCACGCGGACGGGCCAGCCCCTGCGCCGCGTGCTCGACCGCGCCTGCCACGACGCCGCGGACCGCCTCGTGGCGGAGGCCTTCCGATGACGACGCCCATGCAGCCCCGATTCCCCAACGTCCACGTGCGCCTCGTCGGAACCGACGGGAACGCCTTCGCCGTGCTCGGCGCGGTCAGCCGCGCCCTGCGGCGTGCCGGCGTAGCCAAGGAGGAGCGCGACGCCTTCTTCGCCGAGGCGACCTCCGGCGACTACGACCACCTGCTGGCCACGGTCCGGCGCTGGGTGGAGGTGTCATGACCACCGCGGCCGATCCCACCATCCTCGCCCAGCTCGCGGCCTTCGAGGCGATGGACGTGCCCACGCTGGTGGCCGAGTACCAGCGCCTGTTCGGCGAGGCCCCGCGGTGCAAGAACAAGGTCTGGTTGCGCCGCAACGTCTGCTGGAAGGTGCAGGAGCTGCACTACGGCGGCCTGTCGCCCGCCGCACGCGAGCGGCTGGAGGCGCTGATCGACCAGGCCATCGTGCCCGGCTGCGGGACGGCCGTGCCGGCCCCGCCACCGCGCCCGCGCGACCCCGCCGAGCCGCCCGTCGGAACCGTGCTCGTGCGTGCCTGGCGCGGCCAGCAGATCCGCGTGACAGCCACGCGCGACGGCTACGAGCACGAGGGGCAGGTCTTCCGGTCGCTCTCGGCCGTGGCGCAGCACGTGACCGGCACGAAGTGGAACGGCCGCTTGTTCTTCGGCCTCGCCGCCACGAGGGCGCGCCGATGACCAGCACGCTGGAGCCCCGCCGCGCCGCGCCGCCCGCGCCCGCAGTGGTGCGCACGGCCATCTACTGCCGCCAGAGCGTCGAGCGCGCCGGCGACCAGGCGCTCACCAGCGTGCAGTCCCAGCGCGCGCTGGTCGAGGCGTACGTCACCAGCCAGGCCGGCTTGCGCTGGCAGGCGCTCCCGACGCGCTACGACGACGAGGGCTACAGCGGCGCCACGCTGTCGCGCCCGGCCTTCCAGCGCCTGCTCGCGGACGTGCGGGCGGGGCTGGTGGACCTGGTGGTCACGTACCGCATGGACCGCCTCTCGCGCAGCCAACGCGACTTCCTGAACCTCATGCACACCTTCGAGGAGCACGGGGCGCGCTGGGTCTCGGCCACGGAGTCCTTCTCGACGGCGCGCCCCGAAGGGCGGGCCATGCTGTCCGTGCTGATGGCCTTCGCGCAGATGGAGCGCGAGGTCACCAGCGAGCGCGTGCGCGACAAGACCGCCGCCGCGCGCGACCGGGGCCTGTGGACGGGCGGGCGGCCGCCGCTCGGCTTGGACAGCCGGGACGGCAAGCTCGTGGTCAACGTGGCCGAGGCCGACGTGGTGCGCCAGATCGTGGCGCTGTACCTGCACGTCGGCTCGCTGGCGGACCTGGTCGGCGAGGTCGCGGCGCGCGGCTGGCGCAACAAGGCATGGACCAACCGCCTCGGCCAGCCCGCGGGCGGCGCGCCGTTCGACAAGGCGCGGCTGCGCGCGCTGCTGGCCAACCCGCTCTACGCCGGGCTCATCCGCTGCGGCAGCGAGCTGCGGCCGGCGCAGCACGACGCCATCCTCGACCACGCGACGTGGGACTCCGTGCAGGCCGGGCTGGCGGCCAAGCCGACTGCGCCCCGTCGCCCGCGGCGCGCCTGGAAGGCCCTCCTCGGCGGCCTGCTCACCTGCGGCTGCGGGGCCGCCATGACCCACGGCGCCACGACGAAGGGCGGACGCGCGTACCGGTACTACGTCTGCACGAAGATCCTCCACCGCAACGCCGCCGCCTGCCCGGGCTCGCGCGTGAAGGCCGAGGACATCGAGGGCTTCGTGGTCGGGCGGCTGGCCGCCATGGGCCGCGACCGGGCGCTCGTGGCGGCTGTGGCGGCGGCGGCGCGCGAAGGCTCGCCTGCGGGCGACGCCCTCGACGAGGGCGAGCTGCGGCGCGTCCTGGCGGACCTGACGCCGCTGTGGGAGGTCATGGCGCTGCCCGAGCGCCAGCGCGTCCTGCGCCTGCTGCTAGAGCGCGTGACCCACACGGCCGCCAGCCACGACATCCAGTTCACGCTGCGCGACAGCGGGGTGCGCACGCTGGCGGGCGAGCTGGCCCGGGAGGCGAGGCCATGACGACCGTGACCTTCAAGGCGGTGCTGGGGCGGCAGCGGGACGGGCAGGTGGCGCCCCGATCGCCAGCGGCGGCCGAGGCCCCCACGGTTCCGCTGGCCGCCCGTCACGCGGCTGCGGCCCCCACGTCGCGCGTCGCGCGGCTTCTCGCCCTCGGCCACCGGGTGCGGCGCCTGCTCGACGAGGGCGCGCTGCCCGACCAGCGCGAAGCGGCCGCCCGGCTGGGGATGGTCTTCCCGCAGCTCACGCACGTGATCAACCTGACCTACCTCGCGCCGCGCCTCCAGGAGGCCATCCTCGCCGGCGACCTGGTCGTCAGCGAGAGCGCATTGCGGCCGGTGTGCCGGCTCGCGAGCTGGGCGGAGCAGGAGGCGGCCCTCCGACAGGTCCGTTCATGACCTGCCGTCGGCGGCGACTTCGCCCAGCACCTTGCTGAAGGACTGGAAGAACGCCTCATCGACGCGGTAGGCGGCCACCGGTACGAGGCCGATCTCCAGCTCCTCGAGCATGCTGACCAGCTTCTCGCCATCGACGAGCTCAATCGGCGGCACGCCATCGCGGACGGCCTCCCTGCGGGCCTCGGCCGTGAACCCGCCTGTGGTCAGGATGATCCCCTTGTCCGCGCGTCCCATCATGGCGCCACGGAAGTTGCGCACCTGCGCGGGATCGACGGTCCCGCGGTAGCGCTTGCACTGGAACAGGACCTTGAAGCTGACGAGCGTGTTGACGCGCAGGATGCCCATGCCGTCGATGCCGCCGTCGCCCGCACGGCCGGTGACGACGACGTTCTGGAAGCCGGCCTCGCGCAGCAGCCGTTGGCAGAACCGCTCGAAGCCCGACGGGGCGAGCGCCTGGAGGGTCTCGAGGACCTGCGCGCGGTGGTCCGACGGCATCGGGTCGGGCGCGGTGTCATCGGGCGCCTCGCCCTCGTCGATGCCGTGGGACTTCCCCGGCGCGTCGGCCTCCTTCGGAGTCTTCGGTGTCTCCGCGCGCACCCTGCGAAACAGCTCAAGCGCCTCCGGGTGCGAGAGGCCTACGACTTCGCGGCCCTTGGCCGACAGCGACCAGACACCTCGCTTGGAGGACTCCAGCAGGCCTCCCCGCACGAGGTAGAAGCGCGCCCATGCCATCTGGTTCTCGTGGCGTGGCACGCCGCTCGGCGTCTGCTCGGCCTTCGCGTCCTGCTTCAGGCCCAACGCGTCGGCGACACGCTCGTAGACCTCCTGCGGCCTTGCCGACCCACCGAGGTCTTGGACGGCCTTCAGCACCGGCCCGAACATCGCCACGAACTTCGGACCGCTCGCCGCTCCCTTGGTCGCCATCGCGCTCCACCCGAGGGTCTCCGCGGAACGCCGAACGGCGGCCGCGGCCGGGAAGCATACCCCACTGCGGAGTACCCCGTGGCGGGGAGCAAGCTCCGGCGCCGATGGGCTCCTCCAAGGCGCTGCAGACGAAGCGGTATCGGGCCTTCCTCGAGCGCCTCAAGCGGGCGCGCCTGGATGCCGGCCTGACCCAGGTCGAGCTGGCCGCCAGACTCGGCCGGAAGCAGACGTGGGTGTCCAAGTGCGAGCTGGGCGAACGGCGCGTGGACTTCGTGGAGCTGGAGGACGTGGCCGCGGCCTGCGGCAAGCCCCTCACCTACTTCCGGACCCGGTCGGGAGCATGACCACCCCTTCGCGGCCGCGACGGGTCGCGCATTGAAGTCGGCGGCGCCGAGGCGTGTAGTGGAGTCGATCAAGGCCCCGACTGCTGGAGCAAGTCTATGAGGTTACGCACCATCTCAACCGCGTTCCTCCGTCGCGAGATCGCGCGCCGCGAGGCCGGCGTCAGCCGCCTCCAGGCCCAGCACGCCCGGCTGGCCAAGGCGCTGGCGGCCCTCGACGCCGCGCTGGCGACCCTCGGCGTGGACGGCGCGCCCCGGCGGCGTGGCCGAAAGCCCGGGCCGAAGCCCGGCCCGAAGCTGGGGCGCAAGCCCGGCCGTCCCGCGGGCGGCGGCGACGGGCGCAGCCGGCGCGTGAAGAACTCCATGACGCTGCTCGAGGCCATCCTCAAGGGCGTGCCGATGGGCAAGACCGTCAGCCCGGCTGAGGCCGCCAGCGCCGCCAAGGCAGCCGGCTACAAGTCGGCCGGCAAGAAGTTCGGGCAGCAGGTCGCGACGTGCATGGCCAACTCCAAGAAGGCGTTCAAGAAGCTCGGGCGCGGGCAGTACAAGCGCGTGGGCGGCGCAGACGGCGGCGGCAAGGCGCCGAAGGCTGCGAAGGCCAAGTCCGGGCGCAAGCCGGGGCGGCCGAAGGGCAGCAAGAACAAGGCGAAGCCCGCGGCTGCCGCTGCGGCGTGACCTGACGCCGCACCACAACCGGAGACCACACCATGAGCGAGATGCAGATCGAGACCCAGCCCGCGCCCGTGAGGCGGCCACGGCGCGCGGCGGTAGCCCAGGCCCCGGCCACTGAGTCCGCTACGGAGGCGGCGCTGCCCGTCGAGTGCCACGAGTCGCCTGGCGCTCCGAGCGAGCCATCGCCCGCGGCAAAAGCGGCGCCCGGTGTGGCGCCTGCCGCTGAGGTGGCCGTGGAACCCGCTCCCGCCACCGAGGCACCACCTGCGCCCACGCGGCGCGGACGGCGCGGCCCGATGGCCGCCATCACGCTCGACCTCGCCCTGCCCGGCGTGCGTACCGCTGAGATCCTGGCCGAACTGGATCGGCGCCAGCGCCAAGTCACGGCACTGCTCGCCGAGCGTAAGCGGGTGCTCCGGGAGATGGAGGAGATCGAGGCGGCGCTGGAGACGATCGCGCGGTAGCCGGTCGCCGTTGAGCCGGGCTGAACTGGAGGCACCCTGGCGGCGCTGACTGGGCAGGCGGCGCCTTCCCCCACGCCCTCGCCCACATCGGGTCCCTTTTCTGCGTGCCGCCTACACCAGTCGGTGCGCCCCCCGGAATGGCTACCCCACAATGGTCACGTCTCGACCTGCAACTCCGATCGCACTCGGGACGGGACTCGACTCCTTCGCCTGCTTCTTGGCTCTATACATCTCCGTATCCGCCCGAACCAGCAAGCTACTCTCGTCTTCCTCGGGATCAATCGACGAGGAAATGCCGCAGGCGATGGACAACCGTAGTTCCACACTGTTGTAGGTCACCGTTGTGGCGCTCACCGCTTGTAGCGCCTGATCGATGTCCCCTGCGATTACCTCCGGAGAAACGCCCGCAGCGATCAAGACAGCTTCGTCACCTCCCGATCGGTAACACTCGACTTGTTCGCCGACCAACTTGGCGAGTCCACTCAAGTACTCCTGAAGCACAGCGTTTCCAGCTTCATGACCATGCCTGTCATTCACTTGCTTGAAGTCATTTAGGTCGAACACCGCGACCGTGATCGGCGAGTCAACTCGCGCCCGAGTGAGCGCAATCCCAAGGTCCCGAGTCACGTGGCGTTGGTCCCACAGTATTCCGAATGCATCCTTGATTCGGTGACGCTGCATCGCATCACAAAGCTCGGCCATCCGGAGCCGGCCCGGATGCCCAATACGAAGGGTCGCCTCTTGACCACCGAGCAGGCGATTCAACTCGTCGAGCCTGTCCCGTTCGAATCTAGTAGCCAGAACACTCGGTTCGTCTCTTCCGCCAAACCCGGTGAACTGCTGCGCTACGTAGGTCCAGCGAAACACGCTGATGTCGTTCAGGTAGCCCGCATGGAGCAGAAAGGCCAATACCTCCCGCTGGCGGCACTCCGAGGGCGGAGCATTCGGCGGGACATGTACGCGCAACTCCCGCATCCGCTCAACCTTGGCAAGCAACCGCAGTTCCTCCAGCCGCGCATCGGATTGCTCGCTCATCGCGCTTCCTCATCCGCCCTCAGCCGAAGGTCCGCCAGAATGCTCTCGACCTGTTCGAGTGCCGACCGTAGATCGTCCGCGATCTCCGAAGCCAACACTTGCGGCTCGGGCAGGTTGGCACTGTCCTCCAAGCTCTCGTCGCGCAGCCAGAAGAGGTCGAGGCTGCACTTGTCGCGCTGGACGAGCTCCTCGTAGCCGTATGCGCGCCAGCGACCTCCCGGATTCGCCTCGGACCCGGTGGGCTCCCGCTCGTCCCGCGCTCCCGGTCGGTAGCACGCCACGAACTGATCGAGATCGGAGCGCTGGAGCGGCTTGGTCTTGAG
>Ga0247727_10018411_pt1 | contig 10979 bp, 9 predicted proteins | sample WisWelCaveWW1625_FD_202498 | JGI IMG/M metagenome (GOLD analysis project Ga0247727, IMG submission 202498) | Biofilm microbial communities from Wishing Well Cave, Virginia, United States - WW16-25 | ecosystem: Environmental > Aquatic > Deep subsurface > Groundwater > Cave microbial mat | place...
TCCGTGACCACCGACATAACCCCCGCTCCCTGGACCCCTGAGACTTACCGCCAAATCACTGTCCAAGGAAATCGGGGGCTCTATAGAATGTCGCACCAGCGCCCTACCCTGCCGCATACACGCCCTGTCCCTCGTTAAGATGTTGATCTAGTTTCCTTCCGAGCGTCCGCCTCATGCCAGCAGCCGCTCGCTAGTGCCCGAGGAGGTCGTATATGCTGCTCGGACCGGGGATAGCAGCAGCTTGTCTGCTCGATTTGCCACTCGCCAGTCATACGCCGATGCCGGTGGCGCCCGAGCTGACCCCAATCCCCCTCGACTCATTGGGCTCTGCGCCAGTCGCCCTCACGCAGGCTCATTGTGCGAATCGCGCCCGGAACGGCCGTCGGCCACCATCACGACGGCGTCGCCAAGGTGCACCAATTTGCTCACGTGGGGTCCGCTGGCCTTTACGCACGGTTCGGATGACTTTCCCATTGTCGTTCTAGATGAGCTTCGGCGTTTCGGGTACCAGGCCAAGGGTGGCGGCAACCTTCTCTTCGGTGAGGATTAGTCCGGCAAAGGGTGCTTCCCCAAGAGTCGTCCCCGCAGAACGCGTCCCGAGGCCAATACTGTCGTTAGCACCGAGCAGCCTGAGGGGTTGCAGTCCAGCGCAGCCAACCGCGCGGAGGGGTGAAGATGACGGATGAGCTAGATCGGTACCTCCAAACGGAGTATCCGGTCGCGGTGCAGCACACTGAAGAAATCCGGCACATCATGGAGGAGGTGTTGAACGTCTTTGGTTCGTTCTTTCTCGAGGATCAGAAGACGTGGCCCTACCAGCTAGTGAACAACAGCTCGCTCGAGCGTCCCGAGTACTCTTTCAGCACCACCGCGATGATCCTTTTCGCGCTCAGTCTCGCGACAGGCCGCATTCGCAACTCTTCCCTCGCGCCAGCGGCAGTTCGATGGACTGTGCCTGCTGAAGGCGAGGAGGGGAAGCAGACGCACGAACGTCTGACAGCCCTCGTCGGTGCAACTCTCGATGGTCTAATAGATCAATCCCGGCAGCTAGAGCCGCGGGCGGACGGCCCACCGCCGCTTACCATTTCGTCGACATTCGGCCGCGACGATCCATTCACCATGACTTGGCTTCTGGAGGCCCTCTGGGACGACAGTGATGCGGACCGACAGGCGTTTCGAGAGAGGTTAGAGGATCGGGCCTGGCAGGCTGTGCATCATGCTCTCGCCGCGGATCAGCCGCTTCGTGCTGTCCTACAGATCGAGGCGCACGAACGCCCACTGCACGCCTTCCCCCTCCTACGCATCCTACAGCTCGGCGAGAGCCTGAGCCAGAGGCGGAAGGGCGACAAGCTCAGTCGGACCGAGGATCTCTCGCGTATCCGAGAACTCCTATTCGAGCGTGTGCACCTTCATCTTTCCCAGATGCGGATTCCTCAAAGTGGATTCGACGCTGCCGACCTAGCGTTCTCACTGGAAGGGTGGATTCTCAGCACGCCGGTTGAGCCTGACTTCGCTGTGGTCGATCGCGCGTTCGAGGTGCTGCGTGAGAGCCAGGAGCGTACGCCCTACTGGCGGCCGCTTCGTCCGTTCAAGGTCACGCGACAGGGCCTCGCGCTGCTGCCGCAAAGCGTTGAGATCGCGAATTCGCTTCTGCGCATTTGCGCGGCTCCTGTCCTAAGCGGGCGCGCGTACTTTTCGCAGCACCTCGACCTGGTCAGGCAATACACTTGGTGGTTGCTCGGGCGCGTTTTCCGGGGATTTGTCCGAACGGGCGAGAACGGAGGTCTACCGTTTGCCGGATGGGAGTCCGATCACACATACACGCTCGATCGCATCCATCTATGGCAGACAAGCCAGGTTGTCATATTCTTGCAGCACTATGTCGGCATGTTCGACGAGGACGTGGCACAGACGTCCCTCCAGCTCGCTGGCTTCCCTCGCCTCGCGCTGCAGCATGGCCGTCCGAAAGAGGATTTGGAAGTGTGGGTCGAATGGAAACAGCATGAACCGCTGACAACAGGATCAGCCCAGAGCCCGTACCGCGTGTATGAGCAGATCGAAGCTGACTTCGTGACGCCACGACTCGCCGGTAAAGAGGCAGATCCGTCCTTTTCCATGCTGCTTTACGGTCCGCCCGGAACGGGGAAGTCGAGAATTGCTGAGACGCTCGCAATAACCCTTGGCTTTCCCCTTCTGACGGTGACGCCAAGCGACTTCCTCACGGCGGGAGCCGAGCGAATGGAGGCTCGCACGAAGGCGGTGTTTCGGGTACTCGAACAACAAACTGACGTGGTGGTGCTCTTCGATGAGTTCGATCAGCTCCTGCTAGATCGCGATACCAAACTGTACCGTGAACAAGGAGACGTTTTCAAGCTCCTGACACCAGGAATGCTAACAAAACTCAACGACCTGGCTAAACTGCGGCGCGTGGTCTTGATCGTCGCGACGAACTACTACGAGCGGATTGATCGGGCCATCAAGCGTCCAGGGCGGATCGATGCTCGATACCTAATCCTTCCGCCAGATCTGTCGCAGCGCGAGAGACACCTAGCCAAGGTGATCAATGCCTGGAGCAGTGTATCATCCGAGACAAGGAGCAAGATTGCTCAGGAGACTGTTCGCTTTACGTACAAGGAGTTAGAGGATCTCTGGGCCCACGTGCGCAGGCGTCGTACGGGACTCAGCAGCGACGCACTCGGCGATGCCCTCCTTGAGGCGCTTCAGCGGTTCCGGCCTATCATCACTCTTGAGGGATACGCCCTCCGACTCTTTGAGCCGGGTCATGACAAGCACAACACGGAGACCGTCGAGCATCCGTTGGAGGAGTTCGGTTTGCTGACGTACCTAGAGCTCGAAGCCCGTGGTCAGCTCCCGGACCGTCCGGAATGGCTTCGCACGGCGCTGCAGTGGGCGCTTGACGAGAGTAAGGTGGCCGACGGACATATTGCGGAGACGCTGAGGCACGCTATTGAACCAGGCCGCCATGCCTGAAAAGAGAGGTCGGAGGATCACCGTGAGTGAAGCGTTCCCTCCGCAAGCTACGCATGGGCGCGAGATCGACTTGCTCACACAGGTTTTCGCGACCGTAATTGAGGGTCGAACCGCGCTTTACGTCAGCTCGCCGCTCACGACCGGCCCCCGAGCGTTTGAGTGGCACCTGCGAAACGGAGGTCACTCTCAGGGTGCGTTTAGCGCCTACGCCCCCGATTTCCACCGGGAGGTGATTGAGCCGAACCGGGAAGCGACCGCAGGGTTCGTGCGCTATCTCCGCGACAAGACGAACGCTGTCGTGATCGACCCAACCGCGCTCGAAGACCTGCCAGGCTGGAGCCAGGATGACTACCGCGTTTTCTGGGGTCGGGTCATCGAGCGACTTGCGGACCGGGTCGTGTTTCGCGAAGGCTGGCAGTACAGCAGTGGGTGCGCGTACGAGTTCCTCGTAGCGTACACATCAGGAGCGCGGTTGCTTCGGGAGAATCTGGTGCCACTAACGGTCGAGGAGGGTCGGTCGCTGATCCGGGACGCTGTAAATGAGACGCGAGACCGGGGTGCATCTAGTCAGTTTCTCAGTCGTGTGCATGAGGCCCTCAGGAAGCCGGCGAGGCCGAAGGTGCGGCCGTGACCAATCCAGAGGGCAGTCGCGGCGTAGAGGTCTCACCTCGGAGCTCGTCCTACACTGCCTCGGTGTCCGAGCCGCACTTCAAAGATGCGGTTCTCGATAGCCTTTCCAATTCGGTCAACGTGGCCCAGTTCGTCAGCTTCGGGCCGGGGCCTGAACTGCCCCTTCGCTACGTCCGCATTCATGGGTGCCAACCGGGCGAGCGGTTCGAGTCGGTCGAGGAAGCGGTCGGTCGGCTGTTCGATCGGTGCATCGAGCACTCGGTAAACGTCCGAAGCTTCGACCCTGATCAGCCCAAAGGGCACGAGTTCCTGTATGGACTCACGTCCGTCGACGAGGTGGTAGGTGCCGTGCGCCGCTTCGCTGACTTAGGATTGTACACTATCGTCAATGAGACAATCGACGTGGATGACGGTGGTGTCTCCGGCGTGTCTTATGCCGGTCTTTTGGAGTTTGCTCCTTTGGATACGCCACGCTGTGTGGAGATGCCTGGCACAGTAACCTTTCGGCGTGATCTGGGGCTACGGATTCTTGAAACCGTCTACGGCTTCCGACCCACGCTCGACTACGAGGATGACCTCCGCGTCGAATTCAGCATCCACCCACTGAAGCGGGGCGTTCGCCGCGAGCATACGATTATCTGGGAGCTGGAGCGGGCCGAAGCGCTTCCGTTGCATGGGCAGATGGAGTGGCCTAACCGATTCAGCCGCTTTGTTGGTGACAAGGCCTTCGGACTACTCGTCGCCGACGCTGTGGGCCTGCCAGTGCCTGCTACGACGGTGATCGCGCGCCAGGTAGCGCCATTCAAGTTCGGGCGCCCGACGGGATCTCAAGAATACTGGATCCGGACATGTCCGGCCGAGCCCGTTCCCGGCTTCTTCACAACGAAGCGAGGCTGGATAGACCCGTTTCGCCTGATCGCGGCAGAGGATCGGGAGCCGACCAAGAAGGGGCGCGTTCGCAGACTGCTCGAGCGGATCTTCCAGAGGATCCGGCGTGCGCGAAAGGAGCACCGCCGTCATCTGAACTCCACCCATCAGATCTCTTCGATCCTCGCGCAGGAGGGAGTCGATGCGGCCTTCTCCGGAGCCCTGGTGACGTCAGCCGACGGGCGGCCCTTAGTCGAAGGCGTACCAGGCACGGGCGAAGACTTTATGCAGGGCCGTGTTGCGCCCCAACCGCTTCCTCAGAATGTCAGCAGAGATATCCTGAGCACATACGACCGTGCCTCTGAGCGGCTGGGGCCCGTCCGACTAGAATGGGTGCACGACGGGAGGACCATGTGGGTCGTGCAGCTGCATCGGGGAACCTCTGCGACAGTCGGCCGCGTCATCTATCCGGGCGAGCCAACTGTCGAACACCGCTTCCCCGTCGTGAAGGGCCTCGAAGCACTCCGGTCGCTAATCCAGCGCATAGAGGGGACAGGCGAGGGTATTGTCCTCATCGGCGAGATAGGTGTGACTAGCCACATAGGGGAGGCGCTTTGTCGAGCGAGAATCCCCTCCCGGATCGAACCGGCGGAGTCAAGAGGTGCGTGAAGTCCCGATCCTGGTCTTGTCCTTATCTTGTTGTCCGTCTAGCCCGGAGGTTCGTAATAGCTGCGACAGAATTTGGCTACATGGTAGTGCGGGCCTGTTTAGCGTCTAACGGTCCACGTGTAATTACGAATCCGCCACGTCTGACCCACGCCGGACGATGCGCAATCCGGACTCTTGCACCACTGGTGTGCGGAACGTTACGAACGTTGGAGCTGCCTCCCGCGCCTCGAAGCGGAGCCAACCGCGATCTCCCGCGTAATCCAGTAGACGACGGGCTTCTACAGGAGAAACTGAAAGGCTCCCGATACGCGAGGCGTCAGCTGACAACTCAACGGTGATCTGCGCGGGTCGCTCGTGAGCAATCGCCAGCAGGACGGGCCGAACGCGCGCCTCCATGCGTGTGCTACCGATCATCTCATCGACCTCCCACCACACCGGACGCACGTCGGCCCAATCCTCACCAAACTCTCCGATCACGTACTGAACTCGTTCTTCAGCTGCCGGGAAGTCAGAAAGCGTCAGCAGCGTTGCCCGGAGCTCCCGATTCGATAGACCTGGAAACGCAGGCTGAAGCTGTTCGCTGAGTTGAATTGGCTGGTGGTGTCGCAAGTCGTCGCTCTGCCAGCGAGTAAGGAGCCAGTTCATAACGCGCTCATGGGTGTAATGCGTGAGCGTCCGTCTGCAGTCCGGTGCCTTCGCGTTCGCGAGACTGAAATCGAGGATGAATGCGAAACGGCCGAGCGTTGGGCGGCGCTCGGGTCGCTCGTCTGTTGCTTGATCGATCAGGTCGTCGATAACGTCAAGCCCCGGTAGCCGCTGAGGTGCCTGTTCGAGCCGGCTGGTCAGGCTGTCGGTACCTTGCTTCTCGATGCGCCCGACGGGAGGTCGCGTCTCGCCGACCATAAGCACCCACAGCGTCTTGGCTAGACAGTAGACATCGATCTTTTCCCAGTCGGGATCCCCTGAACCCTGAAACGCTTCGATCGGGAGGTACGCGAATGGGCCCGGCACCCGTCGAGTAAGGCGGACGTCCGCACGCCCAAGCCGTTTGACCAACCCGAAGTCGCCGACGACGAACCGCCTTTCGTAGCGGTAGAGGTTCTCTGGCTTGATGTCTCGGTGGTGTACCTCGTGACGCGCAAGTTCAACCAGCGTCCAGGAGATGTCGCGGACTGCCGCCGCAATTTCGAACGCTGACGCTCCAACGAGTGCCTCGCGAATCGGCACTGCGAGCGGCATGGCGAACCAGGCCAGGTCATCTCTCAAGGAGGATGGCAGGTGACTGTCGATGATTGGAAGGATGGCAATCGGTCTCTCAATGTTGTGCGGCGTCCGCCTCTCCTGAAGCTCAAGTACGGCAGCGACCTCTCGCTGAAAGCGCCTATACGGCTCAGACCGTGAGGATCGAGCCCGGAGGATCTTCAGGGCACACCGCTGGGTGGATCCGCTGCGCTTCGCAATCCACACCTCTCCATTGCCGCCCAGCCCCTTCGGTTGGACAAGAACCCAGTCACCCAAGCGCTTGCCAGCCGCATAGTGGTAAGACCGCGCACCTCGCCCCATCGGGTCGCCCGCCATGTCATGCCCCATCTGACGTTTCTCACTCGCCGGGCGTGGCTTCAAGGCTACAGACTAGGCGCGAGAAATTAGAGGCGCCCTGGACACACGTCCAGCCAGCGTGCTGGTGCACCTCAGGCGTCGAGCTCCTTTGGTCATCGCCGACTTCGGTGCGCCACCGTACGCGCGCATGGAAAGGCCAGCGCATGCTCGTGACAAGGCCGTGAGTCGGCCTCCAGCTTGTTTGCCGTTCTGTTTGCCGGTCGGTGCCCACCAATGGGGTCAAATGTGGTCTCGACGTGCCAGTGCCGGAATCGGGATAGGGGGTAGCCGGTGAATCCGGCTACTCCCCTCCCACACCACCGGACGTACGGGTCCGTATCCGGCGGTTCAGCAAGTTGAGGTTAGCGCGCGGCAAGCCGCGGCACTCCCAAGCGATCGAAATACACCGTGGGCAGCGCGAGATGGAGCGCGCTGTGGCCCGCCACTCGCCACCGGTGGCGGCTAAACCGCGCGGCCATTCCGGCAACGGGTTCGGAAACGCCCCGAGCCCGGAGTTCCCGGTAGACCGTCGTGCCCCGCTTCCAGTGTTTGAGATGGAGGGCGCGCAAGCGCCGGTGGAGCCACTGTTCCACGTCGGCAAAGACGCCCGGCGTGTCGGCGAGGCGGAAGTACGCCCTCCACCCCACCAGGTAGCTGCGGAGTTCGGCCACGACCTGCCCGATACTCCGTCCGCGGTCCCGAGCGGTGATCTGTCGGGCCCGCTCCTTCATCGCGTGCAGGGCCTTGGGCGCGACGCGGCGTTTGACCGCCCTCCCTGGAGCGACCCAGAAGCTGAAGCCCAGGAACTGGCGCTCCCACACCCGCGCCACCGCACTCTTCTTCGCGTTGACCTGAAGTCGGAGCTTCGCGTAGAGACCGACCAGCGCCTTCATCACCCGCTCTCCGGCGCGTCGCGACTGCACGTACACATTGCAGTCATCAGCATAGCGCACGAAGCGGTGCCCGCGTCGTTCTAACTCCTGATCCACCTCGTCCAAGAGCACGTTCGCCAAGAGCGGCGATAAGGGCCCGCCCTGCGGCGTTCCCTCATGCCGACCCACCACCACCCCGTTCGCCAAGATGCCGGCTTCCAGGTAGCGGCGGATGAGTCCGAGCACGCGACGATCCGTGATCCGCTGGGCCAACTTCCCCAAGAGCACATCGTGATTGACGCGATCGAAGAACTCCGCCAGATCGACGTCCACCACCCAGCGACGGCCCGCCTGGATGTACCGCTGCGCCTGACACACGGCATCGTGTGCGCGGCGCCCCGGACGGAAGCCGTAACTGAACTCCGAGAAGGTTGGATCGAAGCGCGGTTGCAGGACCTGGAGCAGGGCCTGCTGAATGAAGCGATCGAGCACGGTCGGAATCCCGAGTTGCCGGACCCCGCCGCCCACCTTCGGAATCTGGTGCCGCCGCACCGCCTGCGGCTGGTAGGTCCCCGCGAGGAGCGCCTCCCGGAGGCCCAGCCAGTGCGCACGCAGATACGACGGGAGCTCGTCCACCGTCATCCCGTCGATCCCCGGACTGCCCTGATTCTGCCGCACGCGCCGGAGGGCGCGCACGAGATTGCTGCGCTCGACGACCGCGCCCATCAGATCCTCGGGCGCGGCGTCTCCTGAGTGTTCGCTGCCGTGCCCCGCCGGGCGGGCTTCGCCGCTCCGCTCTCGACCCCGGGCTGCACCCGAAGCCTCCAACGGGAGCTCGAACTGGGCGTTCGTCATCTGGCGCCTGGCCGTTCCGAGAGGCACGGTCGACTCACTCTCCTTGCTGTTCGGCCCTTCGCCCCGCGGGAGCGCCCGCAGGGCTACTATGGCCTCGGCTGACTTCTCGCGCCGTCATGCGTCCTGCCGCGTGACGTCGTCCGTTCAGACGTGAGGCGAGATCTCCCCAGGTAAGCGCACCGACTGTCCCTGCACGAGCGCCGGGTCTACGGGACTCCCCCTTGGTCGCGAGAGCTTTGCGGTCATGCGCCCGCTCGCCCTGGTCGGCCCCGCCTCATATCCGGTTTCTGTTCGTCGCCCCACAGGTCTCGCTCCCCGCTGCTTTCAGCGCCGGCCTCACGACCGGTCGCCTGGCGGTTCGCTCGGGTCCCCGCGACCGGGTTCCCAAAGGACTTGCACCTTCAAGTCAGTGCCCATGCTGGGCACACGCACAAAACAGGGGAGCCGCATGGGCTCCCCCGTTTTTTCAGTCCGCTGCACTTCCAAGTGAGCCACCTCGCCCCGGCATGCCAGGCGGACGGCTCGCTCTCCGCCCAGCCGCCACGCATTACCCTTGACGCAGTGGTAAATAAAAGTTAACATCCGCGCATGCGCAAGACCAGATACCTCAGGGCGCATGCCGAGCTGCTGCGCCTCCCGGCGGACGTCGCCCGCGCAATCCGCCGCCGTGCCGCCGCCGCGGACATCACGTTGGCCGAGGCGGCCCGTCAGCTCATGCAGCCCCGCGAAGTGAAGCACCACCTCGGCCTCCTCGACCATGTGTCCTGGCTGCACGGTCGCCTCGCACGAAGTCAGACGGAGCTCGAGGGCGTGCTGGAACAGGAGGGCCTTGACTCGACAGCAGTGGCTCAGGCGATCGACGCCCTGGGCAACCTGCTCAACGAATGGCCCGAGGAGGGCGATGAGGGATACGACTTCACTGCCCTCGGGATGGGCCAGCCGCAATGAAAGGGCGCACGAACCCGCCGAGGGGTCACGCCGCGCTTCCCGCGCGGCTTCGTGCTTACAAGGGGGGCAGCGAGTGACTAGCAGGACTCCACCGGCGTTCTAGCAGGGTTCTAGCGGGAGTTCTAGCAGGATTTCTAGCGGATTGACCAGCAGATTGGAGCGCAGAATGAGGACGAGAATGAAGAAAACGAAGCCACGTCGGCCACCGCGCCACTTTCCCGACCACATCGACGAGATCCTCGCTGGGTACGGACCTCGTGCGCGCGTCGTGCAGTTGTGGCGGCAGCTCGACCACAAGCGGGACGTGTGGACATACCTCGGTCGTCTCCCGCCGGAGCAGTGTGAAATCGAGTTGGTGGCGCAACGGTTCGGCGGAGGCTGGTACCGGGCGAAGATCTGCGGTGCCTGGGACCGCGAGCGGCGCCGCGAGGAATACTTCGAGCAGGTCTCGTTTGGAATCGACCAGCGCGCCTGGCCGATGACGGCCGAGACGCGCGAGCGCATCCAGGGGCAGAACGGCATGTAGCATGGCTGACGCGCGGCCGGTTGGTCTCGATCTGCCCGACGGCCTCCCGCCCTGGCTCGCTGCCTTCATTCTCGAAGCACAGCGCGAAACCGGTACGCTCCGGGATAATGGCGCTGAGCAGGCAGCCGCTGCCCGTACCGCTCTGCTGAAGAAGCTCCTTGGTGCTGCGCAGGCCCACCTCGACGCCGAGATCGACAGCGCCGAGGCGGCCCGGGAGACGGGCGTCTGCGAGGAGACCATCCGCCGGGCCGTCCGCCACGGGGCCATCCCCGACCGGCGGGCCAATCCCCGTGGCCGCCACAGAATCCGCCGCGGCGACCTCGGTAAGCTTGCCGCCCCCTCCAGCCAGCCGTATGATCCCACCGCCGATGCCCAGGACATCGCCAGACTCCGGAGGAAGCTATGACCCGGAAATGCTGGGCGAAGTCCATCGGCGAGCGGGGGCGCAATCGAGTCCGTCTGTACGAGGCTCGGCCCGGCGGCCCCATCATGCGCTGCGTCTACGTCAACGGAAAGGAGGATCGCAGAAGCCTCCGGCATCGCGACAAAGAGAAGGCTATCCGGCAGGGCTATGAGTTGCTCGCCGCGCTGCTCGTGAATGAGCAAGCGCTGGAGAATCGGACGCTCAGCGTGGGAATGCTGGCAGATCTGTACCTGCAAAGCCCGGCCCACGTGAGCAAGAACCCCCGAACCCAGCGTGCCGATGGGCGAGCGTTGCGACGCGTGGTCGCCTTCATCGGGCCAACGCGAAAGGTGGAAAGCCTCTCCGAATCCGATGTCCAACGGTTCACGATGGCCCGGCGGCAGGGAGCTGGCTCACTCCCAGGCGTCGAGCCGGGGCGACAGGTGCGGGATCGCACGATCGAGGCCGACTTGGTGATTCTGCTGGCGGCACTCAATTGGGCGGTTCGGGAACGGACGACCGAAGGGCGGCGGCTGTTGCAGGAGAATCCGCTGTTCGGCGTAAAGCTCCCCCGTGAGAAGAACCCGCGGCGGCCCGTGATGGGCCACGACGAGTACCA
>Ga0247727_10018412_pt1 | contig 10979 bp, 12 predicted proteins | sample WisWelCaveWW1625_FD_202498 | JGI IMG/M metagenome (GOLD analysis project Ga0247727, IMG submission 202498) | Biofilm microbial communities from Wishing Well Cave, Virginia, United States - WW16-25 | ecosystem: Environmental > Aquatic > Deep subsurface > Groundwater > Cave microbial mat | place...
TCTCGGGACATGACGGAGGAACCGGGGCCTCTCCGTTAAGTTCGATCAAAAATGCCGGCAGTCCCTGGGAAATCGGCATTGCTGAAGCCCAGCAGGTTTTAGTGCTCAATGATTTGCGCGGCCGGATCCGGCTTCGTACTGATGGCGGATTCAAGACAGGCCGCGACATTGTGATGGCTGCGCTTTTCGGGGCAGAAGAATACGGTTTTGGTACCGCCGCGCTTGTGGCTGCAGGATGTTGCATGGTGCGCCAATGTCATTTGAACACATGTCCTGTGGGTGTGGCCACGCAGGACGAAAAACTGAGAGCGAAATACACAGGCACCGCTGATATGGTCGTCAATTTTTTCAAAGGGATTGCTCAGGAAGTCCGGGAGATTCTTGCGTCAATCGGTGCAAAAAGTTTGGATGACATTGTCGGCAAAACAAATTTGCTAGAGCTCGATTATCCTGAAAATCCAAAAATTAAAAAACTGGATCTCACACGACTCTTGGCTCAGGCAGATCCGGAAGGAACTCGTGCGCATCGACGGGTTCAGGAGCGAAATGATTGGGCGCATGATACGCCTCTTGATCTGGAACTTATTAAGGAGGCTAAATCCGCAATCGAAAATAAACAGCCGGTAAAAATTAAAAAATCAATTCGCAATGTCCACCGCGCGGTTGGCACACAGCTGTCTCATGAAATCGCAAAACGTTACGGCGATCAAGGATTTCCGGCCGGTACGATTGAAGTGGAATTTACCGGAACTGCAGGGCAGAGTTTTGGCGCGTTCGCCGTGAATGGGCTGCGATTGATTCTTCGTGGTGAAGCCAATGACTATGTCGGCAAGGGGCTTTGCGGCGGAGAAATTATTATCACGCCTGTGAAAGAAGCTACGTTTGAATCACACAAGAATGTGATCATTGGAAACACCGTGATGTATGGGGCAACTTCCGGATATCTTTTTGCTGCAGGCCGTGCGGGGGAGCGGTTCTGTGTCAGAAATTCCGGTGCTTATGCGGTGGTGGAAGGGGCCGGAGATCATTGCTGTGAATATATGACTAATGGCGTCGTCCTAGTATTAGGTGAAACGGGCCGGAATTTTGGAGCCGGGATGACAGGCGGGGTGGGCTTTGTGCTTGATGAACATAATGTGTTCGAGCGCCGTTACAATCCCCAGCTCGTGAGAATCACGCGACTGGAAAGCGAAGATGAGAAGCAGGCTAAATCTCTTCTCGAGAAACATATTCAATTTACCGGAAGCCAGTATGCTCAAAGGGTTTTGGCAAATTGGGGAACTTTGAAGAGCAAATTTTGGAAAGTATTTCCGCATCCTGTAGAGACTAAGATTAAGTCGGAGCTTGCAGTGAATGTCAATAAGCTCGAGCACCGTGAAAAACCTGATGTATGGGTAGATCCGCTTGCTAGTAAAAAATAACCTCCCTTCAGCCGATACTCAGGATACCATTAAATTAAGGAGAGCTTCAGTGCGTCGTTGGTTGATTTCGTCATTTATATTGGCTATTTTCCTATCACTGACGGGTATCGGAAATTTCTTGAGCGCTGCCGAAGAAAATGTGATTTGGCAGATAAAGCCCAAGGAAGGGAATTACATGAAGTATTTCGGCAAGCGCGTAGTTGACGTGAACCGCTCCGAAGCAGACCGTCTTGTTCCTCAGGAATTCGGGTGGCAGGGGAATCAACTCATTTTTATTTTTCATCTCACCTCAAAACAACTTCAGGCGCCCGAGTTTGAATTTTCGTTCGAGATTATCGCGAAAGATTATGACGCCGATGAGCAAGTAGAAATAGATCTTTACGCGGGCACCAGTATCAATAATTTAAAGACGATTGCGCAGGGCATAAAAATTATTCGGACAGGGGTTTTCTCTTTCAAGATTCCATCCACAAATTTCTATTTAGGCTCACAAAATTTTATCAAGATTTTTGGACGCAATGTCCGCCCTACTGGGTACGGGGAAAATCCGCCGAATTGCCGTTTCGGAGTATTCAAAATGGTCATTCCGGTTGATGAGGAAAAAAAGGAATCGGCTCTTCCTCCAAATATTGAGATTCAAACCACGGAAGAAAATCCTGTTCAGACACAAATTTTGAATCAACCGCAAGCCCCCGAGCCTGAGCCCAAGCAGCAAGTTTCTGAAGGCAAAAAATCCGATGATATTCCTACCGAAAAGGAGTATGTGGAAGAGCAAGCTCTCCTGAAAGAAACTGCGGCGGGGGAGCAGGATGAAATGATGCCGCTTTAAGCGGACCAGCCAAGCATTCCCAAAACTTTCCTCGAAGGTGCAGAAAAAGTAAACTGTTCAACATCCTTTTTATTAATCCAAGTCCCCTTCTTGATTAGCGGGGTCTTTTTGGGCAGTTTCATACGCGCCACTTGATATATTCCACGATATTTGGTGAAGGCAGCTTTTACATTCCCAAGAACTCCTTCTTTTTTGGCCGCGATGCCCAATTCATTTTCTAGAATTTTCTCGGGATCTTTGATTTTTCCATCCATTGTTGCTGGGAATTCCCAAAGTCCGCCCATTACTTTACCGTGAGGTCTTTTTTGAATGAGAAGCCGGCCTTTGTTCTCGATGAGAAAAATCCAACCCCTGAAATTTATTATTTCAAGTTTCGAATTTCGAATTGGAAGTAAGGAAGGATCTGATTTCTTAAGACTGAGACAGAGATCGTTCAGCGGACAAATGAGACAGCGGGGTGTTCCGGGGACGCAGACGGTGGCCCCGAGTTCCATCAGGGCTTGGTTAAAATCACCCGGGATTTTTTCTGGGACAAGAGAAGTTGCAAGATCCCAAATTTTCTTCTGAACGGATATCGAATCCACGTTTGCAAGAATGTTGAAAAGCCGGGTAATCACTCGGATCACATTTCCATCGACCAGGGGAAGCGGTTGATCGAAGGCAATACTTAAAATAGCTCCTGCGGTGTAACGACCGATGCCCGGAAGTGAAAGAATGACTTCCTTTGTATCAGGAATATGTCCATTATGTTTGGCAATTATTTCTTTCGCAGCCCGATGCAGATTTCGTGCTCTTGAGTAGTAGCCTAAGCCTTCCCAGGCTTTCAGGACTTTTTCTTCCTCTGCCCGGGCAAGCGTTTTTACATTTGGGAATTTTTCCATCCATCTCTTGAAATAGGGGATCACGGTTTGAACTTGTGTTTGTTGGAGCATGATTTCGGAAATCCAAATGGCGTAGGGGTCCCGGGTTTTACGCCAGGGAAGATCGCGTTTATTCTCTTCGTACCAATCAAGAAGGGATTTTTGGATTTTTCGTGTATTTTGGAGTTGAGGCATAACGTATGATAGAATAACCGGCTTTCAACCGCGTTCAATAGATTTTTCGGAGAAAAATGGCCCATAAAGCAGAAGAATCCAAAACGATGTACTTTTTCGATAAGAGCGTGCTTTTGAAGCGTTATCTTATGCGCGAAAGCGGTGTCCGGAAGATTAATGAGATTTTCACCTCATATTCTCAGGTCTATACCTCCGGGCTGATTTTTGGAGAGGTTGTGTCTGAGCTCAAACGAACTCTTGAAAACGAGAAGGCCGAAATGATTCTCCCGCTTCTCTTGGGAGATGTTAAAAGCGGCCGGCTCAAAGTTCTTGAAACTAAGCCAGGGCCTGTTCAGGAAGAGGTAAACGTGATTCGCGAAATTCAGGGAAAATATGCATTAAAGCCGCTGGATGTTTTTCAGATGGCGATGACGCGGCTTTATCTCAAGGAAATTCAAAACGAGAAAGCGCCTGTTTTCGTATCCTCTGAAAAATCTCATGCTGATTTAATGCGCGAACTGGGTCATCAAGTGCTTTTCATCGAGGAGTGAGGCTTTGAAAGAAAATATCATTGTTATCGATTTAGAAACTCAAAAAGGATTTCAGGATGTTGGGCGGGACAAACATCATCGCCTCAAAATTTCTGTGGCGGGGATTTATCGTTACGACACGAATGAGTATCTGACTTTTGAAGAGAAGGATGTCTTAAGTTTAGAACCTATCATTAAAAGCGCGAGTTTGATCATAGGATTCAATATTGTTCATTTTGATCTTCCTGTGCTCGCTCCGTATCTTTTTACTTCTGTGGACAATCTTCCCGCCCTGGATCTTCTTCTTGAGATTGAAAAGGCTAGGGGACATCGCGTAACTTTGGATAGTGTTGCCGAAGCGACACTTAAGAAAAGCAAAAGCGGAACGGGCAAAGACGCCATAGAGCTTTTTCGACAGGGGAAAATGGATGAATTAAAGCGTTATTGTTTGGACGATGTGAGAATTACGAAAGAAATCTATGAATATGGTAAAGAACATCAAAAGGTTTATTTTCGTTCAAACCGTGATTTCAGGGTGCATGAAATTCCAGTAAACTGGGGCAGTTTTGTTCCTCAAATCAAATCTCGAGACGAAGGCAGTTTTCCCACCAGCTTATTCTGAGTGCCCGTTTTTGACGATATCCAAAAAGGATTCTATCGGGAGGTATCCCGGAAGGATATGATGTGCTTTGCGTTTTGAAAACGCTTCGGAATCAAAGGAGCCGGTCATCATTGCAATGGTAATGGCCCCTGCATTGGTGCCTGCTTCGACGTCGTGTGGAGTATCCCCAACAACAAATGCTCTGGAGAATTTTCTGTGAAGCGGGATAAGTTTTTTCCCGCGCTCAATGCCGAGTTTTGTCAGTTCAATTCGATCGGGTGAATCAGACCCGAATCCTCCAAAAGTAAAAAACTTTCTCAGTCCTGCACTTTGTAATTTTAAGAAAGCGCTTTCACGGAAATTTCCAGTAGCAAGTCCGAGAAGAATGTGTTCTGATCCAGAAAGAATTTTTAAGAGCTCCAGGACCCCTTCAATGGGCTGATAGGGGCGAACGGTTCGGACCTCATCTTCCAGCATTTTCAGATACGAGCGTTTAACGCGGATCATTTCGTTTTGGGTGGGGGTGCGATTAAATCGATTCTGGAAAATATCCTGGATGATCATGGGATCGGTTTTTCCAGCAAACTCAAGTCCGTTCGAAACGTCCTTTTCCTGGTAAAGCCGGGCGAATACTTTATCAAAAGCTCTCTTCCCCGCGCCCCCTGAATGTGTGAGAGTCCCATCGATATCGAATAAAATGAGGTCCATAATGCAGCGCATTATAGCATAAGCTCGGGATATGCAAATACTGGGATCTAAAAGGCTTAACATTTGTTCTTGACGAGAGTCAGAAACAAGGCCATCATTTTGCTTAGTAGATCTCTATCAAATTATAAAATCGGAGGAAAATAATGAAAACGATACAAGGAATCATTTTTGCGTTGGTCTTGGGTCTAACAGTAGCCGGGTTTCAAAAGGACATTTTAGCTGAGGGCGGAAAAGGAGAGCCGACTGCTGCAGAATTGGGGCAGATTACTTTAGCTCCGGATCAGATTACGGACCAAATGCTAGATGATTTTGTCCAAGCAGACCGAAAAATTCGTGACGTCCAAATCAAAGCCAATCAGCAAATTTTCCAGATTTTGGATCAAGAAGGCCTCAGCGTTGGAAAATACAATGGAATTGTTCAGGCCATATCTAAAGATGAGAATTTGCTGAAAAAGGTTCAGGAGAAAATTCAAAAAGTTCTTGCTGAAGAAGAAAAGGCTCAGGCAGGTAAGTAAGGTTAGGCTGGATGCGAAATCCCAGCTAACTTTACAGCCATTACGTCTCTGGTTTTGTCGTTTAGTTTTTCGAAATGATCAGGTTCATAGGGCTGTACATCGATAGGTGGCAGCACGTGAAGTTGGATGTATGTTTTTCCTGACATAATCCACGAGCCTTTCTCAATGATCGTCTTAGATCCTTTGATGACTATGGGAAGAACAGGGCATTTAGCTTTCAAGGCTAGTTTAAAAGCTCCATTTCGGAATTGTCCAAGATGTCCTTCTGAACTACGAGTTCCTTCAGGGAAAACAAGTACCGGGATGTCTTTCTTTAGCCACTTAAGAGCCTTTTCAAAGCTATCACGGATACTAGCGTGATCTCCCCGCTCTAGCGAGATATATCCACAAGCGCTCATTGCCCAGCCGAACAGAGGGATTTTGAATAAACTTTCTTTTGCCAGCCATTTAAATTGACGATTGAGTCGATAAAGAATGATGATATCAGCAAGGCTTGTGTGATTCGAGACGACAACAAAGGCCCCTTTTTTTGGAAAATTCTCTAAGCCGTTAACGTTAGAGATCAAAAAAGGATTTAAATGGACAACTCCCCAGCCCCAAAGAATGCCCAGGCGGTGTTGAAATCTTCGGGAAGAGTCCAGCCACCAGAAAAAAAGAGTATAAAGAAGAAGGGGGATTGTGACGAAAATCGTTATCAAGCCCACTGAAAACCATATCGCAAGAGAAATAAGGCCAAGAAGTACTTTCTTCATGATATGTCCTTATCGCAATGAGTGATCTTACCTTGCAAGATCTGACATTGACAAGAGGAAAAAGGGGAAGAGAATCAAAGGGAATAATTTTCGAGGGACAGAAGATAAGCTTTGATGATATAATGAGTGCTTAGCGAGAAAACATTTATTTAGAAATAATGCCGTAATCATAATGATCCCAGGATGGGATTTAGAAAAACCACAGGAGGAAATGCCAATGAAGAAATTAGCAGCTTTCGTGATGTTGTTGGGCTTGATCGCTGTTCCAGTTGCTTATGCCGACTGGAATGAAGATGCCGACAACGGAGACTGGTTCCACAAAACCCCTGCAATGGCGTTACGTGGAGCTGTCAACGTCATTACAAGTCCAGGATATTTTATTGAAGATACATGCAACGGGATGAAGGATAAAGATTGGCTGGGTGGAACGGCAAATGGTATGGTGACCGGATTCGGCAAATCCTGTGCAGCAGGAATCGGAGGAATTTGGGATATCGCAACATGTCCAATTCCTGAATATCGCGGTGCCGGATATCAGAGAGGCATGTGGCCGAATTATAAATGGGAAGTGGCTTCAACAGCTCCCGGCGCACCGGTAGCAGAGTAAATCAGACTCTAAAAATTTTTGGTTACGTTTCAAAAAGCCCGGTTGTTTACTATTTAAAAGTAAACTCACCGGGCTTTTTTATTTGATTTGAATTGGAAAATAAGTAGCAAAGGAATTTTCGGTTTCCCAAAGGGTTACTTGCTTGACAGGAAAATTCTGAGAACGCGTATATTCATAAATCAGTTTCGCTATGTTTTCTGCTGTTGGATTTTCGTTCATCATATAAAAAGGTTCATTATGCTGTTTCAGAAATAGAATGAGAGAATCTTCTCGTTTAAGCAGCATTCGATGATCCAATGTATCGTCGATCCATTTTTTAATCACCCTTGAGATATCTGAGAAATCCACCACCATTCCACGTTCGTCCAGCTGTTCCGCCTCCAAAAGAATTTCTACTTTGCCATTATGTCCATGAGGATGTTGACACATGCCCTGGTAATTCAAGAGCCGGTGGCCGTAGCAGAAATGAATGATTTTCGTGACTTGATACATGGGGTCTCCTATCGAATGAATTGCCCGCCGTCCACAATCAGATTAGAGCCTGTTGCATAATCGGTTCCTTCGAGGAAAAAAAGCACTGCTTGGGCAATGTCCTCTGGGTTTCCGATACGTCCGAGAGGAATTTTTTGAATAATTTCACGCCTCAACTTTTTGCCAAAAGTTTTTGGAAGAAGTACCGCACCCGGGGAGACACAATTCACTTGAACTTTAGGTGCCAATGTTTTAGCCAGAATCTGCGTCATGGCAATCACGCCCGCTTTTGCGATGCTATAAGGAAGGTAATCTTTGTAAGGGCGGTTCGAGGACCAATCTCCGATGTTCACAATTTTTCCTCCGGCTTGTTTAAACATATTTTGACCGATGATTTGAGTGAGAAAAAAGGGACCTTTGAGATTTGATCCCACGAGCGTGTCCCAATCTTTTTCCGATATTCTTCCGAATGGAGTCGGATAAAAGCTCGAAGCGTTATTGATCAATACATGAATGGGGCCGGAAGTGGAAAGAAGCTTCTTTGTTTTCTTTACGAGGACTGGGATATTCGTAAGATCTGCCTGGAAAAGGGACACTGAAACGCCTAACGAGGACAAGTTTTTTTGGGCTTTGAGCGCTTCTTTGTGGGATTTATTGTAATGGAGAATGAGATTTGCGCCGCGTTCCGCTAACGTTTGTGCGATGGCAAGTCCGACCCGCTTTCCACCGCCCGTGATTAAAGCTGTTTTATCTCGAAGTTCCATAATTTTGGAATCTTATGTTAAGATGCGCCGAGGGTCAAGAATCATGAAAAAAATCATTGTGCTTGCAAGCGGCGGTATCGACAGTTGTGTGCTGATCCATGTATTGGCACGTAAAGGTTATGAAGTACACCCTGTCTATATTCGCCAAGGTTTGATCTGGGAGAAGGCAGAGATTTTTTGGCTCAGGAAATTTTTGAAAGCGTATGAGAAAAAATTCTATAAATCTCGTCTCGCCCCTCTTTCGATTTCCGATTTCCCCACGAATGATCTTTACCGACGGCATTGGAGTGTGACCGGAAAAAAAGTGCCCGGCTACCGTTCAAGAGACGAACGTGTGTATCTTCCCGCCCGCAATGTGATTTTGATTTCGAAGGCAGCTCTTTTGGGATCCGTGCGGAAGATTTATGAAATTGCTCTTGGGCCTTTAGCGGGGAATCCGTTTCCAGACAGCCGGAGGGAGTTTTTTAACTCAATGGAGAAAACTTTAAGTTTAGGTCTCAAACACCGGTTCAACATTGTTACCCCTTTTCTGAATTTGACTAAGAAAAAAGTGCTGGCTTTGGCTGGGGACATTCCGCTCGATTTGACATTTTCATGTCTTAAACCAAAAAGTGGACATAAGTCTTGTGGAAACTGTAACAAATGTCACGAGAGGGAAGTTTGTTTTAGAGGCTAACCACCATAATGCCACGGCGTATCGCGCATTCCAAGGCTTGGGACGGGCTGGCGAACTTCAACTCCAATGACTTCCGCCACAAACACGGTATGATCTCCTAACTTCAACGATCCTGTGATGTTACATTCCACGTAGGCGGGTACGTCTTTCAGGATTGGAGCTCCGGTGATTTTGGTTTCAAATTCCATTCCGCCGATTTTATTCCCCTCACGCTTAACCGGTTTAAAGAAATTCTCAGCAATATGTTTCTGATCGCGGCCAAGGAAATGGACGGTACAATGCTTGCCTTTTTCAAGGAGAGCGTGAGTGTGGCTGTCAAGGCGTATGCCCATCATGATCAGAGGGGGTTGGAAAGAGGCCTGGTTAAGCCAACTCACAGTGGCTGCACTCATATCCCCTTCATGCTCAGAGGTTACGATATATAAACCGCTTGAGATCATTCTTAGGGCTGTTTTTTTAGCTTCGATATCCATTGGAGCTCCTTTGCTGATATAGGATTATAACAGAATTTTCTGATATAATCCTGCAACTTATGGAAGCGACACAAGTTCAGTCACAACAAGACAAGCTAAAACCTCTTCGGGAAGACGTAAAATTTCTGGGCCGGCTTTTGGGTGAGGTGTTGATCGCTCAAGAAGGAAAAGAGATTTTTGATCTTGAGGAAGAGATTCGGCAAACTTCTATTCAGTTAAGAAAACAGTATAACGAAGATGCCGAAAAAAAACTGCTTTCGCTTATCGAGAGAATGGATCCCCGCCGAGCAATCAAAATTATCCGAGCGTTTACTGTTTATTTTCAGCTTACGAATCTTGCAGAAGAAAATCACCGGATTCGCCGGAAGCGCCATTATGAACTTCTTGAGCCGCGCGAGCCCCAGAAGGGCTCAATTGAAGAAATTATACATATTCTTCGCAATGAAAAAATTTCATTCGAGAAGCTCAGAAAATTTGTCGACTCGATGTCCATTCGTCTTGTCCTCACGGCTCATCCGACAGAAGCTCAGCGGAGGTCTATTCTTACGAAATTAAAACGGATTGGAATTATTCTTGCTGAACGAGAAAAAAATATTCTCTCAGGGCCAGAGAAAGAGGAGATGAAGCAGGAGATTCTCAAAGAAATCACATCTCTTTGGCAAACGGATGAATTAAGACGCCGCCAGCAAACCGTCATGGATGAAGTCAAGAACGGACTTTATTATTTGGATGAGATTCTTTTTGATGCCCTTTCGCATATTTATGGAGTTTTTGAACGTGATATTGAAACCGTTTATGGAAAATCCATAGGGCTTCCAGCGTTCCTGCGCTTTTCTTCCTGGATTGGTGCGGACCGGGACGGGAATCCCAATGTGACGCATCGAGAGACTTTCGAAACCGCATTGCGTCTCGAGGAGCTGATTCTCGATAAATACATTCGTTCTCTCGCGAAACTGGTTGATAGTTTTTCTCAGTCTGCTGAACTGATGAAAGTAACGTCCGACCTTACGCAATCACTTGCGAATGATGCACGCGAGTTCAAACGTTTGAGCTCTGCAACTCAGTATCGGTATCACGAAGAGCCTTACCGCGCGAAACTGATTTTTATGGAACACAAGCTGCGGGAATCCTTAAGCCGGGTGCGTAAACGCATTGCTCATTTACCCAAAGAAACTCATTTTCGCAGAAATTCTCATCCCTTCTATTCTTCAGCAGAAGAAATGATCAAAGACCTCGAGGTTTTAAGAAAAAGCCTTCTCAACTCAAGAGCGGAAATTCTGGTTCGCCGCGAACTGGATCCTTTTTTAAGACAGGTGAAACTTTTCGGGTTTTCGTTCGCTCCTCTTGAGGCCAGGGACCATCGCGACTCAATTCTTGGGGCCTCGGCAGAACTTTTGCACAAATCTAATCCCGAGCTTGAAGCTTTTGAAACATTGCCAGAGTTTGAGCAATGCGAGCTCTTGACTTCTGAACTTCTCAGGGGCGGGCGTAAATTTCCAGAACCGCACAATTTGAGCTCGAGAACTCGGGAAGTGGTCAAAACTTTAGAAGTGATCCGTGAGATTAGAGAGACAGTGGGCCCCGCTGCAGTGGACACG
>Ga0247727_10018413_pt1 | contig 10978 bp, 6 predicted proteins | sample WisWelCaveWW1625_FD_202498 | JGI IMG/M metagenome (GOLD analysis project Ga0247727, IMG submission 202498) | Biofilm microbial communities from Wishing Well Cave, Virginia, United States - WW16-25 | ecosystem: Environmental > Aquatic > Deep subsurface > Groundwater > Cave microbial mat | place...
CAATTGACGGCGTGGCTCTGCCAAATACCGCTGCGGCAAAAACGTTGAGCGCATTTCTGCGCGCCTTCAATACCGGCGAGCTTGCCGCGCTGCGGCGCTTTCATGAAGAACACGGCAGCAATCCGAACAATGCTCAGATGGATATGGGTTTCTATCGGCAATGCGGTGGATTGAAGCTGCATAGCGTGACAAGCTTCAGCGAGTATGAGATCGAAACGTTGGTGCAAGCGAAGAATGACCAACGCTGGCTGCGCTTTGGTATTACTGTGACCACAAACGCGCCGCACGGGATCGACGATATTCGCGCGCAACCTGCAAACGCGCCGAATGAGGTAAAGTAGGTCGGTGTAAAGCGCGAGCCTTCCCATCATTGTCATCCTGGAAGGAACTTCCCTAGTTACAAGCAAAGTCTCAAGTTCTAGGGAAGGTTCTTACAGAATGACAAAAGGAAAGGAGGCGCGAAGCAATCAAACAAAGAGGTCGTCATGCTCAAACTGATCGTTGAAAAAGAGCTGCGCGAAATTATCAGCTCCACGAAGTTCGCGGTGACGTTCGGCGTCGCGGCTCTGCTCATTCTGCTCACGTTTTATGTGGGCGCGAAGAACTATCAAATGAGCCGGGCGCAATATGAGGCGGCGAAGAAAGAGAACCTGCGCAAGATGGAAGGCCAAACCGATTGGATCATGGTCCGCAACCATCGCATCTTTTTGCCGCCGCAGCCGCTCGCGATTCTCGTTACGGGCATTTCGAATGACGTGGGTCGCACCATCGAGGTCGCTGGCCGAGGCGAGTTGGCGGCGCAAGAGAGCCGGTTCAATGAAGATCCCATCTTTGCGGTGTTCCGCTTTTTAGATTTGGATTTCATCTTTCAAATCGTGCTCTCCCTGTTTGCGATTCTCTTTGCCTACGATGCGATCAACGGCGAGAAGGAACGCGGCACGTTGCGCTTGTCGTTCGCGAACAACTTGCCGCGCGGCACGTTCATTCTCGGAAAAATTTTCGGCTCGTTCGTCGCGCTCGCGGTGCCGTTGCTCATTCCAATCTTGCTCGGCTGTTTGTTGCTTCCGCTATTGGGAGCGCCGATGTTGAGCGATGATTGGATCAAACTCGGACTCGTTATTCTCGCGGGCATGCTCTACTTCGGCGTGTTTCTCACACTGGCAGTCTTCATGTCCGCGCTCACACAGCGTTCCTCACATTCATTTTTGCTGCTCTTGGTAACGTGGGTCTTCACGGTGCTCATCATTCCGCGCGCGTCGGTGTTGATTGCGGGCCGCGCAGTACACGTGCCTTCGGTCGATCAAATCGCGGCGCAGAAAAACCGTTTGCGCTCGCAGATGTGGACCGAAGACCGTCAACGCATGAGCGAGTTCAAACCGGCACCAAGTCCCGATCCCTCGCAAATGATGAAAGAGTTCAACGAGTTCATGCAAAAGAACGCGGAAGAGCGCGATAAAAAAATGCGTGAGCTGGCTTCGCGTTTGAACGAAGAGCGCCGCAATCGCCAGCTCGTGCAAGAACGTTTGGCGTTCAGCTTGGCGCGCATTTCTCCGAGCGCGGTGTTCTCGTTGGCAACCACGACTTTGGCGAGCACGGGCCTCGATCTCAAAGAGCATTTTGTGAATGAAGCCACGGCCTATCAACAATCTTACGCGAGCTTCATCAAAGAGAAGACCGGCATGAATCTCGGCGGCGGTTTCATGATCATGCGCGTAACCACGGGGGATGAACAAGAAAAGAAACCCATCGACCCGCACGAGCTGCCGGAGTTCGAATATCGCGAGCAACAGCGGGCGCGCGTCATTCAATCGGCGATGTTTGATTTCGGCTTGTTGGCGGGATTCAATCTGTTGTTCTTCGCGGGCGCGTTCGTGGCGTTTCAGAGGTATGATTTGAGGTGAGAGGAGAAAAAGAGAAAAAGAAAAAAAGAGAAGAAGAGAGGGGCAAGTCCGGCTCACTTGGCAAAGGTGCGCGGCTTGAATTTTTCGTCGTTCAGAATGCGGATGTTGTCGCCGGACTCGCCGAAGACGAAGACGCCGCGTTTATAGGCAAAACGCTCTACGTCTTTTTCGATGCTCATGCCCGCTGCGCCGCCATAGAGTTTGGGCCGGCGCAGATGCGGGAAGAACTTGAAAACGACCGGCATTTTTGCAATCAAGTCTTCAACGTACTGCTTCTTCAGCTTCAATTTAACTTCGATCAGGATCGCAGCTTCGAGACCCGCGCCGATGATGTCGAACTCAACATTGTCGCCGTTGCGCTTGCCGCTCAAGCCTGCGTAAAGCTCCCGTATGCTGATGTTGCGCTCTTTCAATAGACGATCAACCACGGAAAAGACCGTTTAATTTGTGAAGAGGCGCAGTGAATCCGTGACGCCGAGCGCTTCTAATTGCTTGGTCAAACGATCTAGTGCTACATCGGTTCGACGCATTTGGCGATCAGTTTCTCGCTGGAGGGCGCGAAGAAAGTCACCGGTCTCTCCGAGGGATTGGCGCGGCTCTCTCATCTTGCGGTCAAATTCTTTCGAACGACGCGGGACGTTTTGATAAGGCAATGCTTCGCGTTTTTCAAGCGTGCTCATGAACGATCCCTTCGGGCAAATATGCTCGTTGCGGTTAGTTTGAAACTTTCCTGACGTTGTCATTCTGGAAGAACCTTCCCTCGTACTGGGAAGAGAGCCGAGCACTAGGGAAGGTCCTTTCAGGATGACAATTCAAAGAAGGGCATTACCAATTAACTTAGCAGCGCAAATAACCAGCTTTGAAATTCACGGGCGAATATAACCGATGCACCGCCAAAGTCAAGATTGGAGAAACAACCATGCTGCGCACGATCATAGAAAAAGAGCTCAAAGCCATCTTACTCAGTCCCAAGTTCGTGGTCACGTTTGCCGCGTGCTCGCTATTGATCATTCTCAGCGTGTTCGTCGGCATTCAGGAATATCGCGCGATGGTGCGGCAGTATGAAACCGCAACGCAGCTTGCCGAACAGCAATTGCGCGAGGCCTCGGGCTGGATGGGCATTTCGAACTCGGCTTTCCGCAAGCCCGACCCCATGCAGATTTTTGTGGCGGGCGTGAACAATGATATCGGCCGACTCTCGGTCATTAGCAGCTTCGAAGGCATCAGATTGAGAAACAGCATTTACTCGGATGATCCGATCTTCGCGGTGTTCCGCTTCATCGATCTCACTTTCATCTTTCAAGTCGTGCTCTCGCTGTTCGCGATTCTCTTCACCTATGACGCGATCAACGGCGAGCGAGAGAGCGGCACGTTGCAATTGAGTTTTGCGAATGCAATTCCACGGTCGCAATACTTGCTCGGCAAATTTATCGGCGCGTTGCTTGGGTTGATCGTGCCGTTGCTTATTCCCATTCTACTCGGCGTATTGCTGGTGATGTTTTTTCAAATTCAACTCACGGCTTTGCATTGGACCAAGCTGGCGACGCTGCTCGGCATTTCACTGCTCTTCTTCACTTGTTTCGTAGCCATGGGCTTATTCATTTCCGCGCTCACCAAACGCTCGTCGATTTCATTTCTCGTGGCATTGGTGGCGTGGGTGCTGTTTGTGTTGATCATTCCGCGCGGCGCGGTGATGGCTGCGGGACAACTCGTACACGTGCCGAGCGTGGCCGAGATCGAAGCACAGCAAGACGGTTTTGAAAAAGAGAAATGGCAGGAGCTGACGAAGGGCTTGCAAGAGCGTTGGCAAAAGCGCAATGCTCTCACGGAGGGCATGACGGCGAAAGAGCGCGAAGCTTATATGGACGAGCACGAGTGGGAGTGGATGGAGGAGGAAGATAAAAATCGCAAAGCCGTGCAAAAGGAGATCGAACAATTTTCGCTGAAGCTACGCGAAGAGTTGCGCAACCGCAAAACTAATCAAGAGAAGCTGGCCTTTTCGCTCTCGCGCTTCTCGCCGGCCTCGGCCTATCAACTCGCCGCAATGAATTTGGCGGGCACGGACCTCGCAGTTAAAACGCGCTATGAAGATGCGATGCAAATGTATCGCACGGCCTTCAACGAAGCGGTGGAGAAAAAGCGCAAGGCCGACGGCGGCAGTGACGGCATTCAAATGCGCTGGAGCAGCGATACCGGCATGAAGATTACCATGGGCCGCGAGGGCGGCGCGCTCGAAGTTTCCGACTTGCCGCGTTTCACTGCGCCGGAAATTTCTTTTGCCGAGGCGTTCGCGCCGACGATTTTTGATTTCGGATTGCTGGCGGTTTATACGATGCTCGCGTTCGCCGGCGCGTTCGCGGCGTTCTTGCGATATGATGTGAGGTGAAATTCGTCGGTTGGGCGCGTGAGTATTCCACGAGCATGCGCTCGTAGTGACGCCTTTAGGCGTTTGTTGCCGATAAACTTAAAATGCCTGAAGGCATCACTACGAACGTCCATTTTCATTCTTTGGGGAGTTCGCAGCGTGACAGGGCAATTCCCGCAAAAAGCAAAGGCCGATCTTGCCTGAACAAGAGCGGCCTTTTTTAGGCTTAACGCGCGAAATCATCCGCGCAACCTCGCAAACACAATTCTTATTTCACCAACAAGAGTTTGCGCACGAGTTTAAGTTCGCCGCTCTTCAGCACGTAGTAGTAAATGCCGCTGGGCAGTCCGTGTGCGGCAAATGTGACCGTGTGCCGGCCGGCTTCGTGCATGCCTTCCACCAGCGTCGCGGCTTCCGCGCCGAGCACGCTATAAACTTTCAGCGTCACGTGCGCCGCTTCCGGCAGGCCGAAAGTAATGCTCGTGCTCGGATTGAAGGGATTCGGATAATTTTGCGCGAGCACGAGTTCTTTGGGCCTCGCGCCCTCGCTCAACAATTCGCCTGCAACTTCCTTTGCCAAGCCGGAATAAACTTCAAACTCGTTCACGCGATAGCTCGAACTGTTCGCCGTGGTCATATAAAGCCGGACATAGCGCGCGCTCACAGCGGCAAACGTGACGTCATCCGTGCCGCCATTGCCCGCGTTGTCCGTCAGCACCGTGGTCCAATTCACGTCGTCGCTCGAAACCTGAATTTGATAGGCCGTCGCATAGTATGTGCTTCGCCATTTGATGACGACGCGCGAAATGGTTTGCGATGATTGCAAATCCACACGGAGCCAGTTGACGGGATTACTGCTCAAGTTGCCGCTGCGCCAATACGTGCTCGTGCTGGCGTCGAACGCGCGGCTGGCGACGTTGCTGCCGTTCGTGCTGAACGCCGTGGCGGGTTTGTTTAAAGCGAGATTGGAACTGCTCGCCGCGGAGGTTGTTGCGTTTGCCTCGTTTGAAAAAGCGGAGTTGCCGCCCGTGTTATGCGCGAGCACGCGATAAAAATATTGTGTGCTCGCAGCCAAGCCCGTGTTCGAGAATGAAGTCACGTTCGCGCCGACGGATCCGACTTCGGCATACGTTCCCGCCGCTCCCGTCTTGCGTTCTAGTTTAAAGCCGTCTTCATTGCTAGCGTTATCCGACCACGCGAGATTGATTTGACTGCTGCTCACCGTGGTCGCGGTCAAACCGCTCGGCGCGGCGGGCGGAGTGGGCGGGCTTTGCGTAGTCGCGTTTGCCTCGTTTGAAAAAGCGGAGTTGCCGGCAGTGTTATGCGCTAGCACGCGATAAAAATACTCCGTGCTTGCGGCCAAGCCCGTATTCGAGAATGACGTTACGTTCGCGCCGACGGAGCCGACTTCCGCATACGTTCCCGCCGCGCCGGTTTTGCGTTCAATTTTAAAATCGTCTTCATTGCTCGCCTGATCCGTCCACGCGAGATTGATTTGACTGCTGCTCACCGTGGTCGCGGTCAAACCGCTCGGCGCGGCGGGCGGAGTGGGCGGGCTTTGCGTAGTCGCGTTCGCTTCATTGGAGTAAGCGGAATTGCCGCCGGCGTTATGCGCCAGCACCCGAAAGAAATATTGCGTACTCGCAGCCAATCCCGTGTTTGAAAACGAAGTCACGTTCGCGCCGACGGAGCCGACCTCCGCATACGTTCCCGCCGCGCCGGTTTTGCGCTCGATCTTAAAACCGTCTTCATTGCTCGCATTGTCCGTCCACGCGAGATTGATTTGACTGCTGCTCACGGTAGTCGCGGTCAAGCTACTCGGCGCGGCGGGCGGCGTCGTGCCGGTGAGTGTGGTTGCGCTCACGATATTCGAATAAGCCGAATTGCCGGCGCTGTTATAAGAACGCACGCGATAGCCATACTTCGTGTTCGCCGCAAGCCCGGTATTGGAATAGGAAGTGACGTTCGCAGCCACGATTGCAATTTCCGTATACACGCTCGAGCCGGGATCGCGGCGCTCGATCTTGAAGCCGTCTTCATTGTTCGAATTATCCACCCACGCGAGATTGATTTGGCTGCTGCTCACCGCGGTCGCGGTCAAACTGGTCGGCGCCGCCGGCACGGTCACGGTTCCCGTGGTCGTCGCGTTCGCTTCATTCGAAAAAACGGAGTTGCCGCCGGTGTTGTGCGCGAAGACGCGATAAAAATATTGCGTGCTCGCGGCGAGACCCGTGTTGGAAAATGCCGTCACGCCCACGCCCACTGAACCAACCTCGGCATACGTTCCGGCCGCGCCGGTTTTGCGCTCAATTTTAAAACCATCTTCGTTGCTCGAATTATCCGTCCATGCGAGATTGATTTGGCTCGCACTCACCGCGGTCGCGGTCAAACTACTCGGCGCTGCGGGAGGCGCGGGAGAGCTTTGCGTGGTCGCGTTCGCTTCGTTGGAATAAGCCGAATTGCCGGAGCCGTTGAATGCCAGCACGCGATAAAAATATTCCGTGCTCGCGGCGAGGCCCGTGTTGGAAAATGCCGTCACACCCGCGCCGACCGAGCCAACCTCGGCATACGTTCCTGCCGCGCCGGTTTTGCGCTCGATTTTAAAACCATCTTCATTGTCGGAATTATCCGTCCACGCGAGATTGATTTGGCTCGCGCTCACCGCGGTCGCGGCCAAGCTACTCGGTGCGCTCGGCGGCGTTGCGGGCGCGAGCGAAAGATAGTTGTGCAGATAGTTGTGCGTGCCCTCGTCGCTCGCGAGCACGAGAATGCCGGTCGTGCTATTTACGTTTTGTCTGGTGCCCGTGGGATTGTTCGTGAGCGCATCGGTCTCGCTGCGAATGAACTCCGTGCCCACGCCGAGCGGGAAAGAGATGTTATCGAGGTTCGAGCTTTTCATGTAAATGCTGCGCGGCGAGCCAGTGAGTCTGGCCATGAACACGTAGATGTTGCGGTTCTCCGTATCCACCGCCAAGATCGGGCGCGTGTGATCATCGGAAACTTTGCCGACTTCATGCGCCGACCATACACCACTACCGTCGCGTTTGAGCAAGTAGATCAACGTTTCGCTCGAAACTTCGGAGCTTGATTTCGTGGCCGCATAAACATTGCCGCCATTGTCCGAAGTTATCTTGATATTGATATGATCATCGGCCACGGGCTTGGTGCTGTTGCTCAAAGAAGTCTCGCGCGCTTGCCAGGTCGTTTCCGGATCGCCGTCAATGTGGGTGGCGAAATACATCTTCTTGTCGACCTGATTGCTCCACAACACGCCGATGCGCGTTCCAAAAGCAACGATGGCGGAGATGTCGTCCGCATCCACGTTCGAGCCTTGCACCGGAATTTGAAACGGTGTGCCCCACGTGAGATCATCGGTCGTGCTGTTATTGACCATGATCACCGTGTTCGAAGCCCACGTCACCCACAACTTGCCCGCGGTGTCTTTCGCAATCGTCAGCGTTTCGGATTTCTCGCCGTTCACGTCAACGGGAAAGCCCGCATCCAACGAGTAAGTATCCGTGCCCGTATCATAGCTATAACGATAGAGCCGGCCATTGCCCGTTGCGCTCGTGGTTTCCATCACGTGCGAGGCGATATACAACTTTGTGCCGTCCCACAACGCGTCGCTCAAGGTTTGCGAGCGATCATCCACGTCCGGCCCAACATTGGTCCAACATTGCGAAGCGAGATTGAATTTGTGAATGCGGTAGCGGTTCGAACTCGTGGACCAGAGCACGCCCCACCATGAGCCGTCATTCCACCACAGCTTGTGCTCCGGTTTTTCCGCGGTGGGCTGAAAATAAACCGTGGTGCCGTAATTAAAATCGCGAAAGCCGGCGGTGATCGGGGTTGAGGTGCAGGTCTGCGCTTGCGCCGGCTCAACGAGCCAGACCAACGCGCTCAAAGCTGCGAGACTCATGAAAAGAAAATGCTGCCACCAGAGCCGCCGCTTTCCATCCTGTTCCATTGCTTTCGCTTGATGCATGTTGCACCTCCTGAGGTTGATACTGCGCATCACTACGTTCGTAGTGATGCCTTTAGGCATTTTATGTTGATCGGTTTCTAACGCCTGAAGGCGTCACTACGAGCGTTGTTTCGTGGAATTTGCTTCTCTCCAAACGCGACAACCCACGGCCTGAAATCTTCGCCGCAAGCGCGGAGATTTCAAACCGTGGGTAAAAAAGAAGCCGGGCGCAAGTTTTATAATCCGCGCACAGCGGTTTTATTCAAACCGTAACGCGGTAATGGGATCCATCTTCGCGGCTTTGCGCGCGGGATAAAGGCCGAAGATAATCCCAACCATGGCCGAGATGCCGAACGAGAGCACGACGCTGTAGAGCGAGATCACCGTGTCCCAACCCGCGAAGACATTGATCACTTTGGCCATAATCACGCCCACGATGATGCCGATGACGCCGCCGGTGACGCTCACGAGCACGGTTTCATTCAAGAACTGGCCCATGATGTCTTTCTCCGTTGCGCCCAGCGCGCGGCGCGTGCCGATCTCCTTCGTGCGCTCGGTCACGCTGGCGAGCATGATGTTCATGATCCCGATGCCGCCGACCAGCAGCGAGATCGCGGCGATGGAACCCATGACGATGTTAAACACGCGCTGCGTGCGCTGGCTTTGCGCAATCAGCTCCGCGGGGATGATGATCTCGTAATCGCTCACGCCGTTGTGCGTGCGATGGAGCAAACGCTTCACGACTTCCGCGGTGGGCACGACTTGATCTTCGGAGCGGACTTGCAGCGCGATTTCTTCGATGGCATCGGGCCGGTCGTCGTCCGTGAAGCGCTTGAGCGCGGTGGTGATGGGAATGTAAATATCCTTGTTGAGATTGCGCAGTTTGATCACCGAGGCCTTGCCGTCTTTGATCGACTTCGTCTCCATGATGCCGATCACCGTGAACCACGTGCCGCCGATTTTGATGCGCCGGCCAATGGGATTGCGATAGCCGAACAATTCCGTGCGCACCTCGGACCCGATGGCGCACACGCGCTTGGCTTCCGCAACATCCAAATGAGAAAGAAAACGGCCTTCGCCGGGATGAAAATTCGTGACATGCTCATAAGCCGGATCCGTGCCGATCACGCGTCCGGTGGATTCTTTATTGCGCAACACCGCTTCCACTTCCACAAAACGCAGCGGTGTGATGCCGTTGAGCGTGGGCAGATTCGCGCGCAGCAATTGCCCGTCGCGATAAGTAAGTCCGCGCGAGAGTTTCTGTTCCGCGGCCTCGGCTTGCTCGCCGGCGAGCTTCACGTAATTCACGCGAATGTTGTTGGTGCCGAGCAGCTTGATTTGCTCGATGGCCGCGCGCTTCGCGCCTTCGCCGATGGAGAGCATGGAGATCACCGCGGCCACGCCGAAGATCACGCCGAGCGTGGTGAGCAGCGAGCGCAGCTTGTGGACCCAAATGCTCTTGAGGCCGATGCGTAAACTTTCCGCGTATTGCATGGAGGGTTGCTTTCGAAGTTTGTTCGTAGTTGCTCCTTTAGGAGCCGGAAGTGGAGTGATGCTTATAAACTAAAATGCCTGAAGGCATCACTACAAACGAACATTTTAACTCACGTCTTGAAACAAGTCGCGCAGTTGCAAGATCTCTTCGCCGTTTAATTCGCGTAGAATCTTGCCGTCTTGCATATGAATGAGGCGGCGCGCCCATTTGGCTTTTTCCAATTCGTGCGTCACTAAAATAACGGTCGTGCCGCGCTCGTTGAGGCTTTGGAGAATCTCCATAATTTCGCGGCCGGTTTTAGTGTCGAGGTTTCCGGTCGGCTCATCGGCAAAAATCACGTCCGGGTTCGTCACCAGCGCGCGCGCAATGGCCACGCGCTGATTTTCACCGCCGGAAAGCTCCGTGGGGCGATGCTCGCTGCGATGCTCCAATCCAACTGCCACGAGCATTTCCTTACTCAATTCCCGACGCCGCGCGCGCTCCACGCCCATGTAAATGAGCGGAACTTCGACGTTTTCCAACACCGTCAATTGCGCAATCAGATTGAAGGCTTGAAACACGAAACCTACTTTGCGATTGCGCAAACGGGACAAGGCGACGTCGTCCAAATTCTCTACGAGCGTGCCGTCGAGCGCATACGAGCCCACCGAAGGGCGATCCAAACAGCCGAGCAAGTGCATGAGCGTGGATTTGCCAGAGCCGGAAGGGCCCATGATCGCCACGAACTCGCCGTGATCCACGCCAAACGAAACGCCGCGCAGCGCGTGCACGAGCGTGCCGCCCATTTTGTAGGTGCGCTGCAAGTCTTTCGCTTCTACCAGCATATTTGCTATTCCCTGTGAATGCGTTCGTAGTAACGTCTTATGAAATTTGACGATCACAATCGGTAACCAAGCGCGTTCCCTCGTATGTCATTCAGTAGGAACCTTTTTAAGCACTGGAGTTTTCATCCAGAGCGCAAAAGGTTTCCTTGTTAAGTCGGCACAACCTCCTCCTCATGTCATTCTGCAAGAACCTTTTTACACACTGGAATCAACCCTCGTCTAGGCTTTGTGCCAAGTGCGTAAAAAGGTTCCTTCTGAATGACAGGTTAAGTTTTGGGGCGAAATCTCGAACTTAACGTTGTAGTAATGTCAATGACTAGTAGAAAAGTACTTTGAAAAGATGATGAGACTTCTTTTTTTGGTGTAGATGATCACCGAAATTACCTATCAAAGGAGACTCACCTCATGTTTCTTTCACTTGATGATCCC
>Ga0247727_10018414_pt1 | contig 10978 bp, 7 predicted proteins | sample WisWelCaveWW1625_FD_202498 | JGI IMG/M metagenome (GOLD analysis project Ga0247727, IMG submission 202498) | Biofilm microbial communities from Wishing Well Cave, Virginia, United States - WW16-25 | ecosystem: Environmental > Aquatic > Deep subsurface > Groundwater > Cave microbial mat | place...
GGCTGGATCATGGTCGCCAGCGGACTCGTTGACCGTCCCTCCGTGAGCCATTTCAGCCTGACTATCCATCTGCTCCTCGCGCTGGCATTGCTTGGCTTGAGTCTGCGGACAGCGCTTGGGCATAAATATGGTTTTCCCGATTCGAGCAAAAAGGTCAAATGGTCATTGCCATCCAAACTGGCTTTGGTTTCTTTTATGCTGCTATTGATTCAAATTACTTACGGCGGCTTTACAGCGGGACTCAAGGCAGGCCACGTTTCGGATACGTGGCCCCTCATGTTCGGCAAGTTGATTCCACCTAATCTATTCAGTTCGTGGATCAATATCTTTGAAACTCCTCAGACAATTGTCTTCATCCATCGCTGGTTTGCGTTTGCAGTGTTGATTGCAATCACTGCCCTTTATTTCACAGCGCGCAAAGGGAATCATTCAATTGAGATTAAGAATGGATTGAACTGGCTGCTGGGGCTTGTCGTTTTTCAAATCATGCTTGGGATCTTAACGGTACTTCTTCACGTGCAAATTGCCATTGCGCTTGCTCATCAAGCTGGTGCGTTGTTATTGTTTGCGCTTATGATTTATTTCATTCATCGTTTGCAGGCGCTTGACTCTACACAATGAACATAAAACAGAAACGTGACCGAGCAAGCACTCTCGGCCACGTTTTGCATTAAGAAGAAAGGGATGGACTTAATACATTTTCATTGTTATCTTCTATTGAGAAAGTCTCATACTGTCCAATCCGCTCATCAATTGCATATATTTCATTCAGTTACAGATCCACTGAAAGTTATCCACCTCGCGCACAAGTCCGTCTGGTGTCAGGACCAATCGAAATGTGATGTGGAAGACCTCATGTGTGCCGTCTGATCCCCGCCCAACATTTGTAAAAGTATGTTTGATCATTGAGCTGCCCTTGTTCAAGTGATCCTGAAACTGCTCGCTATAGCGACCGGAGTAAGTAACCGAAGAATTGGCGTCAATCGGTTCAAGAAAGAATGTGCCAGCATCGTGCCAGTTGAACTTGTAGCCATTCTCGTTTTCAACCAAATTTACAACCCCGTTGGAAACGGTTGTAACCTGGTAAAGCCCATCCGGGTCAGAGCAGGTACCAACAGCTTCGTATGTATTTGTGAGATTCTTCCAGGTAATCGCGCCATTACCAGCGTACGCTGCACGCACGGAACCAGCCAGTACGGCGAGCGTGGTCACGATGGCAAGTGTGCTGCGAAACAAAATGGATTGTAGCTTTTTCATTTGATACTCCTTTAGACTAAAAATTTGAAACGTAAATTAATTTGTTCTGACGTAGAGCGATTCGGTTACGATACCTCCATAAGTCTCCTTTCCGTATGTTTTTCATGAACTCACTCTTGTGGCTCAACCAAAGTTAGCTCTTTGTATTGATAGGAAGTGACCCAGAACCCCTCGGGACTCACCACCATGTCTCCAGCACAGCGCACAGGGATCCGACCAACAACGGTATTCGTTGTGGAGTCAATGCGTACCAAGCCACTTTTTTGACAGCCTTCAAACTCACCTACAACTGCCCAAACCGCACCGGCACCCACTTCAATGCTTGTAACGGGAATACCAGTTGATATCGTTGCAACCACCTGATTGAGCTCAGGGTCAATACGTGAGACGATGCCGCTCGCATTAAGATCACCCACCCAAATTGCGCCTTCTCCGAAAGTAAGCTGACTGGGCCAAGCCCCTGAGCCTAATGGAATCGTAGCAACCACAGAATTCGTATTCGGGTCGATCCGCAGCACATTACCAGCCCGATGCTCGACAGTCCAGACGGAGCCCGCACCGATTGCAATGCTGCTTGGAAAATTAACAGGGATGCGAGCAACAATTTGTTTGGTCTGCGTGTCCACTCGCATAAGCGTGTCATTGCCCGGATTTGCAACCCATAACGTGTCTCCATCCAGGGCAATCGCATGAAGGCCGCCCTCCAGCGGAATGCGGTCTACGATCTCATTTGTCTGTGGATCAATACGGACAACGGATGCACCGATCATCTCGGTTGCCCAAACTGTGTTCCCATCGGCAGCTACGGCATAAGGTGGATCGCCTCGTCTACCTTCATCCACGGTAATCTCTGCAACAATTTGCCTTGTGGTTGGGTCAATACGTATCAACAAGCCCGGGCTTGGAACCCAAACCGAACCCATTGCGAAGGCAGGGAATAAGCCGCTTTTGTTTGGCAACTGGATTGTCTGCACGGTCTGACCAACACCCTCCACCACAATGGGTGTTGCGGTAGGATACGGAGTTCGAATCGCGGTTGGTTGGAGCGTCGGTGAAGGTTGAGGGGAGGGTAAGTTCGTTGGAGCCTGCAAAGGGCTGGCTTGCTGGGTGGCGGCAGGGCCAGTAGAGCAGGCAGTGACAGCAAGCGCAAATGACAAGAAGATAAGCAGGAATTTGATCGATTGGGTGCTTTTCATGGTAAATCTCCTCATATAAATGTTGGCTCCAACACACCAACGATGAATAAGATAATTTGGTTTCCTAAGTGCTGGCTCAAGAGCAGACGCCGCGTAAGCTGCGTCTTGCGTTTTCACTGTAGCATTTCGCCGTTCGGCTGTCCCGTGTTTTTGTGCCAAAATTACCCAATGTGCTCAAAACAGTATCATTTTGTATAAAATGGGGTTGGATCAACACAAAGATTTCAAATGAGCATTTCCATCCCTTCCACCACGTTAGAAAAATTCACGACCTTTGGGGATCTCTTACGCTTTCTACGGCGACGCGTCGGCCTCACGCAAACGGAACTGGCAATTGCAGTCGGATACGGCCACACGCAGATCAGCCGCCTCGAACAGAACCTGCGTCTGCCGGATATCCCCACCATCGAGGCCCGTTTCGTTCCCGCCCTTGGCTTGGAGGATGATCCAAAGGTTGTAGCGCGCCTATTGGACCTGGCCGCGAACATCCGTCGTGAAGACGCGCCGGCACTCGGGTTGTGTCCGTATAAAGGGCTGAATTATTTTGACGAGGCGGATTCCGATTTATTCGTTGGACGCGAGGCGTTGACGGCGAAGCTCATGGAGCGTGTCATTTCATTGCCATCACGGAGCCAGCCGAACGATGAACGATTCCTGGCCATCGTCGGCGCCTCGGGCAGCGGTAAGTCATCCCTCGTACGTGCGGGGTTGGTCCCGGCATTGCGCTGGAGTGAGGCCTCTACCGACTGGCAAATTCATATTCTCACACCCACTGCACATCCGCTTGAAAGCCTTGCCCTGTCGCTCACATCTGAAAACGCATCTGTTACCGCAGCCGCAACCCTGATGGATGATTTCATACGAGATTCGCGCAGCCTGCAGATCTTTGTCGAACGAAAGCTGGGATTGGAGAATGGTTCGCGCCTCTTGCTGGTCGTGGATCAGTTTGAAGAGTTATTTGCATTGTGCCGTTCGGAAGAGGAACGAACTGCCTTTATCAATAACCTCCTCACGGCAGCGAATGAGGTGGATGGTGCGGTCATCCTTGTCATTACCCTGCGTGCAGACTTTTATGCCCACTGTGCAAGTTACCCCGAGTTGCGTGAAGCCTTGGCACAACGTCAGGAATATATTGGCGCGATGAATCAGGAAGAACTCAAGCGGGCCATTGAAGAGCCGGCCCAACGCGGTCGCTGGGAGTTTGAGGCCGGGCTGGTAGATGTATTACTCCATGACGTTGGTCATGAGCCGGGCGCGTTGCCTTTACTCTCGCACGCATTGCTGGAAACCTGGCAGAGACGGCGTGGACGCACCATGACGTTGAGTGCGTATGCTTCCTCCGGGGGTGTGCGCGGCGCTATTGCTGAAACAGCAGAAGCCGTTTTTACCGATCAGTTCACACATGAACAGCAGACCATCGCTCGGAGAATTTTTTTGCGTCTCACTGAACTGAGCGACGAGACTTCCACTGCTGATACACGCCGTCGTGCCACATTCGATGAATTGATTCTGAGACCCGAAGAAGCAACGACCACTCACACTGTTTTAAAGGCATTGGCTGATGCGAGATTGATCATTACCAGCGAGAACTCAGCCGAGGTTGCACATGAAGCCTTGATCCGTGAATGGCCCACCCTGCGCAGTTGGCTGGAAGACAATCGTGAAGGCTTGCGCCTGCAAAGGCATCTAACTGAGGCTGCCCAGGAATGGCTGGGGATGAATCGTGAACCTGATATCTTATATCGCGGCGCGCGGCTGGCGCAAACACACGAATGGGCATTGTCACATGGCGACGAGTTAAATACACTGGAACGGGAGTTTCTACAAACCTCGATTGAATCCAGCGAACGTGTACTTGCTGAGAAGGAAGCCCAGCGTCAGCGTGAACTTGATATGCAGAAACAACGGGCTGATGAACAAACGCAGGCGGCAAAACAACTGAGACGTCGGGCGATATTCCTAACAGGCGCGTTGATTATCGCCGGCCTGCTTGCGGTGACTGCAATGATCTTAAGCCAGCGTGCTAATCAACAAGCACGCTTGTCTAATTCACGCGAGTTAGCTGCAGCGTCGATCAGCAATTTAGATATCGATCCTGAACGCAGCATATTGTTGGCACTGCAGGCAGTTTCGGCTGAGCATACACTTGAGGCGGAAGATGCGCTGCATCAAGCAGTACTTGCCTCGCGTGTTCGCCTCACCATGAGAGGTCACACAGATGGCCTAACGAGTGTCGCATTCAGTCCGGACTGCGTTAGCGCACCCAACGCGCCCGCGGAGCGGTGTGGGACGCGCATAGCTACTTCCAGCCTCGATGGGACAGTGAAAATCTGGGATGCGGTGACGGGCACAGAAATACTGACGTTGCGCGGTCACAGTGACGCTGTTTGGAGCGTGACCTTTAGCCTTGATGGCTCACGACTGGTAACAGCCAGTTCGGATAAGACGGCGAAAGTCTGGGATGCCGCTTCCGGCGAAATTCTGGGCACGCTATCAGGACATATCGATAGCATCAGCCGCGCAGTTTTCAGCCCGACGGATGGCGGGACACATGTGGCCACAGCCAGTGATGATGGCACCGCAAAAGTGTGGGATGTGAATACCGGCAGGGAATTGTTGACGTTATCAGGTCAATCTGGCTGGATTTCTGGTGTGGCCTTCAGCCCGGACGGAACTCGTATCGCGACAGCTCAGGGTGAGGGGATTGCAAAAGTATGGGACAGAAATAGTGGCGACGAATTGCTCACTCTATCCGGACATAGGGATAATGTTCTCGCTGTTGCATTCAGTCCGGATGGACGGCGGCTCGCAACAGTTAGCGTTGATGGTACAGCAATCCTCTGGGATACAGAGACTGGTGAGAACTTGCTCACGCTGACGGGGCATAATGGCAGTAATGTTCATTCCGTCGCTTTCAGCCCCGATGGGACACGCCTTGCTACTTCCAGTTCAGACAACACTGCGAGAGTGTGGGACACAACCACCGGTATCGAGTTATTCAATCTGGTCGGACATACCAGCCTTGTTGGGGGTGTAGCCTTTAGCCCAGATGGTTCACAGTTGGTGACAGCGAGTGCAGATGGGACAGCGAAGGTGTGGGATCTTGCTCCAAGCCACGAGCTGTTTGCACTCATGGCAGATCAAAATGATGCTATAACTAATGTTGCCATCAGTCCAGACTGCCTCGGTGCACCCGAAGCGCCAGCAGAACAATGTGGAACAAAACTGGCCACAGCGGGTTGGCAAGTCTGGGGCTGGGATATGATGACCGGGCAGCGGCTGTATGAGTTAACGGGTCATACTGGTTTTATTGACAGCGTCAAGTTCAGCCCAAATGGAACGCGCCTGGCAACAGCCAGCCAGGATGAGACCGCAAGGGTATGGGATCTCACCAGCCGCCGCGAGATACTCAAGCTTCCTGTGGGTCAGTCTGGCAATGTTGCAATTGCCTTTAGCCCGGATGGCAAGCGTCTGGCCGCGACAGGTAAAGAGGATACAGCGATTATATGGGACACTGTGGGTGGAAAGGAATTGCTTACTCTAAAAGGACACACTGCATCAGTCGTTCAGCTTGCTTTCAATCCAGACGGGACTCAACTCGTCACCGTTAGTGCAAATAGTGAAGATGGATTGAAGGTCTGGAATTCAACTACAGGCGAGGAATTGCTCGGGCTGAAAGACGCTGGCTCCATACTGGGTGTGGCTTTCAGTCCAGATGGTAAGCGTCTGGCGACAGGCAATGGGGAGGGAATCGCAGCGATTTGGGATGCAGCCTCTGGGAAAAAGTTATTCTCGTTTTTCGGTCATAGCCGTCCTGTTTTTAGTGTCGCATTTACGCCGGACGGTTCGCGTCTCGCAACCGCCAGCGGAGATGGAACGGTAAAACTTTGGGATACTAAAACCGGGGAAGAATTACTGACTTTGTTCGGACATATAGGTCGGATTTTTAGCGTGGCGATCAGCCCAGATGGAACGCGGTTGGCAACGGCCGGCCAGGATGGGATTTCGCGAGTCTACTTACTAAACATTGACGACTTGGTGAGGTTAGCACGCTCTCGCCTCACACGCTCACTGACGACAGAAGAGTGCCAAAAATATTTGCATATGCAAGAATGCCCATCTACACCTTGAAACTTGATGATGCATTTGCATCTGCTCTTGAGAAAGTTTCATTAACAAAAACAAACGTGGCTGAGGATGGACTCTCAGCCACGTTTTAAGGAGAGGGGCTCCCCTTCAATGCCCTTTCTCTGGAAGTGAATCATGGCTACTTGCTCAGAAGAATGGCATAGATATAGGCGTCTTCGTCGGCACCGGGGGAGTTGTAAATAACGGTCATGCCCAATTGTTTGTAAACAGCCCAATAGTGGATGTGATCGGGTGAACTGGCTTCATCGGGCAAGCCAGCATTCCATGATGTTGCCTGGGAGGTATCATCCTCGTTGAGGTTGCTCAGTTTCTGCTCAACATGCCACATGGGGTCATAAAATGTGAGGCCAAAAGGCAATTTACCCTTGAACTTTCTGAATCCCTCTGCATTCCGGGAATATAGATAGACCGTATCCACGATCTGGTTGGGGTCTATCCAGAAAGCCATGCCTGCATCCTGACACAGTTGGAATTGCGCGGCACTGGAGCAGTTGTTGATAGCCATGAAATCAGCCACCTCTTTATCGCTGAGGGGTTTTCCAAGCACGGCTTGATAGCTGGCTGCTTCCGGCACGCTGTTAGCTTTCGGTTCCATTTGGGCGGCCTGCGGGCTGCATCCCATGAGAAGAAGCAAGAGGACTGCCAATATCACAGCCAGCCCGCTCAGTGCGACCACCAACCGGGGTGAACTTTTGCGGCTGCCGCGAAGTTCACGCTTCACGCATCTCGTCTTTGCGGCGTTCGCGCGCATATGCATACGCATTGTATAAATCTTTTAAGTACATTCTGACTACTTTCTTTTTGAATAGGTTTGAATTTGATCATATGGGCTGCCTAACCTTTGGGGTCTTCCACAAAGGCATGCGGGTCACGCGTCCACTAATGCGGACGGTCGCAAAACGCTGGCAGCAGGGATACGGACTGGAAGATTTGAAAAGCTTAGGCATGGTTTCTCCTTTCTATAGATTAGATACAAGATCCTACCGCTGTTTCCTGTCTCATTAATTACTAAACTTTTTGAGATGGATGCCGAGTAAAACTCAAAGATCCAGTTTAGATAATTATGCGGCACTCTGTAATTACAGTGAACGAGGGAATTTTTCATTTTTAATCATTTGATCGCGGGAGTTCTGGAGCTCAGGGTCCCGGCACAGGCAGGCTGGCGTGCTACATCTTTTCACGTTGACGATATTTTTTATTCACAGATGGGGATTATTGGATCAGAAACCCTACACAAAAAAACGTGCCGAGCATACACTCTCGGTCACATTAACGCTGATCGATATATTCAATCAGCGCAAAAGGGCAGGGAAGCGTCGCGATTGCATTCTGCATCCCAAAGAGCTTTCGTTCCATCAAAGATGATTTTCCCATCCTTGACCACCGTTACAGCCAGCCCGGAGTAAACCTGCCTATCATTGACAGAAACCTTGATCTTATATTCAAGTCGACCATTGGTATTGGTGAGATCGCTCACTTCGTACGATTGACCGGTATCGATCAAACCCTGAAGCCATGCACGAATATCCTCCTTCCCGGAAATCCGGGCCATCTGGTCGAGATAGACAGCGTCATCGGCGAAAAAGGACATGGCTTTCTCCAGATCACTTGCAGTCAGCGCATCATAATAGTTTTCGACAACAGTGACCGGATCGGCTGCGGCAGGCGCACCACAGGCTGTCAGAACCAGAGTTAATATGACAGACCAACTGATAATAAAGAGTATTTTATTCATGATGTTTTTCCTTTCTTCAATTTGCTGCGTTATTTGCAACTGCTTCAAATGTGATAACAACCTCATTTCCATTGGACAATTTCTTTGTGAGCGTCAGCGTGTTACCAGTGATCTGGAAGTCAGCGGTGTCTTCCAGCAGGATCGACATATGATTTTCCTGCCTCATATCCGGGTTGGGACAATTTTCCGAATTCATTATCCTTTTGTCTTACTTCGGTATGTGAAGTCAAACATCAATTTTTTCTGCGTTGTCGATGCCAAGCCTCAACAATCTGGTCCTGGTACGTATCGATCAGCGTATGGGTAAGGCGTGGACATGAGGGTACCAGCTCCGGTTGGGTAAATACTAATTTCAGCGCTGACGGGCAGGTGATCGGATAAGCCCCTTAAGTCCCTTGCAGAGCTCCCAAATATCAGCAGCGGTTTACTGATCCAGTTTGCGGCGGGCGATACCCAGATCTGATCGATGTCTGTCGCAAGTGCGACATGCTGCCAGCCCGCTTGCTCTAATATGGTGTACTCGGGCCAATCAACACAAAAGTTCATATCTCCCATGAGGATCGTTGTTTGTCCTTTATACGGCTCTAATTCATCCATCAAAGCATCGAGTTGATACAGGCGGATCTTTGTAGAAAACGGATCTAAGTGAACAATGAAAATATTAAGAGACTGCTCATTGGGCGTCAGAAGCCTCGCACGTAGAGCACGCATTGTTTCAAAAACTGTATCACCCTCTTTTCCAGACAGATTCTTCGCCTCAGTAATCTCGAATTTTGTGAGGAGCACAACATGAAAACCGTTGGGAGCCTCCGCGAGATAATAATTCATCTCGAGTTGTTCTGCTACTTGCTCGACGACCCGAGGATCACCTCGATTCCACCCATTCGCTTCCTCAATACCCAGGATATCCAGCTTTGCTCCCCTGATGAATGACACAAGTTCTGGCAACCGATTCTTGTTTCTCAATTCTGGAAGCAGGAGGTTATCGTATTGACGGTCGACTCCCGCACCAAAAAGAACGTTATAAGACATTACCTTGATCGTCAGTGGGGATGTTGGAGTGAAAGTTGACCTGGAGGTACCAACCGAGGCCATCGAACTGACCAGCACCGTCAGGATCGTGGTGATGACCAACATTTTACGCTTAGACATTTTGGCCTCTCTTTTGGAAATATTTACGGATTTGAGATACAGTAAAGTTACGTGTTTTGTTCATTCGTTTCGTAAGCACCTCCTGACAGAAATTGCGTCACTGCGTCCATCATGCCGCGCCCGTGTCTCCACACGTCTCATAATCTGCCAGGTTTGCAGCAGGACACGTCTAAGCAGTCTGCACGCCTCTGTTTGAAGATCTATTTGTATTGTGCCAAGCTACTGTCCCTTGAGCATCTCAAGTCAAATTGAATTTTTGAGACGCATGGGAGACGCATCTCGATTAAGTTCCCCATATGAAAAGTGCTATACTTGATTCATCCATCATCCATCAGTTTGCGCGATAAGTCGCTGGAATAGGAGGAACCTATGCTCCAGATTAGACTACTGGGTCAATTCGATCTCCGCCTGGACGGAAAGCGTGTCACCATTCCCACGCGGGCTGCTCAATCTTTAATGGGTTACCTCACGCTGACAGCGGGGACTCCTCACCGCCGCGAAAAACTGGCAGGCACATTCTGGCCCGATACTACTGATGAGAACGCGCGCAAGAACCTGCGCCAGGAATTGTGGCGCATCCGCAAAGCCATTTCTGCTCAACAATCTGCAGATGGCGATTATCTGATCGCTGACGAATTTACACTGAAGTTCAACCGCGAGGCCAAATACTGGCTCGACACCGCGCAAATGGAGCGCCCTGACCAGGACCTGCAGTCGCTGATTGCCAACCTTTCCCTGTATCAGGGTGAACTCCTGCCCGGCTTTTACGACGAGTGGATCACTTTGGAGCGCGAGCATATCCAGGCAGTCTTCGACGCGCGCATGGAGCAACTGCTCGAACAACTTACCATGGCTGAACGATGGATCGCAGTCCAGGAATGGGGTGAACGCTGGCTGGCTCTGACCGGCGCGCGGGAACCTGCCTACCGCGCCCTCATACTCGCAAGCGGCGCACGCAGGGATATGGCAAAGGTCGCCTCACTGTATCAGCGCTGCACCGATGAATTAATGGAACATCTCGGCGTCGAGCCATCCTCCGAAACACACGCGCTCTACAATGGCTTGCTCAAAGGCACAATAGCGCCGCGCGCGCCTGCACAACCATCCGGCACGATCACTTTCCTCTTCACCGATATCGAAGGCTCAACGCGCCTGCTCGAAAAGATAGGCGATCAATATGCAGTTGCATTGGGTGAGCATCACGAGATTCTGCGCGCGTTGATTCAGAAATGGGACGGGCGCGAGATGGATACTCTGGGTGACTCGTTCTTTGTCACGTTCACACGCGCATTGGATGCAGTGCAATGCGCGGCAGAAGCGCAACGCGCTCTCGACGCGCATACCTGGCATCAGGGTGAAAACCTGCGCGTGCGGATGGGCCTGCACACCGGCGAGCCATTGATCGCTTCGACAGGCTACGTGGGCATGGATGTGCATCGCGCCGCGCGCATCGGGGATGCGGGTCATGGCGGGCAAATCCTTTTGTCTC
>Ga0247727_10018415_pt1 | contig 10978 bp, 14 predicted proteins | sample WisWelCaveWW1625_FD_202498 | JGI IMG/M metagenome (GOLD analysis project Ga0247727, IMG submission 202498) | Biofilm microbial communities from Wishing Well Cave, Virginia, United States - WW16-25 | ecosystem: Environmental > Aquatic > Deep subsurface > Groundwater > Cave microbial mat | place...
AAGCCGCGAGGCTTGCCGAGAAGCCCTGGCCTGCCCTTGGCCCACGCACAGCCCCGGTGACCGTAGTTCGCCGCGGAGGTCGAACAGTCCCTCGCACCCGGGTTTTCGGCCGGGCCTCTAGCGAGGCTTGGCTGCCGGTGTTTCCACGGTCGCGCTGACGCGCACCGCGAGCAGCGGCGTCTTCGTATCGTTCGACCGAACCAGCACCTGGCGCTCCAGCTTGCCGGAGTAGCTGCGTGTCTCGAGCGTGACCCGCAGCAGCGTCGAGCCGCCCGGTGAGACGCGCGTATCGGCGGTGAGCGCGGCAGTACATCCGCACGTGGTCGTGACGCCTTCGATCACGAGCTCGGCGTCGCCGAAATTGCGGAGTGTAAACTCCTTGCGCAGGGTCTTGCCCGGCAGCGCTTTGCCGAAGTCGAAGCCGTCGGGCTCCACGCGGATGCGTGGCGCCGCCTTTTCCTCCGCGGCGGGCAGGGACCCTCCCGCCAAGGCGAATGCGGCCGCGAGCAGGACCAGAGCGACGCGCAGTCTTCTCATCACGCCCCCCCGGCCGCGCGCCCGCGGCCCTTTTTCTTGCCGGTCAGCCGGCGGGCGTAGGCCGCCAGCACCTCGCTCTCGTAGGTGTTGTAGTTGAGGAACAGGCTCTCGACCAGGTAGCGCTTCTGGTCCTCGACGCTCATCTGCGCGACCACCCCCTCGATCTCCCGCATCATGTCCTCGAACGAGCCCTTGAACTCGCGCCGCAGCGTGACCTCGCGGTAGAGCCCCTCGAGCACCGCGAGCAGGTCGCCGTCGAGCGCGATCTCGTGTCCGCTGGAAAGGCGCAGCGAGCTCATCGGGTCCCGCCCGGCGCCGCAGCGAAGGCGGCGAGAGCGTCCTCCTCGTCGCGGTGGAGCGGGACGATCTTGTGGACGCCGGTCATCGAGATCATCGTCTCCACGCGCGGCTGCAGGCCGGACAGCCGGAGCATCCCGCCCCGCTCCTGCAGCAGCCGGTGCACGTCCATCAGGCAGCCGATCGACGCACTGTCGAGGTAGCTGACGGCCGCGAGATCCAAGACCAGCCTGCTGGCGCCGCCCTCGACCCGCTGCCGCACCTCGGAGAAGAACGAGGACAGCACCGGATAGGTCAGCTTGGCCTCCTGCACGCGGACGACGGTCACGTCGCCCTTCTCGTCGAACACGAGCTGCATCACCTCACCTCCCGCGGCCTCGCGGCCCGTGACGCCGTGATCCGCCGCGGCGGCTGCTGGGCGCGAAGCAAGAGCCGTGCGAGCTCCTCACGGCCCCGGTTGATCCGGCTCTTGACGGTGCCCTCGGGGAGCGCGAGCCGCAGCGCCATCTCCTGGTAGCTCAGTCCCTGCAGGTCGCGCAGGATCACCGCCTCGCGCAGCTTGCCCGGCAGCTGGTCGAGCCCCCGACGCACCAGGCTGCTGCGGTCCTTGTCCTCGAGCGCGCGAAGGGGGTTTCCCGAGGAAGCCGGAGCGAGGTCGTAAGCGAGCGCGTCCTCGACCAGCACCTCCTTCTCACGCTTGCGCGCGCGGTAGTGGTCGATGCAGTAGTTGCGGGCGACGCTCGAGAGCCAGGTCGAGAAGTCGGCGTCTCGATGGAACTTGTCGAGCGCGCGAAAGACCTTCAGGAAGATCTCCTGCGAGAGGTCCTCGGCCTCGTCGTGCTTGCCCGTGAACTTGTAGGCGATGTGGAACACCTTGCGCCGGAAACGAGCGACCACCAGCTCCCACGCCGCGTTGTCCCCCCGCAGGCAGCGCTCGATGAGCTCCGCGTCGGTAGGGGCGAGCTTCCCCTCGTCCAAAGGCTCGTTCCCCGCGGCGCGTGCCGCATCCAGAGAGACGACCGCCAGAATCCCGATCATAGGGGCTCGTCCGCACGCCGGTCAATTCCAGCGACGTTCCGCCCGGGTCCGCGAGGGCGGAACGTCGCTTTCTTCCGTCCTTCGATCTTCAAGCGTCGCTGGCCCGCGGGGTCTCCAGCGTGTCCAGCCGTCGATGATCCCGTCTACTTCAGCTCCGGCCGGCCGGCCACGGTCCACGCGGTGTACCAGTAGCTGCCCGCGTCCTCGGCAGCCGGGGCCAGCAGCTGGTCGCGCAGGATCGGCCCCAGCTTGCGACCGAGGTCCTCGTAGTAGGCGTCGGCGTAGCCCGTCTTGCCGCGCCGTGCCAGCTCCTCGAGGTAGAGGACGTTGTCGAGCCACACGTAGCTTGCCAGCAGGATCGAGAAAACGTACTCCTTCGGGTTGTCCAGGAAGTTCGCGGCGTCCGGGGACAGCTTGAGGTCCTTCCCGACAGCCTGCGGCAGCTTTTCCACGATGCGCACCCACAGCCCGTGCTGGCCGGTCTTGTGGCCGTCGAAGTTGTCGGTCAAGTTGAGCGGCGAGCGCAGATCGACGATCAGGCCCGCGAGCACGTCGGACTCGGCGAGAATCTTCTCCTTGTCGGGGGTCTTCATCGCGTCGACGAGCCGGGCGTAGGACTCCTGGATCAGCCACGGCAGCCGCCCCACGCCCTTCGCCTTGTCGCCGAACTTCGCCACGAGCGCCGGCTCGGAGCGTGGAAGCTCGGCGAACGGGAACGGCAGCAGCCGATCGACCAGGAAGCGCCGCTCCGGCCCGCGGACGGGGAACTCGGGCTCGAGCGCGAGCGACGGCAGCTCGGCGCGGTGCGCCTTGTAGAAGCCCTTGAGCTGCTTGGGGAGCGTATCGATCGCCGCCGCCGAGGTCACCTGGTGGGCGAGCTCGATCGTGCGCTCGCGCGCGCCGCCCTGCGGCTGTGCTCGAGCCGTGCCAGCGCAAAGCCCCATCGCCAGCCCGACCGCGGAGATTCTCGCTGCGTTCATTTCATTTCTCTCCCAGCCAAAGACGCTCACACGACGCGCGCCGCGCTCAGCAGCCGCAGCTCGCGGGCCCCCGCCGCGACGAGCTCACGGCCGCACGCGAACGCCGTCGCACCCGTCGTCACCACGTCGTCCACCAGCGTCACCGTGCGTCCCGCCACCTTCGCCTTGCTCGGCACCGCGAACGCCTCGCGTACGTTTCTGCGTCGCGCTGCCGCCGACAGGCCCGCCTGCGGCGCCGTGTCGAGGCGCCGCACCAGCGCATCGGGGCACCACTCACGACCCGACCGCCGCGCGAGCTCCTGCGCGATCAGCGCCGCCTGGTTGAAGCCGCGCTCGCGCAAGCGGCGCTCGTAGAGCGGAACCGGCACGAGCAGGTCGCTCGTCGCGACGAGCCGAAGCACCGCCTCGGACGCGAGCAGCAGCTCGGCGAGCCGCGCGGCGGCACGCCGCCGACCCGAGAATTTCAGCGCGTGGATCACCACGCGCAGCGAGCCATCGTACGGCCCGAGGCTGTAGCCAGCGGCGAACAGCTGCCGGCCGCGCCGGCAGCGCGGGCAGGCTGACAAGCCCGCCGCCAGCGGCAGGCCGCAGCGGCACGGGATCGCGCGATGGCGCGGAAGCGACAGCCAACACGGCTCGCAAAGCGGCCCGCGTCCGGCCTGGGCGACGAGCTGTCCGCACGCCGGGCACAGGGACGGAAACACGACCGCCAGCACGGGATCGACGAGCCGCCTTGCGACCGACGAGCAGAGAGCGAGGTCCATGGCGCCCTCAGAGCTGCCCGGACTCCTGCTTCTCCTGGCACGCGAGACAGAAGCGCGCCCAGGGGACGGCCTCGAGCCGCTTGGCGTTCATCGATTCCTCGCAGGCCGCGCACACGCCGTAGCGTCGCGCTTCGATGCGGACGATGGCGGCGTCCACCTGCTGCAGCAGGTCGCGCTCCGTGTTGGAAAGGCTGAACAGGAACTCCTTGGTGTAGGAGTTCGCGGCCTTGTCGGCGATGTCCTGGGTGGCTTCGCCGTCGGCTTCCTTCCCGTAGCTCTTGTTCTTGTGGTAGGCCTCCAGGATCTGCTGCTTCTTCTGCACCAGCCGCTCCCGGTACGCCTTCGCCTTCTTCTGGTCCATGAATCGTGGTTCTCCTAGCCGATCCCGTAGCGGCGCCGCTTCTCCCAGAGCGCCTTCCTCGAGATGCCGAGCACCGCGGCCGCGCGCGTCTGGCTGCCGGAGCTGGCCTCGAGCACGAAGCGGATGTATGCGATCTCGACGTCCCGCAGCGTGGGACGTCGCTCGCGGCCGGCCCAGAGCGTCGCGGGCTGCTCGACGATCGCGGGCGGCAGCGCGCGCGGCTCGATCGCGCCCGTCGTCACGGAGCTGGCGACGCGCTCGACGAGCGAGCGTAGCTCTCGCACGTTGCCCGGCCAGTGGTATCCCCGCAGCAGCTCGGCCGCCTCCTTCGTGAAGCCCGTGGCGGCGGTGGTACCGCGCTCGCGCTCGCGGGCGAGGAACGCGACCGCGAGCGGCAGCACGTCGTCGCGCCGGTTGCGCAGCGGCTCGAGCCGGAGCGGCACGACGTTCAGGCGGTGGAAGAGGTCCTCGCGGAAGCGTCCGGCCCGCACCGCTTCGGCCAGGTCTACGTTGACGGAGGCCACGAAGCGGACGTCCACCTCCAGCGTCCGGGTCCCGCCCACGCGCTCGAACTGGCGCTCCTCGATCACGCGCAAGAGCTTCGCCTGCAGCGCCGGCACCAGGTCCTGGATCTGGTCGAAATACAGCGTGCCCAGAGCCGCCATCTCGATCTTGCCTGCTTTCGCCTGGCGTGCGTCGGTGAAGGCACCCTTCTCGTGGCCGAACAGCTCGGACTCGAGCAGCTCCCCGGGGATCGACGGGCAGTGCACCTTGATGAACGGCCCCTCGTGCCGCGGACCGCCGTAGTGAAGCCAGTACGCCACGAGGTCCTTGCCAGTGCCGCTCTCGCCCTCGAGCAGCACGGGACTCCGCGTCTCGGCGAGGCGCCTGACGAGGGCCAAGAGCTCTTTCATGGCGCTGGACTCGGCCACGACGCCCGCGAGGACGTGCGAGACGGTCGGCGTCACCCGTTGACCTCCAGGCGCAGGGAGCCGCCCCACAGTCGCTCGAGGTCGTAGAATGCCCGGCTCCTGGGCGTCATCACGTGGACCACGAAGCCCCCGTAGTCCAGCAGGATCCACTCCTGGCGCGGGTAGCCCTCGACGTGCGCGGGACGAAGGCCCTGCGCCCGCAGGGCGTCCCGCACGGCATCGGCAATGGCGACCAGCTGGCGCTGGTTGTGACCCGTGAGCAGCAGGAAGAAGTCCGTGAAATCGGCCACGGGGCGTAGATCGAGTGCCAGCGCGTGCTCAGCCTTCTTCTCGAGGGCGGCGCGCGCCGCGGTGGCGACGTGCGACGGCAGGCGCTTCAACGGTAGAGCCCCCGCTCGCCGATGTAATCGGCCACCGGATCAGGCACCAGGAAGCGCACGCTCCGGCCCGTGCGCGCGTGCTCCCGGATCGCGCTCGCCGAGAGTGGCAGCCCCGGGCCGGCCACGCGCCTCGCGCGGAGCGCGCCGGGGAAAAGAGGCGTCGGGTCGACGGAGGCGAAGCCCGGGCGATCGACGACCGCCAGCTCCACGAGCGCCAGCAGCCGCTCGGGCTTCCGCCACGTCGGGATCTCGGGCCAGGTGTCCGCGCCCACCACCAGCACGAACGCGTCTCTGGCGCGCTCCCGCACGAGCGCTTCGACCGTTTCGATCGTGTAGCTCGGCCCCTCGCGCCGGAGCTCGTCATCCCACGCCTCGAAGGCGGGATGGGGCGCCGTGGCGAGCCGCACCATCGTCAGCCGGTCGCTGGCGGTCGAGCGTGGCGCCTCGCGGTGCGGGGGCACCGCCGCGGGCACGAAGGCCACGAGGTCGAGCGACAGCTCCTCGCGCGCGCTCTCCGCGGCCCGCAGGTGGCCGAGGTGGATCGGGTCGAAAGTCCCTCCGTAGAGGCCGATCCTCACACGCTCTCCGTGGCCGGCTCGACCACACGCGCGGTCGCGAGCATGGCGAACAGGCGGCGCTTCAGCCGCACCAACCCCTCGCCGGTGGCGGCGGACACCGGAACCACCTCGAGGCCCAGCCTGGAGGCCGCTCGCTCGAGCGACGATAGCGCGTCGCCGCCGGCTTCGAGGTCGCGCTTGGTCGCCGCCACCAGCTGCGGGCGCTCGAGCAGCTCGGGAAGGTAAAGGCGCACCTCGTCCCGAACCAGCGCCAGGTCGGCCGCGGGCTCGCGACCGTTCGCACCCGAGGCGTCGATCACGTGAAGCAGCACGCGGGTGCGCTCGACGTGGCGCAGGAACTGGAGCCCGAGGCCCGCTCCCGCGGAAGCGCCCTCGATGATCCCGGGGATGTCCGCGGCGACGAGCGTCTGCTCGTCCTGCTCCACGACGCCCAGCACCGGCGAGAGCGTCGTGAACGGGTAGTCGGCCACCTTCGGGCGCGCGGCCGACAGCCGCGACAGAAGCGTCGACTTGCCGGCGTTCGGCAGGCCCAGGAAGCCGACGTCGGCGATCAAGCGCAGGTCTAGGCGCAACCAGCGCTCCTCGCCGGTCTCGCCCGGCTCGGCCTCGCGGGGCGCCCGGTTGCGGTTCGAGAGAAACGAGCGGTTGCCGCGTCCGCCGCGACCGCCCCGCGCCACCACGAGCCGGTCGCCGTCGTGCAGCACCTCGCCGAGGGCCGCTCCTGTCGCCTCGTCGCGCGCCGCGGTGCCTGGCGGCACGCTCACGTCGAGCGCCACGCCGTCCCTGCCGGTCCGATTGCCGGGGCCGCCGTGGCCGCCGCGATCGGCGCGGAACTCCGTGTGGTAGCGCAGCGGGAACAGGGTGTTCTGGTGGGTCACCGCCACGAGCACGACGTCGCCGCCCTTGCCCCCGACGCCTCCGTCCGGCCCGCCCCGCGGTACGCGCGCTTCGCGGCGAAAGCTCACGCAGCCCTTGCCGCCGTCACCGCCCTTGACGAAGATCTTGACCTGGTCGACGAACATCCGCTGCCGCCGGGCTCGCCGGGGCGGTGCCGATCCCCGCTAGCCGGCGGCCGGCACGACGGTGACGAGCCGGGACCCGACGCCATGGTCTTCGAAGCGGACGACGCCGTCCACCAGGGCGAACAGCGAATGGTCGCGCGCGAGCCCCACGTTGCGGCCCGCTCTCCACCGCGTCCCGTGCTGGCGGAGGATGATGGCGCCGCCGCGAACCGCCTGCCCTCCGAACGCTTTGACGCCGAGCCGCTGGGAGTTGCTGTCCCGGCCGTTGCGGCTCGAGCCTTGGCCTTTCTTGTGTGCCATCTCGATTCCGCTCCTAGGAGGCTCGGACCGCGTCGATGCGCACGGCCGTCACGTGCTGACGATGGCCGCGCGTCCGCCGGTAGTGCTTGCGCTTCTTGTACTTGAACACGCGCAGTTTCGGGTCGCGGTCCTGCTCGACGACGGTACCCACGACCGAGGCGCCCTCGACCCGCGGGCTGCCGACCTTGACGTCGGTCTCCCCGGCCGAGACGAAGAGGACGTCATCGAGGGTGACGCTCGTGCCCACACTCGCCTCGATGCGCTCCACGCGCACGACGTCTCCCTGCTCGACCCGGTACTGCTTTCCACCCGCCTTGATGATCGCGTACACGCCTCTGCTCCTTCCGGCTCAGTCCACGAAACCCCGATTCTAGACGGGTTTTGAGGCTGCGGTCAAGCACGCCCGGGGGGGCGCGGGGGGCGGGATGCCCCCCCGTAAGCCGGTCAACTGTTTCGTTGGTATTCCGTTGTACTCGTCTGTTTCGTCGGTCATCCGTTGTGCTCATCGTTTGCCTTGTCCGGGCTTGCGGCGAGTCTGCTGGAACAGGCTCGGCCGGATACACACCGGACGCATCGGAACGGGGCGGGGACGGCTGGAGCAGCGGGCGGGAACGGCTGGACGGCCAAGGGCCGCGACGGCCAGGACTGAGCGTAAGGGGGGCTTAATCGCCCCCCTTGCCCCCCATGTCAGAAGTCATACCCAATCCAGAAGCTGAAGTCCCAGCCCTTGCTGGTGGTGGCGAAGTCGGTGTACTTGGTCCAGTCGAAGTGCATCGGGTAGCCGAGGAAGAAGAGCTGGAGCCCGAAGCCCCAGGACGCGCGTCCGTCCTGCAGGCGCCAGCCGGTGACCGGCGTTCCGAAGTTCGGGTCTTCGAGGTACGAGAAGCCCGGCTCCCGCGTCGAGAACTTGTACTGCTCGCCCTTGAACTTTGCGCCGCCGATGCCAATGTAGGTCGTCCCGCGCAGCGGGCCGATGATCCCGATCGGCGTCGCGGCCAGGTGGATGAGCGGCGTGCGAAACTCGGCGTTCGCGAAGAAGCCCTGGTTGCCCGCGAAACCCAGGTACTGGAAGCCGCGCAGCTCCATGTTGCCGCCGAAGTAGAAGTAGTCGGGGTTGTCGCCCGTCGAGTAGAAGCCGCGGCCACGGAACGCCAGCACCGCGCTCGTGCCGCCGAGCCGGACGTACTTGCGCAGATCGGCGTCCACGGTCGTGCGCTGGAGGAAGCTGCCGATGCCGGGCGCCGCCGTCACCCCGACCGAGAAGGTGCTGCCCGACAGCGGGCCGAACTGCGCGAAGCGGGTCGTCTCCTGCACGATGCGGAGCGAGACCGGAACCTGCCAGCCGTTGTTGATGAAGCAGGGCCGGCCGAAGACCGCCTGCTGCTGACAGATGAGCGCCTGAACCTCCGGGTCGCCGTACTGCTCCTGGACCTTCCCGACCCCGACGCCGAACTCGAGGCGCCGGAAGGTATCGAGCGGGTACTCGGCGAACAACTGCCCGCCGGTGAAGCGCTGGGTCGCGATCGCGAGCTCGCGTGGGTCCTGGCCGCTGTAGGTGGGGTAGAACGAGTTGTACGGGTAGAAGAAGAAGGTCTGGTCGAAGAAGTTCACCCCGTAGTGCAGCCGGCTCGCGAGGTTGGTGTAGCGGCCGTCGTAGATCCGGTAGGAGGAGACCGAGAGCACCGTGAACGTGAACAGCTGGTCCCCCAGCACGTCGGTGAGCGCGATCGCGGTGCCGCCGTAGAAGTTGCCGCTCGAGGTGACGCCGAGGTTGAGCGGTGGCCGGCCCTCGAGGTAGAGGCCCTCGAAGAGCCGCTTGCGGCGCTTGTTCTCCGGCACGACGTCGTGCGGCACGTCGGGCTGGAAGTCGACGAGGCCCTCGGCGGCGGCCTGCACCTCCTGGTCCACCTCCTTGATCGGCTCCGCCGTGTCGCGTGTGTGCAGCTTGAACTCGCCCTTGTAGTAGGTGATGAACGCGAGGCGATCCCCTTTCGGGGTCTTGAGCGGCGCCGGCGCCATGGTGCCGCCGAACACGTCGGTGTACTGGTGGATCGCACCCGTCTTCAGGTCGAGGCTGCGCAGGTTCGGGATGTCGTCGTCCTCGTCCGAGGCGTAGTAGATCTTGGTCCCGTCGCTCGAGAAGACCGGCGCTGTGTCGTCGAAGGGGCCGAAGCTGAGCTGGGTCTTGCGCGAGGGGTCCGCGAGCGGAAACGCGTACAGCTTGTTGTTGCCGCTGATGCGTCGCTCGTACACGACCAGCTTGCCGTCCGGGGAGACCTGCGGGTTGTTGTCCGCGTAGTCGTCCCGCGTCAGGTTCTGTACCTCGCCGGTCTCGATGTCCAGGCGGTAGATGTCCGAGACCCCGTCCTTGAGCGCCGCGAACACGACGCTTCGCCCGTCGGCGAGCAGACACGGCGCCTGCGTCTCGTCGAGCGGCACCGCGACCTTCCGCTTCACCTTGCCGTCGAGCGCCGAGATCAGGAAGAAGCTGCGCCCCTTGCCGGTGCGCCCGAAGAAGCCCACGTTGTCCCCGCTCGGGTCGAAGCCGAGCGTGCGGCCTGAAACGAACTCGCTGTTGATCGCGAGGCTCTCCCAGTCGCTGTCGAAGCCGCCCGTCAGGTTCTGGATCACGTTGCCGTCCTTCGTCGAGATCAGCACCACGTCGGCCTCGCCGTCCGAACGGTTCGCGGTGACGACCGCGGCGATCTCGCCCGAGGGGCTGGGCGCGAAGGCGAACGCCTGGGTGAAGTTCGTCTTTTCCGGGTTGGGGGAGAGATCGCGCCCGAAGTCGTCGGGCCGCTGGCGGTCGCGAAAAGGCTTGAAGCGCTCCTTCAGCCATTTGTCGAAGGCGGCGTCGAACTCCTCGGGGGTGGTGCGGAATGCCTGCTTGTAGAGCTCCTCGGGTCCGCCGCCGAGCAGCCCCTTGCGCAGCGTGTAGAGGAACTGCCGGATGCCTTCCTTGCCGTAGCGCGATTCGATGAACTCGAACGCGGCGTGGCCCATGTTGTAGACGAGCCGGCCGGAGAGCGCCTCGAACTGGACCCGCGACAGCCGCGGCACTTCGTCGGTGAGCGCCGCGTCGCGGATCATCATCATGTCGAGCGGCTCCCAGATTCCGCGGAAGTAGTCCGCGAGCCCCTCATCCACCCAGAGCGGGATCGCCTGCTGCGAAATGCCATAGCCGAGGCCGCGCGGGATCAGGTCGAAGGCGAAGGCGTGGACCAGCTCGTGCGTGATCAGGCCCTGGAGCTGGTCGGGCGGCTCGTCGATCGGGATCACCATCCGGTTGAGCAGCGGCTCGGTGAAGGCGGCGACACCCTCCGGGATGAACGCGGGGAACAGGTTGGTCTGCTCGAACTCGGAGTGGGTCTTGTAGAAGATCACCGGGATCGCCTTCGGCATCTCGTGCTTGAGCCCGGTCGATACCTTGAGATAGGCGCTCTCGACGTAGGCCGTGAGCCGCGACAGGTGCTGCTCGAACTCGGGGTAGTAGTAGACCTCGAAGTGCGCGCTCTTGTAGATGCGCCACGCGAAGTTGTCGTACTTGATCTTGTTCTTGCCGTAGTACGGGACGAACTGGGCGGAGGCCTCTGGGGCCCCGAGCAGGAACGCGAGGGCCGGCAGCAGCAGCAGGCAGAGTCGTCTCAGCATGGGGTTCCCCTAGCGAAGCAGCACCCGCGTCCCGCGGATCCTCTGCGGGGTGAGCACCCCGAGGAAGTTCGGCAGCAGGCGGTCCATCAGCTCGAAGTACGAGGAGAGCGGCGAGATGCGCTGGTCCTCGGCGTAGAG
>Ga0247727_10018416_pt1 | contig 10978 bp, 6 predicted proteins | sample WisWelCaveWW1625_FD_202498 | JGI IMG/M metagenome (GOLD analysis project Ga0247727, IMG submission 202498) | Biofilm microbial communities from Wishing Well Cave, Virginia, United States - WW16-25 | ecosystem: Environmental > Aquatic > Deep subsurface > Groundwater > Cave microbial mat | place...
GGCTTCGGCGCGGCGAGCGAGACCGCGTGGCGGACCAGGTCGCGCGCCGCCTGCGCGTAGGCCTTCGCCTGCGGCGAGGCCGCGTCGCCGTCGCTGTGCTGGATGACTCCGCCGGCGAGCGGCCGGGAGAGGTCGAGCGAGAGCCGGTGGGCGAGCGCGTCCTCGCCGTAGAGGACGTCCTTCTTGAGCGCCTTCCGGGCGACGACGTCCTTCGGGTAACCGACGAAGCTCGCCACGGTCTCGCGCGCGCCGTTGCTCGCGGCGACCGAGGTGCGCGAGGTGCCGAGGTCGATGCCGACGTGGATGATCCCCGTCGTCACGTCCTGCTTCACGCGCGGTTCACGGGTCGCGGACGATGCGCTCATGGTCCTTGCGGCTCCCGATCCGGCGGAGCCGCCGGCCCGGAAGCGGCGCGGCCGTTCGCGCTCCCGTCCAGCGTGCGGCGCAGCTCGACGTTGTGCTCGAAGACCTCGCGCATGAGTGCCCGGCGCTGCTCCACGCGGCTCTCCACGACCTTCGGCTCCTGCACCCTTCGTCGCGCCGATGGAGCCGAGGTCTCTTCCTCGCCCCTTTCTCGGCGGATTCGGTCGAGGAGCTCCTGCGTTTCCTGGAGCTGCGCCGTGACTTTCTTGACCCGCCGCTGGAGCAGCTCCACTTCCGTCTCCGCCGCGCTCGGGGAGCTCGCGGGTTCCGACCGCTCGACGGCGGCCGAGAGGAGCGAGAGGAGCGTCTCGCGCAGCGGCGTCTGGATCGCGAGAAGCGCCGCGGCGGCGTCGGGCGCCAGCGGCGCGACGCGCGCGGACGCCTGCGCGAAGGCGTCGGTGAGCGAGCGTTCGAGACGGCCGCGGAGCTGCTCGACCGCGCCGCGGCGATGCGTCGCCGACTGCTTGGCGAGCGCCGTCTGCGACTCGGCGAGCGCGCGGCGGAGCTCGTCGAGATTGCGCTCGAGGAGGTGGCTCTGCGTCGAGAGCTCGTCGCCCTTGCGATGGAGCCCGGCCTCGCCGCCGAGGCGCTTCACCACCTCGAGCTGCGCCTGCTGCGCCGCGTGGTTGGGCGCTGCGCCGTTGGACGCGCTCTCGCGCAGCGCGCGCTCGATCGCTTCGCCGACGATCTGCTCGAGCAGGCCGAGGTCGAGCACGTTCACCGTGCGGACGCCCTCGCGCGCGAGCCGCTTGAGGCTCATCGCGTCGGCCTTGCTCCGGAAGAGAGCGGCCAGGCTTGCAGTGAGTGGGTTGGCCAACGAAGGAGTTCGCGTTCGGTCCGGACGGCGTGGAGGAAGCGGACCGTTCGCTCCCTGGCGAGGGCATCGGCCGGCCTGCTCCGGACGCTTGAGGACCGCGCCGGGGGGAAGGGGGAGAGGAAAGAGTAGCTCCATTCCGCGACCCCTGCCGCGCCCGCGCTATTCTCGGTCGCTTGCTTCGTGCGACGAGGGAGTTGGCCTCACGCGTCGGCAGCAGGCCGGCCGAAGAGTCGTCGGGGGTGCCGCTCCGAGGGAGCCGAGAACCGAGGATGGACCAGAAGGTGAGCGAGCGGCCGGTTCCTCCCGTCGGGGGCGAGCGCGAGATCCTCATCCTGGTTCACCGGGCGGTCGACTCGCATCTCGTGGTCTACCACGAGCCGCAGGGCGCGCTCGCCGAACAGTACCGGACGTTCCGCACGAACCTCGTCGCCCTGAACCCGGGCGGAGCGCCGCGGGCCCTCGCGTTCACGTCGACGCTGCGCGGCGAGGGGCGCTCGCTCACGGTGGCAAACCTCGCGGTGGCGCTCGCCGAGCTGCCCGAGACGCGAGTGCTCATCGTCGACGCCGACCTGCGCGCGCCGCGGCAGGCGCAGCTCTTCGGACTCCCGCGCGAGCCGGGGCTGGCCGACCTCGTGCTCGACTTCGCGCCGCTCGAGAAGACGGTCGCGCGCACCACCATCGGCGGACTGAACGTCCTGCCGGCGGGAAGGCTGGTGAAGAACCCCTCGGAGCTCCTCGGCAGCTCCCGCACGAGCGAGCTCGTGAGCGCGCTCAAGGCCGAGTACAGCTACATCCTCTTCGACACTCCGCCGTCGCTCAATTTCGCCGACGCGGCCGTGCTCGGCCACCGGCTCGACGGCCTGCTGATGGTCGTGAGGGTCGAGCAGACCGCGCGCGTGCAGGTGACGCGCGCGACCGAGCTCCTTCGCAACGCCGGCTGCAACGTGCTCGGCAGCTTCCTCGCGGGCGCGCGGTCGGACGATCGTCGGGGACGCGACGACGCGATCCTCGAGGAGTGAGTCGCGCGCAGCGCGCAACCTCGACTCGTGTCGCCATGAAGTTGCGCGTCTCGCCGCCACAAGCTCTCCGGCTCTCCGGCTCGCTGCGCGTGCCGTCGGACAAGTCGATCACGCAACGCGCGCTGATCCTGTCGCTCCTCGCGGAGGGAACCTCCCGGATCGAGCGGCCGCTGCAGGCCGGCGACACCCGCTCGGTGCGGCGGGCGATCGAGCGTCTCGGCGCGCAGGTCGTCGAGGACGGTGACGCGCTCGAGGTGCGCGGCGCCGTGGCGCTCGGGTGCCACGGCGCGCTGCCGCTCGACCTCGAGAACTCGGGCACCGGCGCGCGGCTACTTCTCGGCGCGCTCGCCGGCCGCGGCGCGAGCGCCAAGATCACGGGCGACGCGAGCCTGCGGCGCCGGCCGATGGGCCGCGTCGTGCGGCCGCTCGTGCGGATGGGAGCGCGGATCCAGGGCGCCGATCTCGACCGCCTTCCGCTCCAGGTCGAGTCGACGCCGCCGCTTCAGCCATTCGACGGCGAGCTCGAGACCGCCTCCGCGCAGGTGAAGAGCGCCATCCTGCTCGCCGCGCTCGGCGCGCGGGGCGAGACGCGGATCCGCGAGCTGCGGCCGACTCGCGCCCACACCGAGACGCTGCTCGCCGAGTTCGGGGCGTCGCTCTCCGTCGACGGCCACGGCGACGGCGTCGAGGTCCGGCTGCCCGGGCCGCAGCCGCTGCGCGCCGCGCGCATCACCGTGCCGGCCGATCCTTCGTCGGCCGCCTTCCATGCCGCGCTCGCGGCGGCGATTCCCGGGGCCCGCGTCGTCTTCGAGGAGCTCCTGCTTGAGCCGCGGCGCGCCGGCTTCTTCGACCTGCTCGAGCGGATGGGCGCGCGCGTCGAGCGCCGGGACGGCGCTCGCCGCGGCGGCGAGACGGTCGGCACGCTCGTCGTCGAAGGCGCGGAACTCAAGGCGGCGGAGGTCGGGCCCGAGCTGGTCCCCGACCTGATCGACGAGCTGCCGCTCGTCGCCGTGCTCGGCACCGTCGCGCGCGGCACGACGCGCGTGCACGGCGCCGGCGAGCTGCGCCATAAGGAGAGCGACCGCATCCACGCGATCGGCGACGGACTCTCGCGGATGGGGGTGCGCGTCTGGCTCGAGTCGGACGGCTTCGTCGTCGAGGGCGGCCGTCCGCCGCGCGGCGCGACCGTCCGCAGCCACGGCGACCACCGCATCGCGCTGTCGTTCGTCGTGGCCGGGCTGCTCGCGCGCGGCGAGACGATCGTCGACGGCTTCGAGTGCGCCGACGTCTCCTACCCGGGGTACCTCGACGACGTCGCGGCGCTGCTCGGGTCGCGGCCCTTCGACACGACGGCGTGAGGGGCCGCGGCGGCCGGCGTCACTCGGCCGGCTCGAAGCTCCGTCCGTCGCTCGAGCGCCATATTCCCGCGAAGCCGTCGAGCACGAGCGACGCGCCGTCGAGCCAGATCGTTCCGCCGCGCACGCGGTGATCGCCGGGATGGAGGCGGGCGACGATCCCGCGCTCGGTGTGGCTGCGTACGAGCTCGACGAGGTCGGCGACCTGCTCGATCGTCGCGCGGCCGGCCCGCTGCTTCGAGCGGAAGGCGTCGGCCGCCTGCGGATCGTGGAAGAGCGCGACCATCGACGTCGCTCCTTCGCCCTCTGGATCGGGGAAGGTCGCGGGAGCGCGGTCGCGCACGAGCGTGTGGCAGCGCCAGCCGTCGCGGTACCCGAGGAAGGGGAGGCGACCGAAGGTCCGGACCATCAGCCGGTCCCACCCCTCGGGATCGACGTGAGGATCGAGCGCCTCGTCGCCCTCCCACGCCCGCCAGATCCCGTGGTCGTCGAGCAGGTGGCTCGCCACCTCCTTGTCGCTTGGGGCGGCGCTCACCTTCATGAACTGGAGGCGCCGCGGCTCGTCGAGGCAGTAGAAGATGACCGCCTCGTCGACGCCTGGATCGAGGAGCGCACCGGCGAAACCCTCCTCGGCGCGCAGCTCGAGGAACTCGCGGAGCTCGCCGGTCGACTGGACGCTGCCCGGCTCGCGCAGCTCGTCGAGAACCCGGCGCGCCGCCTCCTCGCTCCGCCAGAGCTTGAGCAGCAGCCCCGAAGGCTGCGCGAGATGGAGCGAGTGGAGGGCGCGCCCCTGCGCGCTGATCCAGACGAGCGCGTTCTTCGCCTGCGCGTCGCGCGTGCGGCGCGCCTCGACGTAGCGCGGGAGGAGGCCCTTCAGCCGCTCGTCGAGCCCGTCCGGCCGGTCGGGCGGCAACTGGAGCTCCCGTCCGTCGAAGCGGGCGACCGGCACCCAGAGGCCGTGCTCGCTCTTGTGGGTGGCGGTCCGTCCTGGCCCGACGGCGCGCCGGTTCTCCGGCCGCGCGAAGATCAGGAGCGCCGGGCCCTCCGCGTCGCCGGGCGCCTCGACGAAGAGGTACTCGTCGTCACCGTGGAGGATGCGCGTCTTGCGGGGCATGCGGCGTCCTGGCGAGGATCAGCTCGGCGATCTCGCGCCGGCGCCGTCGCGCGTAGAGCGTCGCGGCGGCGGCGCGCCACGGCAGGAGCAGGAGATCGATGAGCGCGTCGGCGATCAGGAGCGCGACGCCCGACGTGGGCAGGAGCCTGCGGTCGAGCCGAAGCGGAGGGACGGAGTTCACTTGAGGTCGGCCACGCAGCGGAAGCCGAGGTAGGGCTCGCGCGACGAGCCGCCCGGCGCGACCCACCGGAAGAGCGCGCCGACGTTCTCCGGCGGGCTCAGGAAGTGGCCGCCGCGCACGACGACCGCCGCGATGTTGGAGGGGAGCTCGTCGAAGACCTCGCCCTCCTCGAGAGAGCTCGTCCATTCCTCGACGTTGCCGGCGAGGTTCAGGACCTTGAACGGCGAGCCGCCCTCCTCGAACTGGCTCGCCGGCACGGTCGTGCCGAGCTTGAGCCGCGTGTCGTTGCACCGCCCCTCGACGTAGTCGTTGCCCCACGGGAACTGGAGGGCGTCACGGCCGCGGCAGGCGACCTCCCACTCGTCCTCGGCCGGGAGCCGCTTCGAGACGAACTTCGCGTAGGCGTCGGCGTCGCGCCACGTGACGCCCGTCACCGGATGGTCGAGCCGGTCCTTGGGAGGATGAGCGAGCCCGTCGCTCGCCACGTCCCACGTGCGCGGAGTGTGGGCCACGCGCTGCTCCGGCTCGAGCGACTCGATGAAGGTCGCGTACTCGCCGTTGCTCACCTCGCAGCGGTCGATCAGGAAGGGGCGGACGGTGACCTTGTGCTTCTTCCGTTCGAAGCCGACGTTGGGGCCGACCGTGTAGGCGCCGCCCGGCACGTAGACCATCCCGGTGCGGATCTTCGCTCCGCCGGGCAGGTAGGACTCGGGATGGCGCACGCGGTCGAGCTCGATGCCGGCCGCGAGGTACTCGTCGTAGCGCTCCTTGAACGCACGTCCCTCTTCGGCGTGCCCATGAAGGAGGTCGTTCCAGAGGAGCTCGAACCGGCTCGACCGCTCGAGCCACGGGACGAGGAGTGCGCCGAGCCGCGGGCGCAGCTCCTCTCTCGACGCGCGCCCGACCGCCTCGCGCGCGGCGGCGTCGGCGAGCGTGTCGCGCAGCGCCGGCTCGCGCAGGCCGCGCGCCTCGAGGGCGGCTCGCATCGAACCTTGGAGCTCCTCGAGTTCAGCGCGGCGGGCGTTGCGCGCCTCCTTCGCCGGAGGACGCTCCGATCGGGCGCGAGCGAGTTCGGAGGCGCTCGCGGCGAGCGCGTCGGCGAGCGCCACGTCGCGCCCCTGCTCGGCGGAGCGCCACTCGACCCACGCCTCCTCGATGCGCACGTAGGCCTGCTCGAGGGTGGCGAGCGCCGCCTCCTTCGCCTGGGAGGCCTGGCGGTAGCGCTCGAGCGCGACCGCCTCGTCGTCCGCGGGAGCGACGAGCAGGGCGACGACGAGCGAGAGCGCGAACGACATCGACGACCATCCGAACGAGAAAGCAGACCTTGCCGCGTGAGGGGCGGGATTATAGGTGCGACTCCGGTGGCTCCGCCGCGACGCTCCTTCGATCGAACGATCACTCTCGATGTGCCGATCGAGCGGCTGAAGGGGCTCGGACCGAAGCGCGCCGCGGCGTGGCGGGCGGCCGGCGTGGCGACGCTCGCCGAGCTCCTGCGCTGGCCGCCGCGCCGTCACGCGCTCTTTCCGGCGGCGACGGCGATCGCGGCGCTCCAGGACGGCGCCGCCGCGTGCATCCAGGTCGTGGTCGAGCGCCGCCACGGCTCGGGCCGGCGCGGCGTCGTCGCCACCCGCTTCGACGTGAAGGACGAGAGCGGCGCGATCGCGGCGATCCTCTTCGGGCCGCGCTGGCTCGTCCGCTCGTTCCGGCGCGGCGAGCGCGTCCTCCTGCGCGGCGAGCGCCGGCCGCGCGCCGGCGCGCTCGAGTTCCTGGTCCGCGCATGGCTCCATGAAGAGGAGCTGCCCGACTCGAGCGAGCCGGCCTTCCAGCCGCACTACGCCCTGCCCGAAGGGATCGCGCCGCGACTTCATCGCCGGCTGCTGAGAGCCGCGCTCACGGCGCTCGCCGAGCCGCTGTCGAAGGAGGTGCCGCCTTGGAGCGAGCCGGCGACGGGCGCTCGCTCGTCGCTGCACGAGCTCCTGACCTCGCTCCATTTCCCGCGCAGCGACGCGGCACGCAGCGCGGCGCGGCGCGCCTTCGCGCTCGAGGCCGCGATCGCCGTGCAGCGGCGGCTGGCCGCCCTTCGCAGGACGCGGGCGCGCCGTCTCTCGCCGCCCGTCGCCGCCGCGCCGGAATGGCTCGCCGAGTACGTCGCCGCGCTGCCCTTCGAGCCGACGGGCGACCAGCGCCAAGCGCTCGACGAGATCGCGCACGACCTCGCCTCCCCGGCCGCGATGGCGCGCCTGCTGAGCGGCGACGTCGGCTCGGGCAAGAGCGCGGTCGCCTTCTTCCCGCTCTACGCCGCCGCCCGCGCCGGGAGGCAGGCGGCGCTGCTCGCGCCGACCGAGCTCCTCGCGCGCCAGCACCACGCGACGCTCGCGTCGCTCCTGCCGCGTCTTCGAATCGCGGCACCCGCGCTCGTGAGCGCCGGTTCGGAGGCGGCGGCGACGAGACGCCCGCGCGACGCGATGCTCGTCGAAGCGCCGATCGTCGTCGGCACCCATCGGCTGCTCTCCGCGCCGGTCCGCTTCCACGACCTCGCCGCCGTGGTCGTCGACGAGCAGCACAAATTCGGGGTGAAGCAGCGCTGGCGGCTGCTCGAGAAGGGGAGACGGCCCGACCTGCTGCTCGTCTCGGCGACGCCGATCCCGCGGACGCTCGCCCACACGCTCTTCGGCCACCTCGACCTCTCGCTGCTGGCGCAGCGCCCGTTCGACCGGCGCCAGGTGACGACCGAACTGCTCGTGGGCGACGCCCGCCGCGACCTCGGGGCGCGCCTTCGCGCCGAGCTCGAGCGCGGCGGCAAGGCGTTCGTCGTCTGCCCGGCGATCGCCGCGGCCGAGGAGGGCGCGCGCAGGCCGGTCGCGGCCGAGCGGATCGCGCCGTGGCTGCGGCGCGAGCTCGGGGCGGGCCACCCGCTCGAGCTCCTCCACGGCCGCCTCGCTCCCGACGAGAAGCAGCGGCGGCTCGACGCCTTCTCGCGCGGCGAGCTGCGCGTGGTCGTGGCGACGGTCGTCGTCGAGGTCGGGATCGACGTCCCCGACGCGACGCTCGCCGTCGTGCTCGCCGCCGAGCGGTTCGGCCTCTCGCAGCTCCATCAACTGCGCGGCCGGATCGGGCGGCGCGGCCATCCCGCAGCCTGCCTTCTCGTTTCCGCCGATCCGAGCGACGAGGCGCTCGCCCGACTCGAGAAGTTCGCGCGCATCGACGACGGCTTCGAGCTCGCCGAGCTCGACTTCGAGCTGCGCGGACCGGGCGAGCTCTTCGGGACGCGCCAGCACGGGCTCGAAGGCGCGCTCTATCCCGAGGCGCTGCTCAATCCCGAGCTCGTGGCCTTGGCGAAGCAACTCGCGCCGGAACCGCAGTGTGGACGCAAGTCCGCGCTCGCCAAGCCTTTCGGCGATCCGAGAGTTGCCACTTCGGCGGGGATCTGGTAGTTCCCTGCCCCCTCCGATCGGGGAGTTCGTGGAGCGCCTCGTGCGAATCGTCACCGCCGCCGTCGGCCTCGCCCTCGTCTCGTTCACGGCGACCGCGGCCTTTGCGCAGGCGACCGGCAAGCCGAAGGATGACGAGCCGCAGTTCGACCGCGACGTCAAGCGCGGCAAGGCGGCCGCGTCGCGCGAGCCGGCAACGCCGGAGGAGGCGCTCGACCACGCCCTCCCCCTGATCACGACCTGGCCGAGCGACGCGGGCGAGAAGGCGCTGCGCGCCCTGATCGCGCGCGGACCCGACCTCCTGCCGCTGCTGCGGGCGCGGCTCAAGGGCGGCACGGTGCTCGAGCGGAGCGCCGCGGCACGCGGCCTCTGCCTCCTCTCCGACGTCGACTCCTTCCGCGAGATCGAGCGGCTCTTCGGCGACCCGCGGCAGCTTCGTCGGGCCGGCGCCCTCCTCGAGTCGCTCTTCGAGCTCGATGAGACCAAGGCCGGCGAGCTCGCCCTCAAGCTCCTCGACACCGACCGGGCGCAGCTGCGCAGCGCGGCGACGGCGCTCTTCAAGGCGCACGCGACCCCGGCGCTCGTGGCGACGCTGAAAGAGCGGCTCGTCGCCACGACCAACGAGGCGGCGCGCTTCGATCTCTTCGAGCTCCTTGCCGCGCTCCAGGAGCCGGAGCTCCCCGCGATCGCGCTCGATCGCTTCCTCGGCGACCCGAGTCCGCAGCTCGCGGCGGCGGTCGCGCAGCTCCTCTCGTGGCAGGAGTCGCCGCAGACGCGCGCCGAGCTCGCGCGGCTGGCGACGACGCGGCGCGATCGCCGCGGGCTGCACGCCGCGCTCGCCCTTGCGCTCGGCGAGCAGCGGCTCGGCGCCCCCCTCCTTCCCGACGCGCTCTTCGATGTCTTCGCGCCCTCGCTGCGGACGAACGACCTGCTCCTGCGCGCGACGTCGTGCGTGGTGTGCGGCATGGTCGGCTACCGCAGCGAGGCGAGGGCCGAGGCGACGCAGGCGAGGGTCCTGCCGGCGCTCTCCGACCTGGTGGTGAACGGCCGCTTCTTCGGCGACTTCGAGCTCTGCTTCAACGCTTCGGTCCGGACGCTCGAGCTCCTGACCGGCGAGCGGCTCGGAGCGAGCGTTCCGGCATGGCGCGACTACTTCGCCAACCCCTCCGCCGAGGCGCGCCAGGGCCGCCGCGAGCTCAAGGCGTTCGTCCTGGACGAGGACGTGCCGATCGCGACGGTGCGCCTCACGAGGGTCGATCGGCTCGGCGGCGAGAAGCGGCTGCTCGCGCTCTGCGGTCCCGGATTGCTGCTGGCGGTCGGGGCGGGCCGTCGGCCGGGCGAGGTCGCGCTCGGCGACGTCGAGATGCGCTCCCTGCTCACCGGCCTCGAGTCGCAGGGGCTCCTCTCGTCCGAGCTGCCGCGCCGTTTCGACGTTCCCGTCGACGGCGGCCTGCTGCTCACCGTGGACGCGCGCAGCCGCGAGCGGACCGTCGCCCTCGCGCCCGACGAGCCGCGCGCGGCGCCGATCGTCGCGCTGCTCCGCCGCTCCGCCGAGACGGCGTCGTGGCAGCTCCTGCTGCCGGCCGGCGAGGGCTTCGCGAAGACGTTCCTCGAAGAGCAGGCGTGGTTCGCCACTCATCCTGATCCGGTCGCGCGGCGCGGCCGCCTGGTCGACCTGGCGCTCGCGCTGATCGGCGCGGACGACGCGAGCGCGGCGCAGCAGGCGTTCGACGTGCTCGCCCGCGTCGACTCGCTCGGCGAGGCGGTGCGGGCGACGCAGATCGACGCCCTGGCGGCGCTGCTGTCGCGCCTGTCGGGCGGCGATCCGCGCGCGCGCCGCCTCTTCGAGCTGCTGGTGGCGACGCGGCGCGCCGACGCCTTCGACCGGCTGGTCGACGCGCTCTCGTCGCGCGGCGCGGCCGGCGTCGAGTGGCTCGCCGACGCGCAGTCGCGGCTGGGCCGCGTCGCGCAGGACGTCGCCGATCCTCGGCCGGTCGTGCGCGTCGCCGCGCTGACGGCGATCGCCCGCGGCGGGGTCGCGCTTCCTTCCGAAGATCAGCTCGTGGCGCTCGCCACGCAGGACGGCGACGAGCAGGTGCGCGCGCGGGCGCTCGCGCTGCTCGCGCGCAGCGGCGGCGAGCTCGCCGGCGTCACGCTCGGCAAGATCGCCGGCGAGGGCGGCGGAACGCTGCGGGTCGAGGCGCTCCGGCTGCTCGGCTCGGTCCGGACGGACGATGCGCTCACGCAGCTCGTCGCGGCGGCGCGCGGCGACGACGGGCAGCTCGCGGCGGCGGCGCTCGAGGGACTCTCGCGGCGCGCCGACGACGCGGCGGCGGCGGCGCTCGAAGGGATCGTGCGAGAGCGCGGCGCCGAAGGCGCGTTGGGCCGCCTCGCGCTCGCCGCCATCAAGGGGCTGCCGCGCGACCTCGCGCTGCCGCGCCTGCGCAAGCTGCAGGCGGAGGGCGATGCGGTGGTCGCGCACGAGGCGGCCTACGGGCTCGCCGACCTCGGCGAGGTGACGGCGGCGCCGATGCTGCTCGCCGATCTCGAGGACGCGAAGCTCCAGCGCCGTGCGCTGACCCTGCTGACGTACTTGTTGTGCAAGGACCTGGGAACCGAGACGTGGCGCTACAAGTAC
>Ga0247727_10018417_pt1 | contig 10978 bp, 12 predicted proteins | sample WisWelCaveWW1625_FD_202498 | JGI IMG/M metagenome (GOLD analysis project Ga0247727, IMG submission 202498) | Biofilm microbial communities from Wishing Well Cave, Virginia, United States - WW16-25 | ecosystem: Environmental > Aquatic > Deep subsurface > Groundwater > Cave microbial mat | place...
TGGATGCTGGATGCTGGATGCTTGATGCTGGTAAGCTAAATGAACAGCAACAAGCGACCAGCAACAAGCAACCAGCAACAAGCAACCAGCACAGGAGACTAACGTGAACGAATACGACGACAACAATAATCAGCATTCTTATAAAAACGACGACATGCCGATTTTTACGTTAGAACAGGCCAACGCCGTTTTGCCCAAAATTATCGCGAAGACGGAGCAAACGGTGGAAGAGCTGGATGATGCGCGCGTGCGCATGGAATCGGAGCAATTGTTTGACGGCGGCGATGCGCAACAGAGTTACGACATTCAAGTCGCGTTGACGCTCGAGCGCTGGTCAAAAGAGATCATCCAGCTTGGCGTGTATCCGAAGGGCTTTTTTACGGTAGATTTTAAAAGCTCTCTGCCGGACACGCTGTTGTGCTGGACTTACGGCGAGGACGAGATTACACACACCCATAAAGTCTGGGAAAATTTCAAACACCGCCGCCAGATCGAGCATCCCGAAGTTTATTCGATGGCGTTTTCTTTGAATTGAAATGGACGCTCTAAAACTCATCTTCTTCTCTCTCTTCACTCATTTCGCCATCGGCGCGCTCGTGCCGTTGCTGCTCATTTCCGTCGCGGAAATGGGAACGATGTTCTTTCGCCTCATCAGCCTCGTCTCGATGATCCTGCTTGCTTGCGCTTTCTGGGCAAAACCGTTTGCAGAAATTTCTTTTGCCACACCGTTTGCCGCGACCAGCCCAATCGGCGGACAAATCTCGACATTGTTGGCAATTTGTATTTTCTTTCTGTTTTTAACGATTGTCCTGCTCAATCGTGGCGGGAAAATTTTTGTGGCGTTGGCCATTCTCGCGGGCCTGGCGGCGACGGCAAAGCTGCCGTTTGTTTTTCCAAACGCTGCGGCGGCGCCAAGTTGGATGAGGGCCGGTAGTTTCATCAGTGCGGCCTTGATGCTCGGCTCCGTGCTCGGCACAATGATCACCGGACATTGGTACTTGGTCAATCGCAAGCTGACCATGCGGCCACTACAAATAGCGACATGGTTTTTTATTGGCATCACGATCTTGCGCACAGTCATGGTTATGACAACCATGTTGTTGCTCTCTATTTCAGCGCCAACAGCTTTGGCCGAAACTACGCAAAGCCTGCTGAGTTTTTCCACGTCGGGCATTTTGTTTTGGGCGCGCGTCGGTTTTGGGCTGGCCGTGCCTTTGGTTTTCGGATGGATGATCTGGAGTTCAGTCAAAGTGCAGAACACCCAATCGGCCACCGGTATTCTTTACGCCACGATTGTTTTGGTCCTCGTCGGTGAAGCTTTTTCCAAATATCTCTATTTATTTACGGGGATTCCGGTTTAAATTGCCTTGCTTTTTTTCTCTTAACGTTCTATATTAAATAAATCTTATTTGAGCAGGATGATGCTGATGCCTGGCGCGAGGCCTGTTCGTTTTCGGACTGCAACTCGCATGACGCCACGAACGGCCAGGGCATTCTCAAGCGTGAATTAGCTCGTTTCGACTCGTCAATATCGGCATGAGGTCGGAGTCAGAATGTTTGAGGCCACTATGAATCGCAAGCCGAATGGACGCAGCGCCTCGGAAGAGCTCGCCTTCAGCCAGCGTCTGGAAATCATCGTGAGTATTTTCAAGAATCAGCCGTTGCGGCCGCTTCTTGATATGCTATCAACGCCGCAATTGGTGCAAGCCCACAATTTTCTGTGGGACAAAATGGTGGAATTTCACGTGAAAACGCAGCCGCGCGAATTTCGCCGCGAAGAAGTGACTAAAAAAATGATGCTTTCGGCCAAATATCAACGCCAGCAAAACTGCGATCTTCGTCTCGATTATTGCAAGGGCGTCGAGTGTATTTGGTCGAATCCGCTTTGTGCCGGCAATAAAGTGAAAATGAACATGGAAGTGATGGCCGAGCACATCCGCAGTTTTTTCAATGGGGCGACGCCGGTCGTTTCTCGTCAAAAAAATTACGCCACGCTATGATGCCTCCATTGGAAAATGCCGCTTTGAACTTTGTCCTCGATTTCCCTCGGAGGGAACTCGGGGTTCTCTTCAATGAGGATTGTCATGTCACCTATGTTGATCAATCTCGCCGTCGGCGTCACGGCTTTCGCAGCGGCCTGGATTCTGGCGCAGGTCAGTATCCAAGCCAAACTGCGCAAAGCCAAAGGCGCCGCTGAAGATATTCTGGAAAATGCCAAAAAGGAAGCTGAGCGCCGAAAGAATCAAATCATCGTTCAAACCAAGGAGGAATGGCTCCGCTATCGCGAGCAGCAGGAAAATCAATTCAAGCAACGCCAACGCAAAATCGAAGAAAACGAGGCGAGGCTCGATGAGCGCGACAAAAAGTCGAGCCGTCGCGAAGACACATTGAAGCAGCGCGAAAACGTGGTGGCGCAAAAAGAAAACGAGACCGTCGCCCAGCGCGAGTCGTTGCGCGCCAAAGATGAAGAGTTGGCGCGCCTCGTCAAGCAGCAAAACCTCGAGCTTTCCAAGATTACCCAACTGTCGATCGACGACGCCAAGCATCAGCTCTTTGAAAATCTGCGCCGGGAATTCAACAAAGAAGCCGCTGATATTTACAAAAGCATCGTCGACGAAGTCAAGGCCAATGCGACGCGCGAAGCCAAACGCATTCTGACGATGACGATTGAGAGCATCGCCTCGGAACATGCTTCGGAGACTTCGGTCGCCGTGGTGCCGCTGCCGTCGGAAGAAGTGAAGGGTCGCATCATCGGGCGCGAGGGCCGCAACATCAAGGCGTTCGAGCAGGCAACCGGCGTCAAAGTCATCGTCGATGACACGCCGGAAGCGGTGGTGCTCTCCGCCTTCGATCCGGTGCGGCGCGAAGTCGCTCGCCTCGCGCTGGAGAAATTGATCAACAACGGCAAGATTCATCCGCAGCGCGTCGACGAAGTTGTTGCGCAAGCCGAACAAGAGGTGGACAAAAACATCTGGCGCGCCGGCAATGAGGCGATTGCGAACCTGGGCGTCGGCAAAATTCATCCGGATTTGATTCGCACGTTGGGCCGGCTCTACTATCGCACGAGTTACGGGCAAAACGTGCTGTCGCATTCGCAGGAAGTTGCGCATATTTGCGGCATGATGGCCGCGGAGTTGAAACTCGATGTGAAACTGGCGAAACGCGCCGGGTTGATGCACGATATCGGCAAAGCCATCAGCCAAAATCAAGAGGGCACGCACACGCAACTTGGCATGGAGTTGGCGAAGAAGTATAATGAAGATCCGGTGGTGATCAATGCCATCGGGTCGCATCATGAAGACATTGCCGCCGACAATTTGATTTCGCTGCTGGTCAGCGCGGCGGACGCCATCTCCGGCTCGCGTCCCGGCGCGCGGCGCGACACACTCGACGGCTACGTGAAACGCATCGACAAGCTGGAAAAAGTTGCTGATGGCTTTGAAGCGGTTTCCAAAGCTTATGCGATTTCCGCCGGTCGCGAGATTCGCGTCATGGTGCAGCCCGAAAAAGTCAACGACGCCGAAGCGGATTTGCTGGCCTCTGATATTGCCAAAAAGATTCAACAAGAGTTGGAATATCCCGGCCAGATCAAAGTAACGGTGATTCGCGAAAGCCGCGCGACGTCGTATGCGTAAAGTTTTGTGGTTGGTACAAGCCTTGCAATGAAGTGAATTGGCAAACGGCTGATAAATTAAATTTGTATTTTTTGCAATGGTTTAGTTACACAAATTTCCTAATTGGTTTCAAATCTGTACAAAACCTTCGAGGTGACTATGTCTCGCCGAAGAATAACAATATTCATTGTTTTTGCCGCGGTGATTGGAATTATCGGCTATCTGATCGCCAGCGGATTTGATGACGCCACGGTTGCCTATTATCAAAAAGTTGATGAGCTGCAAGCGTTGGGTGTTAGCGCCGAAGGAAAAAGTTTTCGCGTCAGCGGACAAGTGGTGGCCGGCACGGTCGTTCGCGCCGAAGACGGCTTGTCGATGACTTTTAGAATCGATGAGCTTGGCAATCTCATGGAGGTGAGTTATCACGGCATCATTCCGGACACCTTCAAAGAAGGCGCCGGCGTGCTGCTGGAAGGCCGCTACGTGAATGGCCGCTTCGAAGCAACGAACATCATGACGAAATGCGCCAGCAAGTATGAAAGCGAAGGGCAGACGCCGGCAGAACAGAAGACCTCGTGAGGTTTAATGCAAAGAGCCTGGCGCAAATTAAATTGGCGCTATGCGCTTTGTCTTATCTATTCGATATGAAAGCTTGGTTGAATTTATTTTCTAAGGTTCTCTCATGTCCCAATTCGGACCTATTTTTCTTCTTCTCGCCCTCGGCTGCGCGGCGTACGCAGTTATCGCAACGATCATTGGCGCGCGGCGCCAGCAGCAAGACATTGTCGACACCGGCCACAATGCCGCGATAGCCGTGATGTTATTTTTGACGCTCGCCGCGATAGCCGTTATCGAAACGTTGTTGACGGACAATTTTCAATACAAATACGTCGCCAGCACGAGCAATCGCGCCTTGCCGATTTTTTACAAAGTCTCTTCACTGTGGGCCGGCATGGAAGGCTCGATGTTGTTTTGGGCGTGGCTGCTTTCGGCTTACAGCTACGTCTGCATCGCGACCTACCGTCGCCGGCAAACTTTGCTCATGCCGTATGTTACCTCGGTATTGATGAGTGTCGCGATGTTTTTCATCATCATGATCGTGTTCGTCACCAATCCGTTTGAGCTGCTGGCTCAGGTCCCGGCGGATGGTCGCGGTCTCAATCCACTGCTGCAACATTGGGCGATGGTGATTCATCCGCCGATTCTCTATTTAGGTTATGTCGGTTTCACCGTGCCATTCGCGTTCGGCATCGCCGCGATGTTGAGCGGACAAGTCGGCAATGATTGGTTGAAGATCACGCGGCGTTGGACGATCGTGCCGTGGTTTTTTCTCGGCATCGGCATGATGCTCGGCGGCAAATGGGCCTACATGGAACTCGGCTGGGGCGGCTATTGGGCGTGGGATCCGGTTGAGAATGCCGCGATGATGCCGTGGCTCATCGGCACCGCCTTCATCCACTCGGTGATGATTCAAGAAAAAAAGAACATGCTGCGCGTGTGGAATATGGTGCTGATCATTCTCACCTTCACGATGTGCATCTTCGGCACGTTTCTCACGCGCAGCGGCGTCATCTCCTCGGTGCACAGTTTCACACAGTCCAGCCTCGGCCCGCTCTTTTTGGGATTTGTCGGGTTGATCGCAACGTTCTCATTCACGTTGCTGGGATTGCGTCTGCATATTTTGAAAAGCGACGTGCGGATGGATTCCGTCGTTTCGCGCGAATCGGCATTTCTGCTCAACAACGTCGTTTTTCTCGGCGCTTGCTTTGCGGTGTTTTGGGGAACGTTGTTTCCGGTGATTTCCGAAGCCGTGCGCGGCATTAAAATCACCGTCGGCGCGCCGTGGTTTAATGCGGTGCTGGTGCCGATTTCGCTGCTTCTAATTTTACTGACCGGCATCGGCCCGCTGGTGGCTTGGCGAAAAAGCTCGACCGAGCATTTGAAAAAGATGTTTATGATTCCGGCGCTGGGGACATTGGTAACGCTGGCGATTCTGCTGGTGGCCGGCATGCGCCATCTTTATGCGTTGATGTCATTCGCGCTTTGCGTCTTCGTCACGGCCACGATTGTCACGGAATTTCATCGCGGGGCGATAGCGCGCGGGCATACGAGCGGCGAATCTTATCCCACAGCGCTGTGGCGGCTGCTGATGAAAAACAAACGGCGTTACGGCGGCTACGTCGTTCACTTCGGCATGGTGCTTATTTTTGTCGGCGTCACCGGCGCGGCTTTCACCGAGGAAGCGGAGAAGCAACTTCAACCCGGTGAATCTTTGCAGGTGCGAAATTACGAATTGGTTTATCAGGATACCAAGCGCTTCGACGATTCCAACAAAATGGTTATCGAATCGACGATGATCGTCAAACGCGACGGCAAAATGCTTGATACCATTTTTCCCCAAAAACATTTTTATATCGTCCAGCAGCAGCCGACCACCGAAGTCGCGCTCTTTTCCAATCTGCGTGAGGATTTGTACGTCGTGCTCGGCGAGCATCAGCCCGAAACCAACGCCGCCACGTTTCATGTCTATCTGAATCCGTTGGTGAGCTGGGTGTGGATTGGCGGCATGGTTTTGACCATCGGCACGCTCATTACTTTGTTGCCGGATTTACGCGAGCGTTCCGACAAAACCGCATCCGCCAAAATTGTTTCGACACGCCGGCCCGCCGCAGCAAAGGTTTGAGCAATATATTTGCCCATGAGGCACACAAAAAAAATGCAAAGACAGAATTAACCTCCGACTCATGGCTTCGGACTGACAACTTCGGCCAAACAACCCAGGGAGAGCAATCATGAAAATCACCCGCGATTTATTATTTGATTTACCGAAAACCGATTTGCACGTTCATCTCGATGGTTCGTTACGGGTGAAAACCGCGACTGAATTGGCCAAGGCGAACCACATCCCGCTGCCGGGTCACAAAGAAGACGACATGCGGGATTTTTTGTCGGTGAAAGGGCAGGTTGAAAATCTCAAAACGTATCTCGAAAAATTCGATTTTACGTTGAAGTTGATGCAAGATTACGATTCGATCCGGCGCATTGCTTATGAGCTGGCCGAAGACGCTTCGCAAGAGAACATCACCTACATCGAGGTGCGCTACTCGCCGATTTTGCATCAGCAAAAAGGCATGAGCCTCGAGCAAATTGTTGACGCCGCGCTCGAGGGTTTGCGCGAAGCCGAGCGCAAATTTCCGATCCGCTGCGGCGTGATCATCTGCGGCATCCGTTCGAGCGATCCGGCCACTTCCGTCCGTTTGGCCGAGTTGACGGTGCAATACAAGCACAGGGGCGTCGTGGGATTCGATCTCGCCGGCGGGGAATACGACAATCCGGCCAAAGACCACGCCAAGGCGTTTTATGTCGTTCGGAAAAATTGCATCAACTGCACTGTTCACGCCGGCGAGGCTTATGGCCCGGACAGCATTCATCAAGCCATTCACGCCTGCGGCGCGCATCGCATCGGCCACGGCACCCGCTTGATCGAAGACGAAGACTTGCTCAACTACGTCTGCGATCATCGCATTCCGCTCGAAGTTTGTTTGAAGAGCAACGTGCAAACCAAAACCGTTCTGCGCATCGAGCATCATCCCTTCAAAAAATATCTCGACCGCCAACTGCGCGTGACCTTGAACACGGACAACCGTTTGATCTCCGACACCTCGATGACCGACGAAATCTGGCTGGCGGTGCAAACCTGGGAACTGGATTTCGCGCAAGTGAAGAAAGTGATTCTCAACGGCTTCAAAAGCTTGTTTATTCCCTTCACTGAAAAAGCGCGAATCTATAATGAAGCCAAAGCCAGATTGAACGAGTTTGAGAAAAAATTGTGAGCGCTTTAAATTTTTGCTTAACCCGGCGCGGAAACAACGCTTGCTTTTTGAGCTTTAGTTTTCAATCTGTACCACTATCATAGAGAGACGGCATTGGCGTTTGGATGCCAGAAGTTGATTCTTTCACGAAAGGGAATTTTTACGGCTACTGCGATGAACTTTTCGGCACGAGCGATGACGACCTCTGACGCGGAGCTTTTAGCGGCGATGGCGCAAAAGCAGGATTGGGCGCTCGCAACACTCTATGATCGCTACGCCACCGTGCTTTACAGTCTGGCGTTGAAAATTCTGAGCGACAGCGCGACGGCGCAGGATGTGGTGCACGAGGCCTTCCTGACTGCTTGGCGCAAGGCCGCTATGTATAATGAAACGCGCGGCAATGTGACAACATGGCTCATCGTGCTCTGCCGGAATTTGGCGATCGATCAATATCGGATCAAAATGCGGCTGGCCAGCCGGCGGATCGAGCTCGACGCCGCTGCGGAATACTTGACATCGACGGCAGATGATCCGGCTGCGGCGGCGATAACGTCCGATGAAATCCGGCAACTCCGCGAAGCGTTGGTGAAACTTCCCGCCGAACAAAAGCAAGTCGTCGAAATGGCGTATTTTCAGGGAATGAGCCAAACGGAAATCGCAACGGCAACTCAAACCCCTTTGGGAACGGTCAAAACCCGCACGCGGCAAGCTTTTTTGAAATTGCGCGAGGCGCTGGTGGATATTCAGTCGAACACAATGGCAGGTTAAGTCGCTCAAATCAAAAGAAAAGGAATATGGATGGCAAGGACGAAAAAACGCGCGAAAGAAATCTAGTTTATGGAAAAAAACAATGCCCGACAGGTTCTTAAATCAAATTGAAAGTTTTTTATTGGGAACTTTACAACATTCCGAAGAAAAGGAATTAGTGGAGCATCTCGCCTCCGGTTGCAGCGACTGCGGCAAAGCCATTGCCGCGGCGACGCGCACGATGCGAGCATTGTCGTGGTCCTTGTTGCCGGCCGAGACAGTCAATCCGCCGGCATCATTAAAGCAGCGCGTATTGAATAGTATCAAACATATCGAGAACCCCTCAGCCGGCGGTAACGTCGGCCCCCAGATTTGGAAAACCTGGCCTGACACAAAACCTGCCGCACACCCGCTGCAAGCCGGCTTGGTGATGGTGCGAGCGCAAGAAGGCGGCTGGGAAGATGTCGGGATCAATGGTATTAAAACGAAACGCTTGTTAGTTGATGAATCGCGTGATAGCGTGACGATGCTCGTTCGCATGCCCGCCGGCGCTTCTTATCCACGACACCGTCACGCCGGGCCTGAGCAATGCTACGTGCTTGAAGGCGATCTTCATGTCGGTGGCTTGATCTTGCGTGCCGGTGACTATCAATGCGCCACCGCGGAATCGTTGCACGAAGTGCAGCACACCGAAGGCGGATGCCTGCTTTTTATTGTTTCTTCCCTGCACGATGAAATCGTCGAAGAGCACGCAAGTTGAGAGAGCGCCGGGAGGCTTTTTCATTGCTCTCATATTGTTTGGAACCCTCGCGATTTTTCAAGCTATTGAATTTTGACGATTTTAAAAAACTGTTTGAAGGTTTGATTCGTATAATTTATAGTCGGATTTTTGCGGCGTTTAAAATCTGACTGAATGCGGCTGATTTAATTCATTTTTGCGATATGGCTTGAGGGTTTGGCGTAAGCTTGTTAAAATGCAGGCAAACTCCAATTAATTGCGAATGGCAGATAAATTCACCGAGCTCGCCGAGCTTTTTGCTTTGGGCGCGCTCGAGGAAAAAGAAGCGAGAGAATTTTCCCAACATCTTGGGACCGGTTGTCGCGAGTGTCGCCAAACGGTCGAAGACGCCAGGCGCGCGTTGAGTCTGCTGCCGCATGCGGCGCCGCAGCATGAAGCGCCGCCGGAATTGAAAAGACGGTTGCTCAATGCGATTGCGGCAGAAACAAAAAACCTCGCGGCGTTTCCGGCTGCCGAAAAAAGTGAAGCAGCGCGATCGGGACCGGCGACGATACGTTCGATGCCGCAACGCACTTTTTATCAGCGTGTCCGAGGAACGCTGGCTTGGGCGGCGGTATTTTTGTTGTTTGCAGTCGGTTATGGTTATCTCGTGCAGCGCGGCCTCGTCAAACAGTTGCAGCGGCAGATCGCTTTGCAAGAGCAGCAATTGAATGAGCGAAATGCCGAGATTAAGCTGATCCAATTTGAAATGGCGCGGCAACAAATGATTATTGAACGCATTAAAAAAACCAATGCCCCGCGCTTGTTGTTGGTCGAGCTTAAAGGCACGGAAGTCAATCCGTCCGGTCGCATCAAAGTTCTATTGGATCCGCAAACGATTGGTGGGGGTTTTATTGCGTACGACCTGCCGCCGCTTGCCGATGAACATGATTATCAACTTTGGTTTTTGAAAGACGGCAAACCATTTGACGCGGGCGTGTTTCATGTCGATGCCAATGGCGAGTTTATCGGCGAAGTCCAACATTTGCCTGAGACCTTGACCGGCGTCAGCGCCTTTGCGATCACCCGCGAGCCGAAAGGCGGGCGGCCCACGCCAACCATGCCGATTTATTGGGTCGGCGCCATACAAGGCGCATGAGCGCAGGACAGGCGGCCTGTCTATCAAAATCATTTATTAAAAATGCAAGCCCACGGCGAATTTCGTCATGGGCTTTTTGTTTTGAACTCTCGACGCGATAAAAATTATCTTGACAACTCTTTCAGCTTTTTTATGTTGCACGTTCGGAAGCCATGCCGCCATATCCGAGGAATTGGAGAAAATTTTCTAAATAAAATAAAGGAGCGCAACATGACTCGAATCGAAGGCATCGAACCCCGTCATGCCAATCTGTTCATTCGTTTCGTCTACAGCCAAGTGCGGCGAACGGTCGGTAAAGTGACCGGCTCGGCGCGCTTGGTGGAACCTTTCAAAATCATCGCGCATCAGTGGCGTTTGCTGATCGGCGTTGGACAAATGGAGCTTGCCATCGATAAGATGGCGACCGTTCCGCTGCGTTTAAAGAGTCTGGCCTCGATCAAAGCCGCGATGCTCGTCGGCTGTCCATATTGAATCGACATCGGCTCTGCCGTCGGCAGAAAACAAGGGATCACCGAGCAGCAATTGATGGATTTGCCGAATTTCGCAACGAGTCCGGCGTTCAGCGAATTGGAAAAACTCGTTCTGCACTATGCCGCCGCCGTGACGCAAACGCCCGTCGAAGTGCCGGCTGAAATCTTTGAAAAATTGCGCGCGCATTTTAATGAGAAACAGTTAGTCGAATTAACCGCAACCATTGCCTGGGAAAATTACCGCGCGCGGTTCGACCATGCGTTCGGCATTGAGTCGATGGGTTTCACCGAAGGCGCGTTTTGCCCGCTGCCGGAAAGGCGCTGAAATTTCTCTTGACAAAAGCCTGCTGTTTTGTTAATATTGACTACAACCAAGGGCGGCTGCTTGTTGATCAAAATATGCTTAAACTGGCCTCCAGTTTATACGACGGCCAGATGAGCTTGTGCCATACTATTCA
>Ga0247727_10018418_pt1 | contig 10978 bp, 11 predicted proteins | sample WisWelCaveWW1625_FD_202498 | JGI IMG/M metagenome (GOLD analysis project Ga0247727, IMG submission 202498) | Biofilm microbial communities from Wishing Well Cave, Virginia, United States - WW16-25 | ecosystem: Environmental > Aquatic > Deep subsurface > Groundwater > Cave microbial mat | place...
CTTTCGTTCCGCCTTCGCCGCCACACGGGCCAGCAAACCCTTCGCGCCGTTCGCGTTTGCCCGGACGCCAACGACGCGCACTGCCTGGCCCGATTTGATGCCCAGCTTGTCGGTTACGTCGCGGTGGCTGTAGTCCTTGTCAGGCATCTTACTTCATCCCGCTTGAAGTTCTTGCCCAATCCAGATTTCGACCGATCAGTAATTCAAATTTCCGTGCGTGATGAGTGTTCTTCATGGGTACAGCTTGCACGTCAAAATTGTACTGCCAAGCCAACCCCCTGATTTCCTCGCAGTCATCATATGTCATTAGGAAATCGCCGACGAGCGTATTGCTGACTCGGAACAATTCCGAATGGTCAAGCTCGAAATGGGTATAGAGGCGACTTCCAGCCATCCTATAAGGAGGATCAATAAAGAATAGCGCGTCGGCGCGTTGGGCATTCTGCCTAAGCACTTTAAGTCCATCGCCCGCTATAAATGTAATGCGATCGCGCATTGTTGCGATATTTAGTATACGCTTACGCAACGTCTCTGGATACCAACGAGATCGAATACCCTTGCCGTTTTCGCCTCGTTTAAGCTTCCCAGCACCCGGCGCGATGATCCCGCCACGATTAATGCGATTTTTCAGGATTGTACGAAAAGCCTTTGCGCGCAAGGATGAGGCAGGCCTTGCTAAAGTAGCTTCAATGTTGCGTTTGGTGAAGTTGAAGGTGACAATCTGGTTCGCAAGCCAATGACCATTTTTGTTGAGAATGGTTTGCCACACCGCTGCTATCTCGTCATCCAGCTCCGCCATAGTTACTTGATCAGCCAGTAGTTCATAAGCCACCGTTAGGCTAACAATGCCCCCACCCGCAAATGGCTCAATAAATTCTGCCGGATGGCTTTGCAAACCTGCAAACCACTTTCGGATATGAGGCACTAACCACGTCTTGCCGCCCGGATAACGGAAAGGGCTGAGGCTAGGCATAGACGCGACATTGATGACTTGATCGTCGCAAGTCAGAAGAGCCGCGTTACTCATAACACTTCCATTATCTTCTTGCTTGAGCTAAGGCGTGTCTGGACCAATCTAAGCAGTGTTGCCTGTCACTAAATTCTTTAGTTATCGAAACCCAATGGGCAATTCGACAGCGGTCAAAGATCATCCCTGCTCGTCTTGAAACTCGTTTCCAGTCCTGTGGGTTTAGACGACGGGGGATAAAGAAAGCCCTTATTCCAAAGCGGACGCTGACTGGAACTTCTATCATCCAATCCTCGCAGAATATATGCGGTTGTAGTTCGTCAAGTTTAGATTCCCAATTCCTGCCGGAAGCACAGTTTCCTATTAAGAGCAATTTGCCCTCTGCTTCGTCTGGGAACTCTCGCCATGCAACCACATCTATGGCATCATCCTTGCTTGAGAAAGTTCGTTTTTGGCTAAAGCCAACACCCTCCTTTATGCGCATGCATAGTGCGTTTACGGCCAGATGAAATTCTACGGGCAGGTCGCGAGTCGCGCGCGGTGAAGCAAACCTAACTGCCTCGCCATCAACAAAACTTCTGGCCGCCTCGCAACAAAGATATTCAAACAATCTTCTCGGGTATGGTTTTTTATTCAACTCATTGTCTAAGCCTAGGAAGGACAAGCAAAGGCAAAAAACGTATGGCACGAACTGATCCATCGGCCCTTTTAGCGAAATGCTACGCTCGTCAAGCCTGAATGGGTAAGCCTCACCAGCGGCCAAAGCGCGGCGCTCCAATTCAAGCGATACACTTTGGATTTTCGGCCCGACAGTCTCATCATTGTTCAGGCCCAGGACTCCCTCCCTCCGAAACACCCGCTCCAAATCCAAGTAACTAGCATTTTCATCAGGCGAGAGAAGCACAAGTAGTTCCAGCCAATCGGCAAGTTGCAACTCATCTGTTGCCGGTAGAGGTAAACTGAGCATACTACCCCCCACGAGGCTTGCGAGGATGTCTGGCCCTTTTAGTTTGCATACGATCCTTTATTGAGCCAACGATGTTGACAATGTCTTGAAGTACAAGATAGCCATCCTCCTCTCCAAAATAACCTGTAGTAAGCGTTCCATCAACGGTCTGGAGCTCTTCTTTCGCTCTTACCAAGGCATTACGGAAGCGTCTCTCATCCCCTATGCTAATCTCGTGAGCGCGTTGAAGAGGCAGCCCAGCTTTGAGCGCCGCTACCCCTTTGGGGTCACTAATAACTTCCCGCAGAATATTGAGGTCGGGGTTTTGGCTCTGAACTAATGGCAACCTTCTTGCCGATTTGCTGCCATAGAACATCACCATTAATTCGCTCAGATCGTTCAATTTTGACCGAGGCACAGGGTTAGGCCTCAGCGACTGATCGGGGTCAATTCCAAGAAATTTTTGAAATTCTGACTGGTCGGCTGCTGTATAAAGGTGAGAAAAGTAGAAACGGCTAGCAATCCTGTCTTCCCTTTTGAAGCTGGTCATCTTTTCAGCTTGTTCGAGAATTTTATAGCCGCGGTATAGTCTTTTGACTGTCGCATGACGATCACCGATACTGTTCGCGATCTCGTCGAGATCAACACCCTGCTCATCATGAACAGCGGCGATATACATTGCTTTGCTAAAGGGGTCCCAAGGTTGCGGTCCATTAATGTGCCGGAACCCCAAGTAACGCCAAAGCTCTTTGCGATCCTCATATTTGGAGACGGGCAATTTTTCAAGCTTTATTTTGTCCTGCTCGTTAATCACTGGTAGATTGGTGGCTTTGATCTTGTCCCTAAGACCTTCGTCACGCAACAAGAGCACCGCCGCCAATCTGCGATTGCCCTCAACAACAGTGTATGGTCCATCTTCACTCTTTGATCCTTTCGGAATAACGAAAAGCGGTTCCTCCTCGAAAAATCCATTAGCGGCAATTGAAAAAGCGACCTCATCAACGGCAAATTCGCGCCATAAGATTCTTAGTAATTCCACTTGATCTTTGTCTTCCAGGCCTGATGCAAAGCGAGGATTTTCAGGGTCCAGAAGAAGATTTTCGACTGGCTCCGGTTCTATTCGACGCGGCGCACTTGGCGCAGTAATTTGCACGCGCTTTTTGGCCATAGTGTACTCTCTGGGTAACAGGCTTAACCTCACAAGACAGGCTAGTTGTCGGCTTGGTTGGTGAGGCCAGCTTCCTGAATTTGCTTCAACATATACTGTGCCCAGCCCGCAAACTCCTCCAATACCCCCGCAATCATCTCCGGGTCATTCTTTATATCGGGACTGAGCAGGAACTCATAGATAGCAAAATACTCTCCTTGACTAACTGTATCTGGGTCAAGGAAAGTGCGTTCCACTAATGATGGTTGATCATCTTCGTTGTTGTCGGGCCGCATAGGGATAATTATGCTCATCCATGCCTCCGCATAAACCGCTCCAGCCGGTTCAGCGCTTCCTCCAGCTTTTCGTAGGCCGTGGCGTAGGAGAGCCGCACAAAACCCTCGCCGCCCTCGCCAAAGGCCGAGCCGGGCACGACAGCTACATGTTCTTCATCCAATAGTTTGTCTGCGAAGGCGTGCTCATCCAGCCCGCTCTTCGCGACTGAGGGGAAGGCATAGAACGCGCCCTTCGGCTCGAAGCAATCCAGGCCCAGCGTATTCAGGCCGCGCACCAGCATCTGGCGGCGGCGGTCATACTCGGCCACCATTTCCTGCACGAACGGCTCGCCGTGCGCTAGCGCCTCCATCCCCGCGTACTGCGCTGGCGTGGGCGCAGACATGATCGTGTACTGGTGAATCTTCCTCATCGCGCCGAGCAGTTCGGCGGACGCGGCGGCGTAACCGAGACGCCAGCCGGTCATGGCGTGGCTCTTGGAAAAGCCGCCCAATGTGATCGCGCGCTCGCGCATCTTCGGCAGAGACGCGAAACACACGTGCTGGAAGCCGCTGTACACCAGCCGGTCGTATATCTCGTCGGAGATGACGAGCAGATCGTGCTTCTCCGCCAGTTGGGCGATCGGCTCCAGATGCGCGCGGCTGATCACGGCCCCGGTCGGGTTGTTGGGGTAGCCGATGAGCAGGGCTTTCGTCTTCGGCGTGATCTTCCGTTCGATTTGCTCCGCCGTGACTTGAAAGTTGTCCGCGACGCGCGTGCGGACTGGAACCGGCACGCCGCCCGCGAAGGTGACCTCCGCCGTGTAGGCCACGAAGCACGGCTGGGGCACGATGACTTCATCACCCGGATCAAGGATCGCGGTCAGCGCCAGATACAGCGCCTCCGAAACCCCGACCGTCATCAGGATTTCGGTCTCCGGGTTGTACTCCATGCCATACAGGCGCTTGAGACTGAGCGCCACCGCCTGACGCAGTTCGACGAGGCCGGAGTTGGAGGTGTATTGCGTCTTACCGGCGTTCAGCGAGGCAATACCGGCATCCATTATTGGGCGCGGCGTGACGAAGTCCGGCTCGCCAATGCCGAGCGAGATCACGTCCTGCATCGTGGCGGCGATGTCAAAATACTTGCGGATGCCGGACGGCGGGACAGCCTGAACACGGGAGGAGATGAAGTTACGCATAGGATTTTGTCAACGGATTGAACGGATTACGCGGATTGTGAATCAATTCGTCCAATCCGTGTAATCCGTTGACAACTTCTCACGGTTGATGAATGCGCCACTCGCCGTATAGTTCAGCGTACAACAACTCGAACACCTGCCCGTCGGCGGTGCGCACGCGGAACTTCTTGCCGCCGGGGATGCGCCACTCGGCTTCCACCGCTTCCACCTCCAGCCGACGGCCTTGCCAGGTCAACGCCGTTGGGCGCTCGGCGTACTCATAGCCGGAGTGGCATTCCACGAGATCGGGCATTGATCATCCAGGCGGGGCGACGGCACGGGCCGCCTTTACTCAAAGCCGACTTCAGACGCCTCGCCGACGTTGAAGGCGCGGAAGCGGCCTGACACACGGGCGTCTCGCCCGATGAGGGATTGGCGCAGGAGCGCGCTCTGCACCGTCGCGCCCTCGTCCAGGATCGAGTCTTGGACGATGGAGTCCTCGACCACACAGCCCGCCGCAATCGTCGCGTGCGGGCCGATGACGGAGCGGCTGATCTTGGCCGTCGGGTGAATGTTCACCGGCGGCACGACCATGTAGCCATCGGCTTTGACGCTGGCGCTGTTGTCGTGGCCGTGGCCCAGCAGGTGGCGGTTGGTCTCCAGCACGGTCTCGGTCGTGCCGCAGTCCAGCCACACGCCCACTTTCTGCACGCGCATCCTCAAGCCGCGTTTAAGCATCAGGTTTACGGCGTCAGCCAGAAAGTATTCATTCTTGGTGCGGATGTCCTGCTCCACCTGCTCGCGGATGCAGTCCATCAGCAGGCCGCTGTCCTTGAAGTAGTAGAAGCCGACGACGGCCAGGTTGTTCTGCTTGTCCTGCGGCTTCTCGATCAGGCGCGTCACCCAGCCGTCCGCGCCCACCTCCGCCACGCCGAAGCGGCGCGGGTCTTCCACTTCCTTGACCCAGGTGATGGCGTCCGCCGCTTCGGCCTTCAACTGCGCCAGGTCGGTTTCGACGATGGTATCCACAAACACCATCAGCATTGGGCCGCTCTGCGCGCCGCTCAGACGCTCTTTCGCCAGATAAATCGCCGTGGATTGGCCGTTGAGCTCTTTCTGTTCAAAATAGCTGGCCTTGATATGCGAGTAGTGCTTCGCCACGTACTCTTCGATCTGCTCGCCCAGGTGCCCGACGATGAAGATGATCTCCTCGACGTTCTCCAGCGCGTTGAACATATCCAGCACGTGGCCCAGCACCGGCTTGCCCGCGACGTTCACGAGCGGCTTGGGCTTGGTAAAAGTATGCGGGCGCAGGCGTTTGCCGTATCCGGCGAGAGGGATCACGATCTTCATGGGAGCTGTGCCTTTCGTCGTATAAGCGGCCGCTGTTTCGCGGACGGCCGGTTCCGGCTTTGATTCATAGACGACGATGCCGGTGTCTTTCACCTCGCCCAGCAGGCCGAGCGGGCTGGCGTTCTCGTATTCCTCCGGCGTGAAGCCGAGGGGTTCGATATAGTTCGTTTTAGCCTGCCAGGCCATCCAGCCCAGTTTTTGATGGCGCTCCAACTTCGGGGTGCCATGAAAATCCGGCGAAATGATAATTAGATCGATGTCGCTGTCCTCACGCGGCGTGCCTCGGCCATAAGAGCCATACAGGATAGCTTTGGCCACGACGTAGTTCTGACGAACGTAGGCCAGATATCGATCTATCTGTTGTCGAAGCTGATCCGCGCTAAAAACCATTCAAACACCTCGTTCGTATTTTGCACAGCCAATTCGGCCAAGGGCCTGACAAACTTCCCCGGATCAACTGCATCGAGCGGATAGCGGGCGCCGACATAGTAAGCGTCAATGTTGGCGGCAATCTCGATGATTTCGGAAGTGAGATCAATCTCTGCGATCTTTTCTAACAACAGGCGCAGACTGTGAATGTGCGGGGGACGCTGATTAGTCTGCTTGACAATGATCGCCTTTAGTAGTTTTTCAATTGCCTGCTGACAGTAGAAGGCGCAGGCTTCGTAATGGTCTGCCGTGAGCAGGTGTTGCGCAGTAAGTCGATCTCGCTCTGCCGCGCGTAACCACTCTTGTGGATTGCCTTCTCTACTCATAGTCTCGGCCCCCGTTGATGCCACTCCGTCGCCTGCTCGTAGGCGTGGCCTGCGCGCAAAACGACCGCTTCGCCGAAGGCCGGGCCGAGCAGCTGCAAACCGATCGGCAGGTTGTTTTGATCAAAACCGCACGGCACACTCAGGCCGCAGATGCCCGCTAGGCTGGGCGGCAGGGTGAACACGTCCTCCAGGTACATCGCCAGCGGATCATCGGTCTTCTCACCAATCTTGAAGGCGGTGGTCGGCGCAACGGGGCAGGCGATCACGTCCACCTGCTGGAAGGCCTCATCAAAGTCACGTTTGATCAACGTGCGGACTTTCTGAGCCTGCCCGTAATACGCCTCGTAATAGCCCGCCGAAAGGGCGTACGTGCCTAGCATGATCCGCCGCTTTACTTCCGCGCCGAAGCGCGCGCCGCGCGTGTTCTCGAACACCTCCGACAGCGCCTCGGCCCCTTCGGCGCGCGGGCCGTAGCGCACGCCGTCGAAACGCGCCAGGTTGGCGGAGGCCTCGGCGGGCGCAATCAGATAATACACCGGCACGGCGGACTCGGTGTGCGGAAGCGAGATTTCCACCACCTCCGCGCCGAGCGATTGCAGACAGCGGATCGCCTCGCGCACGGCGCGCTCCACCTCGGCCTGCATCCCCTCGATGAAATACTCTTTCGGCACGCCGACCCGCAGGCCCTGGAGGTCCGTCGTCAGCGTCACCTCCGGCGCAGGCGTGGGCACCGAAGTCGAGTCGAGCGGATCGTGGCCCGCGATCGCGCTGAAGATCAGGGCCGCATCCGCCACAGTGCGCGCCAGCGGGCCGATGGAGTCCAGCGACGAGCCGTAGGCGATCAGGCCGTAGCGGCTGACGCGCCCGTAGCTGGTCTTGAGGCCGACCACGCCGCAGAATGAGGCGGGCTGGCGCACACTGCCGCCGGTATCCGTGCCGAGCGCGCCGAAGCACATGCGCGCCGCCACCGCCGCCGCGCTCCCGCCGGACGAGCCGCCCGGCACACGCGCCGTGTCCCATGGGTTGCGCGTCACGCCATAGCCGGAGTTCTCGGTTGAAGACCCCATCGCAAACTCATCGCAGTTCACTTTGCCCAGCACGACGACGCCTGCGTCCAGCAGGCGTTGCACGGCGGTCGCGGTGTACGGCGCGGTGAAGTTCTCCAGGATGCGCGAGCCGGCGGTGGTGCGCGTGCCCCTCACGCACAACACATCTTTGATGGCGAGCGGAATACCCGTCAGCGGATGGTGAGTTTGAGTTGGCGTTTTGCGCCACGCGGCGATTTTGGCGTCGGCCTCACGCGCGCCGCGGCGCGCCATGTCCGCCGTCACCGTCAGGTAAGCATGGATTTTTCCATCAAATGCTTCGATGATCTGCAGGCAGGCCTCGGTCAGTTCAACACTGGAAACGGCTCCGGCGCGGAGTTGCTCGGCGGCCTGGTGCAGGGAGAGGTCCGTCAGGGTCATGACAGTGATCAGTCAACAGTCAACAGCGACTCACTGATCGCTGTTGACTGTTCACTGCTTACTCCAATACGGGTGGCACGCGGAACATATCCGCTTCGGCAGCGGGGGCGTTGGCGAGCAGTTCGGCGGGCGTCAGCGAAGGCCGCGCGGTGTCCGGGCGCAACACGGTGCGTAGGGGCAGGACGGTCGCCGTCGGCTCGATGTGCGCGGTATCCACCTGGCGCAGTTTGGCCATGTAATCCAGCACCGCCGAGAGCTGTTCACGATAGCGCGCCTTCTCTGCCTCCGTGAGGCGCAGGCGCGCGAGGGCGGCGATATGTTCAATTTCCTCTAACGTCAGCGTCATGCGCGAATTATAGCATTGAGCGCGCCTCGCCCCGCTGTGCCGAGGCGCGCGATCACGGCGTCAGTTCAATATCCGCAAACGCCGTCATGCCCCAGCGGAGCGCCGCCGTCGTGGGATCAAGTTGAATCGTGACGGCGTAGGTCGTGTTGCCGCGAGTCGTCTCCGCCGCGTTGCTGATCTCCGTCACCACGCCGGTGAAGGTCTGGTCTTTGAACGCCTCCAGTGTCACCGTCGCCTTCTGGCCCGGCTCAATCAGCACCACGTCCGTCTCGGAGAGGTCGGTGGTCTTCATGCGCCACTGGCTGAGGTCGGCGAGGACGAGAAGGGGCGTGCCGGGGGTGACGATCTCGCCGATCTCGGTGCTCAGACGGACGACGGTCCCGGCAAACGGCGCGCGCAAGACGGTCTGCGCGAGTTGAGCTTGCGCGGCCTCCAACGCGGCTTGGGCCTGCTCGATCTGCGCCTGTGCGGCATCGATCTGCTCGGGCCGCGCGCCCGCTTTGAGCAACTCCAACTGCGCCTGCGTCGCATCACGCTGGAAGGCGGCCACGCCCACCGCGCTGTTCATGGCCTGGATCGCCTGCGCGCTGGCCCCGGCCTTCACCTGTTCCAGCGCCTTGAGCGCCGCCTGTTTGCTTTGCTCCGCCGCCTGCCATGCCAGCCACGCGCGCTCGCGCACGTCGCCCTCGATCTTGGTGTTGACGATTTGATTGTAGGCATCTTGCGTTTGCTTGCGCTGGACCTCGGCCTGCGCCACCTGCGCCTCGGCGACGGCGATCTGATCCGGCGTCGGGCCGCGCTTCACGTCATCGCGTTGCGCCACCGCCTGGCCCACGGCAGAGTTGGCGGACTTCACTTGCGCCTCGGCCGCCGCGATCTCCTCCGGGCGCGGCCCGGCCTTGATCTGCGCCAACTGCGCCTCCGCCAAATCCAGCGCGGCCTGCGCCTGAGCGACGGCGGCTTTTAGATCGGCGTCTTCCAGTTGGATGAGCACCTCGCCAGCTTTGACGACGGCGCCCTCCGCGACTGGAATTTGGGCCACGCGCCCCGCCAGGCGGAACGCCAGCGTGGCGTCGCGCGCCGGCTCAATCCTGCCCTCCGCCGAGACCGTGTTGGGCGCGGCGGGCGTGCCGGCGATGGAGGGTTGGGCGGGTGGGGGCGTGGCAGTGGGGGCGAGGTAATTCTGATAGCCCCAATAGCCAGACGCGGCTAACGCAAGCACGACGATGGTTCCAATGATCAGACGAGAACGAGACATAGTGAACCTGAAGGTTAGAGATTGCAAGTTGGAGGTTTCTACAATTTCCGCCAATTCCGAATGAGCTTGTCGAGTTGCTTGGCGATGACGGTGTATTCGTCAATCAGTGGTTGAGCGGAGTCGGGTAGAGCATATTTCAATGCGCGGAAGCTTTGTGGCTAACTCGTAAACCTGTGGAATAAGCGCCTTGGCGCGCCGATATACTTCAAAATCACGGTAACTCGGAATCGACATGGCCCCTCCAACTTCTGACTTCCAACCTCCAACCTCTATTCATGCTTCACTGCCTCGACAACGTTCACTCCCGCCGCCTTCCACGCGGGATACAGCGCCGCGATTTGCGATACCGCTAAAGCAATCACTCCTCCCACGCCGAAGACGCTGGCGACGAAGACGTACTGCAAGTTGTAGCCGGTCATCGCGTTGAGCGCGTCCACAAAAATTTGCGAGAGCACGTAGCCAAATGCCAGGCCGAACACGCCGCCAATCGCGCCAAGCGTGGCGGCCTCCGCCAGCACCATTTTGGTTGTCTGCCAGCGCGTCAGGCCGAGCGAGCGCAGACTGCCGATCTCGCGCTGGCGCTCCACCACGTTCATCATCATCGTGTTGATCACGCCCAGCGCGGCCACCAGGATACCGATCAGCCCTAGCACGTCGAAGAGGCGGAACGAGCGTTGCGAGAGATCGATGATCTGTGTCTTGAAATCCTGGGTGGTCTCCACCGAGATGTTGCGCGAGGCCTGGTAGCGGTCTTCGATGGCGCCGCGCACTTCGTCCGTGGTGTAGCCAGGTGCGAGCTTGATGGTGAAGCGATCCACGCCGCTCTTGGCGAACCAGCGGCGCATATCATCCCAATGGCCGGTGACGATGTTGCCCTGCCCGGTGAAATCCACCGCCACGCCCGCCACGTAGAAGTCATGCTCGCCGCGCGCCGTGATCAGCCTCAGCGTCTGGCCCTGCTTTACCTCGTAGCGATCCGCCACCGTGGTTGAGATGAAGAGCGCGCCGCCCTCGCGGAAGCGCGCCCACAGCGCATCCGGCTCGCCCTGGCCGGAGACGAACTCCAACTCGCCCGCCTCGCGGTACGTGTCGGGATCGATCCCGGCGAAGATGAGGGTGTCCTGATCGACGTTGGGCGGAAGCATGGTCGGCGCGACCTTGACGCTGAAGTAGCGCACGCGCGTGATCGCGCCCACGCCGGGCACGGCCGCCAACTGCCGCTCAAACTGCTCGCGCATCGGGATCGGCGCGCGCACGAACAGATCGCCGCCCAGCGCATTCTCCACC
>Ga0247727_10018419_pt1 | contig 10977 bp, 8 predicted proteins | sample WisWelCaveWW1625_FD_202498 | JGI IMG/M metagenome (GOLD analysis project Ga0247727, IMG submission 202498) | Biofilm microbial communities from Wishing Well Cave, Virginia, United States - WW16-25 | ecosystem: Environmental > Aquatic > Deep subsurface > Groundwater > Cave microbial mat | place...
CCGGCGCAGGAGCTGGAAAGCGGACTCGTAGTCGGCGAGATGCTCGAGCATCCTGCCGGCCCCGAGCGCCACGGTCTCCCTGGGCCGCTCGGTGACGTGGACCGGCACCTCGCATTCCTGGGCGAGCAGCATGTCGAGCCCCCGGAGCTGGCTCCCGCCTCCGGTCAGGAACATCCCGGTCTCGAGGACATCATGGGTGAGCTCGGGCGGTGCCTCGGCGAGCGTTTCCCGGGCGGTCTCGACGATCGTCCGGATCGGAGCCGTGACGGCCTGGCGGATCTCGTCCTCGGAGAGCTTGACCTGCACCGCGTCGCCGCCGGCCAGCCCTCGGCCCGTCACGATCGCCGCCTTCCCCGTGGGGGAGGGGAAGGCTGACCCGATCGCGATCTTGATCTCCTCGGCCGCTTTCTCTCCGATCGCGACCTCGTACTCGGACCGGATGTGCTCTTGGATGGCTGCGTCGATGTCGAAGCCCCCCACCGCCACCCCGCGACTGGACACCACGCCGCCCATGGACACGACGGCCATCTCGGAGCGACCACCTCCGACGTCGACGATGAGGTTGCCGGCCGGCTCGTGGATCGGGAGGCCCGCTCCGATGGCCGCCGCGAGCGGCTCCTCCACCAAGGTGACGCGGCCGGCCCCGGCGGTGTGCACGACCTCTTCTATCGCCCGCCGCTCGACCTCGGACGCCATCGACGGCACGCAGACAAGCGCGCGAGGGCGTGGGAACCGCGACACGCCCAACCGCAGGAACACCAGCTCGAGCATCCGCTGCGTGATCTCGAACTCGGTCATCGTGCCGGCGGCGAGCGGCCTGACGGACACGACGTTGCCGTCGTCGCCCCCGAGACGGTCCCAGACCTCGTCGCCCATGGTGAGGACGTCGCCGGAGCCCGCATGCAGGGCGACGACCGCGGGTTCGTCGAACACGATCCCGTCGCCCTCGCGATACACGAGCGTGGTCGCCGTACCGAGGTCGATCGCGAGGTCGCGCCCCACTAGCTCCCCATCACCCAGTGGGCCTCGCCAGAGGTGAGGGCCTCCTTCTTCCAGATCGGCACGTCGTGCTTCAGACGTTCGATCCCGTGGCGACACGCCTCGAACGCCTCGGCCCGGTGGGGAGCGGACACGGCGACGATGACGCTCGCCTCGCCCACGGCAAGGTCGCCGGTGCGGTGCAGGATGGCCGCCCGGCGCGCGGGCCAGCGCCCGACCAGCTCGCGCGCGATCTCGGTCAGGCGCTGGCCCGCGAGCTCGTTCCAGGCTTCGTAGCTGAGGCCGGTCACCTCGCCCGCGTCGGAGCGATCGCGGACGGTGCCCACGAACACGCACGTTCCGCCCGCTTCAGGGTCCGCCACGGCTTCGAGCGCCTCGTTGACGGACAGAGGCTCGCTCTGAACACGCACGAGGAGCTGGTCATCCGGCACAGCGGCTCATCGTATCGGAGGGTGGGTCGTACGATTCCGGTATGGACGCGCCCGGCGGCTTCCCGTTCGGCTTCGAGGGCATGGATCCCGAGGCGTTGCGCGACGCTCCGTTGTTCCGCGAGCTGCAGCGGGTGATGGCGGCCTCCAGCGGCCCGGTGAACTGGGAGCTGGCGCGCCAGGTGGGCATCGCGACGGCTCTCGAAGGGGGCGACGATTCGGCACCCACCGACGAGGACCAACGGTCGATCGATGAGGCCGTGCGCGTGGCCGAGCTCCACGTGGCTCGATCCACGGGTCTGGAGCCTCCGGGGGACGTTGCGAGCGTCCGAGCCGTGCGCCGCGCGGAGTGGGTCAGCGCGAACGCGGAGTCGCTACGCGGGTTGCTCGAGCCGGCCGCGGCCCGGATGGGCCAGGCGCTGACGCGCGCGATGAGCGACCAGCTCCCCGACGAAGCGGAGGGTGCTGCAGGGCTGCTCGGCCAGCTGGGCCCGCTTCTGCAGGGGACGCAGATCGGTCAGGTCCTCGGCATGCTGGCGCAGCAGGTGATGGGCCAGTACGACGTGGCGGTGCCGCGCGACGGAGCGGGGGCGCTGCTGTTCGTGGTTCCGAACATCGCCGCCTTCGAGCACGATTGGTCCCTCGACCCCACCGAGTTCCGAACGTTCGTGGCCCTACACGAGGTGACGCATAGGTTCGAGTTCTCCCGCTCGTGGGCCGGGGAGCATTTCGTCCACCTCGTGGACGACTACCTCGCGACGCTCACGATCGACACTGAGCAGATCCGGCAACGCCTGGAGGGACTCGACCCCGCCGATCCCGAGGGGTTGCGCAAGGCCTTCGATGACGCGGAGGGCGGGCTGTTCGGCGCGGTGCTGGACGACGAGCAGCGGCTGAAGCTCGCACGGATCCAAGCGTTCATGGCCGCGGCCGAGGGCTACGGCGACCACGTGATGCACGCGATAGGGAGGGAGCTGCTGTCGTCGCACGAGCGCATCGTCGAGGCCGCTCGTCGACGGAACGAGGGGCAGCCCGAGGACCCCGTGTTCGAGCGACTGCTCGGCCTGGACATGAAACGCGCGCAGTACGAGCAGGGGTGGGCGTTCTGCGACACGGTGGTCGAGCTCACGGACGAACCGACGCTGGCTCGGATGTGGGATTCGACGGAGGCGCTCCCGAGCCTGCCGGAGATCGAGGAACCGCGCCTCTGGCTGGCCCGCACCGTCTGACGCGGTCGGCCCAGGGGCGTCCGGTATCCTCACGCCGTCATGACGATCGGAGAGCTCGTCGCAGCCGCCGTCGTGGACCGGCGTGTGTGGGACTCCTACGGGGAGACCGCCCCCGACGGCGTCTACCTGATCGGCCAACCCGGCCCGGCGCTGCCCTTCGTGATCTTCCGAGCGTGGAAGGTGCCGACGGGGTTCGTTCACGAGGAGGTGCGGTTCTTCGGGCCATCGGGGCGGATGGTGTTCCGGTGGGGACCTGAGGTCCGGCGGATGGTCGGGATGATGGACCTGACGACCGAGCTGGATACGGTCGACGCCGCCGTGTTCGATGAGTCGGGCGCCTACCTCGCGTCGTTCATCCTCGACGAGGAGATCGTGGGCGAGCTCGAGCTTCCGGTGTACGTGCAGGCTGCGGCCTCCAAGCTCGCCAAGGAGACCGAGGACGGCCTCAAGAAGTCCGACGTGATCTGGGTGGGAGTCGAGAGGGATGGGCGTCGCGAGACCGTGCCTGCTTGGTTCGCGTACAGGAACGGGCGGATCTACCTCTTGTCGCGGCGGGAGCCGGGGCCCGAGGAGCACTCGATCCCCGGGGTGCCGGATGCGAATGAGCTGGTGGTGATCACACGGCGGAAGCTCCGCGACACCTCGCTCGAGGAATTCACCGCGGCCCAGCGTCGACTCGAAGGAGCGGAGTGGGAGGATGCGGCGAAGCTGTTGGTCGATCGGCGCCGGAGCCGAACCGGGCCACCGGCGGACGCGATCGCGCGCTGGCGCGGGATCTGCGACATCGTGGAGTTGACCCCGAACGTGGCGGCCGGCTGATCGACGAATAACGACCGGCGGGCTGGGCGACCGTTCATCTGGAGGTCCTACCGGGTTCACCGCGGATCGGCAAGGGCGTAGGGTCGCGTCGTGGAGTTCCGCATGTTGGGGCCGATCGAGGTCCTGCACGACGGGCATGCCGTGGCGCTCGGTGGGCCGAAGCAGCGAGCTGTGCTGGCGTGTCTCCTCCTGCAGGCGAACCACCTCGTGTCTTCCGAGGCGCTCATCGACACGCTCTGGGGTGAGGAGCCCCCGGATACCGCGCGGAACACGTTGCAGGGCTACGTGTCGCACCTCCGCCATGCGCTCGAGGACGGCACGCTCGAGGGACACCCTCCCGGGTACGTGCTCCATGTCCAGCCGGGAGATGTCGATGCCCTTCGCTTCGATGACCTGGTGCGTGAAGCGCGGGGGCTCGTCGATGAGCCTGCGCGGGCCTCGGCGCTGCTCTCTGATGCACTCGGTCTCTGGCGAGGGCCCGCGCTCGCGGATGTCGTCCAGGAAGCGTCCTTGACCGGCGAGGCAGCACGCCTCGAGGAGTCACGCCTGACCGCGCTAGAAGACCGCGTCGAGGCCGACCTCGACGTCGGCCGGCATGCGCAACTCGTCGGGGAGCTCGACGCGCTCACGGGTCGGCACCCACTCCGCGAGCGACTGTGGGGGCAGCTGATGCTCGCCCTCTACGGAGCCGGACAACAGGCGGACGCGCTCCGCGCGTACCAGCGGCTCCGCACCCTCCTCAGCGAGGAGCTCGGACTGGATCCGTCGCCCCGTCTGATGCAGCTGCAGGAACGGATCCTCCTTCACGATCCCTCCCTCGGAGTCGAAACGAAGCCGGAACCGTCTGCCCTCACCCGCAACCCGTTCAAAGGCCTCCGACCGTTCGCCGAGGACGATGCCGACGATTTCTTCGGTCGCGAGGAGCTGGTGGGCAGGCTCGTCGCCGGCTTGGAGGACGGCGTCCGCCTGCTCGCGCTCGTGGGTCCATCGGGCAGCGGTAAGTCGAGCGTCGTCCACGCGGGCCTCATCCCGGCCATCCGGAGAGAGGCCATCTCAGGCTCCAACGACTGGCTGATCGCACGGATGACACCGGGGCGCCGACCGTTCGACGAACTCGCGGCGGCCGTTCGAGGTGCGTCGGGCACCACCGCGGCCCCCTACGAGCACCTAGGTGAACGTGGTTCGACCATCTTGCGAGCCGCCCAGCGGGTCCTCCCCGACGCTGGCCAACTCTTGCTTGTGATCGACCAGTTCGAGGAGCTGTTCTCGGTGGCAGAGGAGCCGAATCGGTCGCGGTTCATGGACGATGTCGCCCACGCGGTCGACGAGCCCGACGGCCGCGTGCGGGTGGTGCTCACCCTGCGCGCTGACTTCTACGATCGCCCGCTGCTGCACCCTCAGTTCGCCTCGGTCTTCACGTCGTCGGTGGTGAACGTGGTCCCGATGACCGCCGAGGAGCTAGAGGAAGCGATGGTCTCACCGGCGCGGTCGGTGGGCGTCGAGGTCGATCCCGCCCTCCTGGCCGAGCTGATTGCGGACATGGTCGATCAGCCAGCTGCTCTGCCGATGCTCCAGTACGTCTTGACGGAGCTGTTCGATCAGCGACCTCCGGCCTTCACCCTCCAGGCCTACCGAGCCATCGGGGGGCTACGCCACGCCGTCTCTCGTCGTGCCGAGGACCTCTACGGGCACCTCAACGACGAGCAGCGACAAGCGGCGCTTCAGGTCTTCCTCCGTCTCGTTCGCGTCGGCGAGGCCACCAGGCACTCGCGCCGTCGCGTCGCGCTCGCCGAGCTCACCGCGCTCGAGCTCGACACCGTGGCCCTTTCCCGACTGCTCGCCGAGTTCGGACGGCACCGGCTGCTCTCGTTCGATCGCGATCCGATGAGCGGCAACGCCACGGTGGAGGTCGCGCACGAGGCGTTGCTGTCCGAGTGGGATCGGCTCGCGGAGTGGTTGGAGGCTCACCGGTCCGACCTGCGCCGACACGAGTCTCTCTCGGCGGCGACCACCGAATGGGAAGCTGCCGGTCGAGATCCCGATTACCTGCTCACCGGGAGCCGGCTCGCGGAGAACGCGGACTGGGCTGAAGGGACCACCCTGCGACTGACCGAGCAGGAGCGCGACTTCCTCGACGCGGGGCTCGAGCGGCAACGGGACGAGCAAGCCAAGGGCATCGCCCAGATCGAGCAGCGGCGGGCGCTCGAACGGAGCGCCCGCAAACGGTTGATCGCGCTCGTCGTCGCCATCGCGGTGGTCATTGCCGGGGCGACGGTGGGGACACTCGCGTGGCTCGGCGGCCGACCCGCCGACGCGGCGCTGGTGTTCCGTGGCACGGGCGACAGAGGGTTCAACGACATCATCGCGAACGGTTTCGATCGAGCAGCATCGGAGCTCGGGGTTCGCACCGAGAAGGTGTCCACGCCCGAAGAGCGATTCCGATTTGAGATCCGCCGGCTCTCGGAGGGCGGCGTCGATCTGATCGTCACGAGCGACGCAGGCTGCGCGTTCTCAAGCCTCGAGCCCATCGCCCGAGGTCATCCCGATACGCGATACTTCGCGATGGACTGCCTGGGTGAGTTGCCCCCAAACGTCGCCCAGATCTGGTTCGCCTCTGAGGAGGGGTCGTTCCTGGCTGGCGCCGCGGCGGCGCTGAAGAGCGAGACGGGCACCGTCGGGTTCGTCGGAGGCGTCGATCTCCCGCTCATCTGGGCGTTCCAGGCCGGGTTCGAAGCCGGTGCCCGCCACGTCGACCCGACGATCGAGGTGACATCGACGTACCTCAGCGAGTATCCGGATCTCAGCGGGTTCGCCAGTGCTGAACTCGCATCCCGAGCAGCCGAGCAGATGTATCGGGGGGGAGCCGACGTCGTCTACCACGCGGCTGGGTTCTCGGGCATCGGTGTGTTCCAAGCCGCCGTATCGGGATCAGAGGCCCAGGGTCGTCATCTGTGGGCGATCGGGGTCGACACCGATCAATACCGAACCGTCATGAGCCTGAATCCGGACTTCGATCCCGGCTCATGGCAGCCTCACGTCCTCACCTCGATGGTGAAACGGTTCGGCCGGATGACTTATGCCGGTGTCAAGGAGTACTCCCAAGGGCGGTTCTTCCCTGGGCTCAGGGTGTTCGGCCTGGCCGAAGGCGGGGTCGACATCGTCTACACCGGCGGCTTCATCGACGAGTTCCGTCTGACGATCGAGGAGCTGCGGGCGCAGATCATCGCCGGCGAGATCGAGGTACCGAGTGTTTCTGCCAACAGGGAGCTCGAAGCCGCGGACTGGCCGCCAGAGCTGATCCCACCCTGATCCGCAGCTAGACAACACGCGCTGTTTCGGCCAAAGACGGCTCACGGCTCGACTCGCCGCGCCCGTTGGCCGACCGTCGATCGGCGACCTGACCAGGGCGTATATCCGGCCGCAGGTTTCCCAGCGGCTTCCAAGCGAACGACCTTCGGGCTCCCAGGGTCCGGGCGGACCGTGCGGCCATGGACACCACACGGATCCGTCGCCTCTTCCCCAGAGCCACGCTCGTGAGTCTGGCGCTGTTCCTCGGCCTCGTTCCATCCTCATGGTCGCGCGAGCGATCAGCGATCTTCGAGGCGGGCTCGATAGCCGTGCACCCGGCGCCTCCGATCGCTCGAGAGATGACCTCGTGGGCGGTGAGGCGGTACGACCAGGCGGGTCTGGAGCTGCCGCAGGCCGACGTGTTCTTCCACGACGGGCGGGACGGATGCGACGGTTACCTCGGCACCACGGTGGTGAGCCGGATAGATCTTTGCGTTCGCCTGGCGATGGAACCCGGCCCACAGCGGATCGTGCTCCACGAGCTCGCACACGCGTGGGTAATCGCCAACCTCGACGCCACGCGGCAAGCCAGCTTCCTCGACCTGCGAGGTCTCACCAGCTGGGCCGGACGAGCGGTTCCCTGGAAGGAACAAGGAAGGGAGCAGGCCGCTGAGATCGTCGCGTGGGGCTTGGGTGACGGCACCATGCTTCCGATGATTGATGATACCGGACCTGAAGCGCTCACCGAAGCATTCAGGTCGCTGACGGGTGTCGACCCCCTCAACCAGCCTGCCTGAGTCGAATGATCCTGCCTACCGGTTGACTTCCCGACCGACCGCTTCGGCGACCGCGACCAGACGCTGACTCAACTCCTCGATCTCCGCGGGCAGGAGCGCCTGAGGGCCGTCGCAGAGCGCGTTCTCCGGATCAGGATGCACGTCGATCATCACCGCATCAGCCCCGGCCGCCACCGCCGCCAACGCCATCGGCGCGACCAGGTGTCGGACCCCTACCGCATGGGACGGGTCCACGATCACCGGCAGGTGCGACTCGTGCTGGGCCACCGCCATCCCAGCCAGATCGAGCGTGTTCCGAGTCGCCGTCTCGTAGGTCCTGATCCCTCGTTCGCACAGGATGATCTCGGAGTTCCCGCGCTGGGCCACGTACTCCGCAGCTTGCAGCCACTCGTCCACCGTCATCGCTAGGCCGCGCTTCAACATCACGGGTTTGTTCGTCAAGCCGCATTCCTTGAGCAGCTCGAAGTTCTGGGCGTTGCGGGTACCGACCCTGATGCAGTCGGCCACTTCAGCGACGTGCTGCACCTGGGAGATGTCGACCACCTCGATCACCAGCGGCAACCCAGTCTCACGGCGGCATCCCTGCAAGATCTCGAGCCCCTGCTCCCCCAACCCCTGGAACGAGTACGGCGACGTCCTCGGCTTGAAGACGTCGCCCCGAAGGATCGTGGCCCCCGCTGCCTTCGCGGCCCCGGTTGCAGCCAGCGCCTGCTCCTCGCTCTCCACGGCACACGGACCCGCGATCAGCGTGAACGTGCCTCGCCCGACCGGCGTTGGTCCGACCTTCACGGTCGTGGGCTCCGGGTGCAGGTCGGCGGCCACCATCTTGTAGGGCTTGCCGATCCGGATCACGTGGTCGACACCGGGCATCTGCGCCCAGGGGATCGCTTGGAAACGCTCGGTGTCGCCCACCAGTCCGACCACGGTGTGCACCGCACCGCGGGAGACGAACGCCTCGCCACCCGCACCGCGCACGCGCTCGCAGACGGCCTCGACCTCCGCCTCGGTCGCGCCCTGCTCCATCACGACGACCATCTCGACCTCCGTTCGCCGGACCAGCCCCGGGAACGAACGACCCCGGGTCTTCGGCCCGGGGTCCCTGTGGCTCCTTCAGCGACAGCGACTACGCCGGGCTGCGCCCGAAGTAGAAGAACCGATCGCCGTACCAACGCACCATGAGGCGGTCATGGTGCCAGGTCGGGCCCACGCTGGCAAGGCACGCCGGGCGTAGGATGCGCTGCAGCCATGGCGCTCACCGTGCTCGATCACCCGCTCGCCGGCGAGCTGCTCACGCGCCTTCGGGACAGAAGGACCGGGCCGGCCGAGTACCGGGCCAAGACGCGCAGGCTCGGAGCCCTGCTCGTGCTCGAAGCTACCCGCGACATGACCTCGCAACCCCATGAGGTCGACACGCCGCTCGAGGCGTTCGAAGGTACCCGTATGGCGAAGGGCCTCGTCGCCATCCCCGTTCTCAGGGCGGGCCTCGGGCTCCTGGACGCAGTCACGGACCTCTTCCCCGAGTCGATCGTGGGGTACCTCGGGATGGAGCGCGATGAGGAGACGCACGAGCCGCGCGACTACTACGCCAAGCTCCCGCCGATGGAGGGCCGCCGCGCCCTCGTCCTCGACCCGATGCTCGCGACTGGAGGCTCGGGCGCGGCGGCCGTCACTTACGTGAAGGAGGCCGGCGCCGACGACATCGTGTTCGTCTGCGTCGTTGCGGCGCCGGAAGGCCTGAAGCGCCTCGATACCGACCACCCCGACGTCCCCGTCGTCGCCGCTGCTCTCGACCGGGAGCTCAACGCGAACGCATACATCCTGCCCGGCCTGGGCGACTTCGGCGACCGCCTCTACGGGACGACCTAGATCCCTCCGGCTCCCTCGTAGGCGCGACCCGCTGCTGCGGGCGGGCGCACCCTACCCACGAACCCCGCCAGTACCACGATCGTCACGACGAACGGGATCATCCGGATGAACTCGAACGGCAGCGCCGAGATCACCGGGGCATCGGAGAGGCGCAAGGGGATGGCCTGCGCGAAGCCGAACAGCCACGCCGCGAGCATCAGCCTGACCGGGTTCCAGTTCGACAAGATGAGCGCTGCCAGCGCGATGAACCCCAGCCCGAGCGTCTGTCCCTCGCGCCAGTTGTTCACGACCTCGACCGAAAGGAAGGCCCCGGAGAGACCGGCGAACGCTCCGGACAGCAGCACACCCTGGTAGCGCAGTGACCGTACCCCGACGCCGAGCGAGGTCGTCGCTTCAGGGTTCTCACCTGCGGAGCGGAGCCGCAGTCCCCACCGGGTCCGATACAGGGCGAACCACACGGGGATCAAGACGAGGAACGCCACGAAGATCACCGGCGAGAGGTTGCTGAAGGCTCGCCCAAGGCCTTCGGGCCCGCTCAACAACGGGATGTCGATCGAGCTGAGGTGCGGTTGCCCGGGATCGGACTGGGTCGCCTGTCCGAAGAACACCGTGGACAGGAACCGCGCGAGGCCGATCGCGACGAGGTTGATGACCACGCCGGACACGATCTGATCCACGCGGAACGTCACGGTCACCACGGCGTGAACCAGCGAGAACAGCATCCCGGCAACGAGGCCGGCCAGCAGCCCCATGATCGGCCCCCACGGGAGCGGGAACCCCAGCTCCGTCGTGAAGTAGAACGCACCCCAGGAGCCGGTGACGGTACCGACGATCATCAATCCCTCGAGCCCGATGTTGACGATGCCCGAGCGCTCGCTGAACAAGCCGCCGATGCCCGTCAGGTAGATGATCGTGAAGTAGGTGAATGAGATCTGGATCGCGGACCCGAGATCACCGAGGGTCATCGCCCGCCTCCTCAGGGGGAGCATGCACTCCGGCAGCTGACGAGGCCCCCAACCGCCCTTCCGCGACGCCTTCCCGCTGCAACTGCCGCGCCTGGAGACGCCGCCGGGAGAGCTCGTAGGTCACCACGACGGACAGGATCAAGATGCCCTGGAAGATGATGATGAACTCGCGCGGCATGTCGGTTTCGAGCTGCAGGGCGAGCTCTCCGCGCGCGAGCATGCCCCACAGGAACGCGGCCACCACGATCCCGATCGGGTTCGTTCGAGCGAGGAAGGCCACGGCGATCCCCGTGAACCCGAGAAGGGCCTCGTAGCTCTGGGCGAGATTGCCGTCGTCCGCGAGGATCTGCTGCATCCCGACCAACCCCGCCAGGGCCCCCGAGATGACGAAGACCTTGATCTGGACACCGCCGATCGAGATGCCACCGGCGCGCGCCGACCCCGCCGACGCGCCCACCGCTCGCGCCTCGTAGCCCAGGCGCATCCGGCGGAGCAGGAACCACACGATCGCGGCCGCGACGATCGCGAGTGGCAGGAGCCACGACAGGTGCGGACCGGTGCCGAAACCGAAGAGGTGGCCGAGGTC
>Ga0247727_10018420_pt1 | contig 10977 bp, 15 predicted proteins | sample WisWelCaveWW1625_FD_202498 | JGI IMG/M metagenome (GOLD analysis project Ga0247727, IMG submission 202498) | Biofilm microbial communities from Wishing Well Cave, Virginia, United States - WW16-25 | ecosystem: Environmental > Aquatic > Deep subsurface > Groundwater > Cave microbial mat | place...
CGCCGTAATCACGGGGATGAGCATGCCCTGGAACGAACGAAAAGACAGGTACAAGATGCCCATGATGATGACCAGCGAGATGAAGAACAGGAACGCCATGCGCTGGGAGTAGATCTCCAGCCACGCGAGGTTGATCGAGATCCCGCCGACGTACATCCTGACGCTGTCGTCGCGTTCCTTGTTGATGACGGCTTCGACCTGGTTCTTGATCGGCGTGTAGCCGCGAAAATCCTTGCCGGACTTGAAGTCCGCGATGACCAGCGCCATCTTCCCGTCCCGGGACACGATCGAATTGATGTAGATGGGGTTGGCGTAGACGGCCTTCTTCAGTCGTTCGATCTCCCGGGGCGTCTGCGGCACGGTCTCCATCAACTGGCGGACCTGCATGCCCTCTTCGGTGCCGACGATGTCCTTGGCCTTGCGGGCCGCGAGGCTGATCACGTTGCTGCGGATCACGCCGGGGATGTCCAGGACGCCGTCGGTGATCCGCTGAATCTTCTCCAGCACCTTCGGCTGGAAGACGTCGCCGGACGTGCTCTCCACGCCGATCACGACGATGTTCCGGCCGCCGAAAACCCGCTCGATCTCGTTACTGGCGATGACGTAGGGATGTTCCTGCGGGAGATTGTCGTTGGGGTCCACGACGACCCGTAGATTGCCGATCTTACTGCCGAAGAACACGGAGATCGCCACGGCGGCCAGCATGACCACAATGCGGTACCGGACGATGAAAGTAACGTAACGACGCAGCACGGTGTTCTCCTGTCTACAGTTGTCTTAGAGCCATGCGTTGGGAAAAGGATTCGCAGCCGCGGAAGATGCCCGCAGAATAACGTACGCAATCCGAAGGGTCAACCGCCCTTGCCTTCGTCCCCCGCCCGCCGTATGCTTCTGCCGATGGCGCAACACGATTCGTCAGATCCGGTCCAGTCGCTCCGTGAGGAATTCCGGCATCATTTGGACGTGTTTTACGCCCGCCTCAAGCTGGCGCCGCCCTACCACAGTGTGGAGAAAGCAATCCTGCAATTGACCACCGCGCTCAAGGCGATGACACCGGAAGAACGGTCGCGTCTTGTGTCGGACTCAGCTGGCCGGTGGCTGGAGTACCGGAAGGCGTTTGCCGAATCGGGACTCAGTCAGAAACACCGTGGCATCATTGCGGGGCTGGCCAAATCAGGGCAAACGGGTGATCTGCCCAAGGAGTACGAACATTTCCTCAGCGCATTTCGTTCGTCGGCCGGCTCAGCGCCGTCCGCAATTCCCGATACACTTCCATGAGCCGCTGGTCTTCCACACGGTAGGCCAGCGAGACTGTCACCAGCCCGAACACCAAGACCAGCAATCCCACGGCGGTGATGCCTAGGACAAGCAGCAGACTGCCGAGCGATAGACCGTCGCCGCCCGTGAGAAATTTGACGACAAAGGCCAGGGTGCCGAGGCCAACGACCGCAAACCAGAGGAGCGTCAGCACGGCCGACGACCAGGGCATCAGCTTCACGCAGCGCAGGCGCAACCCCCCGCCCTCCCGGTTCCATTCGATGGCTCCTTTGAGGGGCCACGCGGTGCGGAATCGCGATGAGAAGCGGCTGGGTTGCGAGCGGAGCAGAATGCGGCGCTCGTCAGGACACACTCGCGCGATCCCATGATCGAGCTGCAGCAGACCGTCGGGAGTGAATCGAGTCGGCAGGATCCGGTCCGACTCACCCGGAAGGGTGTCTTCGGCGCGCGCGACGGGGCAGCCATACCGGCCAGCCGATGCGGTCAGCCGCCAGAACTGCCACCAATCAGCGGCGACCAAGGCCACGCACAAACAGCCTGCGAAGAGTTCAGTCAGCAACATGGGCCGGTACGATAGCACGAACACGCGCTGAACGATGAATAGTGCGCCGCGAGACTGGCGAGAAAGGCGCGACGGGCGGGAAACGCGAGTCGCGCAAGCCACGCCCGTCCCGCGCGTCTCGCAGACTGAGGTTGACTCTCGACGCTCGATTCGCTAAATTAGGCGCGCTTTTTGTCACGCGGGACCTGTAGTACTTATGGATTTGAAAAAAGTCGAGCGCGTCTATTCGAGCTACGCGTCGGTCTACGACCGCATTTTCGGCAAAGTCTTTCACGAGGGCCGTGAGTCGGCCGTGCGCAACCTGAACGTCCCACCCGGCGAACGGATTCTGGAAGTGGGCGTCGGCACCGGCCTCTCCCTGCCGCTCTACCCCTCCCATTGCCGCGTGACGGGAATCGATCTCTCCTCCGGCATGCTGGACAAAGCACGGGAGCGGACCGCCACGCACCGGCTCTCGCATGTGGAACTGCATCAAATGGATGCGGGCAACATGAAATTTTCTGACGACAGCTTCGATACGGTCGTGGCCGCTTACGTCGTCACCGCCGTGCCCGATTACCGCAAAGTGATGGCCGAGATGATCCGGGTCTGCCGGAGCGGCGGGCGGATCATCCTGCTCAACCACTTCAGCAACGGGAACAAGCTGATCGCCGCGGTTGAAAAGGCGATCTCCCCGCTCTGCAAGCACATCGGATTCCGGACCGATCTGTCGCTGCACCATGTGCTGGAAGGCACGTCGTTGCAGGTGGCCAACAAGGAAATGGTCAACCCGTTGCGGTTCTGGCATCTGGTCGAGTGCATCAATCAGAAAAACGGACAGCACAGTAGCCCGAAGAACGGCTCCCGCCCCTCGTTGCACTAAAAACCGTCACAAAGTATGTCAAGTCAGTACCGGTCGTAAAGTCTATCAAGTCCAAAAGTCCGTAAAGTCCAGGTGACTTGAAGACTTTGCGACTTTATGACTTGATGACGTTCCAGTTCTGCTACGGATTGAGCTCGTCGAAGGTGGCCGTACGCCCGGGATGGGGTTCGCCCAGCCACTCGTCTTGTTCCATGACCTGGTTGCCGGACAGGCAGGTGCCGGAGAAGTTGCGGGCGATGATATCGGCGAGGACGACCAGCAGGCGGCCCGTGCCGTTTTCGTGGGGATCGATCGCGCGGAGCGTGATGCCAAAATCGCAGTCGTCCAGGCGGCCGTAGGTCTGGACGTACAGGCCGGTGCGGGTGTCGGACTCGCGCGCGTCGGCCGGGACGAGATAGCCTTCCCAGCGCGATGTCGGGTGGGGACGCGTCGTCCGCTTCACCGCCCGCCAGGAGCAGGGCAGGCCGGCGCGATCCAGATGCGCGAGCAGCCACTCGATGGTCGGCAGCTCGCCGGTTCTCGCCTGAAACGTCCACTCGGACATGCCGACGCGGATCGGGCGCGCGTGGCCCGGCCGGGACACTTCATCCAATTCGGCCTCGTCGCAGACCACATAAAATTCCCCGCGCGGGTCGAACCAGAAGCGCAGCCGCCCGCCGACGGCTTCGGCGTGGATTGTGTGGATCTCCGAACAGTCGGCGCCTTCCTGCTCGAAAATGGAAAAATCGGTGACGCCGCGCATCGTGAGTCGTGCCACGCGCGTGACGGCGTAGAGCCCTTCGGGGCCACGCGCGGCAACTTCGTAGCGGATGACGGCGGTCAAGGTCGTGCCGGCGACGACTTCGCGCCCAGAAGATTCGTCGAACATGCGCTGCTTGCGGACCTGCAGCTCGTTGATCTGGCCGCCGTGGAACGCATGCGAATGGTCCAGGAGCCAGGCCAGATCGTCGGGGGTTTTAATGCGGCGAAGCATGGGGTCATTGTAGGGAAGCCCACGGGCCGGTGCCAGTGCTCGCCTGCTTTCCCAGCTTGTTGAAAATGAGCGAACACTTGACAGGCGGAGAGAGCGTTGTTCTCGAACGCGCCCCGAAGATTATCTGGACGCAGCGACTTCCACCCAGAGCAGGCAGTCGTAGGGCACCCGTTTGTTGGGGTAGGACGCCCCGCGCTTCCATCGGGTCACCATGTCGCGGGAGGGCACAAGGACTTTCTCGACGCTGATATGGACGAGTTTCAACCCGCCCAATAATTCCCGCAATGCATCGCTCTTCAACAGCAGACGGCCGACAAACACGTTCTCATTGCCCCGCACGGGCTTGCCATCTGAGAGATTCCATTCCTTGGCCTGGCGGGCCGTCGAGTACAGCTCTTTCGACAGACCCGGCAACTCGATCAGGCGGCCGAGAAAGATTCGAACGGTCTCCTTGCCCTGTTTCTGGAACGGGGCCGCGTCCTGCATGACTCGATCGAAGGCGTCCGTAAAGGCCCAGGCCGAGGGAATGCACGAAGCCTTTGTTTTATTCTGAATCTGAAAGACACGCAGGTGATAGGTCGAGTGGTCTTCCTCTTCCAACACCATCGTGCAAAAATCCGCCTGTGTCTTCCACGAGCCTGTGACGACGGCGGCATCTGCCGGGGGCGCAAGGAGCGAGAGAGTCAGCCAGGTTGCCGAGAGAAGAACGGGATAGGCGGTTGCCGGACGATTGCGCATCACGCGGTAGTGTACCATCTCTCCTTAGAGCTTGCGGAGGCGTTCGATACCGTAGAATTCTTTGAGGATCCGCTTTTGAATCTGCTCTTCATCGAGGCCGGTCCATTCCGGCAGCGCCTCGCTCAGCCGGATGAGATGAGCCGTTTCGACGAAGGGCAGAACCAGATGCCTGCCGGGACCGCACACACGGTGAAACCGTCCCAACCGCTCGACGAGCAGCCGTTGATCGTCATGCACGATCTTGATGCGCTTGCCGATCAGAATCGCCGCCACCGCCGAAAAGAGGAGAAGCCAAAACGAAGCGCTCATTTCCCCTGCATCACGAAGTACGCAACGGCACCGGCGAGTGCCAGGAAGGTGATCAGCCACCGCACGAATCCCTGGCGAGCCTCCGCCTGCGCGGCTTCCAATCGCCGCTGGAGATCGGGCCGGCTCTTGAGATAAGCGTCTACCAGGTCTTTTGATTCCTTCAGGCCGAGACCCCGTTCCAGGCGGACGATCTTGATCGCCTCGATCGTGTTCCCCTGCTCCAGCGCGGCAAGGGCCGTTTGGGAGAAGGCGGGTGATTGTGGCGGTCCATTTGTCATCGGTGTGCCAACGGTAGCGTGGTTCCGCCGTGCCGTCAACCGGTCTGATTGATTGCGGGCTTGGCTATACGGTAGGCTGTGCGGCGCTAGCGGGCAAGCTGACAGCCGGAACTTGCAGCGTGCACGTTTGTAGCTTGTCAGCTAGTGTTAAGTGAAGGGAGCAAACTCGAATGGCCGGATTTCCCATCAAGTACGCAACACGGATCAAGACCCTGCCGCCCTATTTGTTTGCGGCGATCGACGAGATGAAGCAGAAGGCGCTCGCGCGCGGGGTGGACATTATCAATCTGGGCATCGGCGATCCGGACCTGCCGACGCCAAAACCTATTATTGATGCGCTCAGCCGGGCGGCCGCCGATCCAAAGAACCATCAATATCCGTCCTACGAGGGCATGCTCTCGTTCCGGAAGGCCGTGGCGGATTGGTATAGACGCCGGTTCAATGTCACACTGGACCCGGCCTCTGAAGTCCTGACACTGATCGGCTCGAAAGAAGGCATTGGCCATATTCCGCTGGCCTTTGTAGATCGTGGCGATATCGTCTTGGTGCCAAGTCCCGGCTACCCGGTCTATCCGGTGGCGACCAATTTCGCGGGCGGCAAGGCGCACCTCATGCCGCTCACGAAGAAAACCGGTTTCCTCCCCGATCTGAAAGCCATTCCGGCGAGTGTCGCCAAAAAGGCGAAGCTCATGTTCCTCAACTCGCCGAACAATCCGACGTCGGTCGTGATGAGCAAGGACTATTTCAGGGAGGCGATTGCCTTCGCGCAGAAACACAAGATCATCATCTGCCACGACGCGGCCTATTCGGAGATTTTCTACGACGGCAAGCGACCGGCGAGTTTTCTGGAAGTCGAGGGCGCGAAAGACGTCGGCATCGAGTTTCACTCGCTGTCGAAGACCTACAACATGACCGGTTGGCGGATAGGCTTTGCCGTCGGCAACAAGCAGGTATTGAATGGCCTGCTCAAGATCAAGAGCAACCTGGACTCAGGGTGCTTCCAGGCGATTCAGGAAGCCGGCATTGCGGCACTGAATCTGGACGACTCCGTGACGGACGGCCTGCGGAAGATTTACCAGGAACGGCGCGACGTGCTGGTGCCGGGGCTCAAACAGCTCGGCCTGGAAGTGGACGCGCCTCCTGCTGCGTTTTATGTCTGGGTCAAGGTGCCCAAAGGCTACAAGTCCTCCTCATTTACTGCACATCTGCTGGACAAGGCCGGCATTGTGACCACGCCGGGCAATGGCTTCGGCGAGCCGGGCGAGGGGTACATCCGGATGACCGTGTGTACGACCAAGGAGCGACTGGCTGAAGCGATTGAACGAATCAGGAAAGTCGGATTTTGAGTTTCCATGTCACGCGAAACAGTTTTCATCGGATTCGGCTCCAACCTTGGCAATCGGGTGGATTTCTGCGACCGCACGATCACGTTGCTGAGCCTCCTGCCCCACTCGCAAGTGCTCGCCGTCTCGTCCTTGTATGAAACGGAGCCGGTGCCCGATGCCGGTGCGCCGGGTGAGGGCTGGTTTCTGAACGGGATTGCGCAGATCGAAACCGACCTGACGCCGCAGAGCCTGCTGGCGGTCTGCCGAGAAATTGAACGATCGCTGGGCCGCGATCCCGCGCATCGTTCGGGGCCGCGCACGATCGATCTGGACATTCTGCTCTACGGTGACCGCGTGTTTCAGGAACAGGAGTTGGCCGTCCCGCATCCCCGCCTGCATCTGCGCCGGTTTGTGCTGGAACCGCTGGTGGAGTTGGACCCGGCGCTGGTCCACCCGGTTCTGAAGCAATCGGTCCGGCAGCTCCTGGCACAACTTACGGACAAGCACCAGGTCCGCCGCATGAATCCTCAACCGAGCACGCGGTATGGCTCCCGTCCGGCTTGCAGCAGTAATCCGGCATCATCTTCCTAATGCAAACCATTCGAACCGCCAAGGCCGTGGCAGCCTGGGCTGCGGCGCATCATCGCGAGGGCGTGACCATTGGTCTCGTGCCGACGATGGGCGCGCTCCATACGGGTCATCGCGCGCTGATCCGCGCCGCGCGCCTTTCCTGCGATGCGGTCGTGGTCAGTCTCTTCGTCAATCAGGCGCAATTCGGATCGAAAGAAGATTTTTCGCGTTATCCGAGGAAACCCAAGGCCGACGCGTCGCTTTGTGCCAAGGAAGGTGTGGATGTGCTCTTCGCGCCGCCGGCGAGCGAGATCTATCCCGATGGGTTTCAGACAACGGTTTCGGTGCCAAGATTGGCTCGTCGCTGGGAAGGTGAACAGCGCCCCGGACATTTCGAAGGCGTAGCGACTGTCGTGACACAGTTACTGGCGCTCGTGCGTCCGGCGGCGGCCTTTTTCGGCCAGAAGGATTTCCAGCAGACGGCAGTGATCAGACGACTGGTGGAGGATCTGAATCTGGACGCGCGCGTGATCGTCTATCCGACCGTCCGCGAGGCGGATGGCCTGGCGCTCAGCTCGCGCAACGAATACCTCACGCCGGCGCAACGTCGTGCCGCCCCGGTGCTCTTCCAGGCGCTGAAGGCGGGCCGTGCCGCCATTCGCGCCGGGGTCCGCTCCGGGACCAGGATTCAACAGACCATGCGCAAGATCGTGGCGGTCGAACCGATGGCCCGCCTCGACTATCTCGCCGTCTGCGACCCTGACACGCTAGAACCGCTCGCACGGATACGCGACCGCGCTGTGCTGCTGGGCGCGATCCGGATCGGCCGCATCCGACTCATCGATAATTTACTTGTGAAGTGCTGAGGATGCTCCGCGAGACTGGCGTGATATGCGAGAAAAGCGAGACTGGCGAGAAAGGTACGAAAAGCGAGTCGCGCCCGTCGCGCGAGTCTCGCAGGCTTGCGCGCAGCGTTACTCCACCTTCCGGTGGGCGGTAAGCAGCTTCGCGACAAACTGGATCAAGCGGAACTGTTCGGCGGGATTGGTGCGCAGGAACTCCAGCCCGACAAGGGGAGGCCGGACCGACCGCACGATGGCGGTTTCCACATTGATGGTCGGGTTGGAATCGGGCGGTTGCAGCCGCAGGTTGAACATCATGCCTTCCATCAGTTTAAGCGGAGACTCCAGCGCGCAGCCGCCGAGCGAGAGACGGGTGACCGTGCCGGCGCCGCTGGCCTTGTCTCCGACGAAGGTGGCGGGGAACTTGGTCTCGACACGCTCGTATTGCCGCTTGTCGACCTGGGATTCGTTGTATCGCCTGCCCAACTCCAGCCGCAGGAACCGGTTGGCGCAGAGCTGGCAGCGGTAGGGATAGATGTAGCCGACGCTCAGCAGATATTCGTGAACGCCTTCGCGCAGCGTCCGCCGGACGAAGTCCTTACCGCATTTGGGGCACGGGATCTGTTTCACGAAGCCTCCCTGCCTGCGAGGCCGCATCGTCCTTGATGCGGCGGGCGGTCAACATGCTGGCGACGAACTGCGTCAAACGATACTGCTCCTCGGGACGGAGCCGCAGAAACTCCGTGCCGACATACATGGATCGGACCGACCGCACAACGGCGGAGTCCACGACGAGTGGACGCTCCAGGCCCGGCAGATGCAACTGCAACTGGACGATGGCGCCCGGCAACGGCGCCAGCTCAGTTTTGAACGCGCAGCCACCCAGGGAAAGGTCGAGCGTCGTCCCGTTCCCGCCCCCCGTGTCAGCCGAAAACGTCATCGGAACATTGACGCCGAGGCGTTCATACCGGCGCCGGTCAACGGGTTGCTTGGTGTAGCGGACCCCCCACTGCCAGGCCCGAAAGCGATGCGCGCAGAGCTGGCACGCGAAGGGATAGAGATAGACCGCACTCGCGACGACTTCAGCGAGCCCTTCCCGTTGAACCCGCCGGACAAAGTCCTTGCCGCAACGCGGACATCGAACTTCCATCAGGCTCCTTCCCTTAATCGACGCGCCTGCCTGTTTCGGCGTTCCGGTCAGCCTAAAAGCGAGGCCAGTAATTTTTCCAGCACCTTGCCAAGACGCTCCTTCTCGGCGTCCCGGATCTCCATGAACTGGATGCCGAATCCCGTCAGGCGGATCGACCGGACAAGCGCCTTATCGACCACGAGGGGTGGTTCGCCCTTGGAGACGAGGATCTCCATTTTGAACGTTGCGCCGATGGCCAGGACGACATTGGCTTCCAACGAACACCCGCCCAGTGCTATTTCGGTCACCGTGCCTTCCTGCTTGAGCTTGCCGATCACAAAGATGACTGGGAACTTGGCATTGACGCGTACGTACTGGCGGGCGTCCACCTGGGTCAGTTCCGCGCTCGTGCTCACTTGCGGTGCGGCCGCCGCCGCGGGCGCCGCCTGGATATCCGGTTTCTTGGCCCGGAACTGTTCGGAACAGAGCTGGCAGCGGTAGGCATACATGCCTGCCATGGTCGAGGTTGGATCCTCGGCCCCCTCGACCAGGACGCGCTTGGTGAAATATTTGCCACATTTCGGACATGGCGGTGTCATGGCTCGTTCTCCTCGATCATCATCAATGCACCGGCTCGGAGGCCTGCGGGACCGGCGCGATCGGTACGCCGACCAGGTCGCCGACCAGCCGGTTCAAACGGGCCTTGTCGGTTTCCGAAACCTCGGTGAATTGTACGCCAATGGTTGCCTGCCGGATGGACCGGATCACGGCCTTTTCCACGACGATCGGCGGCCGTCCGCTCTTCGGGTACAACTCCAGCTTCAAGGTTTCTCCTTGTTTCAGCGGCAACGAGGTTTCCATCGCGCAGTCGGCCACAGACACATCCGTGACGACGCCCTTGCCGGTCGTCCGCGCGCTGCTGAACAGGACCGGAAACCGTACGCCGATGCGCTCGTACTGGCGCAGGTCCTCCTGGCCCGCATAGCGGACGCCCCATTGAAAGGAGGTGAAGCGGGCGGAGCAGAGCTGGCAGCGGAAGGGATAGGCATAGAATACGCTGAACACCTGCTCGAACATCCCCACGCGATGCGCCCGCCGGACGTAGATGGATTGGCACGAGGGACACTGGGGCCGCATCACGCGCCTCCCTTGCCGCTCTGCGCAACCAGGATCGGCTCGAGGCAGGCCTGCGAGTAGGTCGCAGGCTTGACCCATTTGCCGTCCGCCCGTTTATGGCCGCCGACTTTGCTCATATTCGACCGATGGACCTCCCGGAAGACCGGCTCCATGTCGATCCCGCAGGACACGGCGGTGCCGTAGACGACGTAGAGCAGGTCGGCCAGTTCCTTGGCCACGGCCACGGGATCGCGCTGGCTTAAGGCCTCCTGCAGTTCGTCGAACTCTTCCTGGATCAGTCGGACACGCAGCACGCGGGTTGTCTCATCCGGGATCGTCGGAACGGACGCCTTGACAATGTCGAAGGTCTGATGGAATTCGGCCACCATCTGCTGCTCGCTGCTCATAAGAGTCCTCGTTAAAGAAGACGGTCGTTTTGGTTCGGCAAGAGTACGGCAAGAACGCCCCTACGTCAAGAAACGTACAGGGCCATGCGGCCGTTCCATCCGAACCCGCAGTTGATTTTTTTGCCCCGTCGGCCCATGCTCGCCGCATGAACTGGATCGAACTCCTCAGCGCGGTGGCGGTCGGTGTGGCTGTGGGCGGGGCGCTCGTCTCGGTCGCGCTTCGCTGGATGCAGGCCCGGGCGGCCAGGGACCTGACCGAGGAGATGAAGGCCAGCTTCGGAAGCCTGTCGCTTGACGCGCTCTCGAAGTTTCTCGAGCTGGCCAAGTCGAAGCTGGACGCCGAACGGGACACGCATGCCCAGGATTTGGAGGCCAAGAAGGGGCTCATCGATCAGCAATTGAGGCAGATGACGGTGGAATTGGAGAAGGTCTCGACGCTGGTGAAGGACCTGGAAAAGGATCGGGTCGAGAAGTTCGGACAACTGGCGTCGCAGTTGAAGTCTGCGACGGAGCAGACCACGGCCCTCGTGCAAACCACCGCCACGCTCCGCGAAGCGCTCTCCAGCACCAAAGCCAGGGGCCAATGGG
>Ga0247727_10018421_pt1 | contig 10975 bp, 12 predicted proteins | sample WisWelCaveWW1625_FD_202498 | JGI IMG/M metagenome (GOLD analysis project Ga0247727, IMG submission 202498) | Biofilm microbial communities from Wishing Well Cave, Virginia, United States - WW16-25 | ecosystem: Environmental > Aquatic > Deep subsurface > Groundwater > Cave microbial mat | place...
TGGATTGTCAATAACAGGTTGGAAATTAATCAGGGGAACTGTTCCTCCGCTGAACGAACAGCAGTGGATGGATGAATTTGACAACTATAAAAAAATTCCCCAGTACATAGAAATCAATTACCATTTTACACTCAATGATTTTAAAAAAATTTATTGGTGGGAATACATTCACCGGTTGATTGGACGAATCATCGGGCTGGTTTTTATTATTCCGTTTTTGTTTTTTTATATTAAGAAGCAACTGGACAAACCTCTTGTCAAAAAATTATTGTTCATTTTTTTTCTTGGCGGATTACAGGGATTTCTCGGATGGTACATGGTTAAAAGCGGGCTTATGCAAAACGTAAGAGTCAGTCATATCCGCCTTGCCATTCATCTCATCACTGCATTCATCACTTTCGGATTTACATTTTGGGTAATGCTCGGAATAATTTATCCGGGAGAAAATGAAAAATCAAAATCGGGCAAAACACTTTTAAAAATTTCTCTGGTGATTTTTTCCCTGGTCGTTCTTCAGATTATTTACGGAGCATTTACGGCAGGGTTGAAAGCCGGACACATTTACAATACATTTCCGAAAATGGGTGATGAGTGGATGGCAGCTTCTGTTTCTTATGGACTTCAAACCGAAGGTGCCGGAAGTTTGATTAATAACATTTCAGTCGTGCAGTTTATCCACCGCTGCTTTGCATGGCTGCTGGCATTGCTGGTTTTTATTTTATGGTATTATGTAAAATCAAAAAGCAGGCAGGATGGAAATTTATTTTTACCTGTTCAGCAAGAAAAAAGTATAAACTTTTTAGCGGCAGCTGTTGCTGTTCAGTTTTTACTTGGAGTATTCACATTGGTTTACCAGGTACCGATTGTTTTAGGAGTTCTTCACCAGGCAGGAGCGTTTATTCTTTTTGCTGCTTCAATATACCTGATACATTCCTTTACTTCACCTGCCGCTGCCATTCAGACGCTTCGGTCTGAATCCGGATTGTAAACATCCGGACTGCTGCTTTCTCTAATCTATCACACTCAGCTTAATTGTATTTGCAGTTCCGCGTTCGCTCATTGGTGTGCTGGCAACATTGATGGCAATGTCATTTTTGGTAACCAGTTTATTTTTTTTCAGAAAAGTTTTAATGTCGCGGATGGTGACATCGGTGCTCACATACTTGTTGTAGAAAAATCCCTGCACACCCCAGACAAGACTTAGGATATTCAAAATAGGTTTATTATCAGTGAAAATATAAACGTTGGCTTTCGGTCGCTGGCTCGAAATTTTAAAAGCCGTGTAACCCGAATGTGTCATGGCTATTATTGCTTTTGCTCCTGATTGTTCCGCCATAATGCAGGCATTATAGCAGGCGGAGTCGGAAATAAATGAATCGGAATTTTTAACCGGTGGAATGTGGCGGTGATAAATACTTTCTTCACTTTCGCACATGCTGATAACTTTGTACATGGCTTCAACTGCCTTGACAGGATATTCGCCAACGGCAGTTTCTCCGCTGAGCATAAGCGCATCAGCCCCGTCAAAAACAGAATTTGCAACATCATTGGTTTCGGCACGTGTGGGGCGGTAATTGCTTTTCATGCTTTCGAGCATCTGCGTTGCAATTATCACCGGCTTTGATGCTGCGGTACATTTTTTCACGAGCATTTTTTGAATCAGCGGAACTTTCTCCATTGCAATCTCCACTCCCAAATCTCCGCGTGCTACCATTAACCCGTCAGTAGCAGCAATGATGTTGTCAATATCGCGCAGCGCTTCGGGCTTTTCAATTTTGGCAATCACACGTGATGTTCCCCTTTTGTCTTTTATGATTTTTTTCAGCTGTAAAATATCTTCAGATTTTCGCACAAATGAAAGCCCGATCCATTCTACATTGTTTTCAAGCGCAAATAATAAATCAGTGTGGTCCTTTTTGGTGAGCGAAGGCAGAGAAATTTTTGTGTAAGGAAGATTCACACCTTTGTTAGAACTCAGCATGCCGCCATGAATCACCCTTGTCATTGCCGAACCTGATTTATTCTTTCCGGTAACAAGCAGTTCAATTTTTCCGTCATCAATCAATACCGTATCACCTGTCTGTACATCAGCATTGAAATGCGGATAATTAATAAATAATTTGCTTGTATCACTCAGGCATTCCTTATTGGTAAGCTCCGTTTCGCTTCCATCAGCCAATACAACAAAGTTATCTTTAACTTTACCGATACGCAACTTGGGACCCTGCAAATCATATAACACTGCAATATGAGTATTCAATAACTTATTCAGGCTTCTGACATTTTTAATAATCTGCTGATGCAATTTGTAATTTCCATGCGATGCATTGATGCGGCAAACATTTACCCCGCTCAAAATCATTTTCCGCAATACATCTTTTGAAAAAGAAGCGGGACCAATAGTGGCTATGATTTTTGTATGGTTGTTTTGTTTCACAAGTATTCTTTATCAATTATTCCACCGAATTACGAATGAAGATACGAAACTACGAATTACGAATTCTTTCACACTTTCTTACTTTCACTCAAACACTAAAAAATTCTCCGCTGACTTGATCTCTCCCGGTTCCATTTTATACACCCCGCTGATGAGTTCGATCTGTTTCAGCTTCTGCAATATGACATCAGCGGCATTTTCTGTAACCAGGTTTTTTATCTGCAGAAAATAATCAATATTTTTTCTCTCGGGAATAAATGACCCGATACCGCTTTTATTATTTATCACGCGGTATTGCTCATTCAGTGGCGAGGTATAAGAATAATTGGAAAAGGAGGAACGGTTTTTCTGCCTGTCCAAAATCAGTTCAGCATCCTCTTCTCTTATCAGATTTATTTTAAGATGATGATTCAATTCAAAGCACAAACGGTAATCTTTATAGCTGCACACGATGGCAAACAATAAAAAATCAAAGTCATTGGTGAAATCGAGCTTTAATATTTTTTTTGCCATTGGATAAAATAAATACCATTCGCAAAATTACTCAGTATAAAAATAAAAAAGGGGATTCTTTGTGGAATCCCCTTTTTCAGCAAGCGGTTTAGAAATTATTTTTCTCCGAAAACGTAAGCGAGGCGAACGCCAATCCAGGAAGTAGTGCTGCCTTCGGTGGATATCATCTGATAGCGCAAGCCTAAATCAATATTAGTTAAGTGATAGCCAAGTTCAGGAGCATAGCTTAATTTAGTAGAACCTTCAGCGCCTTCACCAGAAGATTTGCCATTACTCATACCAAGATTTATCATTCCATAAAAACCATCCTGCGCTTCTCCGCCAAAATAATATTTTGCGAATGCTTGAATAGGAATTACATTAAAACTTGAGCCTTTTACTGTTGTATCTCCAAAAAATGGAATAGTTATAGTTATATCTTTTGCTGCAAAAGTGATATAGCCTACGCCTAATCCGATTGCAAGCGCATCACTTATCGGATACTCATAACGTAAAGTACCGCCAATACCTATTCCATTTGCATCCTTAAAATCGCCCATTGGCAATCCTAATTCAGCACCCACAGAAAACCTTCCGTTCTGTGCCATACTTGTTCCGGCAGTTAAAGCTACAATGGCAACTGCCACTAAAATTTTTGATAATGTTTTTTTCATGTTGTTTTTAAATTTAGGTTTAATGTGTTTCGATTGTTTTTGATTTTGGAGGCAAATGTAAACGATTTTTTATGAATAGCAAATTTTTTTTTAAACACCCCCCTAAGGTTATGAACATGAAAATGTTAGCAGGTAGCAGGTGGATTTTACACATGAAAGATGATTTTAATCACCAGAATGGAAATATTAAGACTTTTGCAACGGATGAAAACGGAAAACAAAGACGAACTGTTCATGAAAGTTGCTTTGAAGGAAGCCCGGAATGCTTTTAAAGAGGATGAAGTACCGATTGGTGCAGTAATAGTTTGCAATGAACAAATCATTGCCCGCGCTTATAATATGACAGAACGGTTGAATGACGCTACAGCCCATGCCGAGATGATAGCTTTTACCTCAGCAGCAAATTTCCTGAATTCAAAATATCTTGCTGAATGCACCTTGTATGTAACTATCGAGCCGTGCCTGATGTGTGCAGGGGCAAGCTACTGGTCGCAGGTTTCAAAAATTGTTTACGGGGCTAATGATGAGAAGCGCGGATATTCATTGTGCAAACACCCGGTGCTTCATCCCAAAACAAAAGTAGTGAAAGGAGTTATGGAAAAAGAATGTGGTGAGATAATGAAGGAGTATTTCAGAAAGAAGAGGCAGTAAGTTCAAAGTTCAAAGTTCAAAGTTCAAGGTTGAAGAAAACAAACTTTGAACATTGAACATTGAACTTTAAACATTAATCGCTTCCAGTACCTGCTCGCTCATCGGTTTGTTCAAAAATTTCCGGACAAAACGGTTTTTGTTGGCGCGGTTTAAATCTTTAAAGCTGTCTGATGTGGAGAGCATAACGATTTTGCAGCGCTGATGAATTTCAGTATTCAGCTTTTCAAATTCATCAAGAAACTGAAAGCCGTCCATGCCGGGCATCATGATATCGAGAAAAATAATATCAGGCAGTACTTCGGTTTCAACATTCTTCAGATAGATGAGTGCTTCAGATGCCGATTCAAACATTTCAACTGTATCGGCAAACTTGTTCAGCTCAATCACTTTTTTGTTGACAAAGTTGTCGAGGCTGTTGTCGTCAATCAACAGGACTTTTGCAAAGCGAGTTTCATTTTGCCCCGGGTCAGTGAGGACTGATTTTACTTCTTCCATAAGATTAGTTAAAACAATATTTCATACGAAAGCTGTTAAAAAATGTTCGGAAGCGGATAAAAAAAACCATCCGCCTCAGGCGGACGGCATAGTTTATAAAGGCAGCTTTATCTAATTCATATCTGAAATAGTCGCTTTTTCATGCACCTTATCAGCATATTCAACCATGTAGCCATAGATGCCGATGTAACCGGCTTCGGGAAAAGGAACTACGGAGCAGTGAATAATATGGTCATTCATTTTCACTTTTATATCCGGAGTCATGGTGTTTTTCAGAGCTACATAAATCTCGGGATGGCGTTCCAAAATACTTATCGGAAGCTTGTTTTTCAGAGTAGTATTCCATTGAATTAATAATGGCTGTCCTGAATCGTTGCAGTGGATGACATTAAAATTGTAATCGAGTTTTACGACAGGAAACATGCTGTCTGACTTTTTCTGTGTGCTGTTGTTCATTTAGTGTATTTGTTTTTTACAAGATAGCTGCATTCAGAAATGATACCAGATGATTTATGTGTGATATATGGATGATGTAAGATTTTTTTGAAATAGTAACAGTGGCAGTGGCAGTGGCAGCAGGTTTCAGAACAGTATTGCTGCAACTGCAACTGCAACTGCCACTTTTTTCCCGAAAGGTTTCACTAATTTTGCATCTTAAATAATATAATTATACGATGCCATATCCCGAACAAATGTGTACACCCATGAGGATGGACTTAACCTCAGCGGGGTTTGAAGAGATAAAAACGCCCGAACAAGCCGATACCATTATCCCCAACAGCAAGGGAACTTTATTATTGATGATTAACTCGGTTTGCGGATGCGCTGCCGGAACTGCCCGCCCGGGAGTTAAGCTTTCGCTGAAAGGGGATAAAAAGCCAGATAAGCTGGTTACGGTTTTTGCCGGTCAGGATATTGAAGCCACTGCCGAAGCCCGCAGGTTTACAGCTCCTTATCCTCCCTCATCGCCCAGCATTGCCCTTTTTAAAGACGGCAAGCTTGTTCATTTTGTTGAACGCCATCTTATTGAAGGAAGGAGTGCCGAGATGATTGCCGAGCACCTGGCGGAGGCATATAAGCAGTTTTGCTAAGCTTCCTGCTCCCAAATGGGTGCAAATTCAGTTGATGTTTATATAAATGATTAGCTCGTAGTCTTAAATGAGCGGCTCATGGTCTTAATTAAGTGACTCATAGTCCTAAATGAGCGGCTCGTAGTCTTAGATGAGCGGCTCATGGTCTTCCGTAAGCGGCTTATGGTCTTCCAAGAGAGTCTCACGGTCTTCCATGAGTGGCTTATGGTCTTCCATGAGTGGCTCACGGTCTTCCATGAGTGGCTCATGGAGACTAATTTAAGCATATTTTGAGGTTTTTGATGGGGTATGTGAAAAAATCAACAAAATTTAAACCCCATATTCATTTAATGTATTTTCAATTAAAAAATGAAGCCTTTTCTTAAGGGGTTCAATATCGGCTTCGGTCATTCCTTTGGTTTCAATAGGTTCATGAACCACCATACGGGCTCGGCCGGGATGACCGGCATTCATCCTTAGCAAAATACTATCAGGCATAATTTTCCAGTTATCGAGATTAACAATCGGAACAATGGGAACCTGTTTTTCGATAGCAAGCTTAAACGCCCCGTTCTTAAATGGCTTTAGCCTGGGAGCTGTTTCCGGAATAGTAGCTTCGGGAAAAATAGCCACATTAATGCCATTATCAATATCATCACACGCGCGCAAATAGGCACGGTGCGAGTCGCGGATGCTTGTCCGGTCAACCGGAATATTCATCTCTTTAAAAAAATGACCGAACAACGGAATGTTTTTCAGTTCGGCTTTTCCCATGAAATGGAAATAATCGTCAATGGCAACATAGGTGGTAACAATATCGAGGTACGAACAATGGTTGGGGCAAATAACATACGCCTGATTTTTATTGAGATGACCTTTGCGGAAAACTTTAGGAAAGATTCCGGCATTATATAAAAACAGCCGTGCACAGATTTTGTACAACGAAAACACACGGGGAAACCATTCCTTGCGCTGCAACAAAATAAAATATGCCGGATAAAAAATAATTACCACCAGCGAAGCATGCAAGTAAAACCAAAACCGCCAGATGAGTTGAAAAAGGAGTTTAAAATATTTCATAAAGGATGCGAAGTTAATAGAAAGTTCAAAGTTCAAAGTTCAATGTAATTTGAAATGAAACTTTGAACATTGAACTTTGAACCTTGAACCCATTTCGTAGATTTGCCTCATGCAAACAGTAGTCAGCGGAATACGACCAACAGGCAGGCTGCACCTTGGAAATTATTTCGGGGCGGTAAAGAATTTTCTGAAGATGCAGGAAACCGACAACTGTTATTTTTTCATTGCCGATTATCATTCGCTGACTACACATCCCAATCCGGAAGATTTGAAAGGAAATGTAAAAACCGTTTTAGCCGAATATCTTGCCTGCGGTTTAAATCCCGATAAATGCACCTTATACATTCAAAGCGATTTGCCGCAAACTGCCGAGCTGTATCTGCTGTTAAACATGAATGCATACATGGGCGAACTCGAACGCGCCACTACCTTTAAAGAAAAAGCCCGCACACAGCCCGATAATATCAATGCAGGACTACTGACATATCCAGTATTGATGGCAGCCGATATTTTAATTCATAAAGCCAATAAAGTTCCGGTTGGAAAAGACCAGGAACAGCATTTGGAAATGACACGCACATTCGGCAACAGGTTTAACCGTTTATACAAAACAGAAATTTTTCCCGAACCCGTTGCTTATAATTTTGGCGAAGCATTGGTCAGGGTTCCCGGCCTGGATGGCTCAGGCAAGATGGGAAAATCGGAAGGCGATGGCAATGCAGTTTTTTTGAATGATACAACAGATGTTATCCGTAAAAAAGTAATGCGCGCAGTTACCGATACCGGACCGACAGAAAAAAATCAATCCAAGCCCGAAGCCATTGAAAATATTTTTACGCTGATGAAAATTGTATCCTCAGCCGATACGGTAAATTTTTTTGATGAGCAGTATAACAACTGCGCCATTCGCTATGGCGATATGAAAAAACAATTAGCCGAAGACATGATAAAATTTGTAATACCGCTTTCCGAAAAAATAAAAGAAACCGAAAACAATGATGTCCTTTTGAAAAAAGTAATTGCTGCCGGAAAAGAAAAAGCGAATGCAAGTGCAGATAAGACGATGAAGGAGGTGAGAAGGGTTATCGGATTCCTTGATTAATTTTCAGGTATCAAAATATTTTCCGGAATAATATATTATGCAATTACTTTTTCTGTTTTTTCTTCCGAAATAATTTTTCCGGTTATTGCTTCCTTTAAAAAAGTTCCCCATGTTAAATTATCACAACCTTCGCGGTGATTTTGCGCTTTACGAATTAACATATTTGCGGCTGCATTCAGAACCCATTCAAAATTTTCCCGGCCGACAGATTCCGGTTCGCAATCGGGAGCAGGATTGGTGAAATCAATACAGTACGGAATTCCATCCCGTATGGCAAATTCAACAGTATTAAAATCATAACCTAGTGCCATATTCAGTTTTATTGCATTCTCTTTAATCTGTTCAATTATTTTTTCATCAATACTAAATGAAGCATTGTAGCGCAAGTGATGAATGTTGCGCGGTTCATATGACATAATGCAAACATCCGTTTGCCCGATACAGTAACAGCGGAAGTACGCTTCAAAATCAATGGCTTCCTGCAGTAACATTACAAGTTGTCCTGTTGTTTTATGCGCAGCAAAAAATTCTTCTGCATTATTTATTTTACTAACACTTTTCCATCCGCCACCTGCATGCGGTTTCATGTATGCAGGAAATCCCACATACGCAAAAATAGTTTTCCAGTCCCACGGCATTACCATGTTGCGAAATGAGTTTTCGGAAGTATCCGGAGGTAATTGATGCGAAGGAATCAAAACTGTTTTGGGAACAGGGACACCGATTTTTTCAGCCACCACATTTGCCATAAATTTTTCTTCAAGACTTAAATAAAAAGGATTGTTAACAACAGCCGTTCCCATCAGTGCTGCGTTTTTCAGCATGGCACGGTAAAACGGAACATCATGTGAAATGCGGTCAAGTATTACATCATATCCTGCTGGTTCCGACTGAATGAGCTTATCAATCTTTATTAGCTTCGCACAAATGCCGGAACTGTTTTTCTGATTTATTTTTTCAGCCAGTGCATTTGGAAAATTATTTTCCTGTCCGAACAGAATACCGATTTTTTTCAAACGCCAGGTAATTTGAATATAAAGTTATGGAGAAATAGTTTCTTAATAGATTTTTTTACGCAACGTATCTAAATTAATCTTTTTATTGCTTTCGTCTTTATATTTAATGCGGTCAATATCTTTTCCCATCCACAATATATAAGGAGTCATGATAAACCATTTGCCTTTAATCTGGCCGCAGTCGTCAAGCTGGATAAAATATTTAGTGTTGTTTGAAATAAACCTGATTTTAATATCGGCTGATTTGAATTTGCCTTTTTGCCCCGGGATGGTATCAACCGTATAAATAACCGTATCAATTTTTGTGTTGGTCGAATCCATTTTGTTCGAATCAAAATTATCGAGCAATGCTTTGCAATAAATATTCCGCTCCTCGGTAAACTTATTGAAATTATAATACACACCCTGGTAAGCCTTTTCTTTATCCTTAATTCCCGATCTCGCAATCATGTAAAGAAAAACATCCAGCGGACCGAAATATTTATTCAGATCCTGTTTTCTCAAAGCGGCATTAAAAAATTTTGTTGCTAACGCTTTGGGTGATTTGAATCCAATGGTTTCTTCATGGAAATCAAATTCAATGGTATCGCGCTGTTGTTGCGCATTGGCTGACCATGAAACAGCGGAAGAAAATGTAAAACAGATTATTATTTTTTTCATGAACCAAAGTTCCGTTTTGAAAATGTTTTACAGATGAATTTCAATGCTAACAGTATTTTCAGCGTGTTAAACAACATCAAATTTTATTAATGATAAATAATGCGGAAACATTTCACGCCAGACCGGCCAGTCATGCTCAGCACCCTGACGAATATCCAGCCAGTGATTAATTCCTTTTTTCTTCAGTATTTCACTCATGTGAAGGTTAGCTTCCTTGCACATGTCTTTATCCCCGGTGCCGAAAACTATTCCCATTTCATGCAAAGCCGGGTTATTTAATCCGGGAATATAATCCGCTGGGTTGTTGAAAAATACATTATTGTCATAATAACCATTTACGCGGTCCTTTATATCGAATGCTCCGCCCATATTAAATAAATATCCGACAAGCTCGGGATGGCGGAATGCAAAGTTTGTTGCATGATAAGCCCCGAAGCTGCATCCTGCCACAGCAACTTTGTTTTTTCCTGTTTCATCCAACGCCCGCTTCACCACTTCTTCCAAAATAAACCGGTCATACAAAACGTGATTGCGTGCGCGGTCAGACGGATGGAGATGTTTTGCATACCAACTGTCATTATCAATGCTGGCAGGAGTATAAATTTTTACCAGCCCGTTATCAATAAACCACTGTGCCGAATCTACGAGTTTAAAATCCTTATTCTGTGAATAACTTCCCATCGAAGTTGGAAATACAATAATAGGATAACCTTTTTCACCAAATACGAGCATTTCCATTTCTTTGCCCAATATTGGTGAATGCCATTTCAGATAAGTTTCTGTTACCGTCATTGTAATTTTGCCAATAAAAAAGGACGGCAAAGATAACAACTCACTCTCATTCTTTGAATGGAATGAATAAGTAATTAAAAGGGAACAGCCTTTTAATACTGTTTTAAGTTTTATTTTCACACAAATTATTCAGTCAACTTGGAAACAGTTTCTAAAAGACTTAAAATACTTTTTCTTGCCCGCTGGTATCCGAATAAAACAAATATCCAGCTTGCTGTATTTATTCAGAAGCATGCACTTTCGGTGACACCCTGGTGCGATGTTGCCTTGCTGAATACAGTTCCATCAGATGATTTCGAAAAGAATATTGAAATTAATTTGTCCTCGAAAGAAAATTTTATTGAGGTTATTGTTTATTATAAAACCACTTCAGCATTTTTTCCTGCTTTGAACAGAGCGATAAATGCATTTCGCTTTCTGAATGCTTATGTGCAAGGGATGAAATCGATTAAAAAGAATTTCGGAAAACAGGATATCACCCATGCTTATATTTTTATCCGCCATGT
>Ga0247727_10018422_pt1 | contig 10975 bp, 9 predicted proteins | sample WisWelCaveWW1625_FD_202498 | JGI IMG/M metagenome (GOLD analysis project Ga0247727, IMG submission 202498) | Biofilm microbial communities from Wishing Well Cave, Virginia, United States - WW16-25 | ecosystem: Environmental > Aquatic > Deep subsurface > Groundwater > Cave microbial mat | place...
TTGTGCAGGTCTTGACGTTCACAAGGACGTCATCGTGGCCTGCGTGCGCCTGGTCGGTCCGGCCGGCGTTCAACAAGAGGTCCGCAAGTTCGGCGCGACGAGCGCGGACTTGCTGGCGATGTCCGAATGGCTGTCGGAGTGCGGCTGCACCCACGTGGCCATGGAGGCGACCGGCGTGTACTGGAAGCCGGTCTGGCACGTGCTCGAGGGTGCCTTCGAGCTCGTCCTGGGGAACGCCGCGCACATCCGCAACGTCCCGGGCCGCAAGACCGACGTCAACGACGCCACCTGGATCGCCGATCTCCTGGCCCACGGGCTGATCCGTGCCGGCTTCGTGCCGCCGCAGCCCATCCAAGAGCTCCGGGACCTGACCCGCACCCGCAAGCAGCTCGTGCGCGAGGTTGCCCAGCACACGCTGCGTATCCAGAAGACGCTCGAGGACGCCAACGTGAAGCTCTCCAGCGTTCTGAGCGACGTCCTCGGGCAAAGTGGGCGAGCCATTCTCGATGCGATCGTCGCGGGAGAAGACGAGCCGAAGGCTCTCGCCGAACTCGCTTCGTCGCGCGTGAAGGCATCCAAGGAAGTCCTCGCAGAGGCTCTTCGAGGTCGCCTTCGCGATCATCACCGCTTCATGATCCGCTCACACCTGCGACTGATCGACGCGATCCGAGAGGAGGTGGCGGGGATCGAGCAGCGCATCGACGAGCACCTGAAGCCGTTTCGCGGCGCCGTCGAACTCCTGACGACCATCCCAGGCATCAGCGACATCGCTGCTCACGTCATCCTGGCGGAGATCGGCGACGACATGACCCGCTTCCCCACCGATGGGCATCTGGTCTCGTGGGCCGGCCTCTGTCCACGCAACGACGAGAGCGCCGGCAAGCGTCGTAGCTCGCGCCTCCGGCCTGGGGCTCCCTGGCTCAAGACCGTCCTGGTCTAGGCCGCCTGGGCCGCGTCACGCAAGAAGAACAGCTACTTCAAGACCCAGTTCCACCGCATCAGCATGCGCAGGGGACCGAAGAAGGCCGTTGTCGCCGTGGCTGCATCGATCCTCACCGCCGCCTACCACATGCTTCAGCGTGGGACCCTCTACGAGGACCTCGGCCCACACTATTTCGACCGTCGAGACCAGGCCAAGGTCGCAAAGCGCTTGATCCGCCGGCTCGAAGAACTCGGCCTTCACGTCGAGGTCAGGGCCGCTTCCTGACTGTCCCTGAGGGGGTGTTTCTCTCTAGGGTGCGTGCAGACCGCGGATCAGGTCCGCCCGCACCTCTTGGGTGAGGTTCAGGCGCCCCAGGGAGCGCGCGACGGCCTTGCGAATCGCGAGGGACGCGTCGGTCGTCGCCAGGGTCCGCAGGGACTGCACCACGTTCGCATCGGCGTTGGCGCCGCGAGCGAAGATACCCCCCAGGGCCTCGGCCGCCAGGACCCGGATCTCCTCGGTCTTCTGCGCGTCCGACAGGATGTTCAGGATCGCCGGCACTTGGGCCCCGGTCCCGATCGAGCGCAGCGCATCGAGGGCGGGAGCCACCACGGTATCGGAACGGTTCGTCAGCGCGCCTGCGAGTTCGCCGGCACTGGAGCTGAGGTCACCGAGCCCGAGCTCGGCGAGCCGAGCCAGCGTGCCCGCCGCCCGCGCGGCGAGCTCGGTCGCATCCTCGCGGTCCTTGTTCATGCGCGCACTCATCGCCTCCGTGGTCTGGTCGAGATCCTCCGCGTTCGCGAGGACTCCGTTCACGCCGTCACCGAAGAGGCCCTTGTCCGTGTCCGGATCGGAAACGAGCACGAAGATCGGCACCTCCCGCGTGCGCGGGTCGCTGCGGAGCTCGTGGACGACCTGGTGCGAAGTGAGGTCGGGGAGCGAACCCGCGACGAACACGACGTCGATGGAAGGAACCGACCGGAGGGCCGCCAGTCCACGGGCGCCATTCGTCCAGGAGTTGACCATGAGCCCCCTTCCTTCGAGGGCTTTCTCGTAGCTGGCGCGGCGCGCCGGATCACCGTCGATCACGGCCGCGACCTGCAGGACTTCACGCGACGCTGCCTCGTTCAGGGCGGCCACCGTCGCTCCATCGACCCGGCCCTTCGTGAGGCAGGCGATCTTGCCCAGGGCGACGGCCGCTTCGCCGCGCACGGAGGCACTCCTGTTGGCGAGAGCCTTGCTCAGATTCGCCGTGGGCTGGGACGCGACGTGGGCCAGGGCCTTCGCCAGTCCAGAAGCCGCGATGGCATCGTCCTGGTCGAGGGCCCAACCCAGGGCGAGGCCCAGGGCCTCGGAACCCGCGAGTTCGACCGCGAGGTCGCCCGTGTTCAGGCGTTCGTCCCAGTCACCCGTTTCCTGTCCGAAGGCCTTCCATTGCTCGAGACGGATGCGCTGGGTCACCACGCAACGCGCAAGACCGGCGAGCGCGCGGGTCGCACCCGGCGAGGCCTCGAGGGCCCGAGCATAGGCGCGCTTGGCGAGTTCGGGAGCATACAGGAAGCGCGGGATCGAGGTGGGGACGAGACCCGTCCCCTTCCAGTTCCAGACCACGTCCGAGTACTGCTGCGGCTGGAGGACCGACTCCTGCTCGGCGTAGTACGCGTCGCCCAGGGCGAGGAACTGGCCGACGACGTCGGTTCCCCCGCCACAGCGCTCGAGGCCCTGTTTGGCGGCACTCCGCACCGGCTCCGCCTCGTCGTTCGTCGCGTGCATGGCGAGGGCGCCGTTCGCCCGCGGATCCTTGATGTAGCCCAGGGTCAACGCGGCGTTCCGGCGCAGGTAGGGATCGCTCGCCTCGAGGGCTTCGATCAGCGGCAGCACCACGTCGTCCCCCATGTGCGAGAGGGCCTGCATCGTGATCACGCGCTTGTCCTGATCGGCGGACTCGCCGAGGGAGTGGACCAGGTACGGTACGGCGTACTCGCCGAACTCCGCCCCGATCGCGTAGAACGCGCGCTGGCGAGCGGCGATGTCGTCGGTATCGAGCTCACCGATCGCGGCGCGGATCGCCTCCTCGTCGTTGCGCCGCTCCTTGCGCCCCATCTTGGCGATGTCCAGGAAGCGCTTCGCGACGAGTTCGTAGTCCCCGCCGAGCGTCAGGAGCTTCAGCCACACGTCGCTGTTCGTCTTCTGCCAGAGCTCGAAGGCCACTGCGTGGGACGGATCCTCGGCGAGGACCTTCTGGAAAGCGGCGAGGGCCTGCGCGTGCTGACCGCGACTCAGGAGGTCGACCCCTTGTTCGAACAGGTCGTCGACCTGGGCAGACGCGGGGAGGGCGAGGAGGAGAAGGGCCGCGAGGAGGCGACCGGATCGCTTCGCGTTCATGGGCTCGTGATCGGGCTCGGGGGAGGAGAGACGGTCCATTCAGGGCCGGCGACGGTCGCCGGCCTGAAACGATACGAGATGACTCCGTTGGCAGGGGCGCGCATCCGGAGCCCCAAAGCCTTGTTGGACAAGGGGGTTGGGGATGATAACCAGGCACCTCCGGGGGTCAAGGCGCGACCATGGACCGGGCATCCTTACCTCCAAACCTATCCCGCGGCTACCGGAGAGGTCCGGCCTTCTCCGATTCGCATCGCTCTCCGCCGTTCCCGAGGGCGACATAGGGCGTGATCGATCCCAGGATGCGGCCTCTGCGAGCTCCGGTGGCGCCAGGGTCCGTCGAGGGGATCCCGAGCACCGCGCGGGCGGCGAGGACGGCGAAGACGAGCGCTTCGCGCGCGTCGGGATCGACCCCGAAGCTCTCGCTCGGCTTCGGTTCCGACCCCAGCGTGCGAATCAGCGCTCGGGCGAGGGAAGCGTTCCGGGCCCCGCCGCCGCACATCACCCAGGTCCGCGCCGGACCGGGAAGAAAACTCCGGGTCGCCCGGGCGATGCTCTGTGCGACGAACTCGACCGCCGTCGCCAGGAGGTCCTCGGGACCTCTTGCGAAGAGACCACGCTCTCGGGCCCGGACGACTATGCCTTCGACCCAAGGTTCGCCGAAGGTGTCGCGACCCGTGCTCTTGGGGGGAGAACGATCGAGGAAGGGATGGGAAAGGAGTTCGCCGAGGAGCCCCGGATCGGGTCGGCCTCGCGACGCGAAGGATCCATCGGGATCGAAGGGCCTCCCGAGCAGCCTGCGAGCGAGCCCGTCGAGCAGACTCCCCGCGGGTCCTGTGTCGAAGGAAAGGACCCGCCCCCGGCTCGGCCCCTCCGGCGGCCCTTCCTTCGGGACCTGCGGAAGGTGCGTCACGTTCGCCATGCCCCCGAGGTTGATCACGAGTGCTGGGCGCTCGATCCCCTCGAAGAGCAGGGCGTCGCACAGGGCCGAGAGCGGCGCGCCTTCGCCTCCGGCCGCGAGGTCCGCCGCGCGGAAGTCGTGCACGACGACCGCGCGTGCTCCCTCGGCTAGGAAAGCGGCGTCGCCGAGCTGCAGGGTGGCGCGCCCGAAATCGGCTCGACCGTCGTGGTGGAAGACCGTCTGACCGTGGCTCCCCACGAGATCGAGCGCGATCCCGCGCGAATGCGCCAGCCCGCGGGCCGCCTGGCCGAAGGCGATCCCGAGGTCGCGCGAAAGGCAAGCGATGCTGGCGAGATCGCTCGCCTCTCCATCGAGCAGCGTCCGCAACCGCGCCGCGACTCCCTCGGGGAATGCTCGGGTCTCGAAGGCCAGGACGTCGGGCTTCCCGACGTCCTCCAACCCAGGGCGATCGACCCGGTCGCGCTCGGGGAAGGACACCAGGGCCACGTCGATGCCGTCCGCCGATGTTCCGGAGAGGACGCCGGCCACCACGGCTTCGCCGCGCTCCAGGCGTTCCTTCAATCTGGGCAGCGGATCCACGCCGTGACCGAGTATGGCACAAGGCCCTCCGTGCTGAGAGGATTGGGAACATGACCCAGACCGGCCCCGATCGCGTGACGGTATTGGTCGTCGACGACGATCCGGACATCTGCGTGGCCCTGGAGATGCTCCTCACCTACGAGGGGTACCGGGTCTGGACCGCGGGGACCGGCAAGCAGGCCATCGCCCGACTGGACAAGGAATCCGAGGCCGGGCGCCGCGCGGAGATCGTGCTGACCGACGTCAAGATGCCGGACACGGACGGGCTCACGCTGCTCGAGAGCCTGCGCGGGCGTAACGATCCCCCTCCGGTGATCATGATCTCCGGGCACGGCGACATCACCACCGCCGTCGAGGCCATCCGCTGTGGAGCGAGCGACTTCCTCGAGAAGCCCCTGGACCAGAACCGCGTCCTCGTCAGCCTGCAGAACGCGCTGCGTCAGACGCGCTTGGCCAAGGAGAACACCGGGCTGCGCCGGCAGCTCTCCGGCCGCTGGGAGCTCGTGGGCAAGAGCCCCGCCACGCTGCGGCTACGCTCGGAGATCGAGCGCGTGGCCCTCGCCGACGTCCCGGTCCTGATCACCGGCGAAAACGGCACGGGCAAGGAGGTCGTAGCCCGCAATCTCCATCTCCAGGGACGGCGCGCCGCGGGGCCTTTCGTGGCCGTCAACTGCGCCGCCATCCCCCAGGAACTCATCGAATCGGAGCTCTTCGGTCACGAAAAGGGCAGTTTCACGGGTGCCTTCGAACGGCGCATCGGCCACTTCGAGGCTGCCGACGGCGGGACGCTCTTCCTGGACGAGATCGGCGACATGCCGCTTGCCGCGCAGGCCAAGGTCCTGCGTGCGCTCGAGACGCGCGAGGTCGTGCGCGTCGGAGGAACGAAACCGACCCGCGTCGACATCCGGGTCGTGGCCGCGACCAACGCCGACCTCCTGGCGGCAGTGGAAGCGAAGAGCTTCCGCATGGACCTGCTCTACCGTCTGAACGTCGTCCCGCTCCGCGTGCCGCCCCTGCGCGAGCGCCCCGAGGACGTGGAACCCCTGGCCGTCCATTTCCTGCAGGAGATCGCCGAACGCTCCGGCCGCCGCCCGCCGGGGCTCGAATCCGAGGCGGTGGCCCTGCTCCGATCCCTTCCCTTCCCGGGAAACGTCCGCCAGCTACGCAACTTGCTGGAGGCCGCGAACGTCTTCACCGAGGGGGCGATCACCCGCGCGGATCTGGAACGAATCCTCGAGAACGGCCCCGCGCTTTCCGCGTCGACGCCCGCCGCGGCCGCCCCTACAGACGATCCCTTCCGGGCCGAGACCTTCGAGGACTTCAAGAATCAGAGCGAAGCCCTCTTCATTCGCCGGAAGCTCTCCGAGAACGAAGGCAACGTGAAACGCACCGCCGAACGCCTCGGGATGCAGCGCAGCAACCTCTACAAGAAACTCGACCGCTACGGCCTGAAGTAGGCCGCAGCGGTCGGGATGCCCTACTGGACGCGGCGCTTCTTCTCGGTCGGCTTCTGCTTCTCCGCAGCCGGCTGGGCAACCTCGGGCTTCTCGACGGGCTTCGTGTTCACCGCCAGGGTCTCGCTCGCCTTGCCCCAGGACGCGGGGACCTTGAGCTTCATGCCCACCTTGAGCTTGTCGGGGCTCTGGAGCTGATCGCGGTTGGCTGCGTAGATGTCCGCCCAGCGCGTTGTCGTCCCGTAGACCGTCTTCGAGATCTTCGACAGGTTGTCACCGTCCTTGACCTCGTAGGTGCTGGCGACCGCGGGAGCGACCGGAACGCTGGATGCCCCTTCGACCGAGCTCGAGTCGGCGGCCCGGGGCGTCGAAGCGAGGTCTGCGCCGGCCGGAACGGGAACCCCGGCTCCGGAGTGGAAGTCGTACACGGGCACCAGGATCAAGACTCCCGAGGAGAGCGATTCCATGCCCTCGTTCGCCTCGCGCAGGTTCGAGAGGTAGCCCGGGCTTCCATAGAACCTCTCGGTGAGGCCCGCCCAGGTGTCCCCTTCCACGGCCGTGTAGACCATGAACTCGTCGAGAGCGGACGGTGAGAGCCCGCGGGTGGCGTTCAGGATGCGGGGCGGAGGATTCGGGCCAACCGCCAGCGTCCGCGCCGGCTGCGTCCCGCCAGGAACCGTTTCCGCGGGAGCCGTACGGGGCGCGGAGGAGCCCGCGTCCAGGAGATACCCGGGGCTCTGGTAGCCCAAGGGTTGGCTGATCGGAGGCGCCTTCGCCTCGGAATCCAGCGAGAAGCGGGGACTCGACTCCGAGGAGTTCTCGGGGAGGACCCCCGCAGCTTCAAGGGGGTTCTTCTGGGCGGTGTCTTCGTCTCCCCCGCGTAGGGAAACGGCGAGAACGACCGCGGACAGGAAGAGCACGACGACTACCACGAGCTTTTCGAAATTGCCCATCGTCAGAGGCGGGACAGGGACCAGGGAACGGGTTCGGGTTGTCTCGTCGGCCGCTCGAAAACCTCGCAGGGCCGAGGGTTCGCATGTTGGATATCCGCCCGGGGCGAGTCCAAGAAAAACCACGAAATGCGGTGGACCTCCCTGGGCCCCAACACAGCCGGGAGGGGTGTGACCGGAAGGTCGCTCACCGTCTCCCCGGCCCTCGATCGGCCCCCCGGGAGGCCTGCTCCGGCTTGCCTTGAGGTGACCTCGCGACGTGGCTATCTTCCATCGGTCCAGAGATCGATCGAAGCTCGAAACGCGCGTTTCGCCGCTTCCCGACGGTGAGCTGGACGAGCCGACCTCCATGCTTCGCCGTTCCTTCGCCCTCGTTGCGTCGTTGATCTGCTGCGCTTGCTCGGCCTCCGGCCCTCGGAGCGACCCGAGTTCGAGGAACGCGGACGATCGCACGCGCATTGCGCTCCGCAATTACGACGCGGATCAGCGCTTCGAACTCGTCAGCGAGTCCCACACGAATCGCGTCGAGTACTACTCCCAGGTCCGGAGCGACGCCTCGCGCAAGATCCAGAGCGACGAGGTCATGCGTGCGTTGATCGAGGAACTCCAGAAGCAGGGGTTCGCGGACTTCGCCCAGCCGGGTCGGGCACCCTCGCAGGGCACCGAGATCGTCTCCCAGTCGCTCGAGATCGAGCGCGGCGGCGAGACCGAGCACTGGGTCGTGGGCAAGGGCTCGGCCGCCGAGGAGCGCGAGCGGTTCCGCGACTGCATGCTCGAGTTCGTGCAGATCTACAATCTGACTGCCTCCTATCAGGCGCTCGAGAACCCGGACGGCAGCCAGATCTTCCCCAAGAACCGCAGCGGAAGGACGTGACCATGCCGAGCAGCGCGGGGAACGAGCGCCACGAGCGCGCGATGCCCAGGGCCCTGGCGATCGTCCCGGCGCGACTCGGCTCCACGCGCCTGCCGCGCAAGATGCTCCTGCGCGAAACCGGGCAGTACCTATTCGAACACACCTGCCGCAACGTGGAACGCTCGGGCGTTCTCGAGCGCGTGCTCCTGGCGACCGACTCGCGCGAGCTCCTGGCGGCCGCTCTCGAGGTCGGCATCGAGGCCGCGCTCACCTCGACGGAGCACACGAGCGGGACCGATCGCGTACGCGAGGCCTTCGCGGGGATCTGCGCCCGTGGCGAAGGCCCCTTCGACGTGGTCCTGAACGTGCAAGGAGACGAGCCCGAGCTCCCGTTCGCCGACCTCGGCTCGCTCGTGTCCGCCTTCCTCGACCCCGCGGTCGAGATCGCGACCCTCGCCGCGCCCGCCTCGGATGCAGCCGACTTCGCGGATCCGAACGTGGTGAAGGTCGTACTCGACTGCCGGGGGGATGCGCTCTACTTCTCGCGCACGCCGATCCCGGCCCAGCACGGGCCGCGCGCCGAGGGAGCGCCGCTCCCCTGGAAGCGTCACCTGGGGGTGTATGCCTTCCGCCCCGACGCCTTGGCGCGCTTCTGCGCCCTGCAGCGCGGCGAGCTCGAGCGCCGGGAGGGTCTGGAACAGCTGCGCTGGCTCGAGGCCGGCGGCAGGATCCGCGTCCTCCCGGCTCGCACGTCCTCGGGGGGGATCGACACGGCCGAACACTACGCGCGTTTCGTGGCCCGTCGCTCGCGCGGAGCACGGGGAGAAGGGCTGAGAACGTCATGACCAAGCACATCTTCGTCACAGGCGGGGTGGTCTCGAGCCTCGGCAAGGGACTGACCTCGGCCTCGATCGGCCTCTTGCTCGAGCGGCGCGGACTGCGGGTTTCGATGCAGAAGCTGGATCCCTACATCAACGTGGATCCGGGCACGATGAGTCCCTTCCAGCACGGCGAGGTCTACGTCACCGACGACGGAGCGGAGACGGACCTCGACCTCGGACACTACGAGCGCTTCACCCACGCCAAGCTCACCAAGGACTCCAACTTCACGACGGGCAAGATCTACCAATCCGTGATCCGCAAGGAACGGCGCGGCGACTACCTCGGCCGCACGGTGCAGGTCATCCCGCACATCACCGACGCCATCAAGGAAGCGATCGATGCCGGGGTCGGCGAGAGCGAACGAGACGGGGTCGACGTCGCGATCACCGAGATCGGCGGCACGGTCGGGGACATCGAGAGCCTGCCGTTCCTCGAGGCCATCCGGCAGTACGCCCTCGAACGCCCGCGCGAGGACTGCATCTTCGTGCACATCACGCTGCTCCCCTTCCTGCGTGCCTCGGGCGAGCTCAAGACCAAACCCACCCAGCAGTCCGTGGGCAAGCTGCGCGAGATCGGCATCCAGCCCGACGTGCTCGTGTGCCGCACCGAACAGCCCATGACCGAGGACATGGCGCGCAAGATCAGCCTCTTCTGCAACGTGCGCCCGGAGGCGGTGATCGAGGAGCGCGACGTCGACTTCTCGATCTACCAGGTGCCCGTGATGCTCGTTCGCGCCGGCCTCGATCGGATCATCGTGGACCACTTGCGCCTGCCGCGAGAGCCCGAGACCGTCCTCTCCGACTGGGAGGCCATGCTGGAGGAGATCCGGACCGCGAAGAAGTCGGTCGAGATCGCGATCGTCGGCAAGTACATCGAGCTCCATGACGCCTACAAGTCGATCTACGAATCGCTCGCTCACGCCGGGATCGCCAACCACGCGCGCGTGAACCTGCGCAAGATCCGGGCGGAAGAGGTGCTCGACCGCGGGCTCGACCTGCTCGAGGGCGTGCACGGCCTGCTCGTCCCCGGAGGCTTCGGCGAACGCGGGATCGAGGGCAAGATCGCGGCCATCCGCTGGGCCCGCGAGCACGGCGTGCCCTTCTTCGGGATCTGTCTGGGGCTGCAGTGCGCCGTGATCGAGTTCGCGCGCAACGTGGCCGGCCTCGAGGGCGCGCACACCCTCGAGTACACGCCGCACACGCCCCACCCCGTGATCCACCTGATGCCCTCCCAGGAAGGGATCTCGGACAAGGGCGGGACCATGCGACTGGGCGTCTACGCGTGTCGGATCGCGCCCGGCACGCTCGCCCATCGCCTGTACGGCGGCCTCGAGATCTCCGAGCGGCACCGACATCGCTTCGAGTTCAACAACGACTACCGCGAGCAGCTGCGGGCGGCCGGCCTCGTCCCGAGCGGGATCCACCCCGAGCTCGACCTGGTCGAGATCGTCGAGATCCCCAACCATCCCTTCTTCATCGGCGTGCAGTTCCACCCCGAGTTCCAGAGCTCGCCGCTGAAACCCCATCCGATCTTCCGCGGCTTCGTGGCCGCCGCGCTCCAGAAGGCACGCCAGGACGGAGAGCGACTGCCCCAGGCGAGTTCGGTGTGAGCACCGGATCCCCGCGATCCTTCCAGCGCGCGGACGAGCTCCCGCTCCCCGGCGGCGACTTCCGGCTCTTCGTCCAGCGGCTTGCCTATCAGACCCTGATCGGACTGGGCCTGCTCGAGAATCCGCTGACGCACGCCAAGGAAGCCCATCCGGCGCAGGCGCGCAGCCTGCTCGACGATCTCCTCATGCTGCGCGACAAGACCCGCGGGAACCTGGCGCCCGACGAGGAAGAACATCTCGCACGAGTGATCCGGGATCTCGAGCACCACTACCGAGCCGTCGAACGGCGCGCCCCCTAGTGTTCCTTCCCCGAAGTAGCGCCAACAAGGCGCCGTGATGGATCGTCGCTGGCAAGGCGCGCCGACGACGCTATTCGCTGCAATACTCGGAGGAGGCGCAACGCCGCCAGCGGCGATTCAGTG
>Ga0247727_10018423_pt1 | contig 10974 bp, 9 predicted proteins | sample WisWelCaveWW1625_FD_202498 | JGI IMG/M metagenome (GOLD analysis project Ga0247727, IMG submission 202498) | Biofilm microbial communities from Wishing Well Cave, Virginia, United States - WW16-25 | ecosystem: Environmental > Aquatic > Deep subsurface > Groundwater > Cave microbial mat | place...
CATTCGGAACGCCACGATTACATCGCGCCGCTTTTGCCGGTGTTGAACGACAGCGCCCACGCCCCTGGCTGGCTCATCCAAACCATGCCCGACATTTTTGCCTTGCCGCTCTCCGGCCCAACGGGCGAGTGGCGGGTGGTCGGCGTTTTCAGTTGGGAGGACACCCCGCGTGACCGCGAATTAGATTGGGAAGCATTGGGCCTTGAGCCGGACGCGGACTACTGGCTGGCCGACTTTTGGGAGCGCAAACAGATTCGACTAACGGGCCATACCCTGCTTAAGTTGCCCGCCATCCCCGCGCATGGCGCGCACTTGCTGGCCTTTCGCCGCGTCGCCCCTGGCCCGCAATTTATCGCCTCCACCTTTCACTTCTCGCAAGGGGCCGAAGTGACGGAGTGGCGCGCCTCTGAAAATAGCCTACACTTCACGATTGAGTTGGGCCGTTTGGATGAAGGTGAAGTGCGCCTGCATTTGCCCGCCGCCCCGCGCGCCGCAACAGTGGACGGCCAACCTGTGAACGCGATAGAGTTAACGCACAGCTTGTATGCCCTGCGCTTTGCGGTGAACCGGCGGGCGCAGGCGGGAGTAGAGTGGTGAGAGTTTTCAGAACTTTATCAATCCGATATCAAGGAAGCCAGCTGATTTCGGGTTATCGTTTTATTGATTGGTTCTGACGAGAAACGCGCACACAACTTTCGGTGTTGGCTTGGGCGTTTATATAGAAGTTAAGATTTGCTTTGTGAGTCCGGCGTCAACGGATGTTAAACGGATAAACAGATTCGCTCATCCCAAAGCGTTCTATCCGTTTATCGGTTGCATATCCGTTGACGCCGATTCAGAATCATTGCGATCCCGAACAAGATCGAGCATTGATCCGGTCCCTGGCCGAGGCGGGCGCTACTTGGTATGGAGAATATGTGCCGCCTGCCGGGTTGGAGGAGATGCGCGTCTGCATTGCGCGTGGCCCGCTCCGCATTGATTGAACTGGAGTAGGACCGAACCATGAGCATCCGAGGACACCGCACGAAAGTACGCCTTTTCATCCCTTTCGTGTTTACCACCCGCGCCAACGTCACCTCGACAAGGCACACCACTACGGCTAATGTGACATGCAATCGCAACCATCGGCATCTGTGAAAGCCAAACCGCGCGCGCTTCCACGCTGGGCGCAAGGCGCGCTGTTGGGCGCGGCGGTGTATGCGCTGTTGGCTCTCGGCCTATCACTGTATGCGGCGCTCAACAACGTCGTCCCAAACTGTGAGGACATCCTTAGCCCACACGCCATTTTGCTGGCCCTGCGCGCTGGGCTAATGTTTCCAGGCCTGGCGTTGTGGGGCGGGCTGGCCGCTCAACCGACTGGGCCGCTATCGTGGCTGGGCCGCTACGTTTTGCCCGGCCTGTTTCCCACCCTCATTGCCGGGTGGCTGGCCCACAGCCAAAAGCGTGGCGCATGGGCGTTGGCCCTCGGCTGGTTATTGGTTGTGTTACTGGCGCTCACCTACATCGGTGGCGCGGTGGTCACACTCGTGCTGGCCCGTTACTCCGCCTGCCGTTGAAGCCAAACCTGCCGCCTGTCACTTGCTACCTGTTTACCTGTCTACCTGTCTACCTTAATCCCCCATGAACGCACTCAAGTGTTTGACGGAACGATACCCACATGGTACAACCAACGGAACTCCGGGCAAGGCGCAGTCGTTTGAGTGGCACGTTGAGATTTAGGGAAAGAGTCAGTTGTGAAAATGCGTAGACATTTGTATGAAACGCTCAGTTTAGGGTGGGGAGCCGCGAAGCGTGTAACCGCGATTGTGACCGCGATGCGCGAAGCGTCGGGCTTGCAAAGCCCTCTTACACAAGTTGTACTCGTCATCGGCCTGGTGGCCAGCCTGCTGTTTAGCATTGCCCCCAGTTTTGCCCAGGGCAATAGCCTCACGCTTTCGGTGCGCGCCGGCTTCGAGGGCTATTACAAAGATGGGCGCTGGATGCCGGTTCGCATCACCGTCGCCAACGATGGGGTGGATACACGCGGCACGCTCCACATTGAGGCCCCCCGCAACGACGGCACCACCGTCACCTTTAGCCGCGAGGTGCAACTCCCTACACTCTCCCGCCGCGAACTGTTCATGTATGTCCCGATGGAGGGCTACATCAGCAACCTCAACGTGGTGTTGGTCAACCGGCAGGGCAGTGCGTTGGCCCAACAAAGCGTCCGGGTCAATCGGGCCGACCCGGTAGATTTGCTGTATGGCGTCATCGCCAACTCACCCTCCACGTTTAATATCCTGGGCGATGTGACTCCAATCAGTGGTGTGGCCTATGTGGCCCAACTAGAACTGGCCGACCTGCCGCCCGCCGACCAGGGTTGGCAATCGCTTGATGCGCTTGTCATTTCTGATGTAGACACCGGCACGCTGACCCCCGAACAACGCGCGGCCCTGGCCGCCTGGGTCGCCAACGGTGGCCGTTTGATGGTGGCCGGTGGCCCCGGCTGGCAAAAGACCTCGGCCGGCCTGGGCGATGTTTTGCCCCTTAACCCCTCCGGCACGCGGACCCTTGGCAACTTTAATGCCCTGGCCGTCTTTGCGGGCGCGCCCACGCCCGAAGGCAGTGGGGTCGTGGCGATTGGCCCATTGGCCGAGGACGCGGTGGTGTGGGTCAACGCCGACGGCCAACCCCTCATCGCCTCGCGGCAACTTGGCTTTGGTCAAATTACGTTCCTCGCCGCCGACCCAGCCTTTGAACCGCTCAAAGGGTGGGATGGCTTAGAGCCAGTCTTCCGCAACATCATGTCGGTCAGCGCCGAGCGGCCCAGTTGGGCCGGCGGGATGCGAAACTGGTACAGCGCCCGCGAGGCCGTCAACGCCCTCCCCGGCCTCAGCCTGCCCTCCATTTGGCAGATTTGTGGATTCCTGGCGCTCTATATCATCGTCATTGGCCCCCTCAACTATCTGATTCTGCAACGGCTCAAACGGCGCGAACTCGCCTGGCTCACCATCCCCGCCATTGTGGTGGTCTTTAGCGCCGGGACGTATATCACCGGCTATCAGTTGCGCGGCACCGACTCCACCTTGCACCGTTTGGCCATTGTGCAAGTCTGGCCCGACTCGGAGTGGGCGCGGGTGGACGCCGTCATCGGCTTGTTCTCGCCGCGCCGCACCGGCTACAACCTGGAATTTGCCGAAGGCTATTTGGTGCGGCCCATGCCGTCCGATGGTTCGTTGGGTTCGCCGGCCGCCAAGGAAGTGATCCAGGGTGATGTGACGCGCGTGAATGATGTGCGGGTGGATGTGGGCGCGGTGCAAGCCTTTGTGGCGCAGGGCAAAACCGCCGCCCCACGTTTTGCCTCGACGCTGACCCTGGATTTTGGCGCGTCCACCTCGGCGCTCACAGGCACGGTCACCAATGCCAGCGACCTGACGTTGAAGCAGGCGGTCTTGCTCGCGCCCGGCACTTCCCAGCCACTCGGCGATTTTGCGCCGGGTGCCACCAAAGACATTACGCTCTATTTGTCGGGCGCGCGCGCCAGCCCGACGCCAGCTAATTCGGTCGCGCCCTCTTTCTCCGCTGTGCTACCTCCGGGCGGGTATTACGCGCCCAGCTACTACGACCGCACCATTGAAGAAATCATGGGCACCAGCAGTTACTACGACAACAAAGAACTCTTTCGGCAATACTCCCTGCTGACCTCGATCATGGATCCGTATGGTGGAACCGCGCGTGGCGGTGGCGTCTACCTGGTGGGCTGGACGGATGACGCACCGGTGGGCGCTCAGGTATTGAATCGCAGTTTTAGCACCGTTGACCAATCGGTATATATCATTGCCCTGTCGCCCACGATTAATCAAGGCCCGGGCGCGCTCACTCTGCCGCCGGGCCTGATGAACTATACGGTGCTGGACCCGGGTTCCATCGGTGCGCCGACGCCCTATGATATGTATCTTGACGCGGGCTTTGAATATGCCCTGCGCTTTGCGCCCACACACCCGATCAGTTTTAACCGGGTCACGGCGCTGACGTTTCGGGTCACCAGTTTTGGGGCGGGTGGTTCGCCCGCGGTGAATTTTTATTTATGGGATTTCACTGAAGGCACCTGGGTGCAACAGGCCCCGGTCGTGTGGGGCGATAACCTGATCGCCTCGCCCGAACGCTTTGTCAGCCCGGCCAGTGAGATTCATTTGCGCGTCGTCAATCCGCCGGGGAGTTCCTACGTCAACCTGGAAGCCACCGACTTCACCCTGGTCGTTGAACGTTAAACGCCCACCTTCCACCTTCCACCTCTCAGCCTCTCATGCCCGCCATCATCGAAACCCGCCATCTCACCAAACGCTACACGCGCCTCACCGCCGTCAATGAACTCTCGCTGTCGGTGGAGCAGGGCGCGATTTATGGTTTTGTCGGCCCGAACGGCGCGGGCAAAACCACCACCATGCGGATGTTGACCACGCTCCTGCAACCCACCTCCGGGCAGGCCTGGGTCGCGGGCTGTTCCATCGCCCGCGACCCGCGCGGGGTGCGCCGCGCCATCGGCTATATGCCCGACTTCTTTGGGGTGTACGATGATATGAAAGTCTGGGAGTATCTCGATTTTTTCGCGGCTTGCTACGAGATCCCCGAAGTGCAACGCACCCATCTGATTGGCGATTTGCTGGAACTGGTGGATTTGAGTCACCGCCGTGAGGATATGGTGGACACGCTCTCGCGCGGCATGAAGCAACGCCTATGTCTGGCCCGCACCCTGGCCCACGACCCGCAAATTTTGATTCTCGACGAACCGGCCTCGGGCCTCGACCCGCGCGCCCGCATCGAAATCCGCGAACTGCTGGTGGAACTGAGCCGCATGGGCAAGACCATCTTCTTCTCCACCCACATTCTCGCGGATGTGGCCGAGATTTGCACACAAGTTGGGATTGTTGAAGCCGGGAAACTGGTGGCGCAGGGTGATTTGGCTGAAATGCAACGTCGCCTGATGCCCCACCGCCGTTTGCAAATTACCTTGCTCGGCCAGGTGGAAGAGACTCAGCAAGCCCTGCTGGGCCGCGAGGGCGTGTTGGAGATGCGCTTGCCACAGCCCACCACTAGCGATTCGAAAAATGGCGAGGCGCAACCCGCCCATCCAATTTTGGAAGTAGACTTCGCTGGTGACGATGCCGCGGTAAGCGCCTTGCTCCACGATTTGGTTCAGCGCGGTCTGCCCGTTCTGCGCTTCTCCGAAGCCGTGCATGATTTAGAAGAAGTGTTTATGCAGGCGACGAAAGGCATCGTGACATGACTGCACATCACGTATCAGGCATCCCGGATTGCGTAATGCGTAATTCGTAAAAGAATCCATGTCAACCGAGACGCTTTCCGCCCCCGTCGCTCCCCCCAAACCCCGCAGGGCCGCGCGCACCGTGCGCGAAATGCTCACGCGCAATCCCGTCATCCTCAAAGAACTGCGCGGGCGGATGCGGGGGATGCGCGCCTTTGTCCTGCTGACCCTTCACGTCATGCTCCTCAGCGGCTTTGTCACGCTGATTTACGGCGCGTATGCCGCCACCTCCACAAATGTTTATAACAGTGTGTCCAATCAAGTGGTGGGCAAAATTGTGTTTGGCGCGGTGGTGGGCCTGGAGTTGCTATTGGTGTGCTTTATCACGCCCGCCCTCACCGCCGGGGCCATCAGCGGCGAGCGCGAAAAGCAGACCTTTGATTTGCTCCGCACGACCCTGCTCCCGGCGTATGCGCTGGTATTGGGCAAACTCGGCTCGGCCATGTTGTTTGTGCTGATTTTGCTGGTCGCGGCCCTGCCGTTGCAAAGCCTGGCCTTTCTGCTGGGCGGCGTGGCCCCCGAAGAATTTTTTATTTCGGTGGTTCTGTTGGTGGCCACGGCCTTTCTCTTTGGCACCGCCGGAATTTTTTTCTCCTCGCTGATGCGCCGCACGCTGGGCTCCACCGTGTTGAGTTATGGGTTTGCCCTGCTCGACACGCTCGGCCTGCCGCTGGTGATGCTGGCCCTTCTGCCCGTCGTCGGAATTTTATTTTCGGGCAGTCGCAACGAGTTCGCCGAGGCGGTGTTTATTTACGTCATGGGCCTGCTCATCGCCTGCAACCCCATTGCCGCCGCCATCACCACCGAGATTTTGTTGAGCGACCCCACCTATCACACGCTCTTCTATTTCACCATCCCCTTAAGCGGCTCCTTCAGCATCCCCCTCATCTCGCCCTGGTTGCCGTGCATTCTCTTTTGTTTTGGATTAGGCGCGCTCCTCCTGCTGGTGAGCATTCGCGTGGTCAACCATGCCGAGCGCTAACCTGAATCCGGTGCGCCGCGTGTGGGGGATGTGGGGGACGTTCACACGGTTGACGCGCAACCCCGTCGTCATCAAAGAACTGCGCGGGCGCATGCGCGGGGCGCGGGCCATCGCCCTGCTTACCTTTCACTTAATGGTGATGAGCGCCTATGTCGGCGGCGTCAACCTGCTGTATGCGGCCACCGCCAATCAGGTCTATAGTTCCTTCGCTCCACAAACCCTGGGTAAAAATATCTTTGTCGGGCTGGTGTTTATCGAACTCATTTTGGCCTGCTTTATCACCCCCGCCATCACCGCCAGCGCCGTGAGCGGTGAGCGCGAACGCCAAACGTTCGACATGCTCCGCACCACGCTTCTGCCCACGCCCGCCTTTGTCCTGGGAAAACTTTTCTCTGCGCTGGTGTTTGTGATTTTGATGCTGGTGGCCGGCCTGCCTCTACAAAGCCTGTCCTTCCTGCTGGGCGGCGTGGCCCCCTTTGATATGGTCGTGGCCAGTGCCCTGTTGCTCGCCACCGCGTATCTGTTTGGCTCCGCCGGTATTTTGTTTTCGACTCTGGTGCGCCGCACCCTGGGCGCAACGGTGCTGACCTATGGGTTTGCCCTCATCAGCACCTTGGGCCTGCCGCTGTTGTTACTACCCTGGTCCTTCTTTGGCGGCTATTTCTATGCCCCGATCCCACTCCAGGCGTTGGGCCAATATGGCTTCTACTTGCTCGCCCTCACCAATCCCATTGCCACCGGTTTCATAACGGAGGCTACCCTGACCAGTTATCAATCCTACTTCTATTACACCACCTATCTCTATTCCAATTATGGTGCCACCATCACCTTGCCCTTTATCTCCCCCTGGCTCCCGTTTACGCTCTTCGCTACCGTGACCGGGACGCTGATGTTGTTGGTGAGCATCGGCCTGATCCAGCGGGCCGACCAAAAGTGACCGGAACGACGGCAACGGCGGCGGCGTTTACAGCGTAGTGCGGAGCATGTCCAATGATGACGATGACGGCTGACATGCATGCTATTGAACGACGACTGGAAGATTGGCTCTTCCGTCTGCGGGTGCGCGATGCGCTCCTGTGGTCGGTGCGCGGGCTGATGGGCGGACTCGCGGCCGGCCTGGGCTTGGCGCTCATGGCGCGCCTGCGGCCTTTGCTCCCGGTTCCGGCGCTGGCCTTATTTTCGTTGAGCCTGATGCTGGCGGGTTTTGCGCTGGCGGCGGCCCTGGCCTATTTCTGGCCGCGCCCGCGCCTCGTGGCCGCGCGCTATTTTGACCGGCTCTTTGGCCTGGCCGAGCGCACCTCCACCGCGCTCGAATTGGCCCGCGCGCCCATCGCCAACGCCCCCGATTGGATGGTGCGTGATCAGTGGGCCGACGCCGCCACCTTTGCCCGCAGTGTCAACCCGGCCAAACGTCTGCCCTTCCGCGTTGACCGCCGCGATATTTTGCTTCTGCTCATCCTCGGCAACGTGCTGGCCCTCGCCATTTTTCTGCCCAATCCACAACAGGCCCTCCTCGCCCAGCAACTGGCCGTGCAGGAGGCCATCCAGGAACAGATTGAACAAATCAAAGCCATCCGCGAGGAAATTCTCAACAACCCCAATCTCACCGACGCGCAAAAAGAAGAATTGACCAAACCGTTGGATGAGGCTCAACAGGCATTGGAAGAAGGCGATCTGACCCAAGAGCAGGCGGTGCAAGTTCTCACCGAAGCGCAAGAGCAATTGCAGGCCCAGGCCGATTCGGAGGCGCAAGCGCAAGCCGATGCCTTGCAACAAGCGGGCGAGGGCCTCAGCCAAAACGCCACCACCCAATCTGCGGGCGAAGCCTTGTCCAGTGGTGATTTGCAAAGCGCGGCGGATGCGTTGTCGAACCTCGACCTGTCACAACTGAGCGAAGCCGAGCGACAAGCCCTGGCCGATAAACTTGAACAGACCGCCCAGGCCTTGCAGGACACCAACCCTGAAACCGCCGCGCAATTGCAGGCCGCCGCCGATGCCCTGCAGAGTGGCGACACCGCCGCCGCGCAAGCCGCGCTCGACGCCGCCGCGCAATCTATTAGCCAGACCGCCAGCGATGCGGCGCAAGCCCAGGCCGCCAGCAACGCCGCCGGGGATGTGAGCAACGCTCAACGCGCCGTGGCCACCGCCGGAAGTGATGGGCAACAAGCCAACAACAACGGCGGGCAGGATGGTCAGGGCAACGGCAACAATGGCAATGGTGACGGCAATGGCAATGGAAATGGCAATGGGGATGGTAATGGAAATGGAAATGGAAACGGTAATGGTAACGGTGATGGCAATGGCAACGGCTCGGGGCAGGGCGATGGTCAGGGTCAAGGCACGGGTGGGGGGAGTGGTGGCACATCCAGCTACGAAGAGATTTACACACCCTACGGCATTGATGGCGGCGGCGACGATGTCAACCTCGACACTTCCGGCAACCCCGAAGGTGATTTGGTGGGCGAGGGCAACGTCGGCCCGCAAAACGACGGCGATGTGACCGTGCCGTATGTGGACGTTCTGCCCGGCTACACCGATGCTGCCTACGAAGCCATTGACAGCGGCGACTACCCCGCCAATTTGAGCGATGTGATTCGGCAATACTTCTCCTCACTGCAACCATGAGCTTAATTCACCACAGACGCGAAGCGCACGGAGCGCACAGAGAAAAATACTTTCTGTGTTCTCTGTGCGCTCTGTGGTTGTTATCGGATTATGATGACTCAATCTTCCTCTCCCGCCAACGGCACCGAACATCCGGAACTCACCGTCCCCCAATTCCGCGAAACCGCCGCCGCGATTGAATCCGAAATCGGCAAGGTCATCGTCGGCCAGGCCGATGTGGTGCGCCACGTCCTGGTCGCCATCATCGCCGGCGGCCACGCGCTGTTGGAGGGCGTGCCGGGCCTCGGCAAGACCATGCTGATTAAGACGCTGGCCGATGTCTTGCATTTGCAATTTGCCCGCATCCAGTTCACCCCCGACTTGATGCCGGCCGACATTGTGGGCACCGACATCCTCGAAGAGACGCCGGAGGGCAAACGCCAATTCCGCTTTCAGCCCGGCCCGGTCTTTGCCAACCTCGTGTTGGCCGATGAAATCAACCGCGCCACGCCCAAGACTCAATCCGCGTTGTTGGAAGCGATGCAGGAACATTCGGTCACGGTGGCCAAGCGCACTTATAAACTTGACGAGCCGTTCTTCGTCCTCGCCACGCAAAACCCGCTGGAGATGGAAGGCACTTATCCTCTGCCGGAGGCGCAACTTGACCGCTTTCTATTCAAGATTAATGTGACGTTCCCCACCTCTAACGATTTGGTTGAGATTTTGAATCGCACTACGAGTGGTCATACACCCACTGCCAGCAAAGCCGCCGATGGAGCGCGTATTATCGCCATGGGCCAACTGGCCCGCCAAATCCCGGTGGCCTCCCATGTCTCTGAATTTGTGGCCCGCCTCATCGTAGCCTCGCATCCCGATAACGAAGCTGCGCCGCCTATCGTCAAACAATTCATCCGCTATGGTGCATCCCCGCGCGGCGCGCAGTCCTTGATTCTTGGCGCAAAGATCACCGCGCTGTTTGCCGGGCGGCTCAACGTAGCCTTTGAAGACGTGGCGGCTGTCGCGCCCGCCGCGTTACGGCATCGGTTGCTATTGAACTTTGAGGGACAGGCAGAGGGCGTGACCACGGACGATGTGGTGAAGGAGTTGTTGAAGAGTGTGCCGGAGGCGGTACAATAGCTGAGTAGAAACCCCACCCCCAGCCCCTCCCCGTCGGGAGAGCACCGATGGGGAGGGGAGTCATGGACTCGCTCCCCCATTTGTGTTCTTCAAATGGGGGAGGGCCGGGGTGGGGGTTGATTGGTATGTCTCACAAACGCACCACACCCAAAATCTTTCACCGGGCTAAAGCGCTGCGCCACAACTTGACTCCTGCCGAGCGCAAGCTGTGGAAACGTCTGCGTGACCATCAACTTGGCGGTCTAAGTTTTCGACGGCAACATGCCATTGGGCCATTCATCGTGGATTTTGTGTGCTTGGAAAAGAAACATGTGGTTGAGCTTGATGGTGATAGCCATGCACATCAACCGGAGTATGATGAACGGCGCACCGCCTGGCTGGAAGAGCGCGGCTATCGCGTTCAGCGGTTTACGAATGTGGATGTGAACAAAAACCTGGAAGCCGTGTTACAGGCGATTCTAAATGCCTGCACAGAGACCCCACCCCCAACCCCTCCCCAGCGGGAAAGAACCGCTGGGGAGGGGAGTCTCTGACTCCCTCCCCCATCTGTGGTTTTCAGATGGGGGAGGGTTGGGGTGGGGGTTAATTGTATGCAACTGTTCGACGAAAAAACCCTCCGCAAACTCGACCGCCTCGCCCTCGTCGCCTCGCAGGTGCGCGCGGGGGTGATGAAGGGCGAGCGCCGCTCCACCAAACGCGGCACATCCATCGAGTTTGCCGATTACCGCGATTACACGCGCGGCGACGATTTGCGCCGGGTGGACTGGAATGTGTTTGCGCGTTTGGAGCGACCGTTTATCAAACTCCTGGAAGAAGAAGAGGACCTGGCCGTTCACATTTTGGTGGATGCCTCGCGCTCGATGGATTATGGGACAAACACTCAACACAAATTCCATTACGCCCAACGACTGGCGGCGGCGTTGGGCCATATCGCGCTGGCGGCGGG
>Ga0247727_10018424_pt1 | contig 10974 bp, 10 predicted proteins | sample WisWelCaveWW1625_FD_202498 | JGI IMG/M metagenome (GOLD analysis project Ga0247727, IMG submission 202498) | Biofilm microbial communities from Wishing Well Cave, Virginia, United States - WW16-25 | ecosystem: Environmental > Aquatic > Deep subsurface > Groundwater > Cave microbial mat | place...
CAATTCCTGAATGAAAAGCATCAAAAATGTATAAATGAAAAAATTAAATGTATTTGTCAAATAGATGTTAACGGAATAGGAAATTTTATTTGCAAAGAATGTGGGAAAATGTTTGCAAAGCCTTCCTGTGGAGATTTGGAATGTTTAAAAGAATGTTCTAAATTATTTATGTCTAATTTATTACTCGTTAGTCCTACTGTTGAATTTCCATCATGTCCTCATGGAAATTGGAGAATATCTTTTAGTTATTTTCCAAATAAAACCATATTTTTGAATAAATAAAAAAATTATATTTTATTAAGAATTTCACTTATTCCTCCTATTATTTTTTGATTCTTACTGGCAATTGGTTTATATTCGTTTGAGTTATAAAATATATAAGCAGTTGATCCAATTATTATTTCTCCTATTTCTTTCCCCTTTAAAACATAATCCCCTTTTGCCACGTCAAGTTTGACAGTATCAGTAATATATTGAGGTTTTCCAACTTCAAGCGCTAGAACTACATTTTCCAAATACAAATATATTCTTCCAGTATGTTCTTCTTTTGATTTGAATGTTTTAACAACAAAACTACCCTTCACAGTTTTGATCATTATAATTTTTCCATCTAAAGGAGCAAAAACTTTATGATTATCGGTTGGGGCTATATAAATTGTCATTTTGGTATTTTTATCTGAAACCATTTCATCATCATTACGTGAAATATTAACAATTGTTCCAAAAGTAGGAGCAACAATTATATTTCCAATATATATTTCATATATTGATTCTACTATAAAAGGAATATATTTTCCTATGTCTTTCAACATTTTCTCATTGGATTCCAATAAAAAACTATTTATATTCTTCTTTCTAGAATATTCCATTATAAAATTTATAGGTGATCCTAAATATATAGGTATCGATAGTTCTGTTTTTTTTTCCATTCTTTTTGTAAATAATAATGTTTTAATATAGTGTTCATTTTTTTGGTCATCTGCATCATTATCTAATATATAAAAAGGTATATTAGGATTTTCTTTAGGACCTACATCAAAACTATGTATATCCAACACAATTCTTATGTTATCTTTCCATTTTTTAATATATTCTTTGAAATCCTTTCTCATCTGTGATTCCTTTTTTGTTTCTTCGGGTCTGTTTTCATCATAATCAATTCTTGGCTGTGCATTAGAAAATATTTTCACATAAACATTTTTGTACATATTATTAAAATGCGACTTTATCTCTTTTGCTATTTCCAATGAAATAGTATCAAATGGATGATCAGGATATCTGGGTTTATGTTGCATTGGCAATGCGTGTGGAACTGTTATAACAACTATATTTTCAATGCCAGAAGGAATATGTTCATCAATAAATTTTTTAAGGTCCTTAACATTATTGAAGATATGATCAAATATTGGACTCATGTTATTTCTATAATTGATACTCATCCCATTGGATGTTTTATGAACATAATACAAACCATCAGGATCAATAGATTTGGGTAATTTGTATATACTCATCTTTTTAATTAAATAATAATGAATGTATTATATAACTAAAATAAAAAAATAAATAATTTAGATATGTATTAGTTTTTATTGTATTTTACATAAATAACAAATGAATGAAAAAGAAGAATATCAACCCATTGGTCGAAGAACTGACAAAAATGGAAAAACATATATAAAATGTGAAAATGCAAAAGGAAATCATAAGTGGTATGATTCAGAAAAAGAAGAATATGTTGTTGGAAATCCATTTAAATATGATAATATAGGAATTAAAGAATTTGATTCTAAAGAAAAAGCATTAAAATGGATAAAGAAAAGAATCAACCCTGAAGATGATAAAAAATTATGGTACATAAATAGTTCATACGAACTATTCAAAAAATATCGAAAAATGCCCAAATATGAACAATCGACATTCATATTAGTAAGATTATCTAGACCACCTGAAACACAGGATATTGCTATGATGGACGTGGAACGATATTATGAAGGAAAATTAATCAACAAGTCTTTTCCAATACAATATACTTCGATTGGAAAAGAATTTCTTGTCACCTTAGAAACACCAGAATATGGCACATTTTCTATTAAAAGACTTTCTTTAACTCAACTTATTGGAGACGCAAAAGATTATTTTGCACTGAAATATGGAAAAAAAAAAGTTGTTGTTTTTGATTCACAAACATTTCCAATTGAGTGGAGAGAAGCTCATATGTTATATTCAGAAAAGGACAAAGAACGTGGGATGGAAATTCCTCCAAATGCATTTCCACTTTATAAAACAGATCAAAGAGAAAATGTTGTTGGAAATCCATTTATTAAAAATTCTCAATATCACAAAACAAAAGGAAAAATTGATTTAAAAATCAATTGTTCAGTAACTGGAGAAATCAATTGTCGATGTGGTCAAAAAAAAATAAATGATCGGAACGCTCATATTACTGAAGTAGTGGATGTCAAAGCGACACTGAGAAAATTATTTACAGATCATGCTGTTTATACTAAATTTGTTATCAATGCAATTGTAGATGCAATTTTAGATGAAATTAAAGATCGGGACGTTTTAATACAGAGATTATTAGATAATCAAGTTGATATTGGAAATCAAGTAAAATTAGTAATAGAAGGAGAGAAAGGGGAAGAAATAGGAAATAAATTGACTGTGTTATTGACAAAACATATCGAACTGGCTAAGGAAGTAATTACTTCAGCCAAATCAGACAAACCTGAATTGAAAAAAAATGTTGAAGCATTATTTAAAAATAGTGATGAAGTTTCTGAATTTTTAACTTCTTTGAATCCGGTTATTCTCGAATCTTCAAAGATGAAAGAGATGTTTAGAACACATAATCAATTTGTTATAGATATGACCAATCTCAGAAAATATGGAAAATGGAAAGAAGAACAAGAGAAATTTGATGCTTATTACAACCAAATATTAGATATGTCTGACCATATATATCGTGCACTTTCGACCAAATCCAAATAATAAAAATAAAAATAATATTTTCATTATGTATTAGTTTTATTGTTTTTATATAAATAAAAGAAATGAGCAAGAAAGAAGAATATCACCCAATTGGTCGAAGAACTCACGAAAATGGAAAAATCTATATAAAATGTGAAAACAAAGAAGGAATTCATAAATGGTATGATTTGGAAAAAGAAAAATATGTTGTTGGAAATCCATTTAAAAAGAATATTGGAATTCCAGCTTTTGTTTTACCAGACGAAAAACCAGAACAATTGAAATGGATAAGAAAAATATTTAATGAAGACGATCAAAGAAAAATGTGGCTTATAGAGAGAAATAAAGCTATTGAATTATTCGAAAAATATCAAAAAATAGAAGAATATAAAGATAAAACATTTATTTTGGTAAGACTATCTTCAATATCATCCCCTGAAATACATGTTGCTTCAATCGATATAAGTTTGAAACCATCTTTTAAAATATATTATAAGCCATTACCTGAAAACGAAAAAGAATTTTATGTTACAATAGACAAAAAAAAAATAATAGAAAAAACTTTAACTGAACTTATCAACAAAATAAAAGAAATATATTATGAAGATAAATATGTTTTTTTGGATATAGATGAAACCGTCAATCCAATAATCATTGATGATTTTCGAAAAATTTACGAAACATATATGGGAAGAGCATTACCTGAAAAGAAGAAACTTTCAAAGGAAGAAAAAGAAAAAAAAATAAAGGAAATATTTAATGAAGATGATCAAGAAAAATTGTGGCTTATAACTAAAGAAGATGCTGAAAAATTATTCCAAAAATATCGACAATTAATAGAATATAAAGATAAAACATTTATTTTGGTAAGAATAGCTAACCTAGAAAATAAACCAACTTTCCAAGGAACTCATATTGCTACAATGGATATAAATGCACAATTTAGCTCCCAAACAGATTCTATTGAAATATTTTACAATCCAAAACTATATTTCACAAGATCTCCAACTAAATTTCGTATTTCAATGTACTTAGATCCAGAGGAAATCATGGCTAATATAATAGATACAAAAACTTTAACTGAACTTATTGAAAATGCCAAACAAGTACTTATTAATTATTATGCAAAAAGAAAAAATATTACAAGAAAAGAAGCAGAAAAACAATTTATTATTTTTGATATAAATGAACCATTTACTAATGATTTTATGGAGATGAAAAGAAAATATATGAAAAATGAAAAGAAAATCTTCAAAACAGAAAAAAAAAAATTGTAGAGTTGATAATCTTTTATTTTCTCCAAAAGAATAATTTATTGTTCTATTTGATCCATTATCAAAAATAAAAAATAAAACAAATTCTCAATATAATTATATTTTTTATTTTTCCATAATTTTTTAAAAAACTTTTTATTTACGAAAAAAATAAATGTTTATTCATCCACATACTCCTGAAAATATGATTCCTACACAGGGAGAAATAAAAAAATTTTTGGATGAATGTTATGTAGATTTAGAAAAAACAGATTGTATTCATTGGGGTAAAAAACAGCCCAAACATGATATTTTTAAAAATACAGTTATTGGAACATACACGATGCCAAAAAAAATTAATATGAGATTTCGTATTAAAAAAAAACAAATACACGTCAAAAATTTAATTTTTATGTGGAAGTATGGATTTTTACCTTCAAAAGATAAAAAAATAATAAATATATGCAAAAAAAAGACATGTGTCAATGGATCACATTTATCATTTTCTGGTTTTAATCCAGAATTATTATTATCTGAATTCTACAATGATAATCCAAAAAATGTAGAAGAAAAAGAAGACGATAACAATGAACTTATCAATATAAAACCTATTATGCATGAACGTCTTTTAGAAAGTATGAAAAAAGATATCCATCCCAATGTTCCATTCCAGTTTATTCCAGATTACAATTCATATTGTAGATTTTTAATGAGTTGTAGAGAAAATTGGGAAGGAGATAAATGTATTACATGGAAACCCCAAAAATTCCAATTTTTTCTCAATGGAGACTATGTTAATCCCAAATCATTGGTGTATATTTGGAAATATGGGATGTGTATTAAAAAAATTTCAAAGGAATACAATTTATGTAAAAAGAAAAAATGTTTAAATATGAAACATCTTATGGCATATCCAAATCAAATCCAATTAAATGAACTAACAAAAAAAATCAAAATAGAAAATGATAACAAAATTTAAAAATTGTAAAACCTTTTTTATTTTTATAAAAATAAAAGAAAAACTTGAATAAGTTTTTTTTTTCCCCATATCATTTTTTTCTTCTTTTTAACAACGTCAATGATAAAGAAAAGAGATTATTTATACAAAGACTTGTTTACTGCAAATAAACAAAAAAAAATAAACGATCAACTTAATGGAACTGATATTTTCCCAATAAAAACATCCAAAACATTTAAGGACGAACTTGTAGATTTGAAAAGAGAACGTGATATACAAAAAAAAAATTTAAAAGAAAAAGAGAAAAAAATTGATGTATGGTATGAAGAAGGCATAGAAAGATTAAAACAAAAGCACGATATTGATTCTCCAGATAGTGCATATGCTGTGATTAATCTTAAAGTATGGCCAACATATCCTAATCAATTTGTTGTTGAAGGTGGAACAAATGCTTGTATGTGTATTTCTTTTGTTTCTGTTAATACATTATTAACACCTGGAAAAAGTCCATTAAATATACATTGGAATGCTATCATAGATAATGGAATTCAATTACATAAATGTTGGAGAAGAATTAATCAAGATGAAAAAACACATCCAAGTATTGAAGATATATCTTCAATATATCCAGACAACAAAAGAGAATTATCCATCATCAAAATATTGAATGGAACTTTGGATGAAAAAAAACTTAAAACATTTAATTTATCTAATGATACAAATAACATGGAAGAAGACAAAATATACACACTTAAAGAATCAATGAGTATTTTCCAAAAAAAAGAAAAATCTGCAGCTATTCTTTCTTTATTTTGTTATAATATTTCTTTATTTTATGACAAGAATGTTAATGAAATGGAAATGTGGATATTTGATTCACATGGTGGAACACAAGAACATAAATCTTCACTCATATGTTTTGAAACAGACCTTGATCTAATACATTATATTAAAAAATACAAATATAATTCAACACCAACTGGTCATGAAAATGAATTTAAATTGATTTTATTGACAAGAAATAAAGATTAATTTATTTTTTTTTCAAGGAGAACTTTGTTTATTATTATTTATAATTAAGTCTGCCATATAAAAGAATATTATAATTGCAAATAAACCCACCGCAGTATAAGAAATAATTGTTATTATCAAAAAATCATCTGTTACTACCTCACAATTTGCATCTTCTTGACAAACACAGCTCATTTTCAAAGTTTTTTTATCGATTTCTAATTTTTGATTCAATGAACATATAGGTCTATTTTCTAATTGATCTGAAATCAGACTCATTGTCACAATAATTGATTCTAGTTTTTCCCAGGATAATCCTTTACAAAATAAATTATTCATAATGTTTTTGGTTTCATAATTGTATTTTTTTAATGCTGCTCCAGCAAGATATTTAAATAATGTCATATTTTCACGTCCTGGTTCTTGATAATAATAATGTGAACATTTAGGATCATTTGAACATAAATACATGATATTAGTCATATTTCCTGAATTTTCTGTTTTCAAAAAATCACAAAGATCAGTTTCACCTTCAATGTTAACATTGAATCGCGTTCCTTTACAAAGGAAAAAAAACGATAGGAAATAAAACAATGAATTCATATTATTTTTATTTATATATTTTTAAATAGTTGTTAATAAACAATCATTTTTAATTTTTTTTTTCTGTTTCTAATAATATTTCAAATCCTTCTTCAAATTTTTCAAAATCTTTCTTTTTTAGAAAGCGTATATATACAGGTCCCTTAAAGGGATTTCTGAATATAACAAATGGAGATTCATTGGGAGAAAATAATTCACATAATAAATAATAAATTTTAAAAGCAATTCGATTTTCTTCATTATTTTTGATATTTATCTTATATTTGTAAATGTGTATATTTTTATACTGAAAAGGGACCTGAATTCTTCTATTTGGTTTAATCCAATCCTTTGAACCTAATTTAACATTATCACAACTTCTTGCAGTCGCGGGAATCCAAACATTGGCTTTTTTCCACCATTCTACTTTATTTCCAAACTTAAAAACACTTTGATAACTTTTTTGCATTTTTATTTTATTTTATTTTTCAAAAGTTGTGTAGAAATTAGATTTTGTTTTTTGTATATTTTCAATAATTCTTAAAAATAAAGGTTTAAAATAATATTCAGCATTTTCATCTATTGTTTCTTTTAATGTTTCATCGTCACTCGAATCAGATAAAAAATAATCCTCAGAATCGATAGAATCATCATCCGTGCTTTCTTCCATCTGTTCTGTCATGGTTTTTTAAAAATTATTTATTTATTTAAAAAATAATTTATATGGTGAAAAAATTTAAAATTTCCAAAATTCAAAATCTGTTTGAAAAGATCCAATGCCAAATAATCGCAGCCAAATAAATAATCTGGATTTCTAGTTCTTGATATTAATAATAATTCTAATTTCAAATGATTTTTTTCAGAAATAATCCAAAAATCAAACAAATTGGGTTCTCTGGGAATATAAGCAAAATATTCATCTGGACTTTTTTCATACTTTTCTAATTCCATTTTTGCAGCTTTTAATTTACATATGTTCATGTATTTTTTAAAGATTATTTCATTTTTTGCTTTTGTTGATATCCCATAGACATTTATAAGTGAAAATAAAAAAGAAAAGTTTCCAATATCCTTTAAATGGTTCAAATTTTCAAATATAGATATATCATCTATATATATTCCATTCCATATAAAAAACTTTTCGATGTTGGATTTTTGAGAATTTTCCCAGAATAATCGTTTCAATGGCTCAATCCATTCATAGTCATCATTTTGAATCATGGAGATAGTTTTTTCAATAATTATTTGACACATTGCTTGTATTTTTATGTATTTTTTCCAACACGGAATTTTTTGATCATTAGAATTGGAAACATGATTTTGAATTTTTTCGAAATCTGTGTGTTTTATATTATTATTACAAATTATTTCAAAAAAATTGAGTTTTTTCGTTTCTTCTACCATTTTTTTCGTTTCCAAAATTTTTTTGTTCATTCTCAAAAATTTCCTGTTTTCAAAAAAATTTTTTGTAATTTTTTAAAAATTTTTTGAATAAAAAATTTTTTTTGAAAATTTAAAAATGTGTTATTTTTTCTTTTTGATTCTTTTTTGTGTATTGTGTAAAGCACAGACTGTTTTACCATTCGGGCAATACGTAAGTGGTAACATTGCACCCGGAAATTCTCTCATTTTTACTTTTACTTCGCCCATTTCTGATGGTTTCATTATCATTGATGTCCTTGGAAATGACGGTCTTAGTGGAACTGGTACTGTATCATTTACTTTATATTCTCCGTCCATTCCTGTAAGATTTAAAGCTGGAGGTACTGCAAATGTAATCCCATCGTCTGGATTCAATGAAAGTGAATATCATGGAGTAGGAGTAACATGTCCTATGAATGTAACTCTTGGTGCTCAATACTTTGCAAATCTTACTGTATTCAGTTCTGTTGTAGAGCCTTACTCTATCAGAGTCAGTTCTCAAACCGATGCTTCTTTGAATAATGAAAGAATCATAGAGGAATTAACATGTTGTCTTGATACTGGTTCAAATTCTATGAAGCAATATTATTTAGATGTACCCCCTGGAACAAATTCTATCACTATTTTTGTCTTAAGAGATGAAACTAGACCTTGGTCTACTTCTCCGAGATTGTATGTTACTAATGGAGCATGTTCAACAGGCTCATCTAATTATTTTAGTTTAAATTCGGACGGATTGACAACTGTAACTATTGATTCCACTACCAATCCTCCTTTAACAACTGGAAGATATTATATTGGAATGCCACGTCCTACTACAATTTTAGATCCTTTTTATCCAGAAATATATAGAATGGCTGCTTGTTTAGGTCAAGGTTGTTTTGTGGATATTGGAACTTCTATTGGAACTCCTCTTGGAACTACAAATGGTGCAAATTCCATTCAAAACAATTTATTTTATCTGGTTATTATTCCTTTTTTATTGTTTTGAAAAAAAAATTAAAAAATATTAAAATGATATACCATGAATAAACTATTAATTTTAAAAAAACCTTGTCATTTTAAATGTCTGGAATTGCATTAAGTACAATTATATTAAGTACTTCTTGGGCTTTTGTTCAAAAGAGTGCAACAGCAGTTTGGAGTGCAATTTTTTTTATTGTTACAGCTTTGATTTCTCTTTTTTCATTGGTATTCACGACAAAAGGCATCATTTTTTTGACAGTATTTTCTGTATGGTATGGAGCAGGATTTGGAATTATGCAATTTCAAGAACCGTTTATGCAAGGAGCGGATACTTTTTGGGAATGTGGATTAAGACCAGTGACTGAAGTTTCATTCAGTATTACCTATACACTTGTACGTGGAGGATATGAATATTTTTCACATGGATGGAATCAAGGAGTAGATTTTATTTATGGTTTTGTTAATGATTTTATATCCGATGTAAATGCGCTCGGATCTCCGACAACAGTAAATTTTTATGTTGGACTTGTGGATGCAATATACCAATTGAACAAAGCTACAGTGTTTTGGTATAGAAATGTACCAGCATGGCAAATTCCATTTGGAATAAGTGATTTTTTCAATTCATTCATAGTTGTCACTTGGTGTCTATTATTTGATACACAAGAAGTGATGGGAGTAAATTTTTTAAATAATACTCTTATTGGATCCAATTGTCTTATATGTGATATGGATCCTGCTGCCACATGTTTTTTAAGACAACAATTAATACCTGCATTTCCAGCTCAAGTAGGTCCTACTTGTGTAGGTTGTAATACAGCTCCATGTGTATTTATTCGTTGTGGATTTGACTTTTTAGATCAAGTAACAGAAGTTATTCAAGTAAATATTGGATTTGATTTATCACCTTATTTTGCTGATTTGGCTGATGCTGCATGTTGTACATTGCAATCCACCTTTTTACCTCCACTTTATATTGGAATTGGTCTTGTGGAAAATCTTATATCCGGTGGTAGCAGTTGTTCATTTGCTGCATTAGCAAATATACCAGACCTTATAGCAACTCAATGGCTTGGTCGAATATTTTTTTGCATAATACGATTTGCTCGAATATTAACATTTGGATTGGTTGATGATTTATGGGTTTTAATATTTTCTGTATTTTTCCCATTCGTCCAAGCTGTTATTGACACATTTAATACAATGGTGGATTGTTCTGGAAGACCAGAATTTGTAGGATGTCTTTCATCATATCCTAGCAATTGTGCATTTACAGGTGGAGATCCTTTTGCAGATGCTGGATTACAAACATGTTTCAATTTCTGGGGAAGTTGTATCGTTAACGGTGTACAAGATGTTAATGGAACATTTGTCATTGACGGAGCTCCTTTATTTGCAGTTCAACCATTTGTGAGTTTATTTACAACAGTTATTCCACTATTTTTTCAAATATTAGACACAGTAGTATGTAATCTATTTGCAGCAATTCCTTGTTTTACACCATCAAATATTGGTGGTACATGTCCTATTCAGGACATCAACTTTAATAACTTTTTAACAATAATTATATGTGTAACCAATTGTGTTAAAAATAGTAGTCCAGCATTTTTTTTTGTTGCTGATATTTTTGATAAGGTTACAGATATATTTTTTGATACATTTCAAGACATTTACGATTTTATAAACGATGTTGGAGACGTTATAAATGATATATGTGATAATGTACCTTTTTGTCTTTCAAAACAATCAAATGGAAAAAATTTAGTTTTAAAATTATCTTGGTATGAAACTCTTAGTATGTACAATGTTACC